>ERZ894214.106-NODE-106-length-80011-cov-114.675_pt1 | contig 80011 bp, 46 predicted proteins | sample MGYA00380290_ERZ894214 | MGnify/ENA primary metagenome ERZ894214 (study PRJEB32331, sample SAMN06328421) | human gut metagenome | biome: human gut microbiome; feature: stool | host: Homo sapiens | collected 2014-09-19 ... | reverse complement strand
CCGGTACGGAACCGTCTGCATTTTGTCCTAGCAATACATCTTTTCCATCTGTATCGGTTCCTAACCATATAGGACCATAGAAAGTACCCAATGATTGTCCTTCTATTAAACGTTGAGTGTAGCAGGCAGCACTGGTAGACCATCCCACTTTGTATGTTCCATTAGTGAATTCATCATTGGTGAACTTTACCAATTTGTTTTTATTATGCGAAACCGTAAGCGAGGTATTCCATGTAAAGTCTCTAGTGTTGAAAGGGGTGCCGGATATTGTCAGTTCAACTCCTTCGTTTGTTACTTTTCCAACGTTTGTAAATAGGGTATTATATACATAGGGAGGAGTCGGCACAATGTAGTCATATAACAAGTTGGAAGTAGTCCGTTTGTAATAATCGAAAGTGAATGAAAGTCGGTTATTAAACATCGTCATATCAACCCCAATGTTGAACTCTGCTTTTTTCTCCCATTTCAAATCCGGATTTGCGTTACTTGCAGGTTGATAGGTGTTAATCCATTGCCCATTGTAATAGAATTTACCGGCTGTAGTCATCATCATTAAAGATTTATAATTTGAGAAATCTTGGTTACCGGTCACTCCGTATCCGGCTCTTAATTTCAAATCATCGATCCATTTGACATCCGAGAGGAACTTTTCCTTATTTATACGCCAACCTACACTGACTGCCGGGAACCATCCCCACTTATTATTGTCACCGAAGCGGCTGGAACCATCACGACGTAAAGAAGCGGACAAAAGATACTTATCATCGTAGTTATACATGAAACGTCCGAAGAATCCGATATATGTATTATCCTCTTTATTGGATGACATGCTGGCTTTGCCTTCAGTTAGATTGGTTCCTGTTCCGATGTTATGAGTCTGGTTGTCATCGAAGTCGAAACCGGAATTAGTCATGGAGGCAGATGTACTGTAGGTATATTGGTACGTATATCCGAGCAATGCTTGGATAGAATGTTTTCCAAAGTTATTCGCGTAGTTTAGAGTAGACTCATATTGCGTATCATTTTCCTGATAGTTTTCAATATAAGCTTGTCCGTTTGTTCCTATTAAGCTTGGATAATAATGTGTGTAATATTCACGTGTCTCATATTGTTCTTTATCGTATGAAACAAAGTTTTCCCATTTCAATCCTTTTATTGGCAATATGTTTAGAGTAGCGCGGATATTTGCACCATAATTATCATTTTTGCTTTCCATGTTTCTTTCGTTTATAATCGCTACTGGATTATAGTACTCCATTGCTTTGATACGACTATAACCTCCGGCATCCGGATCGCTGTCATCGTAAACAGGTTCTGTCGGATTATGTGTAAATGCCTGCATGAAAGCACTTGTAGAGGAAGGACTATATTTGCGATGAATAATATTAAGGTTATAATCCAAATCTACCCACTTGTCTAATAATGACTGACGAATATTGGTGCGTGCCATTAGCTTTTCGGAACTATTATGCTTTTGCAATCCTTCGCTCTTTTCATAATTGAAAGAAGTGTGGTGTGAGAACTTCTCGGAGCCTCCGGATATAGACAAATTATGTTTATGACTGAATGGAGTTTGCGTAATCTCTTTGAACCAATCGGTATCACTGTCAAAAATATAACTTTCCAGTTCAGGTCGATATTCTTTGATGACAGACTTGTATTCATTTGCCGATAGAGGCTTTGCCCTGCGTGAAACTGCTCCCACTGTAAATTGCCCATCATAAGAAACTTCTGTTTTACCGCTCCTTGCACGTTTTGTTGTGACGATGATTACTCCATTCGTACCTCTTGTTCCATAAATTGCAGCAGCCGAACCATCTTTTAAAACGTCAATTGATTCCACTTCTTGGAAATTGATATTTCTGATATCTGCACCTGCTACTCCATCAATAATAATTAATGGACCTTGCCCTGCAGAAAGCGTATTTGTTCCGCGAAGTAATACTTCATATTTGGCTGTCGGATCGGCACCATTCGGGTTGATAATTTGTAATCCTGCCACTTTTCCTTGCAACATCCCCATCGCATTGGTGAATGTCCCGGGATTAAGATCATCTTTTTTCATGCTGGTGACCGACCCTGTAAGTTCTTTCTTTGTGGTGGAACCGTAACCAATTACTACCACATCATTAAGTACTTTAGAGTCTTCGCGTAGGTGTATTAAAAACTGTGTCTGATTTCCTACTTGTTGTTCGACAGTCACATAACCTACATAAGATATAACCAATACGTCAGAAGGATTAGCTTTCACATTAAAAGTTCCGTCAACTCCTGTAATAGAACCATTTGTTGTGCCTTTAACAAGGACGCTGGCACCGATAATAGGATCATTTGCTTCATCGAGGACTGTACCTCTTATTGCCTTCTGGGCAATAGCATCATTGCTCATCAAAGAAAATACTATTAACAACATACTTGTCAATAGACCGTGGATTGAACATTGTTTTATCATAATAACAGAATTAAGGATGATTATTGTATTTCTTTTCTCAAAGGTATAGATACTTGTGCTCCCATTCTGGTGACAGAAATAGAAGAGGCTTTGCTTGCAAATATAATTGCATCTTTCAGTTTTTTTCCTTCAGACAGAGCTACACATAGTCCGCCGCAGAATGTGTCTCCGGCAGCAGTCGTGTCTACTGCTTCCACTTTGAAGGCTGGGATGTGGATGAATTCATTGTTTTCATAGGCGAGTGCTCCTTTGGCTCCCATGGTAATGATGACGGTTTTTATGCCTTTTGAACTGATATAACGAATCGCTTCTTTAGCTGATTCATCGTCTGTGATGTGCATTCCCGATATAATTTCAGCCTCTGTGACATTAGGAATTAGAATATCAACATTAGCTAATAAATCGTCAGGAAGTTGATGGGTAGGGGCAGGTGCCGGATTTAATATGACGGTAATCCCGTCTTTTTTCGCCATTTTAGCTGCATAGGTGACACTCTCGATGGGGGTTTCAAGTTGCATGATGACGATGGATGCCTGTTTGATGGCAGGTTCTGCATTCTGGATGTCTTCGATAGATAAAGTCCCGTTAGCTCCGGAAGCGACAACAATGCAGTTCTCACCTTTTTTGTCGACATTGATAAGAGCTACTCCTGAAGGTTCCTTCGGAGTAATTCCTACGTATGTAGTGTCGATCTTTTCTTTGTGAAACATTTCCAAGGTCTCATTTCCGAAAATGTCATTTCCTATTTTGCATATAAAAGTGACATTTCCTCCTAGTCTTGCAGCAGCTACCGCTTGGTTGGCTCCTTTGCCACCGTGATTCATTAAGAAGTTTCCTCCTAAAATGGTTTCTCCAGGTTTGGGTAAACGGCCTGATTTGATAACCATATCCGTATTACTACTCCCTATCACTACGATTTTCTTCTTTGTGTCCATATAATGAGTATTAAGTATTAAGGCGAATTGAATAGTATACTATGCGCAATCGTTTGCGCAAATATAGAAATTTTTTTCAAAACAAAATATTTTTCTTGCTTTTTTCTCAAATAAAATGTTATTTTTGCAAAAAACAGCCAGTAATGAAGAAAACTCTGATTGATGTATCAAAGAAAACTGGGTATTCTATCTCTACGATTTCCAGAGTCTTAAATGGGAAATCGGAGAAATATAGAATAAGCCAGTCTGCTAAGGAGGTTATTCTGCAATCCGTTAAAGAATTGGACTATCAGCCTGATATCGTTGCGCAAAGTTTGCGCAATAACACGACATATACTATAGGCCTTCTTGTACCGCACATAGATAATCCCTTTTTTGCCAATATAGCAAGTGTTGTCATCCGTGAAGCGCAACGTTATAATTATACAGTTATGCTTATTGATACTTTGGAAGATCCTGTTCAGGAAAATAAAGCTATCGATTCACTTCTGTCACGTAAGATAGATGGAATTATTTTGGTTCCAACCGGGGAGAATCCTTCCAAACTGGAGGAAATTAGTACTAAAACTCCAATTGTTCTGATTGACCGTTATTTTGAGAAGCATAATTTACCGTATGTAGCTACTGATAATTATGTAGGAGCTTATCAAGCGACGAAATTATTATTAGAATCGGGACATAGTAAGATTCTCTGCATTCAGGGGCCGGATATTTCCATAACAACTAAGGAACGCGTGCGTGGTTATCTTGATGCACTTCGTGAGGCTGGTTATCAGGATAATGCAATGATAAAAGGAAATGAATTCTCGATTCAGAATGGTTATATTGAGACTAAGTTGGCTTTGAACTCTACCACAAAACCAACCGCTATATTTGCGTTGAGTAGTACAATTCTCTTGGGAACGGTCAAAGCATTGAATGAGCATAAAGTGAGAATACCTCAAGACATGTCTATCATTTCATTTGATGATAACTTATATCTGGATTATCTGAATCCCCCCATTACGCGTATTGCCCAGTCATTGGAGAATATTGGCATTATTGCAGTGAAAATGTTGATGCAGAAGATTTTGGAAGAAACAGAACTTCATTCGGAGATTCTTTTGAAACCTAATATTATTAAACGGGATTCAATAAAAGTATTAAGTGACAGAAAGTAATATTTTCTATAATAGAAAAATCCGGCTTGATAATACTCAAACCGGATTTTTTATATATTAATATTGTCTTTATGCTGCCGGATCCGGTGCCTCACCGCCGCCTTCGTTTCCACCTTCTCCGCTACCTTCATTTCCATTGTCTGGCGTAGCGGAACTGCTGGTTTTAGAACTATCCAACTTTTGAATACTTATCGATTTTATCATACCTTTAAACATACTTCCGGGAGTGAAAATAATTTTACGGTTCTTTAGAGTTTCCGTAGTAACCTCTTTTTCATCATCCTGACTTTTACACCCGAAAGAAGGACGGAAAGTTCCGAATTCTCCAAGGCTGACTGACGCCCCGATTTCCATATAAGTTATCAGTGAATCAATCAATCCGTCGAGGACGGATTTTACAGTACCGCGTGGAACGAATCCTACTTTTGTTACCTGATCGCATAGCATTTTAAAATCAACAGTAACCACGTTAAATGGTCTTGCTACATATTTTTCGGCTTTTTCCTTATCAAAGCCAAAGGTTGTTTTCTTGACTACATATTTCAGTGCCATAATTCTTAATCGTTTTAATCGTTAGTAAATCTAGTTATTATTTTGTGATCACGTTGCAAAGATATGCTATTGGAATTTACTAGGCAAATGATTTTCAAGATGTGCGTTAATAAAATAATTAATATTGATGTAATGTTTTGATTGCTATATTATTAGTGTTTTTTAAATATTTACATATGATATTCTCCCTTTCTTTTAAGGATACTTGGAAGCTCCGTCTGATTAATACTGGACAATTTGAATCAACGGCTGATTATTAATTTGTGGACAGCTTCTTTTTCCGATTGTTTTTAAATTCATTTAAGGTCATTCCTGTGAAGCACTTGAATGTCTTACTGAAGTAGCTTGGGTTGTTGAATTCTAGTTGCCACGAGATTTCTGCAAAAGAAAGATGGGGTTTAATGATTTTGAGCTTGGGGACGCCAATTTTGATTTTGTTCCGAAGAACATAGAATCGGCATTTTTTTATATGGAATTATTTGCTAGTCCGATGTTATCTCCTATTATGTTATTTAAAGAAAAGAAGCAACACGTTATTTTAGATAGCTTTATTCTTCCAAAAGTACAGATTCCTGTATGAAAAGATAGCAAAAGAATCGGTCGTATCCTGTAACTTTACCACCAAATTAAAAATAAGAATTCAAGATTATGAGAATAGAAAAATTGTCAAAAATGAAGCAGATCGTTGCCATTACCATTATGTTATTGATAAATATAAGAATTATGGTTGCTTCAGTTGTTGATTATCAGATTATTCCATTACCTAAGAACGTCGAACTACAGAATGGTAGTCCGTTTATATTGGATAACAGCGTAGCCATTCTCTATGAAGGTTCTGATAAATTAATGAAGCGTAACTTGATGTTTCTCCAGCAATATATTTTTGATATTGCAGGTATCCAAGTAGATACTTTGACGAAAAAAGCAAATGACCGCCCTTGTATCCAACTTATTATAGATGCTAAAATCCAAGCATACGAAGGTTATCGTATTGTTGTTTCAGAAAAGGAAATCACCATTGCGGGGGCTACACCTGGTGGCGTATTTTATGGCATCCAAACTTTACGTAAAAGCCTTCCTCTGAAAAGAACTACGATCGAAATGCCTGCTGTGATTATCAATGATGTGCCTCGTTTTGCCTATCGTGGAATGATGCTTGACTGTGCCCGTCATTTTTTCCCGTTGAAGTTCGTGAAGCAATACATAGAAATGATGGCACTCCACAACATGAATTTCTTTCATTGGCATCTGACCGATGATCAAGGTTGGCGTATCGAGATCAAGAAATATCCGCGATTGACAGAATTTGGTTCCAAGCGTACGGGTACAGTTATAGGTAATAATTCGGATGTGGATGACGAAATGCCTTACGGAGGTTTTTATACACAAGAAGAAATTCGTGAGATTGTAGAGTATGCCCGTGAACGGTATATTACTGTTATTCCGGAAATAGATATGCCCGGACATATGCTCGCTGCTTTAGCCTGTCTCCCGGAATTGGGTTGCACTGGCGGTCCTTATCAAGTTGGGCATAAATGGGGGGTGTATAACGATGTCCTCTGTGTAGGTAATCAAAAGACTTTTGAATTTGTGAAGAATGTATTGAATGAAGTAATAACACTTTTCCCTTCGGAATACATTCATATCGGCGGTGATGAGACACCCACTTTGCGTTGGGAACATTGCCCCAAATGTAAGGCTTTGAACGTAGGGTCTATACAAGGTTATTTTACTCATCAAATTGAACAATACCTGGCAGAAAAAGGTCGTCGGGTTATTGGATGGGATGAGATGTTGGAAAAAGGTGTACAGCCAACAACTACCATTATGAGTTGGCGCGGTACTGCTCCTGGATTTAAGGCGGCAGAACTGGGGCACGATGTTGTAATATCCCCACTCACGCATTGTTATTTTGACTATTATCAAACAAAAGATACGCGCTATGAACCAAGTGTTACAGGCATGTGGCCCATTGATGTGGAAAAGGTGTATAACCTCGACCCGATTCCGGATTCACTTTCTGTCACTGCCAAACAACACATTATCGGTGTGCAAGCCAATCTTTGGACGGAACACGTGCCAACTTTTCGTGTAGCAGAATATCAGCTACTCCCCCGAATGAGTGCACTTGCAGAGGTACAATGGACCGATCAGAAACGAAAAAACTTCAATTCATTCAAGCAACGCATAACAAGGTTCACTGCTATTTATGATCATTATGGTTGGCAATACGCATTACACCTTTGGCCGGAAAGGATGGTTAAAGACCGATGGAAACAATAAAAGCTGATTAGTATTTTGTATCATAATTAAATAATCAAACTAAAATGAATATAGAGACAATTTGCTATACGACCAGAAACAAAAAAAAGCTGTTGATGGATGGATATATGGATTCTTTGACACGAAGAAAAGATCCAATGCCTGTACTTCTTTATTTACATGGAGGCGCTTTTAATTCCGGAAGTCGAGTAAATAAATTGCAGACATTTTATTGTAATCATTTTGCGGAAAAAGGATTTGCCGTTTTTTCCATTGATTACCGTCTCACATTGAAACGTGCTTGTGCTAATACACAGAATATTCTGAAGGCTGTGGAATATGGAGTGGAGGACTTGGCGGATGCTACGGCTTATATTTGTGATATAGCTGAAAAATGGGGGCTCGACAGGAATAAGATACTTGTTTCGGGTAGTGGAGCGGGTGCGATTATCGCATTGACAGCGGAGTATCAGATATGCCGTGGACGAATTACTACACTGCCTAGTGGATTCAATTTCGCTGGTATCATCGCTAATGCCGGTGCGGTAATTACTGATACCAATGAACTGGAGTGGGATGAGCCACCGTGCCCTATTTTGTTAATGCACGGAAATAGCGATCAGTTCATTGCATTCAATAAATTTTTTGTACCAGGTATGTTATGGGCAGGTTCCAATTATTTGCACAACCAGTTCCAGCAACAGAATATTCCTCACTGGTTCTATGAGGAAAAAGGTGCTGACCATATTGTGGCGATAAAGCCTTTACAACGTCAGATTAACGAAATGGAAACTTTTGTGGAAAAATTTGTGATGATGGGGCAGCGTTCTTTTGTACATACTGTTTGGGAGGATGAGCAGCCCGACCAGATGAAAGATATCACTAACATTGCGCCTCTTTATCTGGAGGGTTGGGAAAAACGGGAGGATATTGATTCGCTAATAAAGGAATTCGTGAAAATCTCCAAATAAAAATAAATCGTTGATAATAAGGTAGGAACTTCAAATAAGTATGAAATATATATTAGGTAGTATGATTTTGTTGGCGACAATGAATCTCCAACAAGGCTTTGCGCAAAGGGATCAATTATTTTCTGATAACTGGAGATTTGTACGTGATTCCGTAGCTGGTGCAGAAGTGCCATTATACGATGATTCGCAGTGGATAAAGGTAGATGTGCCGCATGATTTCAGTCTGATGTCTTTAGGTGAGGACGATGGTAGCTGCATTGGTCCATTCACTAGACAGTCGGAAGGCGGTAACCATACTGGTCACGTGAAAGGTGGTACAGGATGGTATCGCAAACAATTTATACTTGACAAGAGTGATAAGGGAAAAACTGTTATTTTGAACTTCGACGGTGTATACATGGAAACTGATCTTTGGGTGAACGGGAAGAAGGTTGGCGTACATAAATATGGATACACCCCGTTCTGGTTCGATATTACATCCTATTTGAACAAACCGGGCAAACCGAATGTGATTGCTGTGAAAGTGGATAATATGGGTGCGAACAGTCGTTGGTATTCAGGATCGGGCATTTACCGTAATGTGCGGTTGAGCGTTCTTCATCCTTTGCATATCGCTGAATGGGGGGCACACATCACTACCTCTGATGTTTCTTTAGATAAAGCGAGTGTCCGTGTAGAAATATCTTCCGATAATGATACAAAAAAGGCTGCTGATGTAGAGTTGACGGTAATGCTTAAAGATCGCTATGGGCAGGAAGTAGCTTGTAACACTGAAATTGTTTCTTTGCAAACTGGTAACAACCAGTTCACAAAGCATTTTTCACTCGACGAACCTGCCTTATGGTCGATTGAGTCGCCCAATCTTTATACTGTGGAAATTTCACTGAAGAAAGACGATCAGGTGGTTGATTCCTATGTCCAGTCTTTCGGTATCCGCACCATTGAGTACTCTGCCAAGAATGGACTTTTACTCAATGACAAACCTGTGTTGCTCAAAGGGGGCTGTCTGCACCATGACAATGGTTTCCTTGGTGCAGCTGCTATTCGGCGTGCCGAATATCGTCGGGTGCAATTGATGAAACAAAATGGCTACAATGCCATCCGTTGTTCTCATAATCCACCATCTAAGGAGTTTCTTGATGCATGCGATCAGTTGGGTGTTCTTGTTATTAATGAGTTTGCTGACATGTGGGAATGCTACAAGAATAGGAACGACTATGCTCGTTTTTTTAAGGAGTGGTGGCGTAAAGACTTGAGTGACATGCTTCTTCGCGACCGCAATCATCCTTGCATCATAATGTGGAGTATCGGAAATGAAATCCCTGCCGTAACAGCGGATGATGCCAATCGTGTAGCGCGCCAGTTGGTTGCGAAAGTACACGAATATGATCGATCCCGTCCTGTCACACAAGGAGTGCCAAACTTTATCATACCAGGTGGATGGAGGAATGCGGATAAATATTTTTCACCGCTCGACATCTGTGGCTACAACTATCTGGCTTATAAATATGAGGAGGATCATCGGCAATTTCCTGATCGCATTATGTATGCTTCTGAATCCTATCCCGGTGAAGCTTATGAATCCTGGAAAAAGGTGGAACGATTGCCATACGTGATTGGTGATTTTGTTTGGACGGCAATGGATTATATCGGTGAAGTAGCAGTAAGTAGTGCCACATATGTAAAAGAAAAGAATAATCGTCCGGGTTTGCAAGATCGCGATGGGCTGAAAGAGGGTACGCACCCCAACAAGCTTTTCGACATGATGAACTCAATGGCGACTTCCAAATGGCCGCTCTATCTCTCTTGGTGTGGTGATCTTGACATTATAGGCAACAAAAAGCCACAGGGCTTATTTCGTGATGTGCTTTGGAATAGAAGCATCATAGAAATGAATGTGCATGAGCCAGTTCCCGAAGGAATGATAGAAGAACTTTCCGGTTGGGGATGGCCCAATGAATGGCCTTCGTGGGACTGGGACGGACAAGAGGGAAAGCTAATGCAAATACGTGTTTTCACCAAAGCTCCACGCGTGCGATTGGAACTCAATGGGCGGCTGATGGAAGAAAAGACTGTTGACGAACGAATGACAGCTATATTCAGTATACCTTATGAACCCGGTGAACTTACAGCCATTGCGCTCAACAATGACAATGAAGTAGGGCGCAAGGTTTTGTCTACACCCGGAACTCCAGCGAAGGTTCAGCTTTGTGCCGACCGAACCTCTATCTGTGCCGACCGAAATGACCTTGCTTTTATTGAAATGAATATCATAGATCAGAATGATAACATTGTTACCAACAATGATCAACTTTTGGAAGTTTCTATTACTGGTAACGGAGAAATTGTGGCCTCTGGAAATGCGGGACAATATGGAATGAAGGATGTGAATCGCTTGAAGCTTCACACGTTCCGTGGCCGTGCGCAGATTGTTGTCCGTCCTTTCATTCAAAGTGGTAAAATCAGTATCAGTGTGAAGGTAGCCGGACTTCCGGTGGAACATATCCATATTACGGTACAATAGGACGTTTGTTAATATAAAGTGTAATTTTGGAATATTGTTTGTGAATAATTCGCCCCGTTACAAGAGGTTGTAATGGGACGAATTTATATTTGACAGATCGTGCAAAATCTATAATCCCTTTGTGGCATACAATCCTACGAGTGTACCTGTAAAACTGCTGGCTGTTCCTTCCACTTTCGTAGCAAGGTATCCGGCGTCAACTCCATCCAGTAGAGTTATCCATTTTTTACCGTCTTCGGAGTAAGAGAAAGTAAACGTATATCCCGTAGGAGAAGATACTCGAAGATGAAGACTTGTAATCCCGTTTATAGATTGTGTGGCCATTTGCCGCGTTAATCCGCCTTCGCTGATTTTCAATACTTCCAGTACATTTTCATTTTTCTGATGCCCAAGTGATAAAAAATATTGATAATCTTCGCTTTTGAGCAGAAGTATGCCGGCACGTTCGTTTTCGGTGGGTGAGAAGCTGATATGGGTAGTGGCTGTAAACTGATGATGCTGCAGACGCCGACCTATGAATGCTGGCGAACTATTCTTGTCAGAGGCTGTTGTTGTCGAACATTTAAGAACGAGATTGCCGGGTTGTTCGGAGAGCGAGTATTGGTCTGTAGCGGCATTACGAACTGTCTGCCAATAAGCAGGTAAGGCAAGCTGATCAAAATTATCTTTCACAATGAAGTTACCGAAAGTGGGAGCTGTTCCGCGCTTGGTTCCCGGAATAGTTACTATAAGTGGTACCTGTTCATCGTCTTCTGTGATGACGGGCCATCCATCATCTGTCCATCGTACAGGCATCAGGAAAGTTTCCCGTCCCAAATTTTCCAGTTTTCCGTCAATTCTTCGGCTTGCTAGAAATACACTCCACCACTTGCCGTGGATGTCTTGAAAAAGGTCGGCATGACCAGCGCAGTACACTCCGTCTTTGCGTTCAGGCAGTGTACGTTGGGTTAGAATAGGATTCTTTTCCCATGCCCTATAATCTCCCCAAAGGCTATCGCTGCGGAAAACCACTTCCGAGTGGTTTAATTCCGTGCCACCTTCGGCACAAAGCAGATAATATTTTCCATTGATTTTATAAAGATGAGGACCTTCCAGACACATAGGTTGTTGCTTGGGAAATGCACCGCGATCGGCTATCACACGGGCGGTGCTTGTTATCACGGAATCATTTTCCACATCATACTCCTGCATAATGATGCTGTTGTGTCCGGGGTAATCGCGGTTGTGCATCTGGCAATAGAGTACATACGCCCGCCCATCCTCATCGAAAAACATGGAGGGATCAATACCTCCCATATTTTGTAGATAAACGGGATCTGACCATGCTCCTTCAGGATCTTTCGTCTTTACGATAAATGTACCCGGTTTACGGTGAAGGGTCATCCGTCCCATATTGGTAGTAATCAGGTAGTATGTCTGATTAAACTTGTTATAGAACATCGAGGCTGCATAGATTCCCTCTTTCCCCATCGATTGTCCGTCTAGTGGAAGTTGTTTGGGACGTGTAAGGATGCTTCCTGTCTGTCGCCAGTTTATCAAATCATTGCTGTGGAAAAGCGGTACACCCGGATAATAACCGAAAGTAGAAGTTACGATATAATAATTGCCTTTGCCATCGGCACAGAGACTAGGGTCACTGTACCAGCCGGGCAGGATGGGGTTATAAGCCTGGTCTATCTGTTTCAACGGGTGATGCTCATAGTAAACGTCATGACCTTCATAGATAAAATCAGAAAACACAGCTTTGTGTTCCTGCGAATGTGTTGTGGTAAGGAGTGTGAATAGACATACCATTACTCCTAAAAATATTCTTTTCATGGTTTGGATTTGTTTGAATTATACTTTTGCTCCAAAGTTACACCTTCTTCTCCAAATCATATTATTCTTTCGACTACAAACGTTTACTATTGGATGATTATTGAATATTTTTTTTCTACCTTATTCGTCCAAAAGTCTATTATTGTGCGCATTATATTCATAATCTGTCCTACTTTATTCGTTACATTTGTTACATTAATGTATAAACAAATAGATATGAGAAATGTAAGTTTTATCCGTGCAGTACAACTCGTTAGCCTGTCTGCCGTTTTTTCTATTTTGACACCTCTGTCCATTCTGGCAGAAGACAAGGAAATGGGACAATTTATCGACAATCTGATGAATAAAATGACCTTGGAGGAAAAAATCGGGCAACTTAATCTGGCGTCCGGTAACACAGCCGCCGCTATACTTAGCGGTGGTGAAAGTTTGGTAGATGAAATTAAAAGCGGATTGATAGGAGCTACGGGAGGTTCTTCGTTTGAGGCAATCAAAAAGATGCAGGAAGCCTCACAACAGTCCCGTTTGAAGATTCCTTTGCTTATTGGCCTTGATGTCATTCATGGCTACCACACTGTATTCCCTATTCCACTTGCTCTTTCGTGCACGTGGGACGTTGATTTAATTGAGGAGAGCGCTCGTATTGCTGCTCGTGAGGCAAGTGCCATTGGCGTGAACTGGACTTATTCACCGATGGTCGACATCAGCCGTGATCCTCGCTGGGGACGTGTATCTGAAGGTGGGGGCGAAGATCCTTGGTGGGGCAGTCAGGTGGCAACTGCTATGGTACGCGGTTATCAGGGTGATGACCTGAAGAAGAGTAATACTATCATGGCATGTGTCAAGCATTTTGCTCTTTATGGCGCTTCAGAAGCGGGACGTGATTACAACACCGTAGATATGAGCCGCCAGCAGATGCTGAACGATTACTTGCCCCCTTATCGTGCTGCATTCGATGCAGGAGCAGGAAGTGCCATGTCTTCGTTCAATCTGGTGGACGGTATTCCTGCTACGGGTAATCATTGGCTGATGACCGACCTGCTCCGAAGGCAATGGGGATGGAATGGCTTTGTAGTGACTGATTTCAATGCAATCAACGAAATGGTTGCTCACGGTATTGGTGATTCACTCCGGGTGGCTGAACTGGCTTTGAAGGCGGGTATTGACATGGATATGCAGAGTGAAGCCTTTATTACGTATTTGAAAAGCTCTTTGGATAGTGGGCATATTACAGAAACTGATATAAACCAGGCTTGCCGCCGTGTACTTGAAGCAAAGTATAAATTAGGACTATTTGACGATCCTTACCGCTACATCAATGAGAAACGTGCTGCTACTGAACTATTAACCGGCGAGCATCTTGCTTTTGCCCGGAAAATAGCCGCTCGATCAATGATATTGCTAAAGAATGAGAATAATTTACTCCCTTTGAAGAAAGAAGGAAAGATAGCTGTCGTCGGTCCTTTCGCCAACGATCGTGGTAATTTGTTGGGTGCATGGGTAATGAAGCGTGACAAATCGAAGATGGCTTCTGTGACCGAAGGTATTCGTGCGGTTGGCGGTAATCGTGTGGAAGTAGTGACGGCTAAAGGTGCTAATATCACAGATGATCCTTACCTGTTGGCCAGCTTGAATTCACCCTTTGCCATGTATATGGGCGAAGCTATTGAGCAGGAGTCACGTACTCCTCGACAGTTGCTGGACGAAGCCCTGCAGGTTTCTGCCGATGCTGATGTCATCGTGGCTGTGCTGGGAGAATCAGCGGCAATGTCTGGTGAAGCCTCCAGTCGTTCTGATATCAGTATTCCCGAAAGTCAGCAGAACTTACTCCGGGCATTGACAGCCACTGGAAAGCCTGTTGTGCTATTGCTCCTAAACGGACGTCCCCTCACTCTTCCATGGGAATCGGAACATGTCCCTGCCATTCTTGAAGCGTGGGCACCCGGCACAGCTTCCGGTTATGCAATTGCTGATGTTCTGTTTGGAGATTACAATCCGTCAGGCCGACTGACAATGACTTTTCCCCGTTCTGTTGGGCAGATTCCGCTTTATTACAATTATAAAAATACAGGACGTCCATTTCATGCGCAAAATAAATTTACGTCGAAATATCTTGATGTTCCTAACGAGCCACTTTATCCCTTCGGCTATGGCCTTAGTTATACTACCTTTGATTATGGAGATGTGCATTTGGACAAGACTGAATTACAGGGCAGTCAGGATATGCTTATGGCAAGTGTCAATGTGACAAATACGGGTAACTGCGAAGGCGAAGAAGTGGTGCAACTCTACATCACTGATCCCATAGCTCGTATTTCCCGTCCAGTAAAAGAACTGAAGGGTTGTCAGAAAATCTTCTTGTGTCCGGGCGAAACTAGGAAGGTCACTTTTTCTATAACAGTCAATGATTTAAAATACTACGATACTGATGGGCATTACGATTGGGACGGTGGTGAGTTTTTCATTCAGATAGGTGCCAATTCCGCAGCTGTGAAATCTGCCGGATGTGTGTGGAACCGCTAGCTATCTTTTTATTTGATATTTATATTAAGAAAGAGGGTGGTTCACATTGAAGTGAACCACCCTCTTTCTTAATTATAATGTTTTGTTGAATGATGAAGAAACCTATCTTAAAAACAGCCCCGGATTTATTACCAACCCGGATTCTGGTTGAGCATTGAGTTGTTATTCACATCACTGGCAGGAATGGGGAAAAGTTCGTTTTTACCAGTTTTGAAACTGATAGTTCCTGTCTCACTGGTGGTGACTTCAGTCTTATATGTGGTGATATCGCCAACACCGGGAACATTTATTGTCTCGCCTTGGGTGATGGTGCAAGTATAGGTTTGCTTACCGCAATTGGCTAATACGGTAGCAGCATCCCCCCAGCGTACGAGATCGATGAAACGTTGACCCTCTCCGAAAAGTTCGGCACGACGTTCGGCTTTCACACCATAACTGGCATCATCCATTGAGAGTGACGGGGCATCTGTCAAGCCGGCACGATGTCGAACAAGATTCAGGGCTTCTAGTCCGGAAAGTTCCGGACCGGGAGTTCCGCCTTCTGCTACAGCTTCGGCATAGTTGAGCAATACTTCGGCATAACGCATATAAGGCACATTGCGTTTGGAATAGAAGAAGGGGAAAGTACCTACCAGGTCGTTTGTCTGGCAGAGGTCTTTCACGCGGTAGTAGCCTTGGCAACCAGTGATAACATAAGGGTAATTCATGAACATAGCCTGATAACTCATCAATGCTGTTGGATAATCAGCCAATGTACCCTGGAAGCGTGGAGAGGTACCTGTAGAGGTCATGTCGTGAGCAGTCATAAAGTCGGCAAAGTTTTTTGAAGGATAAGCTCCCATGCCAAAGGTCATAAGCAGTGAACCGTAGGTAGTAGAGTATACTCCCAAGTCGGCAGAGTAACAGGCCAGATCAAAGCTGCCATCTTGAGAGTTCTGCACATCGGCACCATCAGCAAAGTTATACTCCCATATATTCTCTGAACTGAAGTCATTGGCAGAAGTGTTAAGCGTAGCGAAATTATCTACCAATACATATTTCTTAGTTGCGATCACTTTATTATATAAGGTCTGTGCTGCTTCATCGTATTTCTTTTGCCAAAGTTGAGCCTTGCCCAGATAAGCGTAAGCAGCTTCACGAGTCAGACGCCCGCCTATTTCAGCTTGTCCGTCTGCACTGTTTTTCGAAGGTAGAATTTCGGCTGCATCTTTCAACTCATTTTCAATGAATTGCCAACTTTCGGAAGCTGGTGTGTTTCCCTCGCTACCGTCCAGTATATGGTCGGCTAATGGCGGATTACCATACAGTTGTACCAAGTTCATCATGGCGATGGCACGGATGGCACGTGCTTCGGCAATCACCCGTTCTTTCAGGCTTTCAGTCGCTACGTTATTATTGGGTAGGTGTTCGATGATCATACTGCACCAGTAGGCCTGACGATAATAATAACTGTAGATATAGGCGTAGGTATTGGCGTCGGAGGCTTCGTTGTATTGATATTCTGCAGCGCACTCGGCACCCATGCGAGACATCTCATAGAGTACGGAGCGGTAACTGGCCGGTTCGCCACCGCCTACGATTACAGACTGATAAGAGTTACCGAGAATACTGGAATAGACTGCCGATATGTATTGCTTCACTTGATTGTCATTAGCAGTTATATAAGTGTTTACACCGCTAACGCCCGGTTGTTCGATGTCGAGCAGGTCGTTGGAGCAGGCAGCAAAACAGAGAGCGAGAACAGCTGTTAGAAGCCATCCGCCTGTTGTATGTAATATATTCTTTTTTAACATGATATTTCCTATTTTACAATTTACAAATTATTTCAAAACTTCAAACTTTAATTCTTTAGAATGACACGTTTACACCAAATGAAACGGACTTGGACATCGGATAACCACCATAGTCTATAGCTAGTGCGCTATAAGCAGAGCCGGAACCGTTTACTTCGGGGTCGCTACCCGGATAGTCGGTGAAGGTAAAGAAGTTGTCCAGTGACACGAAAGTGCGGACTGTTTCTATACCAATCTTTTGGAGAAGATTCTTCGGTAAGGTATAGCCGAATTGAATTTGTTTGATTTTAAAGAATGAAGCATCAAAAACAAATGCGTTGGAGTTATAGAAACGCGGGTCGTAAATCTGATATTGAGCGGAAGGCATGGTAGCTGCACTGCCGGCGCTTGTCCAACGACCTTCATAAAGAAACTGCGGACGATTGTTCCAAACCTGATCGGAGGTACTCATCATACCATATACTAATTTATTTCCACTGGCACCTGTACCATAAATACTCAAGTCAAAACCTTTGTAGGCAGCTGTGAGTGTGATACCGTAGGTAAAATCAGGAATTGCTGACCCTAAATCTGTGCGGTCTGCTTCGGAAATACCGTCAACGCCATCGAAATCGTGATAGATGGGTGCGCCTGTCTGTGGATCAATGCCATCGAGTTGATAACCACGAATGTACCACAAAGGATAACCTTCTTCGAAATAAGTCAGTTGACTTGAAGCGGCCAGCAAACCGGAACCACCCAGACGAGTATCTTTGCCCCTGTATTCTTCCACCTTGTTGTTGACGGTGGCGATGTTGCCTTTGATCCCATAAGAGAAATCACCGATGTTGTCGCGCCATTCCAGTTCTATTTCAACACCCGAATTGATTACTTTACCAAGATTTTGATAAACAGTCTTTGTTCCTGTACTTAGGGGGGATACGCTCTGGATAAGCAGTCCGTCGGTTAATTTATGATAATAGTCAATAGTAGTGCTTAGGCGGTCATTGAAAAAGCGTAAATCAAGACCGAAGTCTATTTGCTTGCTTCGCTCCCAGCGAAGTTTCGGATTGGCTAACGAATTACTAGGGTATGTACCTTGGTAGAGTTTATTATCGAGCCAGTATGCTGTGTTTGCCGTGTTGCTGGAGATATCATATTGACCGGTTTGTAATGTTGCAGCGTACATATATCCGCCGAGATTGCTGATGGAACCATTCACGCCGTAGGAGCCACGGAATTTACCGTAAGTGAAGGCTTTACCTACAAGATTCTTCATAAACGGTTCGTTGGAAAAAGTCCAACCTATAGACACTGACGGGAAATAACCCCAATTGTGGTTCAGATCGAGATAGGCCGAGTCATAAGAGTCGGCACGGAAGTTGAACTGTGCATTGTAGCGGTTCAGAAATGACCAGCCGAAACGACCGTAGTAGGCAATTTGGCGACGTTTGGTCTTACCGCCTGTCACATAGTCATCAGCGCCATTGGTCGAATAATCCAGATAATAGAAATTGTTGGCGTTGCTGGACACTGCGTTAGTCAATCCGCCGCTATTATTCTGCTCATAATCACTATAGCTCATACCGGCCATAATCGAGAAGTCGCCAGCTTTAGTTTTTAGTGAATAGTTGGCAAAGTTTTCCCATTGGTAGTACACAGTTTGATAAGTACCGTTTACCAAACGAAGGTCAGTGTCGGCAGAAGAATCATATGCGTCAAGATAAATGGGATGAAAATCATTTTCGTTCAGACTGCCCATCGTATAGCCCAAACGAGTGGTAAATACGAGATTCTTTATAGGAGTGATATTGGCGTAGGTCATGCCGTTGACAAAGGCACGCTTGTAAGCGAGTGTCTGGTTCTCGACCATAGCCAGCGGATTACTGGCTCCGCCAAGTTGCCAGGAATAGCCGTAATAGCGACCGTCGGCAGCCTGTATGGGATGCATTCCGTTTGCAATATTGTTTTCCATATAGCTTGGTAACGTATTGTAATAAACTGGTGTGAGCGGGTCGGCAAGCACAATACCGCGCATCAAACCATAGCGGGAATCTTCGGAGAGTGTACTGCTCTTCGAGTGAGTAAGGGTATTGCTGGTACCTACTTCGAGCCATGGACGGAGCTTGTAGGAAGCATTGATTTGTGCAGTTACACGCTGGTAGTAATCTTTATCCATCTTTATCATACCGTCGTTGTTCATATAACCAATTGTCATGAAAAAGGTCCCCTGATCGTTACCGCCTTGTAAACCGAGGTTATATTTCTGTATTTTTCCCGTTTCGTACATCTCGTCTTGCCAGTCGGTATCGGTGCCTTCTATATTATAAGTATTGTATAGTTGGGTAAATGTCTCGCCTGCGCCTTCGGAATAAAACTTCTTGAACTGCTCGGCATTCATCAGGTCAATCTTTTTGGAAAGGCTTGAAAAAGTCCATTGTGCGTCGAAAGAAATTTTAGTTTTTCCCTTGTCTCCGTTCTTGGTAGTGATGAGAATCACACCGTTGCCGGCTTCCGCACCATAGATAGCAGCCGAAGCAGCATCTTTCAAGATTTCCATGCTTTTGATACTTGACGGATCAAGGTAGCTGATATCGCTAACTTTCAAACCATCCACGATGTAGAGAGGATTACTACTTCCGTTCGAACTGTAACCACGTACGCGAATAGTGGGAGCTGTACCCGGTGCTCCGGAATTGTTCACGACCTGTACACCGCTCACACGGCCTTGCAAAGCGCTGGCGGCATCACTGATAGGAGAGTTGAGCAAATCATCGCTCTTCACACTCGAAATAGCACCTGTAACGTCGCTCTTCTTCTGTACACCGTACCCGATGACTACGATCTCATCAATAGTTTTGGAGTCTTCATGCATCGTTACATTTATGTGAACTTGTCCGTTCACGCTAATTTTTTGGCTTACGTATCCCACATAAGAGAATTGAAGCGTGGCTCCGGCAGGCACATTCCGCAATGCATAATTACCATCCAAATCAGTTACAGTACCTGTGGAAGAGCCTGTAATCATTACGGTAACGCCAATCATCGGTACATTATCAGTGGCAGATTTCACAGTTCCCGAAACATTGAGGTTTTGAGCTTGTGCTGTACTATTTAACAGTACCAATAACAAAATGAAGAAACTTTTCATTCCGAGAGTTTGCTTCAGCTTTTGATATAAAACTTTTTTCATCCCATTAAGATTTTAAAATTAACATTTATTCTAATTACTTACCTGCAAATTTCACCTTTTTGTTTCTGATATCCGCTAACTGAAAGTGTACACTTATGAACTTTTGGACGGAAAAATAATAAAGTACCTTTCTCCTGATGTACTATTTGGGAACTGATATTAACGAATGGTTGAATACTTTGATTCTATCCATCCAAAAGTGCAAATTAGACGTTCTTTAGTTAGTGGCTGGTTCATGATTATTTCCGAGCTTTGTACTCGATGAATATCAGTATTATAGTTTCTAAATTAATATAGAATATGAAAAAAGTCTTGTTTATTGTACTGGCCACAACAATATTGGGCTGGGTCTCTCCCATGAAAGCGGAGGATGCAAAAGGAGTGGAAATCAAAACCTATACCTATGCTATAAAGGGTAAGGATACGTTGCGTGTGGATGTGTATCTGCGCGAGGATATGCAAAATGCAGAAAATCTGCCTATGATGCTTTATGTTCATGGTGGTGGATTCAGTATGGGAAGCCGGAAGAATGCCGCACAAGAAATCTTCCTCCGGCACTTTGCCGAGAAGGGTTTTTTGGGTGCTTCCATCGACTATCGGTTGGGTGCTGTTGAGGGGAATCCTTACCATTGTAACGGTACTGCAGAGGTCATCAGGTTGGCAACTACAGATATGGCGGAAGCTACACGTTATCTTATGGATAACTTTAAGATTGATCCCGCTAAAATTATAACATCCGGTGGAAGTGCGGGTGCATACACTGTACTGGGAATCGAGTACGACATTTGTAATGGCGAGGAATACGTCCGACAGATTTTGCCCGAAGGATTTAATTATGCCGGAATTATTTCAGCAGCCGGTGCTATCTGTACGACTGATGGTAAGTCTCCCACTTGGCCGAAAAAGCCATGTCCGATAATGCTGATGCAGGGAGACAAAGATGTTGTGGTGCCAATGGATTCAGTTGACATGTTAGGGCTGAAGATGTTCGGAACGATGGCACTTCACCGCCAGTTCTCCAAACTCGGTTTTCCCCATTGGGTTTATATCGAAAAGGGAGCCGATCATGTGGTGGCGATGAAACACTTGACAGATAATCTGGAAGAAGCGGACAAGTTTTACCGTTCTTTCATTGTTGACAGGAAAGGTTCTACTGTTGTGATGGAATGGGAAGATCCCGAACCGGCGGGAATGAAGGATGTCAATGAGATGATAAAATTTGTACCGATGTATATTCTCGGCTATGATAAATACTTGAATGAAATAGACTTCAACAATATGGAGAAACCGACCGGAGTAGTCTATTGATAAAATGGCGTATAAATAATAGGTATATAGTGATGTGTTAATAGTAAGATAGCCATCGGAGTTATTTCTCCGGTGGCTAATTTTATGTAGATAACGATTCATAGAGCTGAAAACGTTAATAAACACAAATGCAAATCATCAAGATGATTAATCTGCGAAGTTTTGCATATTTTTGTGTACAATTTAACCACAAATAATAGAATTACATGAAAGCACCTTATGCGAATGTTGGTCTTGCCACGTTGATGGATCAAGGCTTTTCTGCCAATTTGGAGGATAAAATAACGCTATATGATAATTTTAGCAGGTTTGTAGACATCAATAATGAGGTGAGTCAACGTTACAAAAATCTACCTATCAAAATATGTGGAGTTACTATCTTTCTGTTCTGTCTTGAAGGTATTATCGATATTAAATTAAGTTTCAAAGATTACCATTTGAAGAAAAATGATATATTTATTGTTCAGAGCGGCCAGCTGGGAGAATTCAATGGGATGAGCAATGATGTGAAATTCTGTTTAATCTTCGTACACAATAATTTCTGTAATCCTCTGACGCAAATCAACAGTTCGACCAAACTTCAGGACTTGCTTTTTCGCGGTCCTTATCATCATTGTGCTGATAAAGAAATGCAGGAACTCCGCCAGCTTTACCAATTTATCTATGACAAGATAAATAGTAACTATATTTATAAGGAGGATGTTATCAAGGGATATGTTTATGCGTTACTATACAATATTTATTCACTTTCTTATATCGACAGTCAGATGGAGGTGGAAAGCACGGAAGATAAGCTGGGTACCAGTCGTCAGATGGAAATTTACAACCGCTTCATTGAGGAGGTACAGAACCATTACGTTGATGAACATAAAATAGGTTTCTATGCCGACAAGCTTTGTATTACGCCGAAATATCTTTCACAAGTCGTTTACAAGGCAAGCGGTCGTTTTGCCAAAGATTATATCAAAGACTGTTTGTTGATGGAAGCCAAAGCCCTGCTCAAAAGTGGCTGTACTATCCAAAATATTTGCTACCAACTTAATTTCAACAGTCCCACTTTTTTCAGTCGCTTTTTTAAAGAGAATACGGGGTATACGCCTTTTGAATACCAGATTAAAGGGTAATACAAAAAAGCGATTGCTGAAATACCCTGCAATCGCTTTTTTGTGTTATCCTGTACCTTTTCTATTTTACCGTGATTCTTACCCGATCAATATTATAAATTCTTGTATAGAGGCTTTCCTTGCCATTGCGTTGCGAAGTCACCCGCACTGCTACGAAATGAGTGCCGGGAGTCTTGTAGGTGACAATATGGTCAAAGATTACACAACTTCCGTCTTCACTATAATGTGCGTCCTTTTTCAGATTAGTTGCTTCGGTGTAGTTTTGCCCGTCGGTGCTCCATTCTGCCTTAACAATACGTCCCATCCCTTGTGGTACGGCAGCTTCTACATGAATAGTGACGGGAGTTCCAGTACTTACCTCAATAGCCTTGTTTGGGGAAGTGGATGCCGACATGCCGGGAATGGTAGCAATCGTTGCTTTCACCACCGGCTGGATTCCCCGACGTTCATCTGCCTTCTCGGGCACTTCTATTTGTCCACCGTCTACACGATAATTTGTACTCTGCGCAGGAGCGATGCCTTTTTCTACCCAATCGCTGATATCGAGTAATGCCTGCTGAATCACACCATTGTAACTTACAGCCTGTGTCTGGTCGCCCAATTGTCCTTCGCCGTCCCCGTGAAGGGCGCGGTCGGTGTACCACAAACGAAACATATCTCCGGCTTTATCCCCCTTTTTATCATATACCTGATTGCGGTACCAATCTCCTTGCCAGGGGAATGACTCGCGGTCATAGAGCGAACAACAGAGAATCACCTTCCCGTTGATATTGCCTGAAGGCACACAGCCTGAAGCACCCATTGTGAAAAGAGGTCCTAATAGCATCGGACGTTGCGGATATATTGGATTACCTTTCGAATCACGGAAATAATCCCATACATAATAGTCGGGTGAAGGTACTTGGTGACGGTGGTAGGTCTGTACGGCAAGGAAGTCTGAATTATCCACTTTTACTTCATCACCTGATTTGATCTTGGTTAAAACCTCGAGATTGTTTGTCGGTGCTAACACTATATATCTCCCTTTTGACTCTTTTAGCTGGAGTACTTCTCCCTTAGCATCGCCGCTTTGGATAATGAGGTCGCCTCCCATTCCGATATCAGGGATGTCTTTGCTTAATTTGTATACTACCGGCCAACCGCCATTACCCATACCTGCTGCCATCCAGGCACGGTCAGCCGAACCACGGTCGTTGGGGTCCATCGGTGCGGCCAAGCCCATCTGTTCCGCCTCATCCTGTGTATAACTCGTTTCTATCGTAGCGTTTTTTTGTACTCGTGCTTTTAACAACGACGTTGTAGGATTCGCTCCCAAGTAACCATGTACATTCCAAAAATCATGATGGAAATATGATTCATCCATCGCCACTACACTTTTGTAGAGTACAAGGAAACCATGTACATCCATCTCTTTCCATCCATACCATGATTTCAACGGGAATCCCATTGCAGTAGTCTCTTTTAATGTCTGATATTCTTCCTGATTTAATCCTTTATAGGGATCGCCGCTGCCACCCGGCTCGAGTGCGTCTACAATTTGTGGTAGTTTGTCTTTCAGTATACGGAGAGCATTCATTCGCACGGCAAAGACACTTGGAATAGCGACTGGAGATCCTAATACAAAAGGTACGGCACCGTCCCATGTCCGTGTATTTTCAATGCATCCTAACGTGCGGTAGGCACCGCCCGAACCACCAAAAACATATCCATACGGGCGACTGCCTCCCAATAATTTCCGTACAACGGTTCTTGACAGTTCTGCGCATGCGGCATGCGAGCGATAGGCTCCGATGGTGGCTTCCGGTTGTTTACCGGTGGTGAAGTCTGTTTTTCCGCCACCGTTTGTCTCGATGAAATAAGCACCATTGGTCACCGCAAAACCGATCATATCATATGCTCCCGTAGCATTCTGCATCACTGTTTCACTATCGGGAAACGGTGTTACATATTGAAAAAAATGTCCTTTGTAGTTTTTCTTCTCCGGCAGATAGAATGAGAAACGTGTTCCATTGCTTCGGAATCCCCCATGTATATAACGGTGCGGCACCGGTTGCTGTCGCCATTCGTCCATATCAATGAACGGTTCTCGGAAAGCTGTGTCTTCGCTAACGAAATCCAACTTCGAATTCACCAGATTTTTCTGTGCTTTTACCTGCATGCATGTCAGGCATCCAAGCAGTGCTAATAAAAATATCAGTCCTTTCATTTTATTTTTTATTTCAAGATTATCTTGTCAATGCTTACACGTCCCATAGAGATGAGGTTCCAGCCTTTATTCCACACACGTACTTCCAAGCGCCTGGCAGAGGGAAGGGGCTTTTGGAGAGACATTACAATATTCTGATATTGAGAAGAAGGTGCGGGAATATCAGCAGTTCCGATTACTTCACCTGTATCGATGTTTTTCAGTTCGATAAAAACATCCGTGGCGTCATGATTAAGGAGGGTGAAGGTGAGTCTTGTGATAGTGTCCCGTACGTCAAGGTTGCGGAAAGCAATCATACCACCGTCGTGGGTGAATGTGACATCTTGGTTGCGGTTGGCTTTGTCAAGTCCCGACCATGTACATTCAGCCTTCCATTGGTAGTCGAACCATTCAGCTTCAAGTACTTTACCTTTGTAGCAATTACGGGTGAAAAGCGGATGTTGTTCTACGTGAAGATAATCGACATCAATATACCCGCCATGCTGACGGGTAGCGTAGTTAAACAATCCATAGCGGTTACCGCAGAAGTAGGTATTGATGAACTTCATTTTGAAACGTTCGCCGATAGATTGGAATGTCTTACCGTCAGTGCTATAAGCAAACGTTACATAGTCGGTAATACCGTCAACGCTTGCGCGGAGCCAGACATTCTTCCCCTCTAACCTGACATTTTCTTTCACAGCCTCATCTACTGTCATGCTTAAGATGGTGCCCTTTGTAGTCTTCTCGATGGTAAGTGTAGCGAAAGGTTCGGCAAGAATGACAAGACCGGCACGATCACCTGTTTTTTGGTGAGAGAAATCTATCTTGGCCGTTCCTTGACTATAAGGACCGAAGATACGCTGTGTGATAGTATTGCGCGCTTTACGAAGCGAATCAGTCATAGTAGCGGTGTAAAGGCGTAGATAGCCCGGACGCTCGGAGAGGGAATATTTGTGCTCATCTGGATTGTGATTGAATTGCCATTTCAGGGCGATCCGGGTGGAATTGAAGTCGTCTGTGCCCGTAAGAGTACGGTAGGAAGACTGTGCCGGGAGTTTACGGGAAGATGCGAAAGGAGTTTGCAGCGTAAGTATACCATCGGTCGGGTCGCCCATGATAGGCCAGTCATTCACCCAATAGATAGGAATGAGCCACGGAATACGTCCGAGCCCGTCACGGTCTTGGAATATCATTCCCCAATAATTCCCGTCGGGCAATGGGATCATGCACGACTGGTGGAGAACACTTTCAGCGCGATTACCTACTTCGAACATTACTTCACGCTCCTCAAAAGGTCCATAAAGTGAACGGCTTCTAAGACAGGTTTGACCGGCATGGTCACCGCCATACGTGCAATAAATATAATAGTAGTCGCCAATGTGGTAGCAGCGGTTGCCTTCCATACCTCCACGATGTGATTTATAGATTTGCCGCGCCGGACCTTTCTCTTGCAAAGTTTCGGGATCCATTTCGGTAACGAAAATATCCGTATTCCCATGAATCACATAGACGCGACCGTCATTATCGACAAACATACCGGGGTCGTAGAGTTTATGTCCTTCCACTTTGGTTGGTTTCCAGGGCCCCTCTATGGTGTGCGCCGAGTAGAAGAACGAACCTTCCGTATTGGTATTAAAGAGTACATGGAACCGACCTCCGAAGTAGCGGAGGCTTGTCGCCCATTGTCCTTTGGCATATCGGTGGCCATTCTGCAAATCATAAGCGGGATGTACTTTAAAAGCATCCACTACATTACATGCTATCTGCCAGTTCACTAAATCTTTGGATTCAAGAATAGTAACACCGGGAAAGTAATGCATCGAAGTAGAAACAAAATAGAACGTATCATCCACACGAATGACATCAGGGTCGGGGAAATCGCTCCAAAGCACAGGATTAGTAAATGTCCCGTCGCCATTATCGCTTGATTGAGCCGTTGATAGCTGCCATGACAGAAAGATCATGGCAGCCACAAATAAATATCGGAGTTTATTCATAATCTTCCAGTTTCCATTCATCTTTCCATTCAATGATGGGTTTGCCATTCTCGAAAGTGACAGGCAGCCATACATATCGGGCATTGTAAGTGACGTCCCAACCGTTGCGTACCTGTTGGCTACGATCCATAATCACTACAGGGTCATTACTGACCGCCCGTGGCTGATGCCCGCGGAAACGGTCACTGATGCGTTGCCACTCTTGTCTTGGCTCGTCAGTGCCCACTATCTGCGGCATCCAGCGGTCGGCTACCGCCACATAGAGATTTTTCTTTCCCGGTATCTTAATGACATCCGTTATTTGAGAGTAGAAAGAAGTATGTGAAGTGTCAGACGGATGTGGATTACCCAAATCCTTGTACTTGCCGTGATAATCGGTGAAGACACTCACGAGACTCTCATTGGGATAGTAGCCTGATGTGCCGGAAGAAAATATATAATGTTTGCCGCTATGTACAAAATGAGTGGGGGCTTCACGTGTGGCCGGTGGAATCTTGCCTGTATAATGATGGGACAGCTTATCGGTAACACCTGTGAAGTCATCATTCAGTTCACAACAAATCATTTCCCAGTGCGGACGCTCGAACCAGACATATCCTTTGCCGGTCTGTTCGTCCACATAGAGATCGAAATCTCCCGCTTCATAACCATTAGGACGAAATCCCGGATTCACGATTGTGTAGGGACCCATGAAATGATCAGATTGAAGAATCGTGAAGAACTGTGTCTCGTCGCTCAAATTCTTGATCCAGCATACATACTTGCCTGTTTTGGGATTATGGATAATATGCGGACGGTCGAGTCCTTGAGAATAATGAATGGGAGAAAGTACATTCACCGTATCAGGCATAATGAGATGTCCCCGGTCTTCCCAATTATAAAAGTCTTTAGAACTGTAGCAACGTACTCCGTAAGTCCATACATTACTGCCCTGCGTTGTACGTCCCTTGTCTTCACCATACCAATAATACGTATGTGTCTTTTCATCAAAAATGACCGAAAAGCCGTGTGCCTGGATAGGATTTCCGTTAGTGTCCATCCATTCGATACCCGGGCGGATAGATGTATAATGCGGCTTGGCATCCTTTTCCAGCAAAAGGATAGGAGATACATTTTCTATAACGCAGCCTTCAATAGTGACGGGAATACGATGTCTTACGTCCTCGCATGAAGCGGCTATATACACTTGGTAGGTACCGCCTTCCAATGTCCAACAACTGTTTTTTTCGTCGAAGGAGCCCAACGTGTTTTCGGGAATAGAGATGGTGATTGTTTGGCTTTCACCTATACCGAGTAAATTTGTTTTGGCAAATCCTTTCAGTTCCTTCATAGGTTTGTCCATGTCTTTACCCGGTGCGGATACGTATACTTGAATGACTTCCTTACCCGCAAATTTGCCGGTATTCTTGACCGGAAGTGACACGGTTATATTTCCGTTCTCCCGTGTCATTATTGGCTTGCCATAAGTGAATGACGTGTAGGACAAACCGTAGCCGAATGGATAAGATACATGTTTTTTGTGGGTGTCGAACCAACGATATCCTACATAAATACCTTCGTCATAATAGCTGTTGTAAACGCCCGTACTCCTGCCGGTCACATTGACAGGATGATGGCGCAGAAACTTAGCATAATCCTCCTCGTTGAATGAATCTACATCTACGAAAGTCTTGCTTGAAGGAATGTCATTATAGGTGACGGGAAAGGTCATTGTGAGTTTACCTGAAGGATTCATCCGCCCCGTGAGAATATCAGTTACGGAATTTCCGCTTTCCTGTCCGCCCGTCCAGGCTAGTAGAATGGCGTCGGGCAAGTCTTTCCAGGAAGCGGTCTCAATAACTCCTGTGACATTCAAAATGACGATGACGCGCTTGCCTTGCTTGTGGAAAACTGAACAGACAGTCTTAAGCATTTGTTGTTCGGCATCAGTAAGGTGATATTCGTAGAATTTGCGGTCGCGTCCTTCTCCTGATGATTTACCGATAGTGATGATTGCCACGTCTGCTGTTTGGGCATATTGGGTCGCCTGCTCTGTGGAAAGTGTCATTTCGGGAATCATCGTCTTTGTCTCAAACCATGTTTTTTCAGGAATTTTGGCTTCTTCCGTTTTTATGTAATTCTCGTAAGCAGCCGCCAGTTGCTCGTTGTAATGTAAACCAGCATTTCTCAAACCGTCTGTAAGGGAAACGGTATACGAACTGTTAACATTTCCACTGCCTGTACCGCCTGCCATATATTGATAAGAGGTACGACCGAAAAGAGCGATATTTATCTTCTTATTTTCATTCTTTAAAGAAGAAATCAGTGGAAGAGTCTTTTTTTCATTTTTTAGTAATACCATACCTTCCGCAGCCGACTGGCGGGTCACGTTGGCATGTGCTTTCAGATCCGGATCGTTAGTAGCTATATAACCTTTGAAACGAGGCGTTTTCATCACATATTCTAAAATGCGTTTTATGTTGCGGTCCACGAGTTCGATAGAAAGGTTGCCTTGACGGATGGCCTTCTTCAATATAGCAACCTGTTGCGGATGTCCGGGTTGAATCATATCGTTGCCGGCATTGACCATTGCTACGAAATCGCGGCCGCCATACCAATCACTAACCACCATTCCTTTAAAACCCCATTCTTTGCGGAGCAAATCGGTGAGCAAATCGGCACGTTCGGCGGTGTGGGTGCCGTTGAGTAGATTGTAAGAAGACATCACTGTCCATGGCTGGCTTTTTTTTACGGCAATTTCGAATGGTTTCAGATATATTTCGCGTATGGTACGAGGTGATGCTACGGAATTGTTATCCGTACGGTTAGTCTCCTGATTATTCATGGCAAAGTGCTTCACGCTAGTGCCAATACCGTTACTCTGAAGCCCGTTAATCATTGCTGCTGCCATTTCACCCGCAAGTAGCGGGTCTTCGCTGTAATATTCGAAGTTGCGTCCGTTCAACGGATTGCGCTGGATATTGATAGCCGGAGCTAACAGCACATCTATGCCGTAGCGTTTCACTTCGTCACCCATTGCCTTGCCCACCTCTTTTACAAGTTCCGGATTCCATGTGCAGGCAAGAAGTGTCTCTACTGGAAAATGGGTGCAATTATATGTACGTGAGTCCCCCTTACGGGTGGCATTGATGCGCAAACCGGCAGGACCGTCGGAAAATACTGTCGGTGGAATGCCCAGACGGGGGATGCCATTACTCTGTCCGGCAGCACCCGGCACAAGGTCGCCACTATTACCGATGGCAGCACTATAATTTGTAGTGAAATGGCTGCCGAAACCGACAATCAATTGCACTTTCTCGTCAATGGTCATTGCGTTTATCACCTCGTCGACAGATGCTTTCCCCAACTGGGGAGCTTGTTGTGCGAATGCGTCAGCTCCCAATATAGTAAGCATGATTGGTAGAATAACTTTTTTCATATCTTAGTTTCTTGTTATAATTTTCACGGGTCCTATCAATCCGGATGGTAGTAGGGGGGATTCTGCGGTATAGAAGTCGAAAGCTGGAAAAGTATAGGATTCTCCCAGTGCTTTGTCGCCGATGATGCGGTTCACCCATAGGTTGGTCACCCGTATCTCTATATCGTTGTATCCTTTCCGGAGTGCTTCTGTAATATCCAATTGATAAGGTGCTTTCCAGAGAATACCGAGGCTTTTACCATTGATGATAACTTCTGCCAGTACTCCGACTTTTCCCAAATCCATCAAGAATTGACCTCGCTTCCAATCTTTTTGAGAAAGTTTGAAGGTGTTTGTGTAGGTCGCCGTACCGGAGAAATATTTAATACCGTTAACAGTGGATTCGGTAAGAGGTATCAACCGATTGAATATCGTTTCTTCGGGTGCCCCTGTATTTCGGGGGAAGGTTACTTTCCACGGGGTATTGATTGTACACCATTCAGTTTCCGTCTTAACAGGTAATATAAGCTCGCTGTTGTCGGCCTTATCATTAAACACAATAAATACGGCATCATTGGCAACCATATTGAAACTGACCTTAGCTACCCCCTCTTTAAGTGTGTAAGATATAGCTTCCGTCTTGCCCGTTTCCGGATGCCAGAGCATTGGCTTCCGTCCACTCACCCGGAAAGTAGCATGGACGGTGCGCGGGTTGTCCGTACGATTGTTTATCCAATAAATGTCACTATGATCCGTCGTCCGGTGCACAAACTTCAGATGCTTCATATCTGTAGCGATGAAATCTTGAGTGATACCGATACGTTTCAGTACGTCCGTCATTGGCGTTTCTGTGAATACGTTTTTGCGTCCCGTCTCCCAAATGTCTTCTACCAATCGTTGGAATTCTGCCTTATTCCCCTTTAAAGAGGGTTCCTGTTGAGGCTTTTGCCCACAAATCACGGCCCCTTGTTTTACCAATTCTGCAATTTTATGCAAAACAGGGAGTGACATCTTACGGGCGTTTTTATCAAGAACCAATAAACGGTAGGACATACCGCTACGGGTTGTATATTTGTTATCAGCAAATGAAACCTCATTCAATAATGCATCTGCATTTACGTAGTCAAAGCTGTAACCTTCGGCGATTGATGGTAATTGGTGGGCAAATAATCCGGTGATGCTGTTATCTTCACCATAATAATAGAGGACATCAGCTACATAGCGTCCTTGTTGTAACATAAATGAAGAACGTGCCAGATAATCTGTCCAAGCCTTTGCCTGTTCAGCCCATGTTTCATGACGGTTGAACCATTGGCCGAATATGAGCAATCCTAATCCGGGTTTCTTGTCATCTACCGGTTGGTGGGCTGACTCGTGGATGACAAAGCGGTTCACGCCACACGACATTGCGAGGTCGGCAACATATTTTAAATTGCCCGGGTAGAATGTATAGGCACGATTACCAAGCCCGTTGGAGGTAAATGACTCCAAAGCAACGATATTTTGCCCGTAAAGATGAGCTACAGCAGCAGACTCACGAATATCGCATTCCGACATGGTATGATTGGCTCCTCCGGCACCTTCCAATGCCCACATCGCTGCCATTGGCACGGCTGCTCTTTTTTTAGCCTCAATGCCATCTACTAAATACATCCGCCCGTTTTCATGTGATTCGAAATAACACTGTAAGCCATATTCCGCCGCCACTTTCTCGACTTCGGCATAAAGATTTTCCGCTATCAGTTCACCGATAGTCTTACGCCAATCCCAAAGAAACTGCTCGCTTTTCTCTGTACTCTCTATAATTTGTCCTGTTAATACGGGTAACCACTGTAGCACACTATAGCCACGACGATGCTCGAACTCTTGTGCCATCTTTGCCGTCCACGTTTCCCAACCGGCTTCGTAACTGTCAATGAGCAGGTACTGCAAGCCGCGTTTCCCCATTAAGTTGCCCGAAGCATCCTTATACATATTAATATAATAGGTAATATAATCGCGTACGGCTTCTTTGTCGAGTTTGTCTACTTCCAGACCTGTTGCTTCCGGTGGGGCAGGATGGTTTTTCTTGCCTGTGAGTGAATAACCGAACCGATAGATGCGCCAAGTTCCTTCGGGTGCATCCCAAGTGATATTTCCTTCGGCATCCATCTTGTCTGTAATATCAAAGACATCCGTTAGTACTGACACGTTCTTTTCTTCGGGTGTCACATTTTCCATCATATCGTGCGGGGTGGCAAAACCCGCTTTTTCTTCTGCATGATGGATTTTTGACACAGGGTAGAGTACCAGTTCGGAAATTTTTGTTTCCCGTTTCGGTGTCACACCATAAAATGCGTCATAGTATCCGTTAGCTACAGGATTGTCAAATCGCATACGGAAATACCGGGCTGTAGTCTCCGGAATATCAACGGTCTGTCGGTAGGTACCACCATGCGGAATATCGCAAACCTGCCGGAAGTACACACCATCGTCACTTGCCTCCAAATGCTTCGAGACAGCGGCCGGGTTGCAAGCCCATTCGTCCCGAACCAGTCCGTCTACTATGCTTAGTGCTTTGATTGTGGTTGGTACGGGGAATTCATACTGAATCCATGCGTAACCTCGAGTTTCTTCGACAGGAAGGTCGGAAGATTTGTTCAAATCTCCATCAGTGAGTTGCTCCAGTGTGAAGTTCCCGCCACTGGAAGTGACTTTTGCCCCCATCTCCTCCATCGTTTTCTCTGTATCGTTCAGACGCACGGCGATTACCGCTATGTCACGATACCATTCCTCGCTTACGGTGGCGTTGGCAAATTCGGTAGCATTGTCGGCAGGAGGCACGTTTTGGAAGAAACCTGTCGTGCGAAAAGGTGCCGGCAGGTGCAACAGTGTATTTTGTGTTTTTTTGTTCTTATTCTTTTTTATCTCGATAATGCTTTCTCTCCAGGTAAGTTTCTTCATCGCTTGTTCTGGTTTTACCCATGGGCCTCCTGTGTTGCTCCATCCCGGTGCACTAGCAACTGCCATTTCCATTTTGAGTGAGTCCGCCAAGTGTGTGGCATAACGGAAAGCATCTTTCCAACCTTCATCCATATAAATCAACCGTTTCTTTACCACTTGTGGTGAAACGGTTCCGGCATCAAAGTTGTGGAAGCCGCTGATACCCACTCGATTCATCCACATCAAATCTTTGTAGATACCATCTTGGGTGACATTGCCATTCATCCAATGCCACCACACGCGGGGACGTGCTTCCTGTGGCGGGTCCAAGAACTGTGTGTACAACTGTTGTGCATGGCAAGTGAGAAACAAGGTACTACTCCAAAGTATCCCTCCTGTCAACAGCCAATTTCTTCTACTAAAAAACATACAACTAAGCTGTTTCAAAATATGGTTCAACATACTCTAATTTTTGATTGTAAAGATAGAAGCTTTTCAAAAAAGGTTAATTATCATTTGGGATGGAATAAAATACTTTTGGATGAAAAAAGAACTTGGATTAATGAAACTTGGTTACCAAGAGATTTTTGCACTCGCATCTTAACTTCGACACATTATTCTTTATTATTCTATTTCTTTAAATATACCACCGTCTTGCCCCCTCCATATTTGCGTATAATTCCCTCTTCTATGTATTTATTCAATAGTCCGATCGCTTTGTCCCGTTTTATTCCGGTCAGTCTCATAAAATCGGTTCGGGTAATGCAGCCTTGTTCTTCCAAGTGTTGCATAAGGACAGTCCGGCAGTTGTCTTCATTGGGACTACCATCGTTGCGATAGGGAGATTCCATACGTTCCAACTGTAACGGTTCCATGCTTTCGCGGAATTTCTTGTTGACGCGAAGGTTTACTTTGTTCAGATGAATAGAAGGGGAGCGAATTTCTTTCTTTTCCATTACTTGCCGCCCGCATTTCAGTGATAAAGAGAAATGCCCTAATTCTCCGACTTCCACAATCCAACCTTGCTTTAACCAATGCTGCAATTCATCAGTAACTGCTTGCAGGCATCCTTCAATGGTGGCTTGGCTGAAACCATTGCTTTTAGATACCAACTCTATGAATTTCTTGGCATCAAGAGTTCCTGATGGAATCACTCGTGCGTGAAGTGGCTGTTGTTCATCCTTTTTTTGTGGGTTGCCACTGGCATAAAGATCATAATAAACACTCATGTTTTATTTTGTTTTTAGTTATTCAGTAAATATTGTCTCCGATTGCATGATTCTATTCGTCGGACTATAGTCCGACGCAACGTTAACTATAGTGTTCCTTTCGTTGGACTATAGTCCGATGAAAGATAGACTACGGTCCGACGAACTGATTTGTGCACTCAAAGTTATTACTTTTTTCAGGTAAAGACACTAATTTGTGCATTAAATGAGGAAATACTATATGCCATATATCTCCAATTAATATTCATTAACTTATTTGTCGTAATACTTTTTAATACCTCTTGTGTATTAGCTAATAGATATCGAACTATAAACTTTAAAGACTAATATTATGGAAAAAGATTCTCCTTTTTCATCCACCGGCAGAAGGTGTATTGTAGCCCTAATGTGCATATTTGTCACAGCTCTTGTTTATGCACAGCAGCAAAAAATATCAGTTAGTATCAAAGAGCTTCCTCTTAAAGAAGCTATCAGTCAGATAGCAGAGAAGGCATCAATGAATGTAGCCTATAGCAAAGAATTTGTGGATACGAGTAGGAAAGTGTCATTGGAGGTGAAAAACACAGATGTAAACAAAGCATTAACTCTTTTGCTAAAAGGGACTAACATTGGGTTCCGTTTTCTGGATGACAGCATTTTATTTTATAATAAAGAATTTCAAAATAAAAGCACGTCCGAACCTGTTGATTCGCAAGAGAATAAGAGAGACCTGTATGTGAAAGGTAAAGTTACTGATGAGAATGCGGAACCGATAATCGGAGCCACCGTATCGGTAAAGGGATCGACTACGGGTACAATAACCGATATCAATGGTCAGTATTCCATCAAAGTACCCTATGGAAGTACACTTCGCTACTCATACGTCGGTTATCGTGAAGAAAGCATCATAGCGAAAGAAACGACAGTAAACGTAGTGATGAAAGAGAATGCTGTCAGTTTGGAAGACGTAGTAGTTGTGGGCTATGGCGTACAAAAGAAAGTAAACGTAACAGGTGCTGTATCTATGGTTAAAGCGGAGGCTATTGAGAACAGACCTATTACTAACGTAACTACGGGGCTACAAGGGTTGTTGCCTGGAGTTAGTATCGTTTCTTCTTCGGGACAGCCGGGTGCTGTGCCCAGCATCAATATTCGTGGTACGGGAACCATCAACAGTAGTACAGCACCTTTGATCTTGATTGACGGAGTAGCCGGGGGAGACATCAACTTATTGAATCCTTCGGACATCGAAAGCGTATCAGTACTGAAAGATGCCGCCTCATCGGCCATTTATGGAGCACGTGCCGCTAACGGTGTTATTCTTGTAACGACTAAAAAGGGAGAAAAGAAAGAGCGCGTAGTATTCCAATATAACGGATATGCCGGATTCCAGACTCCCACAGCATTGCCCGAACTTGTTAATGGAAGGGAATACATGGAACTCTCCAATGAAGCCATGAGTGCTGCCGGATTTTCCAAGCCCTATACACAAGAGGCTTTCGATAAATATGATTCGGGATTGTACCCCAACGAATATTCCAATACAGACTGGATTGACGAAATATACAAAAGCCGGGCTTTTCAAACGGGGCATAATGTGAGCGCACGGGGTGGAAGTGAGAAAACCGGATTTTTTATGTCGTATGGTTTCCTGGATCAGGATGGACTGGTTGTAGGTGACGGATATAGTTCCAAAAGACATAATGCGCGTATCAGTGTAAACACGGAGGTATATGATCGTTTGAAACTGACCGGACAGATGAGCTATGTCGATTTCTATAAAAAGGACTTAGGTTATAGCGGCACATCAGGAGTATTCCGCCTATCACAGCGTATGTCTCCGTTACTTCCCGTCATGTGGCAAATTCCTGACGAGAATGGCCGGATGGTAGATAGTGAGAACTGGTCGTACGGTTCGGTGCGTAACCCCTTGCAAGTAGCCTATGAGTCGGGAATGGAAGAACGGAAAACACGTGTGCTCAATGGTATTTTCAATGCAGATCTCAAAATTATAGACGGACTGAACGTAGGTATGCAGTACTCTGCTAATATATATACCCGCCAGGTGGATGAGTTTAACCCGAAGATGTTGTCTTATTACTCGGACGGTAGCCCGTTGAAAGCAAATGAAGATGCCAAGGACTATATCTCACAAAGCCATCTCGATGTTATGACCCAAACGTTGCAATTCACCCTGAACTTTAATAAAACCATAGGACGCCACGAGTTGGGAGCATTGATGGGATTTTCGCAAGAGTGGGAAAACAGAAGCACACTGGGTGCTACGCGTGATAATGTGATGGTTGAGGATATTCACGTTATTAGTGCCGGAATGATTAATTTTATGAATAGCGGAACAAAAGACGAGTGGGCTTTACGTTCTTACTTTGGTCGTGTCAACTATGCTTTTGACGGTAAATACCTGTTTGAAGCTAACCTGCGTGCCGACGGAACTTCAAGATTTGCCAAGGGCAATCGCTGGGGATATTTTCCATCGTTCTCGGCAGGATGGAACTTCTCACGTGAAAAATTCATGGAGTTCGCTACTTCGGTATTGAGTTCGGGTAAACTGCGTGCTTCCTGGGGTGAGTTGGGAAATCAAAACATTCCCGGTAATTACTACCCCTACTTGTCACCTATCATAACCGAAGAGTCTTATCCTATTGGAGCTTCTAATACACCTGTTATGGGACTTTGGCAAAACAAAATCGGTAATCCCGACATCAAGTGGGAAACCATCCGCATGCTTAATTTCGGAGTAGATCTTAGTTTTTTGAACAATAGACTGAATGTGGACTTTGATTGGTATAAGAAAGAAAATATTGATGCATTGGTTCGTCCCGATGTTCCGGCTATTGTCGGGGTTTCCAGTAGTAACGTAGGTTATGTCAATCTTGGTAAGATTGATGTCAAAGGATGGGAGCTTAATCTGTCATGGCGTGATAAGATCGGAAGTGTAAATTACAATCTCGGGTTCAATCTGTCGGACGCCCGTAATAAGATTACCGATTTGGGTGGAACTCCGGAGTCGCTGACCAGTACGGCTTCCGGTTCGTATCGTCGGGTAGGTGATCCGATAGGTGCTTTCTATGGTTATCTGACTGATGGACTGGCGCAAGTGTATGACTTCGAATCAGTGAATACAACTACAGGTAAGTACCAGAAACCAAAATTTCCTCTTGTTGCATCACAAAACGGCATTGTACAGCCCGGAGATATTAAGTATCGGGACATCAGTGGTCCTGACGGCGCTCCCGACGGGGTAATTGATGACTACGACAAAGTGGTGTTTGGCGAGAAAGAGCCCCATTACACCTATGCAATCAAGGGTGGTTTGGAATGGAAAGGCATTGATTTCAGTTTCTATTTGCAAGGCGTAGGCAAAGTTGCCGGTTACCTTGAGGATGAGGCTCGGCATGCATTTATCAATGACTATTCAATCCCTAAAAAAGAGCATCTTGACAGATGGACACCTATGAATCCAAATGCTTCTTATCCCAGACTTTATCAGTCGCAGGAGCACAACAGGCTCTTCAGTGACTACTGGAAAGAGGATGCATCGTACTTGCGCCTGAAGAATATTCAGATAGGTTATCGTTTTCCTGCCCGAATGGTGGCACCTCTTGGCATTAATAGTCTTAGAGTATATGCTTCGGCAGATAACTTGTTTACTAAAACCGATTACTTCGGAGCTTATGACCCTGAAGTGAGGACCACCAGTGGAGATGTCTATCCGCAAGTAAAAACCTATGTTTTTGGATTATCAATAACATTCTAACCTATTAAACGACTATAAAGATGAAATACTCAAAATACTTTTTAATCATTGCTTTATTTGGTATAGTTACCTCATGTAGCGATTTCCTGGATAGAACGAACCCTAACGAGCCGGACAATGTAACATTCTGGGTGAATGAAGATCAGCTTAAAAATGCCTTGCCTCCCTGTTACGAAGCTTTGCAAAAAGACTATCTCGTGAATTGGAGCGAATCGACGGCCGAAACTGTTATGTGGGGGAATATTACTAGTGGACTAAGTAAGGTTTCGGGAGGCAAGCACTCTTATACTGACGGCTTCCCCTTCACTACCTATTGGACAGGAGCGTATAGTTATATTTATCGCTGCAATAATTTTCTGGACAACTATAATAAAGCGCAGGTAGCTCAAAATAAGAAGGACGTTTATGCCGCAGAAGTAAAAACTATCCGGGCGCTTATGTACTTTTACCTCACGGTATTTTGGGGTGATGTACCTTGGGTAGGAGAAGTCATTCAGCCCGAAGATGCATATATCGAACGTACTCCCAGAGAGAAAGTCATTGACCAGCTCGTCGAGGATTTGAAATGGGCGGCAGAGCGCATGCCTGAAGAAAGGTATACAGGCGACAAACTGGGAAGACTCGACCGCTGGGGCGCTTTAGCCATATTGGCACGTATTGCCTTGCAAAACGAAAGATGGGAACTGGCTGCAAAAACGAGTGAATATATCATCGAAAACAGTCCCTATGGCCTGTATGAATACGAAAAACTATTTCATCACGAAGGGGATGTCGAGAATGATCCGAAAAATATCGAAGCCATCGTATATAGCCTTTTTGTACCTGAAATCCGTACACAAAGTCTGCCCAATGAAACTTGCAGTCCGACAGACTATATACGTCTCAATCCAACGAAGTCATTAGTGGATGCCTATCTGTGTACAGACGGTAAACCGGCAAAAACCGGATTGGAATATTATAAAAAGACCGGTGTGCAGACCTCATCGTTATACAAGTCGCCTGAAGAGCATTATGTGGATTATTTCCAGAACAGAGATCCTAGAATGAAGATGACTTTATATGCTCCGGGTGACAAATGGCCGGGAGGAGATGACGGTGACCCTGATACGGATAAGGCCAACGAGATATTTAATCTGCCTCGTTTTGCTTCATTGCAAGATAATAACCGTGTGGGGGCAAATAGCCGTACAGGTTTCTATCTGAAAAAGTATAACGATATTGATTTGGCCGGCTCAAGTGTGGGTGGACATGGGAATCTCAATGTCATCCGCTTTGCCGAAATCTTGCTGATTTATGCCGAAGCCACTTTCGAACTACAAGGCAAGAAACTGACACAAACACAGATTGATTACTCCATCAACAGGCTTAGAGATCGTGTGAATATGCATCGTATGAACCTTGACGAACTTAGCGCATGGGGGATGGACCTCGAAACCGAATTGAGAAGAGAACGTCGCATTGAGTTGGCAGGTGAAGGTACAAGATACGCCGATGTGATGCGCTGGCGTGAAGGCGAACTTCGCTTTGGACGTGCCATCACCGGTCCCAGCCTGAAAGTTTGTATGAACGATTTGGGCGCTAACCCATATCCCGATACCGGAGTAGATGAGTTTGGTGATGTTATCTACGAAAAGTCTACTGCGGAAGGCGGAGCACGCTACTTCGACGCAACGAAACATTATTTGTGGCCCGTGCCTAATCCCGAGCGTCAGAAGAATCCTCTGTTAGGACAAAATCCGGGCTGGGAAAAGTAATCATTAAAAAATAGAAACCATGTATTCAATGAAGAAATACTTATTATTGTTTTTATGCCTGACTTTGGGTGTTGCCTATGCGCAAGATACTCTACGGGTGCGGGTAATGACCTATAATTTAAGATTTGGCGAACTGGCATCTTTAGAGGAACTTGCTCATCACATCAAATCCTTCAAGCCTGATTTTGTGGCGCTTCAGGAAGTGGATAGCAAAACAGACCGTAAGCGTACCCCGCATCAGAAGGGGAAGGATTTTATATCCGAACTTGCCTATCATACAGGGATGTTTGGGCTTTACGGAAAAACGATTGACTATTCTACCGGTTATTACGGTATTGGGATGTTAAGTAAATATCCATATATTTCTGTCCAAAAGATAATGCTGCCCCATCCGGTCAAAGAGCATGAGAGGCGGGCCATGCTGGAGGGATTATTCGAAATGGGTAATGATACCATTGTTTTTACCTCTACGCATCTGGACGTCAACTCTCAAGAAACAAGGGCGGAGCAAATAAAATTTATTACCGGGCATTTCAAAAATTATAAATATCCTGTAATTTTGGGAGGTGATTTCAACGCGCGTCATTACTCCGAGGCAATACGTGGTATGGATAGCTGGTTTGCTGCAAGCAACGATGATTTTGGAATGCCGGCATGGAAACCTGTGATTAAGATCGATTACTTGTTTGCTTACCCGCAAAAAGGATGGCGTGTGATTAGTACACAAACTGTTCAGTCGCTTTTGTCAGACCATTTACCGATTATTACGGAACTGGAATATGTGAAAGAAGCATCGAAGAAAAAATATTGATACTCACTTATAACATTTATGATTTTCTATGATACATACAATAATCAAGTATTTATTGATTTCAACAACGCTTTTTTTCTGCTCATGCCACAAGCCTAAGACGGATATTATCACCCCCGCCAAACAGTTAATAGAACGTCAGATTGGGGAAAGAGCACAGTCTATCCACTTTGAATATATCGAACCATCCGACGGTAAAGATATATTCGAAGTGATAGCAAGCGACGGCCGGCTTACCCTAAGGGGAAGTAGCTCTGTTGCTATCTGTTACGCTTTTCATACGTACATGAAAGAGGCCTGCAAGAGTATGAAAACATGGAGCGGTGAACATATAACGTCGGTGATGCCGTGGCCCGATTATGAATTGTATGAACAGGTGTCCCCTTATGAGTTGCGTTATTTCCTTAATGTTTGTACATTCGGCTACACTACCCCTTACTGGGACTGGGAGCGTTGGGAAAAGGAAATTGACAGGATGGCTCTTTATGGTGTAAATATGCCCTTGGCTACCGTGGCCAGCGAAGCCATTGCGGAACGGGTATGGCTGCGTATGGGATTGAACAAAGAAGAAATCCGTGAGTTTTTCACTGCCCCTGCACACCTTCCCTGGCATCGCATGGGCAATCTGAACAAGTGGGACGGTCCCTTATCTGATGCATGGCAACAGAACCAAATCGCTTTGCAGCATCAAATCCTGACCCGTATGCGCGAGTTGGGTATGCAGCCCATAGCGCCTGCGTTTGCAGGTTTCGTGCCGGAAGGATTCGTGCAGAAACATCCCGACACACAATTCCGGCACATGCGGTGGGGTGGTTTTGATGAAGAGTACAACGCCTATGTATTGCCACCGGATTCACCTTTTTTCGAAGAGATAGGCAAACTGTTTGTCGAAGAGTGGGAAAAAGAGTTTGGAGAAAATACGTATTATCTCTCGGACAGTTTTAATGAGATGGAACTGCCTATCGATAAGGAAGATAAAGAGGCGAAATATAAGTTATTGGCCGAGTATGGAGAAACGATCTATAAATCAATTACAGCCGGAAACCCGGATGCCGTTTGGGTTACACAGGGATGGACATTCGGATATCAACATTCATTCTGGGATAAAGAATCGCTTAAAGCCTTGTTAAGCAATGTACCTGATGATAAAATGATTATCATTGATTTGGGCAATGATTATCCGAAATGGGTATGGAACACCGAACAAACATGGAAAGTACATGATGGATTTTACGGAAAGAAATGGATATTCAGCTATGTACCCAACTTTGGCGGGAAAAACACCATGACAGGAGACTTGGATATGTATGCAAGCTCCTCGGTCAAAGCGTTACGTGCAGCTAATAAAGGTAACTTGATTGGGTTCGGTTCTGCCCCTGAAGGACTCGAAAACAATGAGGTTGTTTACGAACTGTTAGCCGATATGGGATGGTCATCAGATAGTATCGACCTGGACGATTGGATGAAGATATACTGTGAGGCCCGTTATGGAGGATATCCCGATGCCATGGAGGAAGCTTGGAAGCTTTTTCGGAAAACAGCATATAGCTCTTTATATTCATACCCCCGTTTTACCTGGCAAACCGTAATACCCGATCAACGGCGGATCAGTAAAATCGACCTTAGTGATGATTACTTGCAGGCTATACGTTTGTATGCTAGTTGCGCTGACGAACTGAAAAGCTCTGAATTATACAGAAACGACCTCATAGAGTTTGTTTCGTATTATGTAGCGGCTAAAGCTGAAAATTTTTATAAGCAGGCCTTGAAAGATGATTCGGAGAATCGTGTTCTCGCAGCGCAACGTAATCTGCAACAAACTGTTGATTTGTTGATGGACGTTGACAGACTGTTGGCTTCTCATCCTTTATATCGATTAGAAGAATGGGTGGAACTTGCGCGCAATAGCGGAACAACTCTTCAGGAAAAAGATGCTTATGAAGCAAATGCCAAACGCTTGATTACAAGTTGGGGTGGTATTCAGGAGGATTATGCTGCTCGTTTCTGGAGCGGGCTGATTAAAGACTACTATATCCCTCGTATACAGCTCTATTTCACAAAAGACCGGAATAAAATCCGAGAATGGGAGGAGCAATGGATTACATCTCCCTGGAGTAACAGTACGACTCCATTTGATGATCCGGTCGAGGCTGCATTGAGTTTAATAGAGAAAACAAATAAGTGATAGCTTTTATGAAAAAGATTGTATTGGCATTCGACTCGTTTAAAGGTTCGGTCGGTTCTTTCGAGATAGCGAAAGCTGCCGAAAAAGCGATTCAGGAGGAATTACCCGACTGTCAGATTATACGTTTCCCCATAGCTGATGGTGGCGAAGGGACTACAGAAGCTTTATGCTCCGCCCTTCATGCCCAAACGGTGTCATGTCGGGTGCATGATCCATTCATGAAGCCAATCGATGTATCGTATGGTATCGTAAACAATGGTGCGATGGCTATTATCGAAATGGCCTCGGCCTGCGGTCTGCCATTGATTGATTCAAGCCGGAGAAACCCCATGAAGACTACGACTTATGGAGTTGGAGAAATGGTTGCTGACGCATTAAAACGCGGGTGTCGGGAATTCATTATCGGGATCGGCGGAAGTGCTACGAATGATGCGGGAATAGGTATGCTGAAGGCTTTAGGTGCACGCTTTTTAGATAGCGGAAACGATGAGTTGGAGCCTGTCGGCGAAAATCTGATAAAAGTTCATCAAATAGATATTTCCCAATTAAATCCGGCATTGAAGGAGAGTAAATTTACGATTGCCTGTGATGTTAGTAATCCATTTTTTGGAGAAGAGGGTGCGGCCTATGTATATGCTCCCCAAAAAGGGGCAAATAGTTTGCAAGTGATAGAGTTGGACAATGGGTTGCGGCATTATGCACAGGTGATAAAGGAATATACAAATATGGATATATCGCAGCTTCCCGGTGCTGGAGCAGCCGGAGGAATGGGAGGCGGTCTGCTTCCGTTTTTGAATGCAGAATTGCAATCCGGAATAGAAGTTATATTGAAAACGCTTCGCTTCGAAGAGGTCGTCCGACAGGCAGACCTGATACTGACCGGAGAGGGGAAACTGGATCGCCAGACTGGTATGGGAAAGGCGTTGGACGGAATTTTACGTGCCGGTGAGAGATGTCAGGTTCCGGTGATAGCGTTGGGGGGAGCGGTCGAAGCCACCGAAGCGCTTAATAGGATGGGGTTTACTGCCGTACTGCCTATTCAACCTTTTCCGGTAACACTTGAAGAGGCGATGCGACCGGAGTTTACGAAAGAAAACATAGAGAGAACGGTGCGACAGGTGGTGAGAATCATAAAACAATTTACTAAATAATACTCAATGACAGCGATAGGCGCATTAATCGGGCTTTCATTATCCATACTGTTAATCATAAGAAAGCTTTCTCCGACATACAGTCTGATTATCGGAGCGATAGTTGGAGGGTTGTTGGGAGGACTATCTTTAAATGAGACTGTTATGGTAATGACCGAAGGGGTGAAAGAGGTCACCCCGGCGGTATTGCGGATTCTGACAGCCGGAGTCTTGTCAGGCATATTAATACAAACCGGGGCTACCACGGTCATCTCCAATGCGATTATAAACAAAATGGGTGAGAAACGGGTATTTATGGCATTGGCACTCGCAACGATGTTGCTTTGTACGGTAGGCGTCTTTATTGATGTGGCTGTGATAACCGTTGCGCCGGTGGCTCTTTCGATAGGCAAGCGTCTAAACCTGTCTCCATCTGTGTTACTTATTGCTATGATCGGAGGAGGTAAGTGTGGAAATATCATATCACCTAACCCGAACACCATTATAGCAGCCGGAAATTTTAATGCAGATCTATCGGCTGTAATGTTTGCCAATATTTTACCGGCAGTGATCGGTTTGTTTTTCACTGTTTTTGTTATTGTCCGTCTGATGCCTCAAACAGTGAAAAACAAAAAAACGATGATGCAAACAGAGGATAAAGAGGAAGAGAGAAATCTGCCTTCGTTAAGAACCAGTCTGATTGCTCCTGTTGTTACGATTGTTTTATTGGCATTACGTCCTGCGGCAGGAATCAATATTGATCCTTTGATAGCTTTGCCGGTAGGTGGTTTATGTGGTGCTATCTGTATGAAACAATGGAAAAATATACTTCCGAGTATAGCGTATGGACTGCAAAAGATGTCTGTGGTAGCTATTCTGTTGATTGGAACCGGAACTATTGCCGGCATCATAAAGAACTCTTCTTTGAAAGACTGGATTCTTACAGGATTAGATCATGCTCATATTAGTGATGCATTGATTGCTCCTATATCAGGCGCGTTGATGTCGGCGGCTACCGCATCGACAACAGCCGGAGCGACACTGGCTTCTTCTTCGTTTGCTGAAACGATATTGGCTATAGGCATTTCTGCAGTTTGGGGAGCGGCTATGATTAATTCCGGAGCTACAGTTCTTGACCATTTGCCACATGGTTCGTTCTTTCATGCGACAGGAGGCGTATGCGAACTCAATTTTAAGGAACGTCTGAAGCTGATACCTTATGAATCGCTTATAGGGATAGTGTTAGCTGCCGGAACGACTATTTTATATATAATAAGTAATTAAAAGAATCAAATATTATGAATCCGAACAAACGGCTACTTTCGCTTGATGTACTTCGGGGTATTACTGTTGCCGGGATGATCTTGGTCAACAATACAGGAAAGTGCGGGTATAACTTTGCCGCTTTTGCACACGCCAAGTGGGATGGTTTTTCGCCGGCCGATCTGGTATTCCCGATGTTTATGTTCCTGATGGGTATTTCGACCTACATCTCCTTGTGTAAGTATAACTTCCAGTGTCGACCGGCCATTGCGAAAATCATAAAAAGAAGTCTCTTATTAATATTTATTGGTCTGGTTATGGAGTGGTTCATAACAGCAATAGATAGTGGTAACTATTTTGATTTGAGTCAGCTCCGGTTGATGGGAGTTATGCAACGGCTTGGGATTTGTTATGGTATTACAGCCTTATTGGCCGTGACAATACCGCATAAGCGTTTTATGCCATTAGCTATTATCTTGCTGATTGTCTACTTTATTTTTCAGTTATTTGGAAACGGATTTGAAAAGAGTGCGGATAATATCGTCGGGATTGTTGATTCGGCTATTTTAGGGTCTAACCACATGTATCTTCAGGGCCGCCAGTTTGTCGATCCCGAGGGGATACTTAGTACGATTCCCGCTGTGTCTCAAGTAATGATCGGTTTTGTTTGTGGAAAGATAATCATCGATATTAAAGACAATGACCGCCGGATGCTGAATCTATTTCTTATAGGTACCACGCTGTTGTTTGCCGGCTATTTGTTAAGCTATGCCTGTCCTTTGAATAAACGTTTGTGGTCTCCTTCATTCGTTTTGCTCACTTGTGGGATTGCGGCATTGTCATTGGCATTGCTGCTCTATATCATTGATGTGAAGCAGAATAAAAAGTGGTTTTCGTTTTTCGAAGCATTTGGAGCGAATCCGCTTGTAATTTATGTGTTTAGTTGCATAGCCGGAGGATTGCTTGTGCATTGGCATATCCATACGGCTGTATTCAATAATTTGCTTAACCCGTTATTCGGAAATTACTTCGGTTCATTTATGTACGGTGTATTTTTCCTGTTGTTCAATGGGCTGTTGGGATATGTTTTGTTAAAAAGAAAAATCTATATAAAATTATAAATCAGGATGAAAAGAAAAAGTGTATACACGTGTCTGGTTATGCTGTTTATGTCGTTGGTTCTTCAGGCTAAAGACAAAGACGTAGCTGTTGCGGAAGCATTATTGAAACGTTTGCTTCCGTCATACATCGAGAGTTTTCAGTTTCAAAAGTTAAAAGGAGAAAAAGACTGCTTTACGATAGAGTCTGTAAAAGATAAAATTGTAATTGGCGGAAACAATGCCAATTCAATGGCGATGGGACTGAACCATTATCTAAAATATTACTGTCTCACTACAGTGTCATGGTATGCGGATATAGCCGTTGAAATTCCTGAAGAATTGCCGATGGTTGGTGAGAAGGTGATTTCGGAAGCGAGAGTGGATACTCGTTTTTTCCTGAATTACTGCACGTATGGTTACACGATGCCTTGGTGGCAATGGAAAGAATGGGAACGTTTTATTGACTGGATGGCCCTTAATGGTATAAATATGCCTTTGGCAATTACCGGACAAGAAGCCGTGTGGTATAAAGTCTGGTCGAAAATGGGAATGTCGGACATCGAGATACGCTCTTACTTCACGGGACCGCCGTATCTGCCCTGGCATCGGATGGCTAACATAGATCGCTGGAACGGTCCGTTGCCGATGGAATGGCTGGAACACCAGGTAAGCTTGCAGAAAAAAATACTCGCACGTGAGCGTGAATTGAATATGAAGCCCGTATTACCAGCCTTCGCCGGACATGTACCTGCCGATTTAAAACGGATTTATCCCGAGGCTGATATTCAACATTTAGGCAAATGGGCAGGCTTTGCTGATGCATACCGTTGTAATTTTCTGAACCCTAACGATGCTCTGTTTGCGAAAATTCAGAAGCTATTTCTTGATGAACAAAAAAAACTTTTCGGAACCGATCATATTTATGGTTTAGATCCTTTCAATGAGGTTGACCCGCCCAGTTTCGAACCCGAATATTTGCGGAAGATAGCTTCGGATATGTACGCTACGTTGACGGCTGCCGATCCCAAAGCCCAATGGATGCAAATGACGTGGATGTTTTATTTTGATAAAGATAAATGGACTTCCGAGCGAATGAAGGCTTTGCTGACAGGAGTGCCACAGAATAAAATGATATTACTGGATTATCATTGTGAAAATGTTGAATTATGGAAAAGAACAGAGCATTTTCATGATCAGCCCTATATTTGGTGTTATCTGGGCAATTTCGGGGGAAACACGACTTTGACAGGTAACGTCAAAGAAAGTGGCGCACGACTTGAGAATGCTCTCATTAACGGTGGGGACAACCTTAAAGGAATCGGTTCTACGCTGGAAGGATTGGATGTGATGCAGTTTCCCTACGAATACATTCTTGAGAAAGCATGGAATCTGAATGTAGATGATAATAAATGGATTGAATGTCTGGCTGACAGGCATGTGGGATGCGTGTCGCAGCCTGTGCGCGATGCTTGGAAACGATTATTCAATGACATTTATGCACAAGTGCCGCGCACATTGGGTACTTTACCCGGGTATCGCCCTGCATTGAATAAGAACAGTGAAAAACGCACAAGTAATGTGTACAGCAATGTTGAACTACTAGAGGTTTGGAGAAAACTGAACGAAGCACCTTCTGACCGGAGAGATGCTTTTCGCCTGGATTTGATAACTGTAGGCAGACAGGTGCTTGGAAACTACTTTCTTGATGTGAAAATGGAGTTTGACAGGATGGTTGAAGCTAAAGATTATCAGGCTTTGAAAGCTTGCGGCGAGAAAATGAAGGAGATATTGAATGATTTGGATAAACTGAATGCCTTTCATCCTTACTGTTCGCTGGATAAATGGATTGATGATGCGCGGAAGATGGGAGATTCTCCCCAGTTGAAAGACTATTATGAAAAGAACGCTCGCAACTTGATTACTACTTGGGGAGGAAGCCTGAACGATTATGCCAGCCGTTCGTGGGCAGGACTGATAAGTGATTATTATGCAAAGCGCTGGGAGGTGTATATCAATACATTCATCAAAGCGGCCGAGAAAGGTGTAGAGGTGGATCAGAAACAACTTGAAGATGAATTAAAAGAAATAGAAGAAGGTTGGGTAAATGCAACTGATCGGAAGGATGTTCGAAAAGATGTTCATTCAACAACTGACGGATTATTATCATTCTCCACTTTTTTATTCAGCAAATATCAAAGACTGGTGAAATAAATAAGAGGCCTGTTTCATTTGTTGCTCGCGAATCATGCTATATCAGAAAGAATTAATATATTTGAAAATAAGGACTTAATATAATAAGTTTTTTATTTTCATATTTAAAATGATTAAGATGTCCCAGAAATACTCACAGGATGAAGCCCAAGCTTTGGTTAAGGCTCTGAAAGAGGGGAACCAGCTGGCATTTAGTATTGTATACAAGACGTATGCGGCGCAGACCTTTTCTTTGGCATTTAAATATTTGCTGAATAAGGAACTGGCTGAAGATGCCGTGCAGAACTTATTCTTAAAACTCTGGCTGAAAAAAGAAGAGATCGACGAGACAAAACCCATAAACAGATACCTTTTTACGATGTTGAAGAACGATCTGCTCAATACGTTGAGAGATTCAAAGAAAAATATCTATTTGCTTGAGGATTGTCTTTCAATGGTTTTGGAATTGGAAGACAATTCTCAAAATGAAAACCTTAAGCAAGAACAAATGAACATTATACAGCAAGCTCTTGAGCAACTTTCGCCGCAACGCCGCAAGGTTTTTGAAATGAAAGTTTCGGGAAAATACTCCAATCAGGAAATAGCCGATAAACTTAATCTTTCGATCAATACAATTAAATTTCAATATAGCCAATCTTTGAAGCAGATTCGCGCGACAGTGGGAGAGCTTAGCCTATTGTTGCTTTATTGTATGATGTAGTTTTATCACTTTCTGCTGATATGGAACGTTCTTTTGAATTAACACGGTTTAACGTAGTCTGTATAATACTTTTTTGTAACAGTGTGTATTACTAATAGATATTGAAATATGAAATCAAAAAAGAAACATACAAATCAGGACTTTGAAGTAGTTGACGGCATCGGGAAATATATGGATGACGACATTCAGAGGATAATAGAAGGCAAACAGCTCGAATTGGGCGACAGAGAATTGCCTCCTTTTGATGAATATCGCATTTATAAGAATATTCAGGAAGCCGTGATGCGGGAAGAAAAACGAAAGAACAGGAGAATAAGGATGCCATTGTTCTTTAAGTGGACGGTAGCCTGTGCAATTGTTTTGCTAGTGATAGGTGTGGGATATAATTTCTATCAAAGTCATAATGAGGCAAACCTCGTTTATCGGGAGGTCTGTGCTGTAAGGGGGGAGAAGCTACTCGTATTACTTCCTGATGGTAGCCGGGTGTGGTTAAATGCCGATTCTAAATTGACCTATCCGGAACAGTTTGCAAAATACAACAGGAATGTTACGCTGGAAGGAGAGGCTTATTTTGAGATAGCAGAAAACAAGAAATCCCCTTTTCAGGTACTTGCCGAGAATGTGAAAATACAAGTGACGGGAACGTGTTTCAATGTAAAAGCATACGCTTCGGATAAGGTAATCAAAACTACACTCGACGAAGGAAGTATAAATATCGGGCATGTGCAAAGCCGCAGGCCTATGCAGCAAATGCTTCCCGGACAAACTGCAGTTTATGAGAAAAGGAGTAATGTAATAAAAATAAAAACTGATAGATATCACGATGATGCTTCGAGTTGGAAGAGTAACCGGCTTATTTTCAGAAATGCATCATTGAAAGAGGTGCTTACAACACTCTCGCGTCATTTTGATATAGAGATTACAGTTAAAAACGAAAAGATTGCTTCGTTTACGTACGACTTCGTTTGTAAAGGGAACGATTTGAACTATGTGTTGGAGGTGATGCAATCCATAACACCGGTTAGCTTTAAAAAAATATCAGAATATACATATACCGTTGAATAAGTAAACTTAATCTAATAACAAAAACAAATTTATGAAAGCACTTTTAAAGCCCATTGTATGGGTATGCCTTTTCTTCTTTGCGTATCAAAGTACGTATGCGCAGGCTCTTAAAATAATGAGCTATAATTGCCGGATGTCCGGGGAAATGACCGGTTACTCGGTGAAGGAGTATGCTGTATTTATCAGGAAATACAATCCGGATGTTGTAATGTTGCAAGAGATAGATTACAACACAAAAAGGAACAAAAATCAGGATTTCACCACTCAACTGGCTGCGGAGTTGGGATTGTTTTCCGTATTCGGGAAAGCGATGGATACTGGTGGTGGAGAATATGGAGTAGCTATCCTTTCAAAATATCCTTTTGTTTATATCAATAACAAAACTTTTGAAGGGATAGACGGGGCCAAAGAACCCCGGACGCTATTATATGTAGATATTCAGGAACCGGGAACTTCAGACGTAATCAGGATAGGAACGACTCACCTGGATCATTCGACAGATCTGATAAGGAGTGCAATGGCCGAACAGATTAATGAACGGATTGGTACGGGAGATACCCCGACACTACTGGGGGGAGATTTTAATGCCCGGACCGACTCTAATGTGATTTGTGAGGTAATGAAGAACTGGCAGAGAATCTGTGATGATACATTCACCTATCCCGCAGATCAGCCGACAATCAAGATTGATTATATATTCGGGCTTCCACAGAATAAGTGGAAAGTGAAATCGTTTAAAGTTTTATCTAATCCGGAAGTTTCTGACCACAGGGCTTTGTTTGCTGATGTTGAATTTGTAAAATGAATGAAATATGAAATCAAACTATCTATATCTGCTATTTATATGTGTCATCTCTTGCCTGTTCGTTTCGTGTAGTGATGAGGATAACAAGGGAGAAGAAATTCCGGAATGGAACCGGTTCAGAACAACTAACGTGTTAGTTTATGCGCACTTGTCAGAGCAAAATTTATTTAGCTCTTGTAGTTATAAAGAGGTGGCGTCATCTATCAGAAACACTGTTCATTCAGTGGCATTGCTGGACAGGACGAACGCTGTCTATGGGCAAACAGCAATCATAAATACGGGTACGGAGACTGCTAGAGAAAGTAAGAAAGTGCCGGTGTTTGTACCTGTCAGCTATAGTAACGGAGAGAAAAAGATAATCGGCAGTACTGTGCTTTTTCCTTCTACTATTTCCGAAATGACACAATATGTAGTAAAAAACGATTGCAGATATCTTGAAACAAAAACAGAAGCAGTGAACGGAATAGATATGCTCTTCTGTTCTGTATCATTAAATAGTGAAGACCTGATAGCTCCGGCTGTCGACGTTTTCAAGAAAAAGGTAAACGAACAGACGGTTCTGGTAGGCACTGTTAAACGTGCGTTATTGCCTAATCTTGAGTCGGCAATTACTTCTAACTTAACTTCTGATACCTATTCTTTCGTAGAAGTGGAAAATAGAAATAGAGACTCCGAGTATTGTATATTTGTCCTGACTTCACACAAATGGGCTTTTAGGGGGGTAACCGAAACAAGTGTAAGCGGAGATTTACATTGTTTTCAATTACAAATCGAATCTTTAAAATAAAAAATGAACGGTCATGAAGCAATATATCAAAAATATAATGATCCTGATACTTGCCCTTCCATGGGGTTTGTTGTTGACAAATTGTAGTGATAGTAAGTCTGATTATTCGGACGACAACGCGTATCCGCCACCTACTGTAGAACTCACTTCTCCTTCCGAGATAGATGTGGTGGAGTATAACTCGACGGTGACTGTATCTGCCAGAAGTTTCTCTGCTGTGGGTATACACAGTATATATGCTACCTTGTTGAAGATGGATGAGAATGGAGAATATGAAGAGATAAACGCGACTGAACGTCAACGTTTAAAGATAGATACCTTGCAAACTGATATGACACTTGAATTTGACTTGAATGTCAAGGTCAACACGCGTGAAGCAGCCGGGATACTGGTAACATCAACGGACGTTTTGACAAAAACGGCACAAAAGGTAATACCTATTAAAAAGATAACCAAACTTCCATCCCAGATATTCACCGAACCATCAGATTTCCCTGTTTTAGTACCCGATGAAGAGGTTTCTCTGTCTGTAGTGATTCGTTCAGCTGTGGGCATTAAGTCTATAAAACATACGTTGTGTAATAAAGTACTGGGTGACCTGAAGGAATATACGACTATTCCGGTATCAGGCAATCCGTTGGAAATGGAATTTATCCTAAAAACTGTCGTAGACAATAAAGAGACCAATGGAATCAAGATTGTGGTAGAAGATATAGAGGGGTTGAAAGAGGAAAAGATTATCAATATCGAAGGTCTTGAGGGTGTTGACAATAATGTTGCGCTTGTTTTCAGCGATATCGAAATGGCACCCGAATGGGAACATTCAACAGAACCGGATCAACCTTATATTTTCTCCATAGAGGGAATAATGATACGGGGTGTGCAGAAACATGTATTAAGCTTGAAGGAAATTAAAGGATATGGCTCAAAGGCAAATAGCGTAGACTTTGCTTTCATCAATATATGGAGAAATCCGAGCTTTGTTGCCGTTAAAAACAGAGGTTTCTCTTATGTCAGTGCGTCAAGAATTAATGGAGGGCCGATAGGGAGAGCTTATGATGTGAATGACTGGATCAAACCGGCAGGTGTTGCTACCAACAAAACGCTGTTTACTCTTATCCCTGATGATAAGGTTGTTGACCTTGGAATTGATGCGATGATGGCAAATGCGGCTTCGGACGTCAAGACTTTTGAGGCGTTGAATGTATTGGAAAGTATAGCTAAAGGAGGTGCCGATATGTTAATGCAAAGAGTCAATGCGTCTGATGGATATCCGAATGATCCTTGTAGTTTGCAGATAAAAGACGGTTCTTATATTGCCTTTGTTACTGCGGCGGGCAAATATGGTGTCATTCATGTCATTGAAGCCGCAAATGATACCGATGCGTTAGTTGCCGGAGGATGTAAAATAGCTACTCCTACAGGAGTGGTAGGAAGCCAGGGACCAGCCTACTCGGGAGCTGGCATAACTGGACTCACTTATGATGGTGTGGCATTACTCTATGGACGTACCTGTAAGTTGAAAATTGTGGTTCAAAAGTAATGTTGTTATAAATTAAGGGATAAAGAACAATACATTTATATTTTGATGTAAAAGTTAAGAAAGGCCGGCTCATAAAAGAATATGAGCCGGCCTTGTTTTTAGATGTTTCTTTTAATATTGGTTATAATAGTTTTGATGTTATCTCATTAATTTGCGTATCAAACACGAAAATATTATTTTCCTTTATGCTTTTTGCCGGAAAAGCTATAACTTCGAAGCACTTTTTAATTTGAGTAAATAAATGTTAGATTTGAAGCAGCTTACAACTGATGTATGCCGGATTGCTACAGAAGTTGGATCTTTTTTAAAAGAAGAACGAAAGAACTTCCGTCGTGAGCGTGTGGTGGAAAAACATGCACACGATTATGTGTCTTATGTGGATAAAGAATCTGAAGTGCGAGTGGTGAAAGCCCTTACTGCTTTATTGCCTGAAGCGGGATTCATTACAGAAGAAGGCTCTGCCACTTATCAGGATGAACCCTACTGTTGGGTGATTGACCCCTTGGATGGAACTACGAATTATATTCATGATGAGGCTCCTTATTGTGTGTCCATCGCTTTACGTAGCCGTACCGAACTTCTTTTAGGCGTCGTTTATGAGGTTTGCCGGGATGAATGTTTCTATGCCTGGAAAGGCGGAAAAGCGTTTATGAATGGCGAAGAAATTCATGTGTCGAACGTTGAAAACATCAAAGATGCATTCGTCATTACAGAATTGCCTTATAATCATCTGCAATATAAACAGACCGCTCTTCATCTCATCGATCAGCTTTATGGAGTAGTGGGTGGTATTCGAATGAATGGCTCGGCTGCTGCCGCAATCTGCTATGTGGCTATTGGACGTTTTGATGCATGGATGGAAGCATTTCTCGGAAAATGGGATTATTCTGCAGCGGCACTGATTGTTCAGGAGGCGGGAGGAAAGGTGACTGACTTTTATGGTGAGGATCATTTCATAGAAGGACATCATATTATCGCAACGAACGGGAATCTTCATCCTTTCTTTCAGAAGCTCCTGGCAGAAGTCCCTCCATTGAATATGTAGGTGCTATTGTAACTTCAAATTGCTATTATTATGAAACACACACTTCTTATCAAAGACTGGCTTAGTTCTTTCTTATCTTTGCTATTTCCCCATTGCTGCGTTGTTTGCGGCCGGCCGTTAGCAAAGGGTGAAGAATGTATCTGTACAGTATGTAATATCAATCTACCCCGTACTAATTATCATCTTCGAAAAGATAATCCGGTAGAACGGCTCTTCTGGGGACAAATCCCTTTGGAACGAGCTACTTCTTTTTTCTTTTATGAGAAAGGAAGTGACTTCCGCTTGATTCTTCATCGGTTGAAATATGGTGGACAAAAGGAAATAGGTGCAATTATGGGGCGGTATATGGCTGCCGAGCTTTTATCGTCCAATTTTTTTCAGGGAATTGATGTGATAATTCCCATACCGCTTCATAAGAAAAAACAGCAAATCCGTGGTTATAATCAGAGTGAGTGGATTGCCCGTGGTATTGCTGCTGTAACAGGAATCCCCATCGATACAGAATCAATATTACGTAAGAAAAATACGGAAACGCAAACGCGTAAATCTGTGTTTGAACGTCGGGATAATGTGGAAGGTATCTTCGAGCTTCAGCATCCCGAAACACTTGCAGGGAAACACATACTGATAGTTGATGATGTGTTGACCACTGGTTCTACTACTCTGGCATGTGCTTCCTGCCTAGTGAATGTGGAAGGAATACGGATTAGTATATTGACGTTGGCAACGGCTTAAATTTGTTTCAAGAATGTATAAAGGGCTTCTCAAAGATGACTTTTTATAAAAAAAACGAGATTGAGAACCGAATGAATTAATAATTTCTTATATTTGCACTGTCGTAGATCGACATGTTTTTATGTTTTTGAAGAAAAAAAGCGTTTAGCTGATTTCTGTGCAAGCGAAAAGTCGAAAATTCAAATGTGCACATGAAACAGTAAAATGCTCCTTGCGATATGCGGGGGGTGTTTCCTGTTTGTGCACATAGGGCTTCGACTCCCTCGCTTGCGGATAGGCAAATGCCCTACCGCTTTTTTTGTATATATAGGGTTTGTAATAGGGCGCAAACCATCATTTGTTATAAATGGAAAGAACAAAAAAGATATGCCCGCTTTCTCCTCAAAGCAATCGTGTGATTTGCTTGAGAATCCCCCTCTTGGCTGCATTGCCATACAATCAAGAAATCTCTGGCTGGACATCTCTTATGGTATTCTTTCCTTCTTTCATGTATATAAACCGATTTGAAATGAATGAAGATAGAGAAATAAACAGGTTCGGCTAAGACCCCAAGACGAGGTGGTTTATATCCAAACGGTAGGACTGCCTCGTCTATTTTTTCATTAAACAAATGAAGTGTCACGGCGAATCCATAGCAGCCAGTTGGTTGTGGTTTGCTATTTTTCGCCAAGATTTAATGTTATTTAAACTTTAAAGGCAAGTCAAATGGGACAGAGTGGTGTCTGACGGCTAAAAGGTCGAAAACATTACATTTATGTGTAACTACTTGCCTTTATCAAGAAACGATGAGGTACGACCAGTATCAGAGGGGGACTAATGGATTTATCCGGGAGGTTCCCCTTATTCTTTCGTCTTTGTTCTCAAACTGATCCCCAAATCCCCAATATTCAGACTAAGCCGCCGTTTTCAAACTGAACCGCTGTCTTTGGAGTAGTAGCAAATCAGCGGGGATAAATTTTAGATTAGTCCGAAAAATCGGGGAACAGTTTAAAAGTTTGGGTAATGTGCTTCAGGGCAGCCTATACCAAAAAAGTTCGTTCCTGCACAGTTTTGAGCTAAACGGATGCATGCCTCGCCACCGTATCTCCGTTAGGTGTGCCAATAAGACTTTTTTAATTGCCCAAACAAATTATCTTTATTGCCTAGTCAGATTATCTCAATTAGCTACTTTTACTTCGTCCCACTATAATGGAACGCAAAAGTAACTATAGTGTCCCTTACGTTCTACTATAGTTTCCCGTAAAGAACACTATAGTGGAACGAAATAAAAATAGCAAGTGGAACGAATCTGGATAGGCAAACGGATAAATAGAAATGCCCAATTAAAATCATTTCCTATGAATAGACGATTCGACTCATTCCATATGGGTTTTGAACAATTCGATGCTCTTTTCTATAACATGTTCAATTCTTCCAGCTCCTTTACTTTTCTTCTGTATTGCCGATAAACAAGGAGTTTGCAGGTGAATAGCCGCCCCTTCACCTTCTCTTCATCGTGAATCAAGTCAAATTGCTACTTTCAGATTCCACCATTGAGCAAGATTAGTAAAGCTATTTTGTAATTAGTTTCAACCCTATTTGAAACTAGATGTTTCTCGGTGTGAAACGGATTGTTTCAAGCCTTAAAACAATTTTTGAAACTAATCGCTACAGGAGAAGAGATGGTGAAGTTGTTACCCTTCACCCGCAAATTCCTTGTTTATCGGAGAGACAGAGAAAAGATGAAGGGGGACATGGAAAAATGGAAAATAAATATCCAATAAGAGAATTTATTCGATTCTGTTGTGATTCAATACCACACCGGTTAATCACTATTTAATTCCTTTTTGTACCGATATGATGTACCTACTTTTAGAGATATGGTTGTTCTGAGCCAAATCCCACAAGATATATTATTAGTCCTTTGGATGATAAGAAAGGTGAATAAATAGAAAAGCCACCCTTCTAGGTGGCTTCTTTTTTGCTCTTCCTCTTGGACTTGAACCAAGGACCCTCTGATTAACAGTCAGATGCTCTAACCGACTGAGCTAAGGAAGAATGTTTTTCTCAATTGCGATGCAAAAGTACTAGGTTTTTTTGAAATATGCAATATCTTTGCAAAAAAAATATTAGGAATGGACAAAATAATAGGATTGGGCAACGCCCTGGTAGACGTACTCGCAACCCTGAAGGATGATACTCTTTTGGATGAAATGGGTTTACCCAAAGGAAGCATGCAGCTCATCGATGACGCTAAGTTACAGCAGATTAACACAAAATTTTCACAGATGAAAACCCACTTGGCAACAGGCGGATCGGCAGGAAATGCCATCCTTGGACTGGCTTGTTTGGGTGCCGGAACAGGGTTTATCGGAAAAGTGGGAAATGATAATTATGGAGAATTTTTTCGTGAAAATCTGCAGAAAAATAAGATTGAAGACAAATTATTGACCTCGGACCGACTACCTTCCGGCGTGGCATCCACTTTTATTTCACCGGATGGAGAGCGCACTTTCGGAACCTATCTGGGAGCAGCGGCTTCTTTGAGAGCGGAAGAACTGACGTTGGATATGTTTAAAGGTTACGCGTACCTATTTATAGAAGGCTACCTCGTTCAGGATCATGAAATGATTCTTCATGCCATTGAACTGGCTAAGGAAGCAGGTTTGCAGATTTGTCTGGATATGGCTAGTTATAATATTGTGGCCAATGATCTGGAGTTTTTCTCTTTATTAATAAACAAATATGTCGACATCGTCTTTGCAAACGAAGAAGAAGCGAAAGCCTTTACCGGCAAGGAGCCGGAGGAAGCTTTGGGAGTGATTGCCAAGAAATGCAGTATTGCTATTGTAAAAGTCGGAGCAAGCGGTTCTTATATCCGCAAAGGAACAGAGGAAATAAAGGTTTCGGCCATTCCGGTTCAAAAAGTGGTAGATACTACCGGTGCCGGTGACTATTTTGCTTCCGGATTCTTATATGGATTAACCTGTGGATACTCGTTAGATAAATGTGCAAAAATAGGTTCTATTCTCTCGGGAAATGTTATTCAGGTAATCGGAACAACGATGCCACAGGAACGCTGGGATGAAATTAAGTTAAATATTAACAGGATTCTGGCAGAATAACAAAGGATTAAGCTACTTTTACGACTCATTTAGATTAAAAAGAGGTATGAAAAAATTGCTGAACAGGCGAATAGCTATTGTTGCAGTAGCGGTGATAGCCACAGTTGCTTTCTTTAGTTTCAAGAGCGGAGACGACCGTAATTTCCAGATTGCAAAGAATCTGGATATATTTAACGCGATTGTGAAAGAACTGGATATGTTCTATGTAGATACCATCGATCCGAATAAAACGATTCGGGAAGGAATCGATAATATGCTTTACACCTTGGATCCTTATACGGAATATTATCCGGAAGAAGATCAGAGTGAGTTGGAGCAGATGATTAAAGGATCATTTGGTGGTATAGGTTCTTACATTGCTTATAATACGAAACTAAAGCGTTCGATGATTTCTGAACCTTTTGAGGGAACACCTGCTGCAAAAGCCGGACTGAAAGCGGGAGATATCCTGATGGAGATTGACGGAAAAGACCTTGCCGGTAAGAATAATGCGGAAGTCAGCCAGATGTTGCGTGGGCAGGCAGGGACCAGTTTTAAGTTGAAGATTGAGCGTCCGAATGTGAAAGGCGGACGTACGCCGATGGAGTTCACAATTGTGCGTGAGTCTATTCAGAATCCGGCAATACCTTATACTGCCATATTGGATAATAATATAGGTTACATCAGCCTTAGTACTTTTTCCGGCAATCCTTCCAAAGAATTTAAGAAAGCACTGCTGGATTTGAAGAAACAGGGAGCTACTTCATTGGTGATAGACCTTCGCAGTAATGGCGGCGGACTGTTGGATGAAGCAGTAGAAATTGCGAATTATTTCTTGCCGCGTGGAAAAGTGATTGTGACGACCAAAGGAAAAATCAAACAGGCCAGTAACACTTATAAAACGTTGCGTGAACCGTTGGATCTGGATATTCCGATTGCCGTACTGGTAAATAGCGGAACGGCTTCTGCTTCTGAAATCTTATCAGGTTCTTTGCAGGATCTCGACCGTGCTGTGATCGTTGGTAACCGTACTTTTGGAAAAGGGTTGGTACAGACCACCCGTCCTTTGCCTTATGGCGGAATGATGAAAGTGACTACCTCCAAATATTATATTCCGAGCGGCCGTTGCGTGCAGGCTATTGATTACAAGCATCGCAATGAAGACGGAAGTGTCGGCACTATTCCCGACAGTTTAACTAAGGTATTCTATACGGCTGCCGGACGTGAAGTCCGTGACGGAGGTGGTGTAATGCCGGATATTACGATCAAACAAGAGAAATTACCGAATATCCTTTTCTATTTGGTACGTGATAATCTAATCTTCGATTATGCAACGCAGTATTGTTTGAAACATCCCACTATCGTTGCTCCGGAGAAGTTTGAGGTGACAGATGCTGATTATAATGATTTTAAAGCATTGGTGAAGAAAGCCGACTTCAAGTATGACCAACAGAGTGAGAAAATTCTGAAAACGTTGAAAGAAGCTGCCGAGTTTGAAGGATATATGGATGACGCTTCAGAGGAATTCAAAGCGCTAGAGAAGAAGTTGAATCATAATCTTGACCGTGATTTGGATTATTTCTCTACCGACATAAAGAAAATGATTGCTACTGAAATTATCAAACGTTACTATTATCAACGTGGTAATATCATCCAGCAGTTAAAGGATGATGACGGTTTGAAGGAAGCGATGAAAATACTGAATGATCCGGTGAAATACAAAGAAATGCTTAGTGCCCCGGCTGCTAAGAAATAAAGAAATATTTTTCAAATATAGATCATACAGAAAACGCGGCATTGTCATCGACAGGCCGCGTTTTCTGTATGATCTGTATCTAATTGTAAATAGTCATATAAGTGTCGTTCCCGGATACAGTCATTTGTATCCTCAAACTGACACATTTATTGGCGAATCAAAGGGAGAGTGAAATAGAACCTGCTTCCCTGCCCCTCCTGGGAGCGCAGCCAGATACGTCCTCCCATTTTTTCTACTAACATTCTGCAAAGAGTCAGCCCCAATCCGGTTCCCTGAACAAAATCGTTGACCTTTCCAAAACGGCGGAAAATAGTGGCAACTCTTTCTGCCGGAATACCGATGCCGCTATCTTTCACGTAGAACTCTACAAAATCCTCTTTTTCCCGATACCCGAAATGAATTTCTCCTTTGGGGGTAAACTTCGTGGCGTTACTAAGCAAGTTACTTATAATTTGTATAATACGATTCCAGTCACCGGAGGCATACATGTCCGCATCTACATCATCTAAAATAAGTTTGACTCCGTTTTGCGTCTTATGGCAAAACTGTTGCTCCAGTTGCAGACAGATATCTGTTAACTTGATCGGGCGGATGTTGAATTTTAAAGAGTCGGCCTCCAGTGAGGCCAGATCCAGAATATCGTTGAATAGATTCAGTAACATTTCCGAATTTCGTTCGATGATTTCCGCATATTGATTCTTCTCTTCCGTAGATGCTGCGTAAGTGATTAGTTTGGAGAATCCGACAATCGCATTGAGCGGAGTGCGTATTTCATGGCTCATGTTTGCAAGAAAAGCAGATTTCAGCCGGTCTGATTCTTCTGCCTTGACTCTGGCGGCCTTCAGCTCTTTCTGTTGTTGCGCGTTCGTCTGTTCTGCCTCCCATTGTTGGGATATATCACGGCACATACACAACAGATATTCATTATCCAAAGGAAAGATGCGGTTCTCGTAGTGATGTAAAACACCGTCTAACATCAGGTCATGTCTGGCTGTGGAACTTTCTCCCGTGAGGATCACTTTATCCATATTCTTGCGGACACTCTCATAAGCTTCTTCCGGCAGAATATCTTTTACGTTAGTGGTGGTGATATTACTGGCATTGATACCTTCTACGTGGTTGGTTGCCGGCGAAGAAGCAAGCTCTATAATATTGGCATCATGGTCGAAGACGGTGAGCATATCGGGGAGGGCATCCAATATCCGGGTGCTATATTTATCGCGAAAACGTTCTTGGGAAAGAGGCGAAGAATGAGAGGAAAGAAAATCCACCTTCTCCTCTAATTGTTCGATTATTTCTAAAAGTTCCTCCTTTGTTTTGCCCTCGTAATGTCTCATAGAAGATTTATTGTTATTCATTAGAATATTGTAGAAATTGTTTTATCTGTTGCAAATATAAGACAATATTCCGAGACGCGGATTGCCTCCCAAGTTATTATAATATAAAAAAAACGGATAGCTTTTGCCCTACTAATCAGAATGTTCTATCTTTGCATCCATTATATATAAATGATTTACAATATGTCTACAGAATTATTCTCTACTCTGCCCTATAAGGTGGCAGATATTACACTTGCTGATTTCGGACGCAAGGAAATCGATTTGGCAGAAAAAGAAATGCCCGGCCTGATGGCTCTTCGCGAAAAGTATGGAGAATCCAAACCGTTAAAAGGTGCCCGCATTATGGGATCGTTGCACATGACCATTCAGACGGCTGTGCTGATTGAAACGTTAGTGGCTTTAGGAGCTGAAGTACGTTGGTGCTCTTGTAATATATATTCAACGCAGGACCATGCGGCGGCTGCAATTGCTGCTACGGGTGTGCCTGTGTTTGCATGGAAGGGGGAGACTCTTGCTGATTATTGGTGGTGTACATTACAGGCATTGAGCTTTGCCGGTGGTAAAGGACCGAATGTGATTGTAGATGATGGCGGTGACGCTACGATGATGATTCACGTAGGTTATGATGCGGAGAATAATGCTGCCGTATTGGATAAAGAAGTACATGCAGAGGATGAAATAGAACTGAATGCAATCTTGAAGAAAGTGTTGGCGGAAGACAGTACTCGCTGGCATCGTGTAGCGGAAGAAGTGCGTGGCGTGTCTGAAGAAACTACGACAGGTGTACACCGTTTGTATCAGATGCAGGAAGAAGGTAAACTGTTGTTCCCGGCATTCAATGTGAATGATTCGGTCACAAAATCTAAGTTTGACAACCTGTATGGCTGCCGCGAATCGCTGGCTGACGGTATCAAGCGTGCAACGGATGTGATGATTGCCGGAAAAGTGGTGGTAGTATGTGGTTATGGTGATGTGGGTAAAGGCTGTTCTCATTCTATGCGTTCTTACGGAGCGCGGGTACTCGTGACGGAAGTAGACCCGATCTGTGCATTGCAGGCTGCCATGGAAGGCTTTGAAGTGGTGACTATGGAAGAAGCTTGCATGGAAGGCAACATTTTCGTGACTACTACAGGTAATATCGATATTATCCGTATCGACCACATGGAGAAAATGAAAGATCAGTCTATCGTTTGCAACATCGGTCATTTCGATAATGAAATTCAGGTGGATGCTTTGAAACATTATCCGGGCATCAAATGTGTGAACATCAAACCACAAGTAGACCGTTATTATTTCCCGGATGGCCACAGTATCATCTTGCTTGCTGACGGTCGTTTGGTAAATTTGGGATGTGCAACCGGTCATCCGTCATTTGTGATGAGTAATTCATTTACCAATCAGACATTGGCACAGATGGAACTGTTCAACAAGAAATATGATATCAATGTATATCGCTTGCCGAAGCATCTGGACGAAGAAGTTGCCCGCCTGCATCTTGAAAAGATCGGCGTGAAATTGACCAAGTTGACTCCTGAACAGGCTGCCTATATTGGTGTGTCAGTGGACGGACCTTATAAGGCAGATCATTATAGATACTAATTAGATTTACGATTTGACGATTTACTATTTGCGATTGATAAATGTGGGAGATCGGTATTCTACCGTTATCAATTGTAAATATTGGATTGTCAGATCGTAATTTATTTTATATTCAAACTTCAATCGTAAATAGTAAATCGTGTCATTGTAAATGAAAAAGTTTCTTCCCGACTTAATAGCCATTCTGGCTTTTATCATTCTTTCTTTCGCCTATTTTTTCCCGGCTGATATCGAAGGTCGTATCTTGTTTCAGCATGACACGGCTGCCGGAGTGGGTGCAGGACAAGAATCGAAAGAGTACCTCGAACGTACCGGAGAACGTACACGCTGGACGAATTCGATTTTTGGAGGTATGCCTACCTATCAGATGTCTCCGAGTTACGACTCGACAACGTCCCTGAAAGGGGTGGAGAAGGTTTATCGCCTCTTTCTCCCGGATTATGTAGTGCTGACTTTTATTATGATGCTCGGATTCTATATTCTTTTGCGGGCTTTCGGAATATCGGCTTGGCTGGCAGGATTGGGCGGAGTGATATGGGCTTTTTCTTCCTATTTCTTCATTCTGATACCGGCAGGGCACATTTGGAAGTTTGTGACGTTGGCTTATATTCCACCTACGATTGCGGGTGTCGTTCTGGCTTACCGGAAGAAATACTTGTTGGGTGGAATTATTACAGCACTGTTCATCGCCCTTCAGATTCAGTCGAATCACATTCAGATGAGCTATTATTTCATGTTTGTGATCCTGTTCTTCGTGGGAGCGTACTTTGAAGATGCTTATAAAAAGAAAGAACTGCCCCATTTCTTCAAGGCCAGCGCAATTTTGGTATTGGCTGCCGTGGTAGGAGTTTGCATCAATATCTCCAATCTGTATCATACTTATGAATATAGTAAGGAGACGATGCGCGGCAAGAGCGAATTGAAGCAGGAGGGCGCTGCGGCCAGCCAGACAAGTAGCGGGTTGGACCGTGACTACATAACCAACTGGAGTTATGGTATTGGCGAGACATTGACGTTGCTGGTTCCGAACGTAAAAGGAGGAGGATCAGGGTCTACGATGTCGCAAAGCGAAGTTGCTATGGCAAAGGCCAATCCAATGTATAGTGGTATTTATTCGCAGTTGCCGCAATATTTCGGTGAGCAACCGTGGACAGCCGGTCCTGTATATGTTGGGGCATTTGTGATGTTCCTGTTCGTATTGGGTTGTTTCATAGTGAAAGGTCCTCTGAAATGGGCATTGCTAGGAGCTACTATCTTCTCGATTCTGCTTTCATGGGGAAAGAATTTCATGGGACTGACGGACTTCTTTATCGATTATGTCCCGATGTATAATAAGTTCCGCGCTGTATCTTCTATTCTGGTGATTGCTGAATTTACCATTCCTTTGTTGGCGATTTTTGCTTTGAAAGAGATTTTGAGCAAACCGGATACGCTGAAGTTGAAAGAGAACCGTGGAGGGGTGATTGCCACTTTGGTACTGACTGCTGGTGTTGCGTTGATTTTAGCTGTTGCTCCGGGTGCTTTCTTCTCCGGTTTTATTACGACACAAGAGATGGCTGCTTTGAAACAAGCACTTCCAGCCGAACATTTGGCTCCGTTTGTGGCAAACCTGACTGAAATGCGTGAAGCTATTATTGCTTCGGACGCATGGCGTAGTTTCTTTATTATAATGATTGGTTGCCTGTTTTTATTCTTATATCAACAGCGGAAGTTGAAAGCTTCTTTCACATTGGCTGGTATTGCGCTTTTATGTTTGATAGATATGTGGAGCATTAATAAACGCTATTTGAATGACGAACAGTTTGTGCCGAAATCCAAACAGACAGAAGCGTTTGTTAAAACACAGGCGGATGAGATGATCCTTCAGGATACTACTTTAAATTATCGTGTGTTGAACTTTATAGGCTTCCCCGGTAATACGTTTAATGAAAACAACACAGCATACTGGCATAAAAGTGTCGGTGGTTATCATGCAGCGAAGCTCCGTCGCTATCAGGAAATGATCGATCATCATATCATGCCCGAAATGCAGGAAACCTATCAGGCGGTGGCTACTGCCGGCGGACAGATGGACAGTGTAGACGCTTCCAAATTCCGTGTACTGAATATGCTGAATACAAAATACTTCATTTTTCCTGCCGGCGAGCAAGGGCAGGCTGTTCCTGTGGTAAATCCTTATGCATACGGCAATGCATGGTTCGTAGACAAGGTGCAGTATGTAAATAATGCAAATGAAGAAATCGATGCTTTGAATGATATTCTTCCAACAGAAACAGCCGTAGTGGATGTGAAGTTTAAAGAACAATTGAAAGGTGTGACAGAAGGATATAAAGATTCTCTATCTACCATCCAGTTGACTAGCTACGAACCGAATCGTCTGGTTTACAAGGCTTCCACTCCTAAAGACGGAGTTGTTGTCTTCTCCGAAATATATTATCCGGGATGGCAGGCGACTATTGACGGTCAGCCCGTCGATATTGCCCGTGCAGATTATATCTTGCGTGCGATAAATGTACCGGCAGGAGAACATACCATCGAAATGTGGTTTGATCCACAAAGCATACAGGTTACAGAAAGTATTGCTTATGCAGCATTGGCTTTGTTGCTGATCGGAGTTATGGTCCTTGCGTGGACGCAGCGGAACAAGATTGCGAAGAAGTCTTAAGCGAAATGTAATAGTCATTAACCTTCATAATGTATTGTAAGGTTATAAAATAAGGGCGGCACTCCTTCTCACAAAGAGCGCCGCCCTTATTTTACATTCACTAAAAAAATATGAAAAAACAAACGCTGTTCATAGAAACATATTAAGTGTGATGTTTTATGAGAGTAGTTGTTTATTGTTTGTTCATTGAAAAAGGAAAATATGAATATAAACAAATAGTTTGTGGATAGTCTTATTATGCTGTAAGCTACTAAATTTGTAGCCAATAATAGAGCATTATGTTATGAAAAGACTACTATTCATTTTTTCCTTTTTTTTCTTGTTCGTGTTACGTGGGAACACACAGGAGGTAGAGATTCTGACATTAGAGGATTGCCTCCGCATTGGTATTGACAATAACTTGTCGCTAGAAGGAAAACGTAAAGAAATACAAAGAAGTAAGTATGGCGTATCTGAAAACCGTTCGAAGCTGTTGCCGCAAATAAATGCGATAGCCGGTTATAGTAACAATTTTGATCCTCCGGTGTCCGTCACAGACGGATCATCTTACGGTGTTCCTTATAATATAACGCAGACGCTGCAACATTCTGCTAATGCAGGACTGGAAATGCAGATGCCGCTTTTCAATCAGACTCTTTATACTTCTATGTCCATAGCTAAAGTGATGGAAGAAATCAGTCGTCTGTCTTATGGAAAAGCCAGGGAAGATGTTATTCTTCAAATCAGTAAGATGTATTATCTCGGACAGGTCACGGCCGAACAAATCATGCTGATAAAAGCTAATATCACCCGTCTGGAGGAATTGAGAGATATTACACAGGCTTTCTTCGATAACGGAATGTCTATGGAAGTCGATCTGAAAAGAGTCAATATCAATTTGGAAAATCTGAAGGTGCAATATGACAATGCACAAGCAATGATGAAACAGCAATTGAATATGCTGAAATACATTATGGATTATCCGGCTGAAAAGGAAATCGCGCTGACACCGGTAAATACCGATAGCATTACTACGGTAGCCCTGACCGGCTTGTCGGAAAATATCTATGAACTTCAACTCTCACAATCGCAAGTGCAACTGGCGGAACGGCAAAAGAAGATCATTACTAATGGATATATCCCTTCCCTTAGTCTGACAGGTAGCTGGCGATATGCTGCATATACGGATAAAGGTTATCATTGGTTCCACTCCGGTCCGTCCAATCAATGGTTTCGTTCCTATGGAGTGGGGCTAACCTTGCGTATTCCGATTTTCGACGGACTGGATAAAACTTATAAAATAAAGAAGGCGATGATCGATATAGAGAATAAAAGACTGGCATGGGAAGATGCCCGGAAGAATCTGCAAACTCAATATCTGAATGCTGTGAACGACCTGATGAACAATCAGCGTAACTTTAAGAAACAAAAGGATAACTACTTGCTTGCCGAAGATGTGTACGCAGTCACTTCTGACCGTTACCGGGAAGGCATTGCTTCTATGACGGAAGTGCTGCAAGATGAAATGCAGATGAGCGAAGCTCAAAACAACTATATCAGCGCACATTATAACTATCGGGTGACTAACCTGATGCTGCTTAAACTAACCGGACAAATAGAATCATTAGTCAAATAATACGCAAATAACAATCATAAATATGGAAACAATGGAGAATAACCTTCCTTCCGCTACTCATGAGGAGAAAGCAAAAAAAATGAAGAAACTTCGTCGCTGGCAGATTGCTATCAGCCTTTTCGGAGTGGCTATTATTGTTTGGGGAGTGATTGAAGTGATCTGCCTTTTTTTGAATTATAGCCAGACGGAGACTAGTAACGATGCACAAATAGAACAATATGTGTCTCCTATCAATTTACGTGCTTCAGGTTACATTGACAAAATCTACTTTACAGAACATCAGGAGGTACATAAAGGAGATACTTTACTGGTACTGGATGATCGTGAATATAAAATTCGCGTAATGGAGGCTGAAGCTGCCTTGAAAGATGCGCAAGCCGGTGCGACCGTCATCAATGCTACACTCAATACCACGCAGACAACAGCATCTGTTTACGATGCGTCTATTGCCGAGATTGAAGTACGGTTGGCGAAACTGGAAAAAGACCGGAAACGATATGAGAACCTTGTGAAACGAAATGCGGCTACTCCTATCCAACTTGAACAGATTGTCACTGATTATGAAGCTACGCGTAAGAAGCTGGAAGCTACGAAAAGGCAGAAAAAAGCAGCTCTTTCCGGTGTAGATGAAGTGTCCTACCGTCGCATGAATACCGAAGCGGCTATTCAAAGAGCAACAGCTGCGCTCGAAATGGCCCGGTTGAATCTTTCCTATACGGTTGTAATAGCTCCTTGTGACGGAAAACTCGGCCGTCGTTCATTAGAGGAAGGACAGTTTATTTCGGCAGGGCAGACCATCACCTATATTCTTCCTGATACCCAGAAATGGATCGTTGCCAATTATAAGGAGACACAAATCGAGAATCTGCATATCGGACAGGAAGTATTTGTCACAGTAGATGCCATTAGCGATAAAGAGTTTAAAGGCAAAGTCACCTCTATATCAGGAGCTACCGGGTCTAAATATTCATTAGTGCCGACGGATAATTCGGCAGGTAATTTTGTGAAGATTCAGCAACGTATTCCCGTACGAATCGATTTCACCGATTTATCGAAAGAAGATAACGAACGGTTAGCAGCAGGCATGATGGTAGTAGTGAAAGCCAGACTCTAATCCCTCCGCCTCTTCTGTCTATATACAGTGCCTTATAATTTTTAATTTATATTTTTAATTAGTCCGATGCCCTCTTATCCTAAAAATTATCCTTTCTATAGCTGGATGCCCAAACCGTTGGGTATTATCATTCTGTTATTTTTCTTTCTACCGATTCTTACGGTAGGCGGGGTTTATTCGGTGAATAGCACCGAAATGATGAGCGGGCTTGGCATTATATCCGAGCATATCCAGTTTGCCAACTTTGTTACTTCTATTGGTATGGCAGCCTTTGCTCCCTTCCTATATCAGTTGGTGTGTGTACGGCGGGAGAAGATGATGTGTATTGTCGGGTTTGCGTTCATGTATATATTCAGTTATATCTGTGCAAAGACAGACAGCGTTTTTCTGTTGGCGCTTTGTAGTCTTCTGACGGGTTTCTTGCGTATGGTACTGATGATGGTCAATCTGTTCACACTCATTTGGTATGCGGGTGGAATGGAAGCTACCCGCAATATTACTCCGGGGTTGGAGCCGAAAGATACTGCCGGTTGGAATAAATTGGACATTGAAAGATGTGTGAGTCAGCCGGCTGTTTATCTGTTTTTTATGATTCTGGGACAGTCGGGCACAGCATTGACGGCTTGGCTGTCCTTTGAATATGAGTGGAAATATGTGTATTACTTTATGATGGGGATTCTTTTGATCTCTATTTTGCTCCTGTTTATTACCATGCCGAATTATAAGTTTCCCGGAAGGTTTCCTATTAATTTCCGTAAGTTCGGCAATGTCACTGCATTTTGCATCTCTCTGACTTGTCTCACGTATGTGCTGGTTTATGGAAAAGTACTCGACTGGTATGATAACGAATCTATCCGTTGGGCGACAGCTGTAAGTATTCTGTTTGCGGGAATTTTTCTATATATGGACGTAACGCGCCGGTCGCCTTATGTTTTGCTGGATGCGTTCAAACTGCGTACTATACGTATGGGAGCATTACTTTACTTATTATTGATGGTGATAAACTCCAGTGCTATGTTTGTCAATGTGTTTGCAGGAGTGGGGATGCATCTCGATAATCTGCAAAATGCTTCATTAGGTAATTGGTGTATGGTAGGTTATGCTATTGGCGCCGTGATTGCTATGGTGTTGGGAGGTAAAGGGTTACATTTTAAGTATCTGTTTGCGATGGGATTCTTCTTCCTGTCTTTATCAGCTGTTTTCATGTATTTCGAGGTACAGACAGCAGGAGTTTACGAGCGTCTGAAATATGCAGTTATCATCCGTGCCACAGGCATGATGATTCTGTATGCGCTGACGGCTGCTTATGCCAATCAACGTATGCCTTTTAAATATCTTTCCACCTGGATCTGTATTATGCTTACTGTGCGTATGGTTGTGGGACCGAGTATCGGCGGAGCAATTTATACAAATGTTTTGCAGGAGCGGCAACAACACTATATAACCCGTTATGCGCAAAATGTAGACCTGCTTAATCCGGATGCTTCCACTTCCTTCCTTGGTACGGTACAGGGTATGAAATATCAGGGAAAGAGTGAGACGGAAGCCCGTAACATGGCTGCTATATCTACCAAAGGGCGTATTCAGGTGCAGGCCACGCTCTCTGCACTCAAAGAGATGGCGGGATGGACAATTTATGGTGGGTTAATTTGTATGATATTTGTGCTCGTTGTTCCTTATCCTAAACGAAAATTGCTAACTTAGCGTCGTTTTTGATAATGATCTGTTAATATATTAGTATGATGAATAGCGGACAAGATCGTTTATTGCAGTTTGATCGCGATTTGTTAAGTGGGAAAAATATATGTAGCTCCGAAGGGATATTTGTAAATTTTCCACCCTCACTGAAGAAACCTTTCCAAATGAAAGGGCTGGGGCTGATTATTTGCCGCCAGGGTAATTTCCAGTTTTCGCTTAATCAGAAAAAGCATTTCGCTGAAGCGGGCGAAAGTTTGTTTATTCCCGAAGATGGCGAGTTTCAGGTTTTGCAAGAGTCGGAAGACATGGAGGTGCAGATTTTGATTTATCAGATAGAACCGATCCGGGATATTATGGGGAATCTGGTTGTTTCCATGTATATGTATTCCCGCCTTACTCCCGAAGAACCTTCTTGTGTCTGGTCTACTGGTGAGGAAGAAGAGATCGTAAAGTATATGTCCTTGTTGGACAATGTGTTACAGTCGGAAGAAAATTCATTTAAACTTTATGAGCAGAAATTACTTCTACTTGCATTGACGTACAGGATTTGTTCTATTTATAATCGCAAACTCGTCAATGACGGGCGGGAAGTGGGAGGACGCAAAAATGAAGTCTTTATTCACTTGATCCAGTTAATCGAAAAATATTATATGCAGGAACGGGGTGTTGAGTTTTATGCGGATAAATTGTGTTTGTCTCCTAAATATCTTTCTGCCGTTTCTAAGAGTATCTGCGGATATACCGTGCAGGAACTTGTATTCAAAGCTATCATTCGCAAGAGCATCTCATTACTTAAAAATACGCAGAAGGATATTCAGGAGATTTCAAATGCCTTCGGCTTCCCCAATGCTTCTTATTTCGGTACGTTCTTTAAGAAGCAGGTTGGGGTTTCACCGCAGCAATATCGGAAGAATCTTTAAACGTTTATTCTTTTTCACCATAGGCAAGGTCGCCTGCGTCACCCAAGCCCGGAACAATATAAGAATGTTCGTTGATTTCCGGATCAATGGCAGCGCACCAGATAGTTGTCTTGTCTTCAGGAAATACATTCTTTATATGGTCAATGGCCTTTTGGCTGGCAATAATGGAAGCAACGTGAATTTCAGCGGGATGACCTTTCGTCAGCATTGCCTGGTAACTTAGTTCCATACTGCCTCCTGTTGCTAACATAGGATCGGTGATAATCAATGTTTTGTCATCAATACGGGGAGATGCGATATATTCTATATGTATATCGAATTTCAGCGTATCTTTATATTTGCGGTAAGCAGAAACAAATGCATTTTCCGCCCCGTCGAAATAACTAAGGAAACCTTGGTGGAAAGGCAGACCTGCACGTAGAATAGTACTGATTACTAAATTGTTGTCCGGTGTACTGACCGGAGCAATTCCCAGTGGTGTCTGGATATTCTTTACCGAGTATTTAAACTCTTTACTCATTTCATAAGCCATGATTTCTCCGATCCGTTCAATGTTACGGCGGAAACGCAGGCGGTCGTTCTGAACTTCTACATTTCTAATTTCGGATATGTACTGGTTTAGAATCGAATTAGTTTGGCCAAAATCAATTACTCTCATATTATATTTTAATCAAATTTTAATCTCATTTTCATAGTATTGATAACATACTGGCTTGCAAAGTAAACGATAATCTTTCAAATTGCAATATTCAGTTTGCAGATATTGTTAGGAATTTATAAAAGAGTTTCAATTAGGGAAAAATTTCTCTAATACCTTCTTCCTTTCCAAAGAAAGTATTACTTTTGTAGCCGGATTTACAAGGGGGTATCCAAAGCTCCCCATGTTAAGGTGAAAAGAGATAGAAAACAAAATACCAATTTTAATTAATTCAAAAGAAAATGGCAAATTTAGATTTAAGCAAGTACGGTATCACAGGTGTGACCGAGATTGTGCACAATCCGTCTTACGACGTTTTGTTCGCTGAAGAAACAAAACCAGGTTTGGAAGGTTTCGAAAAAGGCCAGGTAACTAACATGGGCGCTGTAAACGTAATGACTGGCGTTTATACAGGACGTTCTCCTAAAGATAAATTCTTCGTAAAAGATGAAACCAGCGAAAATACAGTATGGTGGACTTCTGAAGAATACAAAAACGACAACAAACCAGTTGACGCAAAATGTTGGAAAGCAGTTAAAGAATTGGCAACTAAAGAATTGTCTAACAAGAGACTGTTCGTTGTTGATGCTTTCTGTGGTGCTAACGAAAACTCTCGCTTGAAATTGCGCTTCATCATGGAAGTTGCATGGCAAGCTCACTTCGTAACAAACATGTTCATCCGTCCGACAGCTGAAGAATTGGCTAACTTCGGTGAACCTGATTTCGTTATCATGAACGCTTCTAAAGCTAAGGTTGAAAACTACAAAGAACTGGGTTTGAACTCAGAAACTGCAGTTGTATTCAACTTGACTGAAAAGATTCAGGTTATCCTGAATACTTGGTACGGTGGTGAAATGAAGAAAGGTATGTTCTCTTACATGAACTACTTGTTGCCTTTGAACGGTATGGCTTCTATGCACTGCTCTGCTAACACTGACAAAGAAGGTAAGAGCTCTGCTATTTTCTTCGGTCTGTCTGGTACAGGTAAGACTACTTTGTCTACTGACCCGAAACGTCTGTTGATCGGTGATGACGAACACGGATGGGATGACGAAGGTGTATTCAACTTCGAAGGTGGTTGCTACGCTAAGGTTATCAACTTGGATAAAGAAAGCGAACCAGACATCTGGAATGCTATCAAACGCGATGCACTGTTGGAAAACTGTACAGTTAACGCTGAAGGCGAAATCAACTTCGCTGACAAGTCAGTAACTGAAAACACTCGTGTTTCTTATCCTATCTATCACATCGAAAACATCGTTAAACCGGTGTCTAAAGGTCCTCACGCTAAACAAGTTATCTTCTTGTCAGCTGACGCATTCGGTGTATTGCCTCCAGTATCTATCTTGAACCCGGAACAAACTCAGTACTACTTCCTTTCTGGCTTTACAGCTAAATTGGCTGGTACAGAACGTGGTATCACTGAACCGACTCCGACATTCTCTGCTTGTTTCGGTGCTGCTTTCTTGTCATTGCACCCAACTAAATATGGTGAAGAATTGGTTAAGAAGATGAAGAAAGCTGGTGCTAAAGCATACTTGGTGAACACTGGTTGGAACGGCTCTGGCAAACGTATCTCTATCAAAGATACTCGTGGTATCATTGACGCTATCCTTGACGGTTCTATCGACAAAGCTCCTACTAAGGTTATGCCTTACTTCGACTTCGTTGTTCCTACAGAACTTCCGGGTGTTGATCCGAAGATCCTTGACCCGCGCGACACTTACGAATGTGCTTGCCAATGGGAAGAAAAAGCAAAAGATTTGGCTGGACGTTTCATCAAGAACTTCGCTAAATTTACTGGTAACGAAGCTGGTAAGGCTTTGGTTGCTGCTGGTCCGAAACTCTAATTGGAGAATCAGATATAATATGGAAGGCGGTTCGATTTCGAACCGCCTTTTTTGTTTATGCCTGTGCCTTTCTATGAGAATAAATGCTGTTTGTTTAAAACTTTTCCCTATATTTGCCAAAACAGGAGTACTAACCTTTAAAGGCGGTTATGGTATATCTAGCTACTGACAAACAGACCTATGCGGATCTAAGCATTACAGAGACTGCTAATAATGAGCAATTTCTTTTCTCTTTGTTTTCCAAAACAGAGACAAAAGAAGGAAAAGCGCTGATGTTGAACTGGATTATGTATCCGCTAAGTGATTTGGGGGAAATCCGTAAAAGACAGGAGGCTATTGTCTGGGATGCTTTGCCCGAACTTCTTTTGAATGAAGAAGAGCTGGATTTTATTGAGTATTACCTGGCTTATCGTGACCAGATACGGGAAGCTCATATTTTACTTTCATGTGCTACTGTTATCGACCGTCTGGTGCGATATGATTCGACCCGTTATGTGATCTGCAGAGGGGTGAAATTAGTGGTTCATCTCTTGCATTGTCTGAAGGAATGGGCGACAGAACTACCACAGGGCGCCCCGCAACTCATGAAAGAATCTGCTGCTATGATTGATAATATTCTCCATGGAAGTGAATTGGAGGAAGTATTGGAGCAGACCTCTGATGAGGAAAAACGACTATCTAACTTTGTCATAGACAAATTCGATTATCTGTTCCGGTGTACTCGGTTGTTATCTTTGAAGGAACTTCTGTCTGTTATATATCTACTTGATGTCTGCCGTACAGCTCACCGGGTGGCAAAAGAGAAGAACTTCTGTTGTATGCCGATAATGGTACCGACAATGGACTTCTCGGTGGAGGGAGTCGTTCATCCTTTTGTGAAAGATGCGCAGCCAAACAGTTGGCAGATGTCCCGGGGAAATATATGCATTTTTACAGGCTCTAATATGGCGGGAAAGTCAACAACTTTAAAAGCATTGACCTTGGCTGTCTGGTTGGCACATTGCGGTTTGCCTGTTCCTGTGAAATCAATGATTTGTCCTCTTTACGAGGGGATTTATACCTCTATTAATCTGCCGGATTCTTTGCGGGACGGACGAAGTCATTTTATGGCGGAAGTACTCCGTATTAAAGAAGTGATGCAAAAAGCTGTGACCGGAAAACGCTGTTTGGTGGTATTAGATGAGATGTTTCGCGGGACGAATGCTAAAGATGCGTTTGAAGCCTCCGTTGCCGTCAATGAATTACTGAAAAGCTTCTTTCATTGTCATTTCTTGATATCGACACATATTTTGGAATATGCGAAAGCCTTTGAAAAGGATTCTTCCTGTTGCTTTTATTATATGGAAGCAGAAATTATTGATGATGCGTTTGTCTGTCCTCATCGGTTGTTGTCAGGGATTTCAGAGGCCAGAGTCGGGTATTGGGTCGTGAAAAAAATACTGTCGGATGGTTTGATGTAATTTTACCTCATTATAGAGGTTGTTGAGATTCTGTTTTATTTTTATTAGATATATATTTTGACTACTTTTGTACAGACTATAAATAGGTTATTAATCTTAAATAACGACGCGACGACCATGAAGAATTTTTATTTCCTTCTTATTAGTTCCCTATTCCTTACCTCCGGGCTTTATGCGGGAGAAACAGATTATACTCAAGGACTTTCCATCTGGTTTGATACTCCGAATACTTTGCAGGGATATGCTGCCTGGTATGGCGGAAGACCGGATTTGTGGAAAGATGAAAATAAACCGGTAACAGCAGGAAGCGGACATAATCTGGATGCCAGTTGGGAGTCACAGTCATTGCCTATTGGTAACGGTAGCCTCGGCGCAAATATTATGGGATCGGTGGAAGCCGAACGTATCACTTTCAATGAAAAAACGCTTTGGCGCGGTGGTCCGAACACAGCGAAAGGTGCGGACTATTATTGGAATGTCAATAAACAATCGGCCCATCTTTTAGATGAAATACGCAAAGCATTTACAGAGGGAGATCAGAAAAAGGCTGAAATGCTAACGCGACAGAACTTCAATAGTGAAGTGTCGTATGAAGCTGACGGAGAAAATCCTTTCCGTTTCGGTAGCTTTACTACAATGGGAGAGTTTTATGTAGAAACCGGACTGAATATGATAGGAATGAGCGATTATAAGCGCATTCTTTCTTTGGATTCGGCTATGGCAGTCGTACAATTCAAAAAGGATCGTGTGGCTTATCAACGCAATTTTTTTATCTCTTACCCCGCCAATGTAATGGTGGTACGTTTCAGCGCGGATCAATCGGGGAAACAAAATCTGGTTTTCAGTTATGCGCCCAATCCCCTGTCTACCGGCAGCATGGTTTCTGATGGAAATAAAGGACTGGTTTACACAGCTTCTTTGGATAATAATGGAATGAAGTATGTTGTGCGCATCCAGGCAGAAACAAAAGGAGGAACACTGTCTAATGCAGATGGAAAGTTGACGGTGAAGGATGCAGACGAAGTTGTATTTTATATCACAGCGGACACTGACTATAAGATTAACTTTGATCCGGATTTCAAAGATCCGAAAACATATATAGGCGTTAATCCCGAAGAAACGACAAAGCAGTGGATGAATAATGCAGTGGCGCAGGGATATACAGCTTTATTCAATCAACATTATAATGATTATGCTACTCTGTTCAACCGGGTTCGGCTGAATCTGAACCCAGCGGTGAAAGGAGTGAATCTGCCTACTTCCCAACGTCTGAAAAATTATCGGAAAGGACAGCCGGATTATTATCTGGAAGAGTTGTATTATCAATTTGGACGTTATCTTCTGATTGCCAGTTCCCGTCCGGGCAATATGCCTGCTAATCTACAGGGGATTTGGCACAATAATGTCGATGGACCGTGGCGTGTGGATTATCATAATAACATCAATATCCAGATGAATTATTGGCCTGCTTGTTCTACCAACTTGAATGAGTGCGTGCTTCCGTTGATTGACTTTATCCGTACACTGGTGAAACCGGGGGAGAAGACTGCACAAGCTTATTTCGGAGCAAGAGGATGGACGGCATCTATCTCCGGCAATATTTTCGGCTTTACCACTCCGTTGGAAAGTCAGGATATGTCGTGGAACTTCAATCCGATGGCAGGTCCCTGGCTGGCTACTCATATATGGGAGTATTACGACTATACAAGAGACTTGAAATTTCTGAAAGAAACCGGCTATGAACTAATAAAGAGTAGTGCGGATTTTGCAGTCGATTACCTGTGGCATAAGCCGGATGGAACCTATACGGCTGCTCCGTCCACTTCGCCCGAGCATGGTCCTATCGATCAGGGAGCTACTTTTGTGCATGCCGTAGTGCGTGAAATTCTGATGGATGCGATTGAAGCAAGCAAAGTGTTGGGTGTAGATAAGAAAGAACGTAAGCAATGGGAGCATGTGCTTGCCAATCTCGTTCCCTATCAAATAGGTCGTTATGGTCAGTTGATGGAATGGTCGGTGGATATTGATGATCCGAAAGATGAACATCGTCATGTGAATCATCTGTTCGGCCTGCATCCGGGACATACTGTTTCTCCGGTCACTACTCCCGAACTGGCGAAAGCTGCTAAAGTGGTATTGGTGCATCGTGGTGATGGTGCTACCGGTTGGAGTATGGGTTGGAAGTTGAATCAGTGGGCGCGTTTGCAGGATGGTAATCATGCTTATACTTTATTCGGCAATTTATTGAAGAACGGAACCATGGATAATTTGTGGGATACGCATCCGCCTTTCCAGATTGATGGGAACTTTGGTGGGACAGCGGGAATCACCGAAATGCTGCTCCAAAGTCACATGGGCTTTATTCAATTATTACCGGCTTTGCCGGATGCATGGAAAGACGGTTCTATCAGTGGTATCTGTGCAAAAGGAAATTTTGAGGTGGATGTGATCTGGGAGAATCATCAATTGAAAGAAGCTGTTGTACGCTCTAATGCAGGAGGCGACTGTGTCATAAAGTATGCGGATCAGACTATCTCCTTTAAAACTGTGAAAGGACGCAGTTATCAGATTGGATATGATGCAGCCAAAGGGCTCATTAAAAAATAAACACAAAATATCGGAAAATTAGAAAGAAAGGATGGTACTGGAGTATTTAAAATTATTCGTGACATTTGCGAAGATTGGAATGTTTACTATTGGTGGCGGTTATGCCATGATTCCGTTGATTGAACGGGAGATTGTTAACAAGCAATGGATGAATAAAGAAGAATTTATGGAGATGTTTGCTTTGACGCAGTCGCTTCCGGGTGTGTTTGCAGTGAATATTTCTATTTTTGTAGGATATAAGTTGTATAAGGTGGGTGGTAGCCTGGTGTGTGCATTGGCTACGATTCTTCCCTCTTTCGTTATCATGATGCTGATAGCCATGTTTTTTGCACAGTTTCAGGATAATGAAGTGATGATTCGTATCTTTAATGGAATACGTCCTGCCGTGGTAGCATTGATTCTGTTTCCTTGCATTTCTGCTGTTAGAGCTTTGAAACTGAAGTGTTTTCAGTTGATTGCTCCTGCCATAGCTACCGTGTTGATCTGGCAGTTCGGCTTATCACCTATTTATATTGTGGTGGCCGGAATTATAGGGGGATTGGTATATACATTATGGTTGAAAGAAAAAATAGCGAATAAACAGGTATGATATATTGGCAATTACTTTGGGTGTATCTTAAAATAGGTATGTTCGGTTTTGGGGGTGGATATGCGATGCTTTCCCTGATTCAACATGAAATAGTGGATCTTCATCATTGGCTGACTCCTCAACAGTTTACGGATGTGGTCGCAATTTCGCAGATGACTCCGGGACCGATTGGCATAAATAGTGCTACTTACGTAGGTTATGCGGTAACACAAAGTGTTTGGGGAGCTGTGTTGGCCACTGTAGCCGTTTGCTTGCCTTCTTTTATTTTGGTGTTGCTCATTTCTTATTTCTTTGCGAAGTGTAAGGATAATAAGTATATTAAAGCGGCTATGTCTGGACTGCTTCCTATGTCGGTCGCGCTGATTGCTTCGGCTGCATTACTTATGATGAATAGAGAGAATTTTATAGACTATAAAAGTATCGGTATTTTCGCAGCCGCCTTTTTGTTTACATGGAAATGGAATCTTCATCCTATTCTGTTGATTTGTCTGGCGGGTGTGGTAGGATTACTGTTGTATTAGTAATACTTATGGGAAAAAGAGCCCCCCGGTTGAACACTGCGTTTAACCGGGGGCTCTTTTATAATATTATGAAAGAATAGTTAGTTCTTGTTTGCACGTTTACGTTCGATTTCGTCCAAAATCACTTTACGCATACGCATTGCTTTAGGAGTAACTTCTACATATTCATCTTCCTTAATATATTCCAGTGCTTCTTCAAGTGAGAACTGGATAGGTGGAATCAGGCGTACTTTATCATCCGAACCGGAAGCACGCATATTCGTCAATTTCTTCGATTTGGTTACGTTGATAACCAGGTCGTTGTCATGAGAGTGTTCGCCTACTACTTGTCCTGCATAAACTTCGTCCTGCGGGAAGATAAAGAATTTACCGCGATCCTGCAATTTGTCGATGGCATAAGCAAAAGCTGTTCCGCTTTCCATAGCAATCATAGAACCGTTCGTACGACGTTCGATTTCTCCTTTGTGCGGTTGATATTCTTTGAAGCGGTGTGCCATGATGGCTTCGCCGGCAGAGGCAGTCAGTACATTGGTACGCAAACCGATGATACCGCGTGAAGGCATATTGAACTCAAGATTGATACGTTCACCTGTATTTTCCATCTTGACCATTTCACCTTTACGGCGAGTAACCATATCTATAATTTTGCTGGAATATTCTTCCGGTACGTTGATGGTCAGTTCTTCAATCGGCTCGCATTTCACACCGTCGATTTCTCTGAAGATAACCTGCGGCTGACCTACCTGCAATTCATATCCCTCTCGGCGCATTGTTTCAATTAATACAGAAAGGTGGAGTACGCCACGGCCGGAAACAATCCATTTACCGTCTTCTTCACTTTTTCTTACGCGGAGAGCCAGATTCTTGTCGAGCTCCTTCATCAGACGGTCGTGGATATGACGTGAAGTCACAAACTTGCCATCTTTACCGAAGAAAGGAGAATCGTTGATAGCAAACAGCATACTCATGGTCGGTTCGTCGATTGCGATTGGCGGCAATGCTTCCGGATTCTCGAAATCACAAACAGTATCTCCAATTTCGAAACCGTCGATACCTACCAGTGCGCAGATGTCACCGGAAGAAACTTCGTTTGTTTTCACGCGGCCTAAACCTTCGAAAACATGGAGCTCTTTGATTTTGCTCTTGAGCATATCACCGTTACGTTTCGCAAGCGTTATATTCATACCTTCTTTTAATGTACCGCGATGTACGCGGCCTACAGCGATACGACCGGTATAAGAAGAATAATCCAGAGAAGTAATCAACATCTGGGGAGTAC
>ERZ894214.95-NODE-95-length-86136-cov-41.1112_pt1 | contig 86136 bp, 102 predicted proteins | sample MGYA00380290_ERZ894214 | MGnify/ENA primary metagenome ERZ894214 (study PRJEB32331, sample SAMN06328421) | human gut metagenome | biome: human gut microbiome; feature: stool | host: Homo sapiens | collected 2014-09-19 ... | reverse complement strand
TGCTTTTCTGCATTATAGCACGATTATTTAAAAAGAGAAAGTTGAAATTCATTTTCCCCTTGAAAACTCCATCGTTTCTTATTACGTAAAAGGGGCTGTCGGGAAATTCTGGAAGAGTATTTAGCCGCCTTGATTCCGATTACCTTCCGCGTATCAGAGAAATATCCCGAAACTTATGATTTCAAAAAGCAGGAACTGCACTGATTCCTGCTTTTTTTATACTCAAACTTCACACATAAAAATGCATCCTCTGCAATAGCGAAATATTTGAATTAATAATTTGCCTTTATTCATTATGGATTGCTGCCAATGGACTCAGCCGCATTGCCCGAAGTGCCGGGAAATAACCTGCCGCCATCCCCACAAATACTGCAAAAATCATGGATGCCGCTGCCAGCCAGAACGGAATATAGGAAATATTTCCCTCCACTCCCATTGCCCCGCTGCTGGTCACGATGGCATTGATCGCAAAAGAGATCAAAAAACTTAAGATATTTCCGACCAGTCCGCCGATAAATCCAATAAACGCTGCTTCTAAAAGAAACATCTGCTTGATATTACGCAGGCTGCATCCCAATACCTTGATCACACCGATTTCTTTTGTCCTCTCATAAATGGACATCATCATTGTATTAGCAATTCCGATCGCCGCTACAAACAGTGACACGGCGCCGATTCCACCAAGAACCGCCTGCACCATGGCAAACTGTTTTTTCATACTGTCCATATACTCCACATTTGTAGTCACCTGAAATCCCATATTTCGGATTTCTGTGGACAGTGCATCTACATTGTCAATATCATCTGCCTTGACTTTCAGTGAGGAATATACAAAATCCTTATATGGTTTTCCGGATTTTGTAGTCGGCTGTCCCGGAATTGCTCTGCCACTGAACTCCTTTTTCAGCATGCTTTTCAATGTCTCGAGGTTACAATACACAGAGTAGGAATTTGCATTGTATGTATCCACATCTCCTTCCACCATGCCGCTTGCCCGTACGACATACTTTTTCGGCGGCTTTGTACTCTTCTGTGTATTGCCGTCTCCACCGCTCTCCGGTGCTGCTGCTCCCGTAGATGGCGACTGACTCGAATAATATGCCTCCTGATCCAGGATCAAAAACAATGAATCATGAGCCAGATCTATATCCGGAAGCACTCCTGTCTCCCAATACATCTTTCCTGTTGATTCTTCTGAAAAGTTTGTAATAACATTATTTCCGATAACCAGATCCAGTTCCGCACTGCCTGCTTTCGGAAGGCTTCCGCCCGGTGCCAGTTTGATGTTCAGATCTTTCAGCCCTTCCTCTGTCATACCTGTCAAAGGACAATATCCGATATATCCGTTTTTCTTTAAAAGTGCATCAATTGACAAAACCGGCTGCACATCTGCCACATGATCCAGCTTTTTAATCTGTTCGATCACATCATCTGTTGTATATTTGGTCGCTTCCTCTTCGTTGCTGGTGTCCCCCATATAGAAACCGCCCATCTGGGAAGAACCTTTTCCTGTCACTGTCAGACTTGTAACACCTCCGGATTGCTCAATTTCCTGATACATCGATTCCTGAAGTCCAAGACCCAGCGAGATCATGACTACGATAGATGCAGTACCAATGACAACACCCAGCACTGTCAAAAACGTCCGAAGCTTTCTTCGTTTCAGACTGTTGCTACTCATCCTCAGTAAATCGATCCACCTCATTCAGCAAGTCCTCCTCTTCCAAAGCCGCCATTTTTTTCTTCTTATGTCTGCGCAGCAATACAACTGTAACAATTCCTGCCACCACTACAACCGCGATCACGATCGGAACAACCGGAAGTCCTTTATCCGGTGCTTCTGCCTCCACCGGCATCATATCTGCAGGATTCTGTGCAGGTGTTACTGTCAGAGGAAATTCTTTCTCCATGCTCGCACTTTTTCCGGCTTCATCTTCATAAGAAATCACAACTTTACACTTTTTCGTCTCATCCATCTCCTGATTTGCTGTTACGATTCCGTCAATAGAACCTGTTGCCCCCGGCTCTATATTTCCTACAAATATTTCTTTTCCTGTCAGACCTTCCCCTTCAAATTTGGCTTTTACATTGTAAAGCTTGATTCGTCCGGTATTGTAAAGACTGCAGGTAATATTTGCCTCTTCTCCAACAGCAACGGATTCCGGCGCCACTTCAATGTCACTCAATTCAAATCTGGCTGCCTGCTTTACCGGGATTGCCAGACTGGAAGCACTTTCAAACTGTGTGGCATTGCCGTCCTCATATTTCATGGACATCGCAATACTATATGGTTTCTGAACCAGATCTGCTCTTGCATTCAGATCAATAGAAATATCTTTTGTCCCTCCTGCCGGTATTCCATCCAGATAAATCGAGCTGGAACCGGATGCAGGCAAAAATGCCGGCGCCTCTGCTGCTGCGTCTGTTCCGGAAGCCGGTGCCTGAAGATCAAACAGCATATTGGAAACCGCTGTCGTGGAAGATGTATTCTTCAAATGAATGATCAGTTTAAAGTTGCTTCCCGCATTGACATCGCCCGGATCTGTATTAAACCCTGTCACGATCACTCGCGGTACTGAAGCAGTAGAAGTTCCGCCGCCACTTCCTCCTCCGGAGATGATCGGATCCGTGTTTGTCACTCCACCAGCTAAAATTTCTCCGCCGCCCTGTGGCTCCTGCGGTGTTTCCGGCTGTGCATTGTTATTGTTGTTATTGTCATCTGGTTTTTCCTCCGGCTTTGCCGTTGTCTTCGCAAAGATGTAAGGTGTACTCTGGAACTGGTTCTCACCATCATCATAAGTCACTGTAAACGCCAGTTTGTATGATTTTGTCTCTACATCATCGCGTACCTTTAAATCTTTCCAGACTGCTTCTGCGTACTGTCCCGCCGGGATTGTTCCCAGCTCCAGTTCGTTGTTCATATCGGCGATTTCAAACGGCCAGCTCGCCGCATCATCAAGTATCGGAGAAATCTTTACATTCCCCGCATCCTGTGTTCCCTTGTTCCACACCCGAATCAACAGTTCACTTGTCTCTCCTGCTGCATACTGTGGTGTTGTCTGTCCGTTTCCGAGTGTCAGCCGTATCGTGGGAATCGCCTGCTCTCCCGCCAGTGCACTCATCGGAAGCAGCATTGCCGCCACCAGTGCAAAACTTACGATCACTCCCATTGCCTGTTTCCATCGTCTCATTGCTCATTTCCTCCCTGCTCTGCATGTTCCCTTGCTTTTTTTCTATTGTCTTCTACTTTGACGATTTTCCCGTCTATAATATGGAAGATGCGGTCTGCATATCCCGCAAGATGATCATCATGGGTTACCATGACCAGTGTTTTCTTCTGCTCTCTGACCACCTGCTGCATCAGCGCCATGACTTCCCTTGATGTACGGGAATCCAGATTTCCTGTCGGCTCATCCGCAAAAATGATCTTCGGATCTACCACCAGTGCTCTCGCCACACCAACTCTCTGCTGCTGTCCTCCGGACATCTGATTTGGCAGATGCTTCTTATGCTTTTTCAGCTTGACCAGATCCAGCATCTTATCCGCTTTTTTCAGGCGTTCGGCTTTCGGCACACCACGGAAACTCAAAGGAAGTGCCACATTTTCCAACGCATTCATACTGCCTAAAAGCTGAAATGACTGAAAAATAAATCCGACTTTTTCTCTCCTGAATCTGACAAGCTGATCCTCTTTTAAATTCTCAATATGCTGTCCGTCTATAATAACTTCTCCTTTTGTGGGTTTTTCCAGACCTGCCAGCATATTCAGCATCGTCGATTTTCCGGAGCCGGAAGTACCTACGATGGCACAGAATTCGCCCTCATAAATCTCCAGACTGACTCCGTTGAGTGCCCGCACCGCAGAATCTCCAAGCTTATACAATTTGTATAAATTCTTTACTTCAATGATCTTTTTCACACCATACCTCCTCCCAATGCACTACATTATATAAAAGAATTTAAAAATTTCTGCTTGGTAATTCATTAAAATTTTCTTAAGATTGTAATAAAACAGCTTGTCTGTTGACTGTTTCAATCAGCCTTTACAATACCTCTCCGCTTTTATTCATTGACATATATCTAATAATATTCTATGATTTTATTAGATATTTATCTATTATTTTAAGAAAGGTTGTGATCTGTATGTACCGTACCCTCCTAAAAAATCGGAACTATACAAAACTTTTGTCTGCCAATATGATCAATCGTCTTGGTGACGGGATTGATTCGATTGCATTCACATGGCTGACCTATGCTCTGACGAAAAATGCCAGTCTTTCTGCCATTGTGTTTGCAGCCAATGTCCTTCCTACTGTTTTATTCCAGCCTCTGGCCGCTCCATTCGTGGACAGGATGCAAAAACAAAAGGTTATGGTGTGGTCTGATCTCCTTCGCGGACTCTCTCTTTCAGGATTTTTGCTGCTGTTTCTGACAGATTTTCTACAGCCATGGATGTTTGTTGCATTTACCTTTCTCTTTAATAGTATCGAGGCATTTCGCATTCCCGCCGGAGTTTCTTATCTGCCAAAAGTGCTTGCCAACGAAGAGCTTGACGAGGACATCAACTTCAATCAGATCAGTTCTCAGGTCTGTATGATTGCAGGAACTGCTGCAGGAGGAGTTCTTGTGGCCATAGCCCCCGGCCTTGCCATCGGTCTGGATCTGCTGAGTTTTTTCCTTTCTGCATGCCTGATTGGTGCGATGAAAGTAGAAGAAGATCTGGATATGGCTATTACGCAAACTAATTACTGGGAGAATCTAAAAGGAGGCGTTCTTTATTTTTGCAAAAACAAGTTGTTTCTTCTGTTTGTCAGCGGAGCTTTGTTATGCAATGCACTTGCCACGATCCTTTCCTCCCTTTCGGCGGCCTACATCAGCGGAACCTTGCACAAATCCTCAGAATACCTTGCCTGCGCTGATATTCTGACGACTTTATCGAGCCTGCTGCTTCTGTCTTTCTATCCGAGAATCCAGAAACTGATCCGGCCGTCTTTTGTCTATACCTGGTGTTCTCTTGGGATATGGGGACTCTTTTATCTGATTCTGGCAGTCCTTCCTTCCCTGAATGGAGGCATGACTCTGCCAGTATGGATTGGACTGTTTTGTATACAGGGATGCGGTATAGGAATTTTTCAGGCATTTCTCAATACTACGTTTGTCAAAATCGTAGAACCCGAATACCTTGCCCGCGCCGCCGGATTTTTTAATTCTGCCGGAAGTGCCATCATGCCGGTTCTCTCTTTTCTGCTTGCGGGAATTGTACATTATATAAAAATCCCCATGATCTTTCTTGGAACAGGGATCTTTTCTCTTCTGCTCCTTTTCCTTTTCAAGATCAGCAGATGCGGAGACTTTTTTGACCGGGAAATATCAAAACTCAAATAAGAATATTTAGATTAGAAAGGAATACTTTTAACCATGAACAAACTGACACCTGATTTATACGCAGAAGCATTTGGAATTTTAACACGAAAACTTTTAAAGGATGACTGTCTCGCGATGCGTAACAGCATTCTCGCAAAGCGGCCGGAAAAAGAACTGATCACAGAGCTTTTCCAACCTTTGCTGGAAATGATGGAAGCTTCCGAATCGCTCACACCGAATCTCTCAAATCCACTTTATACACAGCTTACACCGCCAGATGAGGGGAATGTTCCTACTTTTTTCATTCGTGATTTCTTTTACATCTACTATGATATCATGGAGCACGGCGTCTCTTTTGATGATATCTGCAGGCATTTTGAAGATGATCACGGCGCAAAATGGACCGCTTCCATCCTTCATCTTGAAGAAACGCCTTCCGATCCGGTATCCTGTGTCCTGAAAAGTTCTCTGGATGCTCCTGAAAAACTTGCCATGCTGCAAATTTTATTAGATGGAAAGACCTGGATAGAAGAATGTCTTTTCCTGTTAAAACAAATTGCCGCCGCAATTGAGCCGATTTTGAACAAATATCATTCTCTTTACACATACTGTGATACTCTGGTTTCCTCCAAAGACTGCCAGAAAATCCTGCTTCGCAGAATAGGAACGACACTCCCGCAGGACACCTGCATCCTCCCTTGTCTTTCCTTTTGTAACATGGCCGATTTTTATATTTCTTTTGCTGCTAAAACACAATGTTCCAATATTGTCCGTCTGGGCATTCTGTTCTGCGCTATTGACACTTTTTCCCGGGAAGTATTCTCCACAGAGCAACTCAGTGAACACCTAAAAATGTTCTCGGATCCAACCAAACTGGCAATCCTTTCCATTTTAAGAAAAGAACCCACTTACCAGAGTGATCTGGCAAAAAGGCTCTCTTTGACAACTGCGACCATTTCGCATCATATGAATCAGCTGTATCTGAATGGTTTTGTATGCCATGAAGTCCGCAATAACAAGCTGTACTATTTCTATCAGTCAGATATGGTAGAACATACGGTAAACCAGCTTTTTCAGTATCTGGATTCCTGATGGCCTTACTCAATCTGCCAGTCGATCGGTGTCACCCCATGTTCTTCCAGAAACTGATTGGTCTGGCTAAACGGCCTGCTTCCGAAAAATCCTCTGTATGCAGACAGGGGACTCGGATGCGGCGCCTCAAGGATCAAATGCTTCGGATTGTTCAGCATCCGTTTTTTGCGCTGTGCCGGCGCTCCCCACAGAATAAACACGATCGGCCGATCCTGTGCGTTGACTGCCATGATCGCTGCATCTGTAAATTCCTCCCAGCCGATTCCTCTGTGGGAATTTGCCTCATGCGCCCGCACCGTCAGCACCGTATTGAGCATCAGTACTCCCTGCTCGGCCCATTTTGTCAGACACCCGTGGTTCGGAATGGTACAGCCCAAATCATCCTGCAGCTCTTTATAAATATTAACCAGAGACGGAGGAACCTGCACTCCCTTTTTCACCGAGAAGCACAACCCATGCGCCTGATTAAAATTGTGATACGGGTCCTGCCCGAGAATCACTACCTTCACATCTTTTAAAGGTGTCAGATGAAACGCATTGAAAATATCATTCGCCGGCGGAAAAATCTGTCTGGTCCGATACTCCTCATTGACCGTATTAAATAATGTTTTATAATAAGGTTTCTTAAATTCCCCCTTTAATGCTTCATACCAGTCTCCATTGATTCCAGACATGATGTTCACTTCCTCTCTTTTGTTTTATATTAGTCTGACGGAAATCCCCTGCTCCCTCAAATATTCTTTGACCTGCCGGATCTCCAGTTCCTTATAGTGGAACAAGGATGCCGCCAGTGCTGCGTCTGCGCCGCCGTCTGTCAGCGCCTCTTTGAAATGCTCCACGATCCCCGCACCGCCGGATGCAATCACCGGAATGGACACGCTCTCTGCCACCGCTTTGGTCAGCTCCAGATCGTATCCTGCCTTTGTCCCGTCACAGTCCATACTTGTAAGAAGAATCTCTCCTGCGCCCAGACTTTCCACCTTTTTCGCCCATTCAATGGCATCGATCCCGACATCCACGCGTCCGCCGTTCTTATAAATATTCCAGCCGCTTCCATCCTCTCTCTTTCTGGCATCGATCGCCACCACTACACACTGGCTGCCAAATTTATCCGCTGCATCCCGGATCAGCTGCGGATTGGCGATCGCAGAAGAATTAATGGAAATCTTGTCTGCCCCCTCGCGAAGCAGTGCTTTAAAATCTTCCACTGTGCGGATTCCCCCGCCGACTGTAAACGGAATAAACACACACTTTGCCACTTCCCGTACCATATCGATCACTGTCCCGCGCCCGTCAGAAGATGCAGTAATATCCAGAAACACAAGTTCATCTGCACCTGCCGCGTCATACGCTTTCGCAATCTCTACCGGATCCCCGGCATCTTTTAAATCCACAAAATTCACGCCTTTTACAACTCGTCCGTTGTTTACATCCAGACATGGGATAATTCTCTTCGTAAACATCGCCTCTTCCCCCTTACAGTTCTGTAAAATTTTTCAGGATCTTCAGACCTGTCTCACCGCTTTTTTCCGGATGAAACTGACAGGCAAATACATTTTCTTTTTCCACGGAAGCATGGATATGTACCCCATATTCGGCAGAAGCTTTCACGATCGACTCTTCTTCTGCTTCCAGGTAATAAGAGTGTACAAAATAAACATATGCGCCCTCTTCGATTCCCTGAAACAGCCTTCCATTATGCGCAAAATGCAGAGAATTCCATCCCATATGAGGAATCTTCAATCCCTTTTGTGCCGGAATCTTCTTCACTTCCCCTTTTAAAATCCCAAGGCCTTTCACTCCCAAAGCTTCATCACTCTTTTCAAACAAGAGCTGAAGACCAAGACAGATTCCAAGAAACGGGATTTTTCTTCTTACAGCTTCGCGGATCACTTCATCCAGTCCGGTTTTTTCAAGCTGTGCCATTGCGTTGCCAAACGCACCGACGCCGGGAAGTATGATCCTTTCGGCATTTAAAATCGTATCTGCATCATCTGTGATCACGACCTCCTGTCCGAGAGCGAGCAGTGCTTTTTCTACACTTTTGATATTTCCTGCGCCATAATCGATAATTACTGTCATGTATGTGCTCCTTTCATCTGAACGTTTTTCCTATGAAAAAAGGCATACAAAATACCTCCTGTTTCCAGTTGGCACGTTGTATGCCTACATTTGCAGATTATTTTACCGCATTTTGTTCTTCATGTAAAGCTGATTTCCCGTCCAGCTCAAACCAGAATTCCACACCATTGTCAAAGTTTCTGACTCCGTATTTCTGATGGAAGGACTCCATGATCGCTTTGACGATCGACAGTCCGATTCCGTTGCCGCCATACTCTCTGGTATGTGCTTTATCTACTTTGTAGAACTTGTCCCACAACTTTGCAAGGTCTTCCTGAGGGATCGGATGGCCACTGTTGAACACCGTCACCCGAACAATGTCATCTTTTGACAGGACGCGGACTTCGATTCTGCGCTCATTGTCCACATGGTGGATCGCATTGGTGAGATAATTGCGGATCACCTGCTCTGTTTTGAACTCATCTGCCCACACATAGACCGGACTCTCACCGATAAAATCAATCTTCGCATCCGCCTGCTGGATCAGGATCTCGCAGCTCTGGATCACACCCTGGATCAGTTTGGACACATCAAAACGTTCAAATGTAACTTCATCATTTCCAAACTCAAGCTGATTCAGCGTCAGAAGATTCTTGACCATGAGATTCATCTTGGAAGCTTCATCCATGATCACATCACAATAAAACTCCCTGCTTTCCGGATCATCACTGACGCCTTCTTTCAATCCTTCTGCATATCCCTGGATTAAAGCAATCGGTGTTTTTAACTCATGAGAAACATTGCCCAGAAATTCATTCCGCATATCTTCCATTTTTTCTTTCTTCTCAATATCCTTCATCAGCTCATTATTAGCGCGCTTCAGTTCCGAAACTGTCTTCTCCAGACGCTCGGACATAATATTGAAATTATTCCCGAGCGTTCCGATCTCATCTTCTCCGCCTCCGTTGTACCTTGCGTCAAAATCCAGCTCTGACATCCGTCTGGAAAGGGAAGCAAGCTCTGTGATCGGCTCTGTGATCTTTCTTGCAAACAAAGATACCAGAATTCCTCCCAGCACCAGTGCCGCAATTCCGACATAGACCAGCAGCTTGTTTGCAAGCGCCGTGCTCTCCCAGATACTGTCCAGCGGGCTCCTCAGAATAAAGATCGCTCCATTAGAATAGGTTCCCCACATTTCCAGATAGTCAATTCCTGCTACCGGATCTCTGATCTTTCGTATTTCATAGTTGTCCGTACTTTTCAGAAGCTCGCCTTCATCCTGATTCTGATTGAATACATATCCGCGCAGCTGGCTGACAAGCTGTTCCTGATCTCCTCTCGGCGAGAAGATCACCTGATTATCCTGTAACACAAGCATGGAGATATTCGTGCGCTCCATCACTTTCCACGCGCGCTCATCTTCCTTATTTCCCTGTGCCAGTGCCGTCCCCACTGTCTTATGCACTTCCAGAAGGTCACTCTCCTTATGCATGATGTAGTATGTCTCCAGACACTTGGAATATACGAGAAACATCATGACCAGAATAAAAATGATCAGTCCGCTGAATACTACGGTCATCTGCCTTTTGATCGAATGTTTCATTACTCTACCTCAAACTTATACCCCATCCCCCAGATGGTCTTGATATATTCGCCCTTGTCCCCCAGCTTGCTCCTGAGTTTTTTGACATGGGTATCGATCGTTCTGGCATCCCCGAAATAGTCATAATTCCACACATTATTCAGAATCTTTTCTCTGGAAAGCGCAATTCCCTGATTCTCCATAAAATATGTCAAGAGCTCAAACTCTTTAAAACTCAGATCTACCGGTGATCCATCACTCATCACTGTATGTGCCGCTTTGTCCACCACGATTCCGCCTGCTGAAATCTCATCTGCGTTTCCGCTTCCCTGGGTTCTTCGAAGGATTGCTTCTACTCTGGCTACCAGGATCTTCGGACTGAACGGCTTGGAAATATATTCATCCACGCCTAGATCAAATCCCTGCAACTCATCCCGCTCTTCCGATCTTGCCGTCAGCATAATGATCGGCACCTTTGAATGCATACGGATCTCCCGGCAAACCTGCCAGCCATCCATCTTCGGCATCATTACATCTAAAATGATCAGCGCGATATCTTTATCCGCATAAAAATAGTCCATCGCCTCCATGCCGTCTGCGGCCTCTAACACAGTATATCCCTGCCGCGCAAGAAAGTCCTTTACCAGCTTTCTCATCCTGCTCTCATCATCTACTACTAAAATTTTCGTCTTGTCCATCTTTTCCTCACTCCTCATCTTGCCACTCTTTAGCTTCATCATAGCAAAGATTTATGTCCGTACTGTGAAATTTCTGAATTTATTCTACACTCTTTAATGACTCCACCATATCGATCTTTTTGAGTTTAAAATACATGACAAGATTTACAAATACAGAAAATGCAAGTGTAATCAGAAAACTGTATCCATAACTGGACATTTCAATACTACGTCCGAACATCGCGGAATCTACTTCTACTGTCACGATCACAAACCGGTGAAGGATACTTCCGAGAATCATACCGGCAACGCCGCCAATCACAGTCAGTATCATATTTTCCCTGTATACATATGCCGATACTTCATTATCATAGAATCCAAGTACCTTCAATGTTGCCAGTTCTCTTCTTCTCTCTGTAATGTTGATACTGTTAAGGTTATACAATACGACAAATGCCAGAAGCCCTGCCGAAATAACCAGCACTGCCATTACAATATCCAGACTTCCAAGCATGTCATCCAGCTGATCTTCGATGGAATCTGTATAGCTGATATTCAGCGCTCCTTCTCCTTTCAAGATATCCTCACCCAAAACCTCCAGCTGATCTTCATATCCTTCTTTCATCTGGAAATACACACTGTTATACTGCGGTTCTTCCCCATACAGAGACCGGTACATTTCAGGACCCATATACAGATAGTGCCCGATATAATTTTCGCAGATCTTTCCGACCTTTACTTTGACATCTTCTTTTCCTGTCTGGCAGAGCGTGATCGTATCCCCTTCCTTTACTTCCAGAAGTTTCGCTGTCTTCTCTGTAAGGATTACCCCCTCCGTCTCCAGATCATACTGCGTATGAGATCTGCGACCACGAAATACTGCCATTTCTTCAAAATCCTGCAGATCTTCCGGAACATTCAGATATACTTCCTGTTCTTCGTTCCCATGTTTTACCTTCATCTGACCAAGATATCCCACCGCCGTCTTATCTACCTGATCATTCCAGTACAGCTCCTGTTCCACATTATTCTGCTCCTGCTTACTGGCGCTGGTATTTAAAATAATATTGGCATCATAGAGCTGAAGTTCATGATACTGAAGCTTCGCAATATCAACACTCGAATCCCGCAGGCCAAATCCCACTAAAAGCAGAGCCATACATCCGCCAATTCCAAACACTGTCATAAAAAACCGCTTCTTATAACGCAGCAGATTCCGAATCGTCGCCTTCCAGATAAAATTGAACTGACTCCACAAAGATGGAATCTTCTCCAAAAATACTCGTTTTCCCTTTTTCGGGGCAGGAGGGCGCATCAATTCCGCAGCCTGTTCTCTCAATTCTTTATAGCAAGAGAACCATGTCGCTCCCATCGTACATAACAGAGCCGTCAGTGACGCAGAAACTCCATAATAAAGGTTATATGGGATCACAACCGTATTCATATGAGGATACATAATTCCATAAGCTGTCACAATGATATAAGGAAGGATTTTTTCTCCAACCAGCACACCGAACACACAGCCTCCCACTGTCGCCCAGAATGCATATCCCAAATATTTTCCGGCAATGGAGCGCCTGGAATATCCCAGCGCTTTGAGTGTTCCGATCTGAGTCCTCTGCTCTTCCACCATACGCGTCATAGAAGTCAGACTGATCAACGCCGCAACTAAAAAGAATAAAACAGGAAATACTCTCCCGATGGCCCGCATTCGGTCGGCATTCTCTCCGTAGCCACTGTACTCTGTCAGATCTTCCCTGTCATTTACATACCACTTTCCCTGTTCCAGGCTTGTCTTTTGCTGCTCGATCTGCTGTTGGATCTGAGGTGCTGCAATTTCCATCGCCTCCGGCGGAACTTCTGCCAGTAATTCTGCCTGCTTCTGATCCATCTGCTGCATCAGCTCTTCCCGACGGATATCCTCACGGTCCGACTGGATCGCTTCCACTTTCTTTTTCGTCTCATCCACCAGATTATCATACTCTTTTGTAAAAGCAGTCTCTTCTTTTGCGCCTTTCACCTGAATCGAAATTTCTGTATACGCATCCATCTGAAAGCTTTCCGGAAGTACCGATACAAACCCGCTGACACTTCCGTTTCCGATCATACTGCTTCCTCTGGAAAAGGAAATGTACTCCGGACTGCTCACACTTCCCACGATCTGAAAGGTGCTCTGTGTCAGTTCTTCTGTCACTTCTGTATCCTCATCCTTCAGAAATGTGATTTTATCTCCGATCTGATATCCGCTGGATGCCAGAAAATCTGCATCTGCCACGCACTCGTCCGCTTTCTCGGGCATACGCCCCTTTTCTGCCTTCAGCTCATTTATCCCATCCTGAAAGGAAAAAATATGTACGACCTTCTGACTGCCGTCCACATCACACAAGGCATCCATGGAATAGACAGGCTGTGCCTGTTCCACTCCCTTGATCTCCCGTATCGCCTGCAAGTCATCCGCTGTCAGCCCCATCGTACTGATTACCTGCAGATCCATCAGCTTACTTTGGTCAAAATACACGTCTCCCGATAAGCGCATATCCGGTTCCGCTGCCCGGATTCCCGAAAAAAACGCAGTTCCTATGGCAACAATGAAAAAAATGGAGAGAAATCTTCCGAAGCTCTTTCGTATTTCCATATAAAAATCTTTTCGCAGTGCTTTTTTTCTCATCTCATCCCCCTACCACTCAATCTCATCTATGGATATCGGATTCTCGTTTACTTTCATACTGGATACTTTTCCGTTTTTGATCTTGATCAGACGATCGGCCATCGGTGCCAGTGCCGAGTTATGTGTGATCACGATCACGGTCATTCCCTTTTCCCTGCACATCTCCTGCAAAAGCTTCAGGATCGCCTTTCCGGTATTATAATCCAGCGCTCCGGTCGGCTCATCACACAGAAGAAGCTTTGGATTTTTAGCCAGAGCTCTTGCGATAGAAACTCTCTGCTGCTCTCCCCCGGAAAGCTGTGCCGGGAAATTGTCCATTCGCTCCTCCAGTCCTACTTCTTTTAATACTGCTCTTGCATCCAGCGGATTCCGGCAGATCTGAAGCGCCATCTCTACATTCTCCAGAGCAGTCAGATTCGGGATCAGATTATAAAACTGGAACACAAACCCGATATCATCCCGCCGGTATCCCGTCAGCTGCCTCTCACTGTACTTTGTAATATCCTGACCGTCCACTGTGATCCGACCGCCACTGGCGGTGTCCATCCCGCCAAGTATATTCAAAACCGTCGTCTTTCCTGCCCCACTTGGGCCTACGATCACTACAAATTCACCTTTTTGTATCGAGAAATCGATTCCGTCTACTGCCCGGATTTCTACTTCTCCCATATGATAAATTTTTGTAATATTTTCCAACTTTACAAATGTATCCATACATTACCCATCCTTTCCGCTTTATTATAGCATGAGGCAAAAAAAGAAACAGTTCTTTTTTTATGAACTGTTTCTGAAAATTCAATAAATTTCGTCGATATTCCACTCGTCGTTGTGCCATTTGATCCGCGCTCTGCGGCGTTTTTCCGCTTCCAGTTTGCGCTTTCGGATCCGCCGTATCTGCAGGACTCTTAAGTAAAAAACAAAGCCCGCTGACAAAAGTACCACTCCGACACAAACAGGCAGTATGATCTTCCACATTGCCAGTTTCTTTTTATAAACGATAGAAATCGTATGTGCCCCCTGTACGGATTTCAAAGTATATTTGCTTTGATACTTTTCCAGATCAATCTCTTTTTTATCAATCTTGACGGAAGCGATCCTGCATCCTTCTTTCTCCGGATACTCTGCATCAAATGCTTCTCCGCGCAGCACTGTTTTCCTGGAAACTGACGGCTTGTCCTCCCCAACCTGAACCTTTACTTCAACCTCATACTGGTAAGGCACTTCCATCCTGTACAATCTGACCTTCTTTGTCCCGTCAGATAATGTGACATTCACAACTGCCAGAAAGACTCCCGGATCCAACTCACAGATCGATTCCGGCTCATCACTGGTGACATGATCCTCAAACTGAAAATCCAGCTTTTCATAATACAGCAGTTTCTTTTCAGAAAGAGAGTATACATTCAGAAAATCACCATTTCCCGAAAACAGTGTCAGAGGAAAATTCAAAACATAATCTTCTGTCACACACAGGTCCTGATAATTTCCATCCCCTGCATAACCGCCCAGATCTCCCAGATCTTCTGTGACCTGGAACTCATTATTTAAAATCTTAAACTGATATCCTCCAGCTGCATTTGTCTGGATCACATACCTGTCATTTGCCGAATCATAACCGATTCCCAGGATATTATAGGAATCGGTCACTTTCACCTTGCGCTTGAATTTCAGTGTATCTGCATCCATGATAAAAAGACATCCTCTGTTTTCCTTCTGATAACTGGTATAAAGACTGACCGCGATCTCATTGGTATTCGGATTATATGCCATTCCATTGGCATGTTCATAATCTGTCTCCTGTACCTGCATTGCAAGGGAATACTGCTCTACCGGATTGCCGTTTTTGTCCTTGTCATTGCGGTAGTATGCCTTTACAATATCCGGCTGTCCACTTCCATCCAGCACGTTTTCCAGACAAACGATGTAATCGTCTGTCGCACATATGGACTGTACGACTCCATGTTCTGTTTCGATCGGCTCTTCCTTCACCATCTTCCAGGACAGATTTTGAAACGCCTGCGGCGATGCAATCTGAGCTTGTACTGTAAACGGGCAGAGCACAGACAACAGCAGTCCTGTCAGAATGCCAAACGTCCATGCCTTTTTTCTCACAGCACCAGTTCCTCCCACTTGTCCCCTGCCCCGAACGTGCAGTGAAACCGTTTCGGAAGATCACCGGTTCCAAGCAGATAATTCTGATACTTCATGATCAAATCTACTGCCACAGGGATTGCACCCTCATACAATTTATTCAATAACAGACAGTATTCCCTGCATTTTGGATTCGGTTCTTCACTCATCACCAGCCCATGGAACTTGTCATACTGTCCTGCTGTCTTCATTGCTCCGAACAACAGGTTTCTCTTTGTTTTTCCCGGTGCATACAACGCTTTATGGCACAACTGCATCCCTTTCAGTGCTTTTCTCACCTGCTGGGCAGTCACATGATCAAAAAACGGCGCGACTACCTTTGCATTTTTCTCAGTAGCATGGATATGCTCCGTCTGCCTGTAAGTCAAAGGATCAAATTTGTCCTCTGTCAGCAGATAACGATCAAACTCCATCTCAATCTCTGAATGACCGATTCCACTTTTCTGGATCATCTTCTCTACGTAAGGATGACATTCACTGTCCAGCGCAAAATGACAGATAAAACCATAGATATAAGCCCTGCTCATGGTTTTGTCATCTGCATCGGCAATTACCTTTTTCGCCTTCTCAAAAAACAAATCCGCCATCTGCTTATGCATTCCATATCCCTGTCCGCTCACAGAATTGGGAATCAGCGCTCTATAATAAAACAAAATATCCGGTCCGTGCAGACCGATATCAAATAATTCTCTGTTTGTCTCCATTGCCGTCCGGATTCTTCTCGGAAGTGCATCCAGAACATCTTTTCCAAATCGATAATGTGTATACGTTGTCGGCATATGCTCTCCCCTTTCTTCAATCAAAACTCCCGCTGCTTTTGTTTTTTCAAAACCTATTTTATATCTTATCACAATTTTCCAGAAAATAAACGAAAAATCCAAATCTGTTACAAGTTTCCCCTTGACTTTTTATCAGATTCTCCTATATTATAAGTAGAACGGTGATAAACCGTATGATTCAGGGCTTGTACTGGTTTCGACAGGGGTCTTGAAGATGGAGAAGCTATCCGCAGGCAGATGCGTCAAATCGCAAACTTAAAATTAAACGCAGACGAAAATTACGCGTTAGCAGCCTAGTTGCTGCTTGTCAGCCTCAGGGCACTCACACCTTGAGAATCTGGCATCGACTTTTGTGAGAAACGATGGCAGCAAAGCTTTGAGCTGTCAGGCGTATCATGAAGCTACCGAAGCTGTAAGGATGTCCGTTTTCGTGCAGTCGGGGGAATCAAAAAGAACTGACTATGATAGTAGAAGTACATGGGATAGGCTTTTGGACGCGGGTTCGACTCCCGCCAGGTCCATTTTATAGGGAATCGCGAAGAATCGCAGATTCCCTTTTTATTGGCTTTATCGGATATACTATTTTACAAAAAATATAATATTTTATAATTTGTGTTGCATTTTACACTGATATGCAACACGATATGCAACACGAAAATGATACAATATTCAGGACGGCAACTCCATCCGCCCAACACTCATATACGCTGCACGTAAAAAGGTGTGCATCATTTCGGTTGTCAGGATCATTCCTTCTGGCAACCGGAATTTAAAAGTATTTCCCGGTATCTCCATAAATTCTTGGTATAGTAAAAACGTATCGTAAGATTCGTAGATCTGATATTCCATACTTGTTCCCCCTCTTGTATTGACTACATATATTATAGCACAGAGGGGTTTGAATTGAATTTATTAAAAATACATTTTGATAGAAAATAATATTATTCCCCTCAGAGAGTTAATCTCCGAGGGGATTTTATTAGATGGTTTTGACCGGATCCCGATACAATGGCGCCATCAGTCTCACATACCACGGTCCGTTTGGACTCCACTTGTAAGTTGGCATATCATGTCCATAATTCGCTTTATAGATCTCCTGTAAAATCTTCATTTCGTCTGGATGCTCCAAAGGTGTTACAACTCCATCGTGCATCCAATATACACATCCTTTTCCTTCCACCGTAAACATACACTGCATAGTCTCTTCTCCTTCCTGATCTTCTGTTTTTCCATTCATCAATTCCGTAATTCTTTTGACAAAATATGCTTTCGTTGCTGATGCACCTCCGTGAATCTCCACTGATCTATGCGGACAAGCTGTTGCGTACACCTCCTGATGTAACATGATTGTGCTTTCACTTGGTACGATTCCGTATTGCTTACATTTCTGCGCTGCCAACTGTAGTGCTTTTTCTTCGTTCGCCTTAAAGGTATCCAAGTCCCCCATGCTCTGGCAGACCTCTACACCTAAAAAATTAACGTTTCCGTTTGTATCCCCGCAATGCCAAGCACAGTTAGAATCATCCTCTGCTTGCAGAATTCCATCGTTACACACATAGTAGTGAGCAAATCCGTTTTCCAAGTTTGCGTTTTGCAAGTAATTCCTGTAATACGCTGTCGTAGCATTCTGACCGTCTGCCCCATTATGAATAAAAATACCGACAGGATTTTTACCTCTCCTGCCGGCAATTCCTCTACAGATACTCATTATTTCTCCTCCTGTTCTTCCTCCTGTTCTTCTGTTTCAAATGCTTTTTCCAGTTCCTCTACGGATACTCTGCCAAATTCGTTCTGTTCGCTCATGTTCTCACCTCCTAGTGCGATGTCGCACAATAAAAGAGGACGATTACTCGCCCTCCTGCTCCTGTGATTTATTTGTTAAAACATCCAGTGCTTTTTTTAACGCTTCCGGATATTTCACGCCCATAATTCCAATATTTTCCAAAATCGAGATACCCTCATTTGCTATAAATGCCAGTACTACGGCTGTGCGGATGTAGTCTACGCCGAGAGTAACATCCAATCGGTATGCAATAAGTACGATCAGCAGGGACACCCCTTTTCTGCACAGACCTTTCCATGCAGAGTAGCTGCTCAGCGCGCCATTCTCTGATTTGTTGCTCTTTTTCCAAAAGGCAGCGATCAGCAATCCTAGAACAAAGTCTACACCCATAAAAATAAGTAATGTAGTCAAGTCATCGGACCATCCTCCGATCAGGTTTACGAAACCTCCTGCAATAGCTCCGAATACCATACATAAAAACGCTTTTACATTTGCTAACTGTTCCATTTTCTTCATATCCTCACTTTCCTTTCTGTTTTTAAAGTATAAAAATAAGACCATCATGGTCTTGCTCTTATCTCCATATTCTCCACCCGTAAAATGTCTAAACAGTCGGTACTTCTGCGTAAGTTGTCTCCGCCAGAAGTGTCAGAGTTGCGTATTCTTCCTCGCTGATGCGGTTCATAGCGAAATAGACATCCAGTTTTGCAACTGCTTCATCCTTTGTGTTGTAAAACTTCTTTTCAATTAGATTTGTCATTAATTTTACGATTACTGTGTTATTCATGTTTCATTTCCTCCGCGTTTTCTAAGATGTTATTTGTGTCGTTTTCTATCATCGCTGCCTGTGTCTCCATAGGCATTAAAGATAGCAGATTTGCCGTATTTAATCGATATTGTCTTATAATGCTCGCCACTTTAGCAGATACTTTGTTATCGATGTAGTTCTTGGTGTCCGCCGTATACGTTACTTTAATATCTGGGTCAAGCTCCCCTCCGTCTGCTGTGATGACTGTGGTAGGATAGTAAGTTTTCAAGGCTCGGATGGCGTTTTGCTCAGATTGTGGGAGGGGGACGAATTGTGATTCTACCGTCTGATAAACCATTGTCAATGGATTAGTTTCCATCCATGTTTTAAATTCTTCCAAAGTTGGAATGTCCGTTACAAAATATTGCATTTGAATACTCGGTTGGTCAGAATAACAAAATAAATCTCCAGTACTATAGGAACCATCTTTATTTTTAAATTGTTCGCAAAGCGATGTCTGAAATCCAATCGCTTTTTTGATATTAACGACTTTATAAACATATACACCGTTACCAAAGTCTTTAAAAAAACTAAACCCATACGGAAATAAATCTAACCGAGATGGCTTCACATCAGTATCGATTGCCGACTGATACAGCCACCCAATCTGTCCACCCTGTTCCACGAGTTTATCCCACTTTGTTATTGGGCGGTCGGATGTGATGGTGAGGACTTGCTCTTTGCTCCAATTCTGCTCGGCGTTGGTAACTTTCACATCCACTTCATACTTCTGCGTTTCCTCATTCCACTTTCCAACATTTTTAATTTCCTGTGGATATTCTGGGCTTGGTGAGGGTTTACCGCCTGTGTAGGGTTCGTAGGGTGTTACAGTAGTACTTTCTTCCACCTGAATATCTACAATACTCACACCTATTTTGTGTATTTCGCCATCTGGATTTCTGGAAAAACCAATGTACAGTTTCCCATCTTCGTTTGTCGTAATTACTCTTTTCTGTCCATCGCTTACGACATACCGAATTGTAGAATTTCCGACATTCATTGTTGTAGGTACAGATTTGATTACACATTGGAAAGCGTACTTGGTGTTTGGTTTCAAGCTTAATTCTATCGCATATATTACTGATCCTGCGATTGTTACTTCTTTATAATTTTCCTTGTTTTTCGCAAAACTGGTATCAAACAAATTCTTCCCAGTCGTCTGCACCTGTTCCGTCTTACCACCAAGCTCCAACCTCTTATTTACTCTTTCTGCACTGTCTGGTATCACAAGGGGGCTTTCTCCGCTCATGGTATTTATGATTGCAATACCGTCTCCACCGCCACTAGCGACTTCTTCAGGCACTACATTACCATCTTCTCCGATCACAAGAACTTTGCCTTTATTTTCCACCCCCTGTTGTTTATCCAGTTTCGATTCCATCTGCATCTGGAAATCTTCGGGAATGGACTGCAAGACCTCATTTCCTTTGTCCTGTACAGCTTTGACCTGTTTTGTCCCCTCTGTGGTCACATTTCCGGTCTGAGTGTTTCCCTCTGTCTGTACGGATTGTACCGCTTCGGTTTTCGCTGTTTCCACGGCTTCTATGGCTGATGCCTTAACATTCTCCACGTTCTCAACCGCTTGCGTCCCTGCGCCCTCTACGGCTGTCTTATGAGATATTCCAGTTCGTGCGATTTCATCCACCGCTGTCTGTCTGGCTTGATTGACCGCTTGTACACCTGCTTGTGTAGATTCTGGTATCGCATTGCTTAGCTGTTCTACGCTCTGTTTTACTTCTTCCACGGCTGCTCTATCGGCTCTTACCGCTTCCTGTACTTCATCTACGGCTATCTTTGCTTGATTGACTGCTATTCTATCCTCTGCCGTCTTCCCTGCCGCTGTTTCGGCCTGTGCTTTAGCTTTTTCTGTTGCTACCGCTGATGCCCCGGCTTGCGTAGCGGATTCTTGTGCTTTGTTGCTTAACTCCTCAACCTTTTTGACCTGTTCGGAAATATCAGTGACCGTCTCTACCATCTTAGCCACTTCCGCTCTGTCTTGCGCTGTCTGTTCAGCATCCAGTCCTGCTTTTTGAGCGGCTTCTTGTGCTGCCTGCCCCGCCTTTTCTGCCCGGTCTGCGGCGGTATTAACTGCTTCGATAGCTTGACCAAACAATTCTTTATCTTCCGGCGTGTTATAGGCTTCCGGTTTTGCCCGCTTGGTCACAAACATGTCAATCTGGTACTCCGTGTTGCCAGATTCCGCATCTCTAAGGTATATATAGGCTACAAGGTTGTTACCGGTCTCGATTAGTGAGTCTGGTATAACAACATCCGTCACGCCGTCCTTTGTTGTTCCAATTCTCGCAATGGATTCACTCGCTCCTGCAACCGCAAAATCCACCTCCACTGCAGTTGGTAAATCAAGTCCTTGAATTCTCAATATCTGTCCGTAATCATATTGCCAAACGTCACTCACTTTGGTGTGGGTGGAATCTTTAAAAATTGCTGTTACTATTTTATTTTCCAATGTATGCCTCCTTTGCTCAATTCAGCTTAGTTTTCCGTTATCCAAGTTGTTGTTAGCATCCTTTCTAGGTACGACTCATTCTCCACATCTATAGCTATTGCGCCGTTTTCTTTTATTATGTACCTGCCTGTTCCGAATATTTGTCCGTTGGAAACCTCGCTGATTGGTGCCAACACTTCTATTGCTGGTCTGTATCCGTCAGGGATTCTTACCTCTTGTATTTCTTCAATTCTTCCTTTCCACGGGAACTGTGCTTTCATAATGATTGTGCACGTTACAACAAAAGCAGTTCTTACAAGCTTTATTCTGATGGAATTCGATGGATTTATTTCCGGGAATGGTCCCTGCTTTGTGCCAGAATCATATTTGCTGTACGAAGACAAACCAATTAATGGGTTGCTTCCGTTTTGTGCATATATATCTCCGTCTGATAACACAAGCTTCGAACGTCCTCCGGTATTTTGGTTTATATATGCTAGACCTTGCATGGAAAAAGTCATATTTGCAGGATTACCTCCCGAGTCCTTACCGGAAAATGCAAGGGAAGCGGAATTAAGTTCCATCGTGCTGTCGACAACTCCATTATCAATCAATTTGCTTACGATTTTCCCTGCGTCAATATCTATGAGCATGATCCCGTTTTTGCTTTTTATCTTACCTGCTGTTAATTCGCCGGCATTCACTGCGATCGCACTCAATGTTTGCACGTCCAAATTCTCAACTGATACGTAATGCAGCACCCAACGACTTCCATCCCATCTTTTAATTGGTTCTCCACTTGCTGTCTGCCAGAGCTGTCCTACTTTTGGATTTTCCGGGGGTGTGGGAGACACGATGATGCCGGATGTTCCGTCCTCTCCATTCTGGCCATGCACTCCGATGATGACAGGTGTTGTCTTGGTGGATGTTCCGTCTGTGTAAGCGATTATCTCGTAGCTCCATAAGTATTTTTTTGCTTCCGTCATGGTCTGCATTGTCGTAGTCCATCCCGGCGTATTTACCGTAATCCCAGAGTTTTTTTCGCTTGCCAGATAATACTTTGTGACATTCTTAATCCCTACACCGTCTGCGCCGTCATGTCCGTCTTCACCTTTAATCTTAGTCCAAGCATACTTTCTGTAGTCTGTGCTGTCCGCCTGTGTAAAATCGGTATACTGTCCGATGTACTGCTTATTTGTACTATCTGATACCGAAAAATCTTTTGAACCATCTGCACTGTTGGAATAAGCAACGTGGAAATAAGGTGTTCGGCCGTCCGCTCCAGGCTTCCCGGGCACTCCGTCCGCTCCATCCGCTCCCTTAATCTTACTCCATGCGTACTTCGATGGATCTGTGCTATCCAATAGTTCAAAATCCACATACATTCCGATATATTCCCGGTTGCTGTCGGACACGGAAAAGTCCTTCGTTCCATCCGCACTGTTTGCGTAAGCGATATGTGTGTACTGCGTTCTTCCGTCTGTCCCTGGCTTTCCGGGAATCCCTTGTTCTCCAGGTGGCCCTTGCGGTCCCACAGGTCCCGGTTCTCCATCATCGACTTTAGTAATCGTAACCTCGTAATACCCGCGTTTCATCCCATTTTCCAAAGCCTCAAATGAGTACACAGCCTTGGTATCCACATCCTCTGCATTCACCGTCACACTCTTACCAACATAAAACTCCCGTCCATCTTTGCTCCATCGGATTTCCAGATTGCCCGTGACGTCCACGCCGTTATCGTAAGCGTAGGCAGTCAGCGTGGTATTCCCGATGCCGTTTTTAAAGATAATTCCATTATTTGTGGCAATGGAGCAGGTGTAGATCTTATTTTTGTTAATTAAGTCCTGCATCCTATCCAACAGATCGCTCGATATCTCGGACATCAGCTCTTTGTAGTTTGTAAATACGGTCTTTGCCGTCTTTGGATTGGTAAGGCTCCGCACCTGCTCGGATACTCTCGCCTGTAGATAAAGCACTGGTGTCCACTCCTGATCCTGCATCCTCACGGTGTCCCCGATGTTGGTGTCAAAGTATCCATCCACCTCATAAGTCACCACTGGCTCGGATGCGGTTTTTAGATCGGATAAAGCCATACTGTAGAGCTTGTCCTTGTTATCCGTATCGTACTCTTTCCGCAGCATGATATAAGCATCGTCCTTGTTTACGATATTGGATGGAAACCGGTCTCTTGCCTGTGGTGCCCGGATGATTGCGCCGTCTGTAAAGTACTCAATATTCCCATTCTCATCATACTCTTTTTTATCCAGTCCGTTGATCGTCAGCCCGTCTTTCCCGGTCGGCTGGATACAGGTGTAAAGCTTCTCGGCATCTGTGGTTTTACGGATTCCGGTAATTCCTTTTCCGTACCGCAGGACAATGTCATTCCGGTATTCTCCGACTCCACTGTTGGTGTCGGAGTGTTCTCGGTAGACGTTTAGGACAATCTCTTTTAAAGAGTAGTCTCTGTTCAGTACTGTCTCAAATTCGATCTCCGCAGAAAAGACATTAGCCAGAGAAAATAGCCTCTTTAATACAGACGTTGTGCCTGTCCACTCATTGGCGATCCGTTTATCTGATACCTCGTTAAGCCCTAATTTTAGCGTTCTCTCTGCATCAAACACGGCAAGGTACTCTGCAAAGCTCATTGCTTTTTCGGCTTTATATTCGCCAGCATCCTCGTTGATTAACTCAAACGACAGCGACCATGCTGTGGCAGTAATTGTCTTCTCCGTCTGGTCGGTATTTACAATATTTAAGTAGTAAGATTTACCCTTGTGTGTAAATGCCACCTTGTTTCCAACTGTAACATGTTCTGCGTCTGGATGTTTGGCGTTTACCGTAAAAGTATAGGTATTCGCTGCTCCCTGTAAGTATTCGTGTAACTCATCATCCCAGTAGTGCATGGACTTTTTGTGTGCATTATCCATAAACGCTACAGGCGTGTTATTTGCACTTAAAATCGCAATTCTAATGCTGTCCATTACAAGTATACCTCCCGTATTTTTGCTTTAATCTGTGGCGGCGGAGAGGAGAAAGAAGAGTAGCAGAACTGAACTTCCGTTGTTCCGGGTGGAACTTTCGGATAATTGGATCCATTAATCTCATCTCCTTTTGCCGGCATCCCGTTTACATAGACCTTTGTACTCTCTCCGTCTATAGACACCACATCTCCGGCACGGTACCGGTTTGGTACATCCTGATACTTATCGACATTGTCTTTCCGAAATCGGATGCTTTTTAAATAATTGTGCGTAACGTACTGGTTCGAAAGATTCCGATCTCCCCACTGTCCGATCCAGACCTGTATCTTCTCACATTCCATGTCTTTGATCTCCGGTATATTTCGCTCCATGTAGGTCCCATACCAAAAAATCCGCAGCTTTTCTCCCTCTTTTAAAAAGTCGTTGTGGCATCCCATTTTAAGATTAAACGGATTGCCCTCGTAGGCTGTCGGTTGGAACTCTTCTCGTCTGATTAAGGTGTTTCCGGGAGCAAACCACTCGACACGAGCCGTGTTTCCGACAGAATCACTCTTGTTGATAGACATTGCGCAGATTACTTTATTATCGCCTGTCAGAAACGCAATGGTCTGCGCTCCTGTCTGCCCCATCAAGCCTGTCTCGAACCAGTGTTGGGTGTAGCAATAAAAGTTCTTCGCTCCACGTCTGCCCTCACTGTCCACCGGGATAGTAAGTGTTTTCATTCCACCGTTCCAGTATCCAGATGTGGCTTGTCCACCTTTTAATGCCATCACGTTGTATCCGGCAACATTCCTTACTTCAAGCGTTCCCTGTGTGGTATTCTCTGGATTTTGGTAAGACGTTCCATGATCGTCTTGAAACAGGCTGTATCCATCAAACAGGTTTTCAGACGCTTTGTAATTCTCTCCGTCTGCTTCTTCCTCTTTCCCTAGCTGGATCACTCCGTACTGGCTCACAAGTCCGATAAATCCGTTTTCATGATTGTGCGTGATCTCGTAGTCCACATCTGCCCATTCGGTGCCGTTGTTTTGGATGGTAATTGTCTGGTAGCCGTTCTGTTGGACGCCAGTGAATTGTTTTTCTGCGGTAGAGTATGCTACTCCGTCCGGGATGAGCCATGTGATTGTTCCGCTACTGTACATATCATCCTCTCCCATCACCGGTTCCCCATCCACGATTGCTTCATAGTAAATGCTTGGTTCATCGGAAAAAATCAGTCTCTTTGGTTCTTTACTATACAGAATTTCTGACATTTTTCTGCGGAACTCACTGAGCTCCCTTGCCGTAGAGTTTGAAATACGAAACTCCATTACAATCTGTTTTGGAGAGTACGTGGAATGCGTAAACTCTCCTCCATTTACATTTTCAATGCTCCTTGTATTATTTGTGATGGAAGGTGATAAGTTCCGGTCAAGTCTTGTAATCTTAACCGGAATCTCTACGCCTCCATATGTTGCTTTAAGCAAGCCCAACCCTCTCACCTCCTAATAGTTTCTCAAAATCATCCATCTTTTTTATCATCGGTCTTGCATATCCAACCGTCTGCTGTGCGACAACTCTTCCGTCCAGCGTCGTTGTCAGATTGATATTTAGATTAATATCCTTTTCGCCCATAATCTCCAAGATTGATTCCTTAATATAACCTTTTAGCGATCTCAGCGGTGTGATTGCTTCTGCTTCTCTTTCCGCAGCACCGCCGATTCCTCCAGACGGCATCTGGAATAATGCTGGTTTCGTAAGAATTCCGCCATCCTTAAACCACTTCACGTCCAACATTGGCAGTCTTGGAAGAAAATCCGACAATTTAATGTCTCCAATACCATTCTCGTAACCAACTCCACGATAAGCAGCAGCGAGACTTCCGTACCTCGAAACTGCATATCGGATGGATGCAAGCATATTAGATAGTGGATCGTAGATGTTTTTATCGTATCCCGGCATTGCATAAGCTCTAAAAGTCGGATCAATAACCTGCATCAATCCCTTGGATGGAGTGCCGTTTATCGCATTGATATCCCAGTTGTTAATCGCATTCGGGTTCCCACCGGATTCTGTCTGCATCTGGTATAACAACCTCTGCAAATTCGCTTCTGAGTACTGCCCTGTCATCTGTAGTGCCCTTGTTGCCAGAGTTCTCCACTGCTCTACTCCTGCACTTGGATTGTAATTAACGTTCGATTGCGTATCAAAAATCCCTTTTACAAATCCGACCACGCTGTCAAACACCGTATTAACCGCTCCTTTTGCTACAGAAATCCAAGGTTCGAACGCTCCGGACAAATCCGTAAATTTATCAATCGCAATCTGCACAATTTTACTTGGGTGCGTGATGTAATCCCATACATTTCCTGTAAAGTCTTTTACCGTATCCCAGACACCACCAAAAAACTCACCGATTCCGTTCGCAAAATGTGGAAGTTCTTCCAGAAAACTCTTCGTCTGGTTCGCCGGCATGATCTTTGTTCCCTTTTCCAGTGGCAAAACTACATCTCTTCCTTCTGGAATAAATGGTTTTCCATGTGGTGGGACGATCATTTCTTTGTATGTAGAGCCTTTCTGGTCGTTTACGATGCCTAGTGTGTCTTTTGGGATCCCTCCTGTTCCTCTTGCAAACTTTGGAACTTCCCACAATGCAAATTGCTTGTCCGATCCTACTTTGTCGAGCACCCAGTTTACACCGTTAATCACGCCATTTACCGCACCGCCAATCGGCTTCACAATTGCGTTCGCAATCCCTTTCACGATTCCTCCAAGAGTATCCTTGAGATTGTTAAATCCGTCTTTAATAAACTTCCAAACGGAAGAAAAAGCGTCCATAGCATTCTGCTTGATCGACCCCCAAATTCCTCCGAGCGTATCCTTAATGCTGTTCCAGATTCCGGTTGCAGTATCCTTGATTCCATTCCAGATGCCGGAAAAGAAATTAGCTACTGGAACGAAAACAGCACTTGCAGTATCACTGATCCATTTCCACGCCTTTTCAAGCGCGAACTTGATCACTTCCCACACTGTGTAAATAACGGCGTATATTGCATACATGACAGCGCCAATCGTTCCCTCAATGAATTTTAGCGGCCCTTCTATCACGTTATAAATCTGTTGCCAAATATCGGCAAAGAAATCTTTAATTCCGTTCCATACTTCTTGGATTTTCTCGGATATGGTATCCCATAACCCAGACATCCAGTCCTTAAATGCACTCCATTTTTCTGACAGCCAGTCTGTGATATCTCCCCAGTTTTTTATCACAAGGATGATTCCAGTTATTGCAGCGATAACCGCCGCTATTGTTAGCGTGACAGGATTGATCAAACCAACAATAGATCCTACTACTTTAATAATTGTGCCAATTCCTATTATTAGCTTCCCTATTATTATTAATATAGGCGATAATGTAGCCACAATTATTGTCCCTATTGCTATAATTTTCTTTGATTCATCACTCAGCCCAGAAAACCACTTTGAAAACTCTTTCACTTTTTCTACGACAGTATCTATCACTGGTGCAAGCACTTCCATCAATGCGTCACCGAGTTCAATCATCACATTTTTTAGCTCATTAAATGTTTTTCTGAATGTATCAGACTTCGTTTCTAGTTTTCCAAGAGCTTCTTCTGTTGCACCCGTTGAATTTCGCATTTCGTCAAGCGTTGCATTGAACTCCTGCGCTCCATCTCCGAGAAGCACGAGTCCAGCCTTTGCCGCTTCTGAACTTCCCCACATATCCCCAAATGCCAGACCTTGTTCTTTCGCCCCATTAGAGACGATTTCTAAAACATCTGCAAGGCTCATTCCTGATTGCATCAATTCTGAAAATGATTGCCCTGTTTTTTCTTTTAACAAATCGGATACTTTTGTACCGGACTTTCCAAGCTCATTTAGCATTGCGTTCATGTACGTGGTGGATTCCGCTGCTGCTACGCCATTAGAAGTCAATTTTACGTAACCAGTTGTTACCTGATCTAGTGCTACATTGTTTGCTTTTGCAGTTGGGATAATCCTTCCCATTGTTGACGCAAGCTCCCCAACTGTAGTTTTACCTGCATTCTGCGTTTGAATAAGCATATCGGAAACTTTTCCAACTTCACTAGCTTCCAATCCATAGGCATTCATGATCGTGGTTAAAACATCCAGCGCGTTTCCAGCATCTGCAAATCCAGCTTTTGCAAGTTTCGTAGACTTTTCTACAAACGCAAGAGCATCGCCTGTTTTCTGTCCTGCTGAAATTGCATCGTACACGTTATCTGCAATCTCTGTTGCACTTATACCAGTCTGATTCGACAGATTCTTTATCCCCTTTTCCAATTCGGAAATCGGTACTTCTGTTTCGTCCGCAATCGTGCTTACTTTCGCAATTGCTTCTTCAAAGTCCATGCTCATCTTGGAAGAAGCGATCCCAGCACCGGCAAAAGCTCCACTTAACGGAGCAAGTGCCTTTCCTGCATCGCTAACTTTACCGCCAATTTTCTTAACAGATTCTCCGGCATCATTAATCTTGCTTGCCACTTTTCCGGATACATCATTTAATTTTTCCAATTGTGATGTATAAGATTTTAAATCTTGTTCAGTCTTTGCGAGCGTCCTCTGGAATTCTCGATATTCATCTAATCCGAGATCGCCAGATTTGAACTTCTGTTCAACTTCACTCTGTGCTTGTTTTAATGCATCCAGTTTTTTATTCGTGTTTCCAATCTGCTCATTCAGCAACTGTTGCTTTTGCGTGAGAAGTTGCGTATTTTTCGGGTCAAATTTCAATAATCTATTTACGGACTTAAGTTCTCCGCCAAGACTTCTTGATGTTTTGTCTACATCTTTTAAAGCCTTATCTAGCGCCATTGTATCCGCACCAAATTTAATTGTAATTCCTTTTATCTTGCTATTCGCCACTTTCTCACTCCTTTAAAAATTATCAAAATCTTCCTGAGTTGCTTTTCTCGCAGTTGGATTCTCATCCTTTTTCTGATTGTCGATATACTCTTGTACGTAATCTAGACAGTCACCGATAGTCATTTCTTCCATATCTTCACTTGTCAGCCCAACTTGTCTGCAAACATAAAAAAAAGATTCATTCGTAAACGGCTCTCCGCTAGATGAATCTTTATCATTTATTTTTTTTTACTTGTTGGCATGGTGTCTGTAAGCAGATCCTTTACTTCTCCCATGATTTCATTGAGCGGGAATACTTCGAATCCATCCAGCCACTCCAATGGATCAGGAATCGTCCTGTCTGCTGTTTTAGCCATTGTCCAGATGATGTCATAAAATACTTCCATGTCCATGTGGTCAAGAGAAGCAAAAGAAATATCTTGTATTCCAAAATTCCTTTTCGTTCCTTTTCCAAACACTTTCGCTACTTTCATCAAGTCTGCAAAATAATCTCTTCCGAACTGCGCTTTATATCTCTTCGGCAACGCTGCCGTTGATTTCAATTTTACCTGTTTTTCGTCAATGTAAATTGTTTTTTCCATAACATCCTCCACTTTTTTCTATTGGGGCAGATCGCTCCACCCCTTTATTTCGCTTTACCTACTTTTGCCTTTCCAATCTTCCCCCTGCCTACCAAGGCGAGGTCTTCAGGGGGTGCTATTCCCCCGATTTTTCATACACTGTTGTATACCAAGAGTTATATACTGTTTCATCAACTCCTGCTGCTGTGGATGCTTTAACTAAGTTGTCTGTCGGTCTCGGACTTGCCACAAGAGAAAGCTCTGTTGTGTTCGGCTCTCCGCTATCTTTTGTTGTACTTCCAACAGATGGCCTGTTTACAGAGCAGTAATAAAAGAGGTGTCTTGTCGCCTTGACATCTCCCTGAAATTCGAACATCAGTGCGATATTTGCCACCTGTGCGTCAGAGTTTTCGAGAATCACACCTTTTTCTGTTTTCTCCTCTTTCAACACTTCTGTTCGGAATTCTTCTGGTACTCTTGCAAGCGTCAGAGTACCCTCGTATCCCTGATTATTTGCGTTGGTGTAATAATCAATGTCATCTGCTTTAAACCGGATCAGATCGCCGCTTTTGTCGAATGTGATACTTACTGCTCCCGGCAATCTCTTCGGCGATCCGTATGTGATTTTTCCGCCCTCATCTACTGTAATAACGGCGTAATAACAGTTTCTTAACCCGAATTCTACTTTGTTTTCTTTTCCCGCAGCCATACGCTACCTCCTATATTTCAATTTCATATGCTTTCAAATACATATTTTCAGAATCTAAAAAGCTCTCGTACGATTCATACGTGAGTTCATTACTGTTTAATAGTTCCTTTACTTTTTCTTCCAACTGCAAGTCTTTCTGATCTGTGTATACCTCAATCGTGACGGCGTATCCCTCGTAATACACGGTGTCATCCGCATAAAATCCGATATCCTCGTCCACATAGTATACGATGTACGGCAATTCTGGTACTTGACCGACTGCAAAACAACGATACGCAATCGGAAGATCTAGCATTTTTAACTTGTCTTTTAATTCTGGCAATGTCATTTCACAGCCTCCTTTCCAGTTCTTCGACATACTCTTTTATGCATTCCTGTTCCACTTCTTCGATATGCGGATATGCTCGTACTTCACCGATTTTTCTCCCACCACGTTTCAACTGGTGTCCTTTTTCCAGTAGATGGGTTAGGCGATATGTCGGTTTTTTATTATACACTGTTATTCCATCTCTCCCAGATTCCCTTGTCCATCCTTTTGCGTACCGTCCGCTGCTCTTTTGACTGTTTGCTTTCAACTTCTTCACAGCTTTTTCGGAAACGTTCATGGCAACATCCTGTGTGGTTTCTTTTACTTCTTCTGTGTATTCTTCCATCTGCCGCATAATTTCTCTTGCGAGTTTGTCAGCACTTATGCTTTCGCTCATTTTTCGATCCTTTCCGTACAGGTCAGTTCCAACTCTTCCATGCTGATTGGATACGTCTTAATCACTTTCAGCTTCTTTCCGTGGAATCGGATATATCTCTGTCCTTCATATTCGTAAGGATGCACGATCAAATTTTCTGAAATTTCCATATTGTTCTGTCCTGCAAGGTAGAATTCATTTCGGGGAACTTTTTCTTTACAACACCAGATCTCCTGTTCCGCTTCAATCGGTACTTGCTGACCGATCTCATCCTCTTCATACCCATTGGAAGATATCAATATCACTTTCTCATCCCATGTTCGATTCATTTTGCACCGCCTTAATCATCAGGTTGTTTAGTCGAAACCGGATGCTCCTCGGAATCACTCCATCTTCTGGATGATTGTACTTCCACGTAGCCCAATCCAGAACGAGCAGGATGTGGTCATACCTTTCTTCTGTGATTCGAATACCATATACATTTTCGCATTCATCCAGAATTCCGTCTATAATCGCATAAAGAATGGAATCTCTACTATTTGTAGAAATTCCAACTCTATCTTTCAGTAATTGGAGTATAGTATTTCTCACAACTATCCCTCCTTACTACTAGCTTTTCTCGGCTTTCTTTTTACTACTCTGGCAGTTGCCAATTCTCCGCCAGAGGAAGTTACTCCCCCGGTGTGTATGTAATGTAGAATCCGGCGTCTGCATCCGTTTTCTTGACATCATATCTCACAATACCGGCAAGTAGTTTACCGTAAATCTGGTTATCTACCCATTCAACGCTTGTCTGTTTGCGGTCAAAGAATGCGCAGAATGATTTCGGATCACCGACAAAACCTTTTAATTCGCCGGCTCCTGCGATCATTTCGTCATCCAAAACGATTACCTCTTTGCCAAACAGCATTTTTCCGCTTGAGGAAGTGATGGAATCCTGCAGCAGATATCTTCCATTCTTATCTTTCAGCTTGTCCAGCTCGGCATACAAGGAAGCTGAAATGATGAATTTCACAGGATACACTTTCTTGATTTCTTTGTTCACCAAATCTTTCAACCCATCCAGCCCTGTAACACTTTTCGCTGTTGCACTCTTTAATACAGTTGCGATATCTGTATTTCTTGCATTTCTGGACTGGTCATTGATTTCATCCCGGATCAAACCTGTTACATCATAGTCAGCGTCATCAATAGCCTCCTGAGAAATCGGAATATATCCTCTTCTTGTTTCGATGCTATAGTCGATATTTGAGATTTTTGGTTTGGAAAGCTCTGGGTTCTGTTCCAGTTCTGCAACAGTAGACATTTTACTTCCAGATTTCGCAATTACCGGGTATTTCCCAGACGCACTGTTGACGCTTACATTTTTCACGTAGTTTTTCAGGTCTACAATATCCTCTGGTTTCTCCTGTGGAGCAAGAATTTCTACGGGGATCAAAATACCTGCATCCGCTTCTTTAAATCCGCCCTCTCTTACCTGCCCTTTGGACTTCACAAATGCGTTAATCGCGCTTCTTGCCTCTTCGATTTCTTCACTTCTTTTACCCATATCTTTCTCCTTTTCACGTTTTTCTGGAGCTTTTTCATACTCCTTCATTTTTCCACGCAGCTCGCCAAGCTCTGTTTCAAGCTCGCTTTTTCTTTCTTCGTGCGCTTCTTTTTCCTCAGTAAACTTCGTAATCTCTTCATCCACAACCGAGCGTTCTTCCTCTGTATTTGCTTCTTCAATGGATGTTTCCAATTCCTTTTCTCTTGTCTCAAAATCTGCGTCTTTTCCACGGATTTCTTCCAATTCTTTCTCTTTGTCTGCGATCTGTTTCGCAAGCATTAACTGTCTTAAAGCCATTATTTTTCTCCTTTCAATCTCCTCGTGGCATTACTTCGCCACTGCACCAACTGTTTCTCCCGATACTGTTCCACCTGTGCATGTCTCGCCTGTACGCCCGTATCTTCATAAGCCGGGAATGTGCATACAGACACTTCGTGCAGATCAACTTCTCGTATTGTCCATTTCACAGTGCCGTCATCTCTCCAGTCGGTTTCCTCCCGCAAAATATTGAATCCGAATGAGCATTGATCCACATCTCCACGTTTTACCCTCTCATACAGGTTCATTGCATCTGAATCATTTTCGTTTATATCAATTTCGCCCCATAGACCTCTTGTATCGGTTCTCAGGCGTAAAGTTCCAACTTTTGTCCGTCCAAGTACAAGTGTGTCATCATGGTTTGTCAGAGCGCGGATGTCGTTGCTCATGGTATTTGCAAACGCTTCTGGTGCGATTTCTTCGTAAGCTCCCGGCCACAACTCTGTTTCGGAATTAAACACAGCGAAGTATCCGGAAATTGTTTTCTTTCCGTCTTCCGCTTCTCTTGTTTCAAACTCCGCTTTCCACGATCTGGTTAAGTTTTCTTTTTTTCGCTCCACTATTCATCACCTCCCCCGTTTAATTTCTTCTGCTTCCCGATCATGCCTTGCGGTATAAAGTTTTCGAGGATAATCAGATCATTCAATCCGTCTTTTGGAGAATCACCAATCAGATTCAGTACATCATTTCCTGTGTAGATCCCTCGGATATATAGGTTCATTCCGATTTCCGCAAGCTCCTTGGTGTCATAAGCCATCAGGCTTTTTGAGTTGCATTTAAAGTACCAATGCGGGCTCTGAATCAAACCTTTCGTAAGTGTCTGCTGGAATACGTCCGCAATCGACTTCACCCGCGTACGGACAAAGTTGTTGTATTCATCCTTGTTAAAACTTCCGACCCCAAGAAAAAAAGGCGGCACATCCAACAGGGATGCTACCGTCCTCTTATCAATCTCGACCGATTCATTGATTGCGATATCCTTAAGGGATAGTGGTTTTACCTCGGATACCTCCAGAAATTCCGCAGGTATGATCCACGGCTCACCCGGTTTCGATTCTTTCAAATATTTTTCTTTAATTTGCTTTCTTCCAGCTTCGCTTGCAAAATCTTCCGACATTGCATCTACCTTAACAATGACGTTTGGCATGTACTGTCCGCTCATAAAAGATTTCTTAGTCGCATTTGCCTGTTTTAAATTCGATGCGATATCCTTTAAAGCAAGCCTGTAGCCTGTTCCTTTCCACGGATATTCCGGGTTCGGGTTGATTGCAAAGTGCAGCACTTCGCTGGGATCATATTCTTCGCTTCCGTAAATCACCTTATATCCCGTCTGTGTCTCTTCAAAACTTGTCATAGACGGCTTTAATGGGATCAATTCATCAATATACCCATCCCTCATCACTGGGAGGACAACCGCATTCCCGTCACCCGGCAACAACATGGAATATACAATGTTGTATACCCATGCTTTTCTTGTCATCAGCGAATATGGATTGATATCTATCTTTCGTGATAACTCATTCTTAATTCGGATATCTCCATGTGGACCATTTTCCATCAGGTGGATTGTCATGCCGGAAACAAGATCGGCAATCTTCTGACACGCTGCCCGAATTTCTGGATTCTGTGCCAGCGTTGTGTACCCTGACGGCAATAAAAAATCAGAGAACGTAGCTCCCTGATACACAAATACTTTATTCTGTGGTTCTGATCTAATGCTTTTCTGCTTCTTTTTCTTCGCCATTTCATCCTCCTATTCTTCGTCTTCCACTAAAAACAGTCTCCCATTACTATCACTTCCAAGACTGGTGAATTTTTTACCACTAAAATCATCCTTATTTTCAGCATAAGATATATCAGACGTATGCTTGCAATCTCCACTGCATTTCTCGCATCTTTTCCCATCACATAAATAAAGGATTTCGCATTCTGTTTTCATGCCCATTCTTTCTCCTATTCTCTCTTTAACCATTTGTTCGCTGCATTTCCAAGTGCCATATCCGCCAGCATCTGGCAGCACGAAAAGACCCCTGCATCGAATAAGTCAATTCGTCTTACTCCACCGTCTCCATCTACTTTCTCGTATTGGATCATGTCATCCACCTTTTCGATTGCACGTACATTCTGTACGCAGTACTCAAAAGCATCTGAATGTAGATAATAGAATTTTTTATTCTTTACCTTCACCTCGATATGCCGAAATCCCTCAGATTTTACATAAAAATACTGGGGCTGATCCTGAATCCGGAATCCAGATTTTTTCATTTTTAAGAAAAACTCTCGTCCGAATTTCTTGTCGAATCCAACAATTTTTATTTTGAATCCCATCTTTTTCATGGAGATGAACCAATTCACAATGTCATCTGGGAGCACTGTAGCTGTATTACTCATCGTCAACCATCCGTCTTCTTCCCATCCAAATAGTGGGATACCATCTTCATCGCCTTTTTTAATTGCCGCTGCCCTCGGGAAAAATGCGTGTGTGATGCAGATGTCGACATCTTTGTATGTTCCGTAGATTGCGCCGGCTGTTAGATCGTGAAGTTTTGATAAATCGGCACCGCCATACCATGTGATCGGCAGTTTTGCCAGCTCTTCCAGCGACCAGTTATATTCATCGTCAGATGATCTGAATTCGTTGATATCAAAGTAAGCATTTAAAGCATTCGTAAAGATGTTCAGTGTTTTGTTTAAATACTCTGCTCTCAACTGTGGCTCATTCATTGCCTGTGCTGCATCATCCAGAAGTTCGCTTAATGTAACAGTGACTCCAATGGACGGCGTACACATCTGTAGCACTTCCGGATCATCCAAAGTTGTAATCTCGCCTTTGCTGTTTAAAACATTTCCTTCTTTATCCTGGTCTGCTTTGCAAATAAAAATAAAATAGGAATCATACGCTTTGTCTGTGATTGTTCCATTCAAAACGTCATGAAGAGTCTTAATCCTATTCGCAAGGAATCCGTCCGGAATGTCTCCAGCAGTAGATATACCAATCAACAATTTGTTTCGATATGCTTTCATGGCGTTTTTCATCAATATATATTTTTTAGCCCCAGCTCTTTTCCAAGAATGCAGCTCGTCAAGAATCAGGCAGTTACAGTTCAGAGAGTCCAATTTGTCCTCTTGGTTGGCAATCGCATACATTTCTGCGGTACCATCTCCGAAATCAATACTAATGGAATGCTCTTGGTTATTGTTTCGGATTCTTAGCTTATCAACATCTCCACGCAAGGCTTCAACGTTGTCCACCAAAAATCCAAAACTTTCCATTGTCTGTTTTACGGAATTGGCTACAATATATGTCTTCGCACCAGATCCTCTGTCCAGAATGCTTTTCGCCTCAGCAAGCGCAGCACTAAAGGATGTTTTCCCCTGTTTTCTTGGTAAAAAAATAAGCGCTTCGTTAAAACGCCTAATGTCTGTGCCTTTCCGGAAGAATCCAAACAAATTTACACATACAAACTTCTGCCAGTCCGTCAATAACATTGGAGTGCCTTTAAAGCTCACTCCATTCTTATCCTCACCTTGTACGTGGTGTACGGTTCCCTCGATCAAATCAATCACAAAATCGAATTTGTCACTACGGAAATCTAAATCATCACGCTCTAGGTCTGCGAGAAATCTCTTGCATGCAAGCACTCTGTCTATGTTAGCCAAGACTTTTTTGCTTACAATATCCTCCGCATAACGCACAGCCGTATCGAAATGCGGACTGCTAATATTGGATAAGTCCATTTACTTTCCTTGCTGTTTCTCCAGTAATAACGCAAATGCAGATTTCTCTTTTTTCGGCTGTTCAATCTCCGCATTGTACGTTTTTGCATTTAGCATCAGTCTGTCAGAATACGTTCCGATATCTTTCCTGAGATTTTCGAGACTCACGAGAATAGGGCTTTTTTTACCCCCACTTTTCTCCGTGTCCAGAATCACTTCATATCCAGAATCTTCGAACTGTTTACTTAAGACATTATACTGATAGATCATGTCTGCGTAGATCTCAATCACCTGTTTATACTGCACTTTATAGGTTCCCAGTTCTTTCATGTACTTGACTGTCCTGTCAATAATTGTTTGCCTTTGTGGTATATATCTTGCCATCTATTCTCACCTCCTTATCTGCCGGAAAATTTATTTTCAGAATCCCGCTCTATTGGAAAGAGTCCTCTCTCCCGATTCTCCTGAGACATTTTTAATTCTCAAAAGGGAGGGGGGATATCTCAATCTTTTTAACTTCCATTTCCATTCCTGCCATATCTTTAAGCCATTCTGCCATTCCGCCTGCCCTTTCCTTGCCAAGTGTAACTATGTTTACCCACACTTTTTTGGATACAGGTTCACCGCTTACGCTGTAGCTGGTATATATATCTCCTTCGCAACACTCCATGCATGTCTTAACAATATCCTCGATTACGTTCAACACTCCACGTTCGTAGTCACTTACTTGTCCTTCCCATCGGATTTTATACATCTTGATTTCTTCCATGCTTCAAACTCCCTTCTTCTTTTCCTCTGCCAGTACATTCCAAGGCTTGTCACCTTGTCCGTCTTCCTGTCGTGCATCCTGTCATGTTGTGCGGTGGACATGCTGATAAGATTCCAGTCCACAAGTGCAAGCTCTGGATACTCTTCCAGAGGATAGATATGGTGTACTGTCGTAGCTTCCGCATACTTCCCGTATCTCTTAGACTCTTGACATTGATAGTTATCACGCCTTAATATGTTTTCTCTTTTCTTTTTCCACTTTCGGCTTTCGTAAAACTTTCCCATGTTTCTTCCCCTCAATCAGCTTCCCGCAGTCCTTACATCTCCACGTATGCTCCGTGATAAAGCTGCCATCATTCTGTCTTACAAGATCTGTGCTGACATATTCTGTCTTTTCATGCTTGCATAGCATTCTTTTGATAACACCCATGCTTTTCTCCTTTTCTTGGCATAATAAAAGCACCCATCTCTGAATGCTAAGAATTTAGGACTACTGCACAATGAAAGAATTATAATGCCAACAAAACACACAACTGAAATCTATAAGAAAGGAGGAACCTTGCAGTAGTCCACAACGGGTATAGCAGGATTCGAACCTGCGACACATCGGTTAACAGCCGATCGCTCTCCCAACTGAGCTATACACCCGTAGGATGCCTTTTATTGACATCCTTTTACCCTATCCGCACTCGGGTACTGACACTAAATATAGATTGCTGAATCTATTTTGTTTGTTTTGCAGATCTGCGGATATCTGCGTTTTGGTACCATTGCAATGTAAGTCCGGTGTGCACTCCCAGAACAGACCTCAGCTGTGCAGCCTGTATACTCACATCACAAAGCCGTGTGCAGGGGTCGAACCTGCTTGTCCCAACTGACCACGGCGCAAGAAAAAAGCACCACCACATAAGTGATAGTGCCTTTTTATCTTCTTTCACTCTTTCAGTATACCAGTCAAGCCACTATATGTCAATAGTTTTAGAACATTTAGAACACATTATTCCAGTGTACTTTTAACATACTGCAGCACTGATTATGCGGCACTCCAACTTCTGCGGAAATTTCATATTCATCCATTCCGTTTATATATTTCAATTCCATTACCATGCGTAGAATATTGTCTGGCAACTGGTTTATGTATTTTCTCGCTTCTTTGATGAGTAACTCGTTTTCGAAGTATAGCGCGCGATATTCTGTCTCAATATCCACACTGTCATCAATATCACTCATGCTGTCATCTATCCCGCCTTTTCCTGATGGCATACCGCTCATATTGATTTCGGATGACATTGCCGCATATTTATGTGCTTTATACAATTCAGCTAGCCGTTCCATTCTGATGTTATTTTTATGTATTCGTTTTATGCGTGCTTCTGTTATCACCCATCACACTCCCTTTCGTATCTATTCCGACCTTCTTCAAAAAGTCTTCCACCGTGTGCTTCTTGTACTCTGCAACGTCCTTATTCGCCCTCTCGCCGCCTTTAAAATCACAGGCAAAGGCTTTATGCCTCTGTTGCTTTAAAGCTGTCTCACAGGGCTTTCTCGTTGCCATATCATGTGCATCTATCTTTCGGATGACTCCTGCCGTCTCCTTTCTGCGTTTCATAGTATCTCTTGTCATTCCTACATCACCTCAATTTCCTCTCCTGTCAGCTCTTCAAGCTTCTGTCGCATTTCTTCCACGGTCATTTTCTTTGGTTCTTTGCGCTCCCAGATAGCGATTAGATTATTGTCTGAAAGCATATCCTCAAATCTACCATAATCTTTAGTTTCATAGACACAAACAATATCAAGTCCTTTGAAATTTCTATGCGTCAAATCTTCTTGTATGGAACGTTGTTCTAAATATCCATCAACACCGATAAAATAGTCTTTGATTACCATTCTCTTACTTCCGTCACGGTATTTCACTACCATTCCGTCTTTTAAATCTGACTTTGTAAATTTTCTCTGCATGTAATCACTCCATTCCAAGATTTTATAATTGTACTTTTCTGCAAAAACACGAGACGAATATTCTCCGTTTCCGTAATAACACGTTCCTTTGTTGCACACATTATAATTTGTATTTTCCAAATAACTTCCTCCGCTACACCATTTCATCCCTTGTTCGTGCATCTGCCTGCAGAAATCTTTTGCTTCTTCCTCAGTCTTACAATGCACCACAATCCTATTGTCTTTATTTTTAAATTCATCCCAATTAAATTTTTTCATCATCTTACCTCACTATCTTTCGCACGATCCAATCTAAAAAAATCACAAACAACAGTATCGGGAATCCCGCAGCCATCAGGTAATCCGCACCTTCTAGCTCTACATCCTCTTCCAATCCTGTCTTTAAAGTAATCACAGTCCCAAGCCCCAGGATATAGTACAGGGCTAGGAATGCGATTGTGATTAAAATGTCCATGTTATTCCTCCCGCCTATTATTCCATCCTTGTCTTGCTGCTTCCTGCGCAATCATCTTGTCATCCCGACACGCCTTAATTGCCACATAAGGCCCAGATGCTCCGCAAGCACCGCACACTACCCTATATCCTTTGCTTCCCATTCTCCGGATTCCGACTCTTCTGTCACGGCATCCGCAAAATGGACACGCTTTAATTTTCATTCCACATTCTCCTTATCCACATACTTCTCCACAATATCTACTGCGCAAGTCAGCCCATAGATATAACTTTCCAAGCACTCCGCTACACCACTTTCCCCATGTTTTCGCTTTTCTTCCTTCAGTGTTTCGTAGGCGTCATTTTTCATGGATTCGATCTCTTCCACGATTTTCTCTAATGCGTTCATCGCTCCACCTCCAACAATCCTGCTTTTATAAATACACCTTCCAATAACTCGCTCATTTTATTAGTATCAATGGTAATCGGCTCGCGTGGAAACTCTTCTTGATTTCCGCAGCACGCATACAATTTCGCAATTAAAATATCATACTTTTTCATCGCTCCACCTCCAACAGCTCTGGATTATCAAAAATATTCCCTAAAGCCCTATAATCATATCCATACAATCTCGTGTCATCACTTAGTCCAATCGGATACTTCACTCCGTATTTAGGTTTAATTGGCTCTACTCCAAAATCTGCGAACTCATTTCTCCATACAACTTGATACAATTCGTATCCTTCTTTTCTCTTCGGACATTTTACAATATCATTCTCCCAGATCTTCTTACCGTACTTGCCTGTAAGTCCGGTGTATTGGCAGAGAGTTTCTGAGTCAATTTTTATCCATCCCCATTCTTCATTCCTATTGATTTTAAACGGAACAAAGATTACATCACTTGGTTTTATGTCTGTGCCAAGTCTTGTTTTTACATAATACCCTTCCACCCATTCACCATTATCTATTCTCTTCGCTTTAAAAAGGATTTCTCTATTCATTTTCCTTTCCTCCGTTCTGTCGCATCTGCTCAATGTAAATATCTGTAGCACACCTTACAATTTCCGGTTTCATCCCATCGTAATCAGTGCCTTTGTAGAAATTCTTGTCACACGATCTTTTAATCATGTACAGGATACCTTCAAATGTTTGTTCTTTCATTCTTCCTCCTCATATTCCGGACACTCCACACAATACTCGTATTTATCCATGTATGCACACTGTGCAATACAAATATCGTTGTACGGACACTCTATACAGCACTGATTTCCGGCGCATATACTTGTTAATTTGCATCTTCCCATCATAGCTATTTCACCCTCCAGTTCCATTTCCCTATAGCAGTAGTTTCTAAAGCGCATCTTCGTGTTGCGACTCCGCATTCTTTGCAGTACACGAAAGCTGATATAACTTTTTCATCAAATCCATAATGAATTTTCAGTGTCGCTTCTCCACCACAAAACGGGCATTTCTTTAATTCTTCCATGCTATATTACTCACTCCAATCTAATTACGCATTCCTAATCTTCTACAAACAGTGTTATACCCACAGTCTAGTTTTTCAGCGATTTGATTGATTGTTAATCCCTTATTTCTAAGAAAAATCACATCTTCTTTTGCAACATCACTTCTTGAAACAATATGCTTCATCCTATCTCCAAAACTTCTTTTATATTCTTCCGAAACATATTGAACTAAATTATGTTCTTTTGTGTGTAATGATTTTTTAATTACTTGAAGATTAGAAATATTATTATTTAATTTATCTCCATCAATATGGTGAACATGAATTTCTGAGCCAAAATTGAATCCAACAATATGTTTACCAATTATCCTGTGTACCGACACTTTGTCATGCTTTATCGAAATTCCAGCATACCCACGATAAAGATAAATTTTATATTCCTCTTTAGGTGTAATATTTCTTCTACCGCATTCTTCTTCTATTGCTTTTTCTAAAATTGAATAATCTACTATGCAGTTACATGCGTTTTCAAATTTCATTTAAACCTCCGAAATCTAATCTCTGTCCACAATCCCAACAATAGTTTGTGTTCTGTCTTTCATTCATCATTTCTGTCAACAGACAGTTACCACAAGTCTGACAAGTGTAATATTTGTTTTTCTTAATTAAGCCATCACTCATTCCATTTTCCCTAGGTCTCTTCGGCAACTGCTTTTCTAATGCTTCGATTGCTACTAGAAATGCATCGACATAATTGTTATAATCACTTCTTTCTCTCGTTTTCTGCGGAAGTGAGCGCAATGTTGCATTGTACGCATCTCGCATTTTGTGTATTCTTTCTATCGCTTCTCTAACTTTCTTCTCATCCATCTAATTTTTCTCCCGTTATTTCCAACCATAAACCACTCTCTCCATCTTTTTCGTAGAGAAAATCTGTCTCTGTCCCACAGACCGCCAATTCATTCATTGTCCTCACGCAATCCTCTGCATCAGCGCATTTGATCGTGTCGCCTTTTCGCAAGCGTGTTTCTTTCACTTTTGGCATTAGTCATTCCTCCTACACCTCATATCTTTACAAAAATACAACTCTGTCCCTCTCTTTGTTTTTATGTACTCGTAATCTCCAATAATTTCCCGTCCGCAGGAAGAGCAGATATGTACTTCATTTTTCTTCGGATTCTCTTTCTTTTTTTTTCATAGCTTACTGTAAATACCTCCGCATTAATATCCGGTTTGGATTTTGGATTGTGCGGTTTAGACTGCAACTCTGCTTGACCCAGCGCTCATAAAAATCCATGTATTCACCGATTCCCTTAAACTTATCCTTTATCAATTTATTGATTTCGGTCTTTTCGCATTCAGACTCCTGGATTAAGCCTTTTTCTCTCATAAAACGCTTCATCGTCTTAATATTTGCGTCAATTCCGCTCTTTTTCGCAATTTCCTTGTGTATATGGGTAATTACGCACCCATCTTCAAGCATTTGCCTTATTTCGTCCAAATACGGCTCGTATAAGTCCCTTTTTCTTTCTTGCATTTAATCATCTTCTTTCATTTCGTTAATAACCGGCGCCCATGATATTACTAAGTTCTTGCAGAAATTCAACATAGCATGATCATCCCTGTACTTCTCAATAATCCCATCGACATCTGCATTGTATTGACTCATTGAGCCGGTACCTTTATAATTTTTATACGCTTTCCAGAACAAATTCTGGATATCTGTTATTTTTTCGTGCATACACTACCCTCTTCGTAACAAAGCAACAAAATTTTTCTTCCGGTAACAAAAGTCTGTTACCCTATCAAACCCGCATGGTTGACAGGTTTTTGAGGTTGGTAACAAAAGTAACAATGATTTTTACCCTATATAGGGACTTCATATTTTTGAATTTCTCACATTTTTATTCCGTATATATAGCGCGATTTCCTGTTGTTACTTTTGTTACTTGTTACCTTATTGCAACTTTTCTGCCCCGATATTCCACTGAAATCACATCATTCGGCGACGAATTTTTGAATTTTTCCAGCACCTCATTTAATATTGCATTTATCGGAACTCCATTCCTGAACGCCATGCATTCAATAAAATCATAGTTTTCATTACTAATCCTCACAACTTTTGACATTGTATTTCCTCCTCTTAACTAAAAGGTAGCTTTTCTTGTGTTTCATCGATGCTTTCAAACCCATCATTATCCGTATTTCCTTTCGATTCAAGTTGCAAAAACACGCATCTCGCCGCTCTTCCGTCTATCTTTTTCAGCTTTGTTGGGTTTCCCCTGCTGTCCTGCTGAATAACGCCTTTCTTTGCAGCCCATGACAGGAAGGACTTTTTTGAGAATTTCCCAGATTCGCAAATTTCCTTAAATGCCTGTCCGTAAATTACTGCGTACCCATCCTCAATAATTCCCCATTTTTCACAATTTGAAGACACATCAAATCTCTGGCTGTTCATTGCGATTTTATCAAGGATATATTGGTAGCATCGCTCATTGTCAGACAGCTCATTTCGGTCTATAAGCACCTGTTTCGCTTCATCCATAGAAATATACTGTCCATCTTTGAAAATGAGATCTGTGGCTATTTTATCGGCTGTCAAGACGATGGAAAGTGAAATACTCTGCTTCTGCATCTTGTCCGTGTTAAATAATTCCCTCTGAAACTCTTTCTGGATAGAACGAATTTCATCTTCTCCCATTTCTTTGATGATTTCCACGAACTTCTTGCCCGCATGTCCGTAATTCCGTTTTACCGTCTCCGCTGTCTTCTGCGGATCCTGATAAATCTTTTCACCACACTCAACCTCCAGAATTCTGTTGATTGCACCGCCCTGACTGACATAGCTGCTAAGCGGTCTCTCTCCATTACAGATCATTACATTCCGCCACCGATTCTCTCGATTGATTCCGAGGTCTTTGTTTGACCGGCTCTTTCCTTTTCCGGAACACAGATCATAAACAATTCCCTCGAAGTTATCCCTGATTCTCGCTGATGTTTTGCTTGTATCATCCAGAAACATTGGTAAATTATTTAACATATCCGCTTTCGCTTCCAGTGCAACATCCGTTGTTTTGAAGTCTCCAATATATCTACTTTCGTCTGGATTCGCCCACACGGAAGCTGCGACCATTAAAGATACCGTCTTTCCTCCCTCTGTCTCTCCCCACAGATCGACAAAAAATGGAAGTCCGCCCAAGACATGAACTAGTACACTTGCGAATGATGCAGCCAACAGGAATTTTACCTCCATTCTTCCAGTTTCCCTCAGTTCTCGAACGTGATTCAACCACACATCGAAACTTCCATGCTCCGACACGCTTTCAAAGGTCTGCTTGAATCGATTATCCCCGTCAAAAATGATGTCTGTATCATAGGGGATGAACTGATCCTTGATCCACCCAAGTTTACTAGTGGAATACTGCACATCTATGTAATCATCGTTTCCATTTTCTACGTCAGCCAGATACTTGACTAGCAATTTTGCATTTTCTGACGTAACTGCAATCCCTCTTCCGGATAATGCCACAATCTTATTCGCCGATGTGATCATCGTTTTTGGAACCACAATATCGTGCCACTGGTTATTTCGTCTGTACGACAGTTTTATTTGCTCTTCCCCGGTCTCTAAGTTTCGCAGCCGCTCTACTGGCAGGATTGGGTGGTAGCAAGCCACTTCATCAACCCTTCCGGAATTCTGTGCGAACACGCCGCGATCATCCGCAATCCAGGCGCCGCAATACATACGATCGTGAGGTCCTGTGAAATTCGTATAGTTATCTACTGTGCAGACAGTTCTGTTTTCCCGTTCCTGTCTCTTCATTTCTCGGTCAGCCTGATTGTATCCTTTCAAAATCTCTTCAAAATCCGACTTGACTCCCAGCTGCTTCGCTCTTCTGATGAGCTGCACTTTTGTTTTTGACCGGAGAATCGGATCTTCCATTTCAAATAATTCGATGAAAACTTCATCATCCAATATACTATCTGCATCGAATTCGTTCATTTCCCTCATTTCCTCACCTCTTCCCTGTTTAATATTTCATGCAAATATAACTGGTACTGCAACGCATTGCAGCAATCGCACCATACCTCACTGAACGGTTCCGACTTATTCATATAATCGCGGTACACATCAATCAGAACGTTATTCAGCTCTCTTTTTCTCCGAAGCTTTTCCTCTCCTCGCCTTCTCTGTTCTGCCTTCTTCCGGCTCCTATATATCGCCAATTTCGACTGGAATGTCGGCTTTTCATAAGTTCCGCCAAGACTCTGGAACGCTTCTTTGAAATCAACATGATCAATTAGCTGTACGAATGTAAAGATATCTCCATTTGTTCCGCATCCGAAACAATGGAAGCTGTCTGGGTAGATTTTTAATGAAGCTCCCTTGTCTCCCTTGTGGAACGGGCAGTGAATAAACCCCGCCCGATTTACATGGAGCCCATATCTTTCCACAATCTCTCTCATGCTGTGTGAATGTTTAATCTCTTCTTTATTCATGTCTTTCGCTCAATAACTCAATAATTTTCTTTCCGGTATCATTCTTCTCACAGAATTCAAACCTCACGTTATACCGATCTCTAATTGTGCAAAGGGACTTGTATAGCTGATTCCCATCGACTGCTTTAGAAGATGCTACATACCTCTCCTTCTTTCCGTTCACAGTGCGCCATCGTACTTCATGTTTTCTTGGATTTTTCCAAAAATACACATCCTCGATGCTTTTGATATCCTTCCCGTGCTCAATCAGTATGATCAACTGTATTCCTGCATCCATAGCCTTAAGCAGTTCCCTTTTAAATCTTTCGTGCTGCTGGCAGACATTTCCGCATAACTCTTGGAGATTTTGCTTTCTGTCGATTATGAGTCGGGGATTGTCCAAAGACATGTAATCCCCAACTAATAATTTGCTGGAAAAATGATTAACTCCATTATCATCAAAAGTCTTCACGATCTTTCGAATCGCCCTTGCTTTTTCCCTGCTGTCAATCTGTATATCCATCTGTCTCACCTCTAATTAAATGGCAATTCTTCATCGATGCCATCCGGAATATTCATAAATCCATCAGATCCGATCGGCGGCGCTGCTGCAGACGCTCCATTATTATCCTTGTATGCCTTTGTTTCGATTTCCGCAGGGATATCAGCGTCTTTCACTCCTTCTGCGCTTCTGAACCAGCGGAGTTGATGCTTTGCAATGTTCCTTCCATTGTAATAATCATTTACAATGCCAAACACCGCTCCAGCCAACTTGTTTTTAAAACATTCCGCAAATCCATCGCCCCAATTTACCACGAACCCCGGATTTGACTTCTCAACAGATGTGATAAATGTCTTGAAAGATTTACTGCAGTCACCATTCTGATCCTCGGTTAAAATATATGTAGTTCCGTTTGCCGGCCATTTCTTATCCGGTCTTATATCATCTCGAAATGCTTTTTCGAAATATCCGGGCTGGCTATCATTTTGTGCGAAGTCGAAAGACACCTTAATCATGTCTTTGTTTGTCTTTGATTTCATTTCCAGAACTTCCTTGATGATCAAGATGTGTCCTCCAAGCTCTACCGGTGTAAATTCTCCCTGTGCCTGTGTGTTGTCAAAATTATTTGGTTTCTGCATTGTTTTCTTCTCCTTTTGCCAATCCGTAGTATTCTCTAATTTTTTTATCGACCAACAGTAGGTCATTATCTATTGTTAAATCCTCAAACATTCCGATCGGAGATTTGCTTACTGCTCCTTGGCTTGCTTGAGTGACAAACAAATGCTTTCCGCCTTCCTCAATGCATCTAAGCACTATCGTGAACATTCCTTCGATGCAAACTTTTTCATCGAGTAGTTTCCCGATGGTTTTTGGTTTCACTTCCCCTGCTTCGTCTTTTTCTTCGTGCATGATAATATACACGATTTTATTCTCTGGCACTTTTGTCACAATAAACTGGATTAAGTTCCAGAAATAGTCTCCAATGTCGTTGTACAGGGAGAATACCCCATTACCTTTTCCGGCTGAGCTGTGTCCCCTCATAAAATGATTTGTTATTAGATAGCCGGCATCATCAATCACGATGGAATCTGCTTTTGATGCAATCAATAATTTCATGATCTGCTGGTAATCGTCTGAAAACCATCCATTTACCTTTCCTTTAAATGGTAGCGGCTTATTAAGAACCCTGATAAGATTAAAATCGTTATTCTGACAGTTTCTCATGCTGGTAGATTTTCCACTTCCTGATTTGCCAATAATCAATACTGGTGTTGCCATTTTTTATTCCTCCTTCATAATTCTCACAATATTTAAAAGTGCCTGTGTTAGATTTGCGATATCCCTAGTCTGATAATATGTATTCACCTCCCCGTTCTCGATCATGCCGAGACGCTCGTCCAACAAATCCCCAATTCTCTCCTTGCGCTGCTGCATCGTAATCATGGATCCACCTCCTCATATACCCAATTTCCGGAAAAGTACCACAGGACCACTGCGATCACTGCCATGTAAAAACTTTCAGCTTCCTTCATGATCTGCATAAATGTTTCCTGTTCTCTTTCCGTACCATTATTGATTCGTTCGCAAGCGTAAGGGAATGCATCTTCGTCATGCACTTTCTTTCCTTTCTCCGGTCCGATACCTACATACATCATTCTTCCTCCATGCCGATAATTGCTTTTACAACATTTTTGTACACAAGCTCCGATTCCTCGGTTGCAAGGTATCCGATCAGCGCATCCATTTTTCCGTCAAGTGCGCAAAGACGGGCGTATTCGTCTCTATTTACAGGGATTTCTCTGTTTTCCATTGCTTATCCTCCTGAAATCTGTTACTATATTCTTGATTTTTTGTCAGAGTACCTACGGCTCCCCAGCCTTTTTGTAGGTGCTCATTTTTAATACCCAAACACCAACCACCATCCGATCAACGCCAGCACAAACCCGATCACGGATGCTGTGAACTTAAGCCAGCAGGGCTTGTCCTCTTCTTCCGGCAGATCTACAGAGACTGACCGGATATCCCAGCTATTCAAAGTGTTGGGATGTTGGGTAGTCTGGCAGTGGTAAGTTCCTTTCACTTTCACGGCTTGTCCTCCTTTCACAACAATTACAATATTAAGCCGCCAAGTCTCTGTTTCTCTTCTTCCGGGATTCTCAACGCCTTGCATATCAGCCTCAATTCCCGCAAGTTAAATTTATCCGGCTCACGTATTTTGGCGTACAGGGTGCTTTCTGGTATGCCTGTAAGAGCCGAAAGATCATCCATCCCTATATCCTTTAACCTTTTCGCATTGTCAATACTGCCACGCAAAACCCGGTTTTTTATTTCGTTTTCTCCAACTGCTGTTCTTGGCACGTTATCAATCCTCCAATTCAACTTCCAAGATATTGCCTTTTGCTGTTACTGTTTTCACAATTTTCCCGCGCCATTTCTCGCTTTCCGACTCAATGCCGCCTTGATAAAAAAGCGTTGTTTTCAAAACCTCGTCCTCTGTGTAACTCACCATCAATGCTGTGTTGCTTTCAATCACTTTCAATAGGTCGGTAAGCAGAAGGCTAGAAAGTTTTTCAGTTTTAATACTGCCGGCTACAATACCTGGTGTCTTAATGATGCCATCAAAAACAAGGACATCCATTTTTACTGCAAGCTCCGCTATGTCTTCTCCCTCTGCCTGTTTTAGCTCGTAAGCTCTTACGCAATTGAGCTTCTTGCCGTCTAAAAATATCCCGTTATCGATTTTCACAGTGCTAAACATTATCTTTTTCCTCATTTTCTTCTTTATTTTTCGCATCTTTCTTGGATGCCATAGCTTCTGCAAAGCCGAGAAAGTATCCTTTATTCATGTCGGACATATCCGGCAGTGCTTGCGCTACTTTTCTAATGATTTCCTTTTCTTTCTCGCTCATGTGTACCTCCTTATGCTGCGTTTAAAAACTTGTTTACAAAGTACTGTTGTCCTTTACCTGTAACTTTTGGAGTTCGGTTGATCTTGTTGCATCCATTTCCATCAATATGCACGGATTCTTTGATTTCAAACAGTCCCATATCCATACTTCTCTGTGTTGGCAGATTCCAGTCTGTACCTTTTCTTTTAATCAGATAACCGTTTTCTCTCATCCAGACAAATAATCTCTGCGCTCCGATACCCACACCGTTCTGACGTAAGATTTTTGCCAAGTCTCCGACAAGAATCGATGTATTCGCCGTTGTGATAGCTTGCCCAAGTACTGCGTGCGGCTTCATTTCCTCGATCTGCGCTGTCTGCTCTTCAATGGTTTTCTGCGCTTCAAGAACTGCCAGTGCAAGAAGTTCTTTACCCTGTGGAACGTGTTCTTTGATGACGTTTTCCATCTGGTGAAATCGCTTGATGTATTTTGCTGTGAACTCTGTTCCTTTGACTCCCGTGAGCTTGTGGGCGATAAATTCGCACCCCTCTTTCGTGATTAGGTAGCACGGATATTCTTTTCCTCTCTCATTTTTATACTTAGATTCCGTAAAGAAATCTGACTCACCAATTTTGGAGAGTGAAAGTTGTTCGATGTATGTGCGGATATCTCTAAGCAATTTATCATGCGCTTTCCCAACCATCATTGCCACTTCTCTACTGTCTGTGAGTAGCTGACCGTTTTGTTCGAATACTGTTAAATTGTTCATTTTGTTCTCCTTTCTATTGAATTGTTTTTCTTCCCTCTTCAAACTGAATCAAATCATCCTCTGACACCCTGTATTCTCTTCCGAGTTTGATTGCATTCAGTTTCTTTTTACGAATCCAGTCCCAAACAGTAATAACCTTTACGGAATATCTCTCTGCAACTTCTTCGCAAGTGTACATTTTAGACAAAATACCACCTCCTTTTTCTATATATTCTTTAATTATGTATAGTTGTGTTTATCTCGGTTTAGTGATATAATCATCTTGTCAAAACGAATTATATCAATACAACGAAATATCTCGCTTAACAGCTTTTGTCACCTCGTCAAACCGAGCTATGTATATACTATATCTCGTTATACCGAGTTTGTCAATAGTTTTATTTCATTGTGCCGAGATATTTTTAGAAAGGCGGCAATATGTACGAAATTTTTCAAAAGCTTTGCGAAGAAAGAGGGATTACACCTTATAGATTCTGTAAAGACACAGGAATAAATTCTTCAACAATCAGCACATGGAAAAATAAGGGATCTGAGTGCTCTCATAAAACTGCTAAGGCGGTTTGCGACTATTTTGGAATAACAATAGATTATTTAATGACAGGAATTGAACCAACCGAAAATACTTCACAAAACCTGACAGAAAAAGATGAGCGCGATATTGCGAAAGATATGGAAAACATCAGAAATAAGTTAAAAAACAATGAAGATGGACCTGCTTCTTATGATGGTCAAGCTATTCCAGAAGAAGATATTGACTTGCTTCTTGGACAAATCGAGCTGATGATGAGAAGATTAAAACCGATTAACAAAGAAAAGTACAATCCTAACAAAAATAAAAAGTAGGTGTATAAATTGAGAGCAAACGATATTAAGCGTTTAGTTGAATACTACACAAATAAATTTAATACAAGAAATCCTTTTGAGCTTGCAAACCACTTAAATGTCGAAGTCCAATTAGGAACTTTAGGAAGTCGAGCTGGATGTTATATGTTTTTAAAGAATCACAAATGCGTTTTCTTAAATGAAGATTTAGAAGAACATGAACTGAAACTTGTAATGGCTCATGAATTGGCGCATTCCATTCTCCACCGCAAGGAAAATTGCTATTTTATTAGAAATAAGACTCTTCTGCTGTCTTCTACTAACGAAATAGAAGCAAACACATTTGCCGCAGAGCTTCTCATACCAGATTCTATGATCTATGAGAATCCGAGTATGACCAAAAGCCAGATTGCCAGACTTGCTGGATATGATGAAAAGATTATGGAGTTTAAAAAACTATAGATATAAAGGAGAGCTAATCTTATGATAAAATTTGAATCAAAAGAAGTTGAAAACTACTATTACAATATTCTCAAAAAATTGGGGATCAGGCATATTCTTTGGTGTTCTGGGCACACCGTCACCAAAAATGACGTAGACTTACTTGCTCGTGAGTCTTCCGAGGAAGTAGATTCTGGTATTTGCAGAGCGCCTTTTATTGATGCTCCATAGATAAATTATGAGGTGATGATATGATATCAGTCAAAAAATATGTATATCTCTTATCTTGCTCTGACGAGGAGTTAGATAAGGAAATTAGAAAAATGTCCGAGGAGGATGCTAAAGAGCTTTTATCTAAAATGATAAAATTTATCAACCAAAGCAACAGAGAATCATTGAAAGATATAATATAATCGCTACGGCGTTTATATAGAGTAAAGTGGTGTTAAAGGTACAGAGGAAAGAGAGGAAAAAATGAAAAAAGAACGTAACATTTTAATGTGGATTTTGCTCGTATTTCTGCCGCCTATCGGAATAGTATATATGTGGATTCGCAAGAAAAAGCTACCACAAAAAAGGAAAGTAATATATACTGTTATTTTTGCGATATGGACAGTATATGTTATTGCTGTAAATGCTTCAGGCGGATCAGAACCTCAGCAACAGGAACAAACAGATGTGAAGCAAGAGACAACTAATAAAAAACCTAAAAAGAAAGTAGAAAAGAAATCTGACAAAAAAGAAGAAACTAATAAGAAGAGTAATACGGAGTTATACGGAGTTGATGCAGTTGAAATAACTGGCGACTTGCTACAAACACCAACTTTTACAGCGGAACCTAGAACATCTGAAATGGTAGATCAAATCGCACTTACAGCTAAAGCTAATGCTGGGAATTTGAATGATGACCAAGTGAACGCTATTATAAACGATGTGCGTTCCGTAAATCATAATTTTTATTCAGATGAACCGAGTATGCTGAAATACATGTGGTATGGATATTTATTGGATTATAAGTTCGAACCAAACACGCCAAGACAATTACTTGGCCAATATTTATATCAATCAATTAAAAATGTTTACAGAGGGATGGAAACAGCAGAAAGCGGGATAACACAAGCAAATTTTCCTCAGATTGATGAAGAGTTACAAAAAATTGCTGAAGAAAGCATGACATTAGGTCAGAAGAACGCATTAGCTAAAGCTCATAGCTATTTAGAATTTACTGCTTTTTCTCATTCTGGTTTGATAGAGCAGCTTCAATACGAGGGATTCACTCCAGAAGAATCCACATTCGCTGCCGATAATTGCGGAGCTGATTGGAACGAACAAGCAGCCAAGAAAGCTCAGAGCTACATGGAACATCAGTCTTTTTCAAGAGATGGATTGATAGATCAGTTACTTTACGAGGGATTCTCGCAGGAACAAGCTGAACATGGAGCTGCTTCTGTTGGATATTAAAACAAAATAGAAAAACCGCCCCAGTGCTACCAACACAGAGACGGTCTACATATCCGAAGATATGCGATTAAAATCCAAGAATATTGTATCATCTTCGGAGCAGCTACGCAAGCGGAACGTTTGTTTTGCGCTGGCTGTTATTTTTATACTTAATTTTAAAGGAGATGACGAAATGGCAACAGCAAAGCAACTGCCCTCCGGTACATGGAGGTGTCTTGTATATAGCCACAAAGAAAAGCTATATGACAGGGAAGGAAAACCAATTATCGACGAGAAGACAGGGAAACAGAAGGAAAAGAGAATCTACGAATCTTTCACAAGCAATCTGCCAGGAAGAAAAGGAAAGCAGGATGCAGAAGCGCAGGCAGCTACGTTCCTTTCAGAAAGAGATACTAAGAAACGGCCAGAAAATATGACTGTAAAGCAAGCGTTTAAAAGGTATATAGAAGCGAAAGAAAATGTATTATCAGAAACAACGCTGCGAGGTTATGAAACAATCATGAATAACCAAATTGGGGATATTGAGGAAATTAACATCCGAAAAATCACACAAGAGGATGTACAGATATGGGTCAATAATCTATCTGCAAGGCTATCTCCAAAAACTGTCAAAAATGCTTACGGTCTCTTCATTCCGGTAATGTCCATGTACGCTCCGGACCGGACGTTCAAAACTACACTCCCGCAATCCGAAGAGCTGGAATATTATACTCCTTCCGACCAAGATATTGTAAATCTTATAAACTACATCAAGGGGACAGAACTTGAGAAAGCTGTTCTTCTTGCCGCTTTTGGCAGCCTTAGACGTGGGGAAGTGTGTGGGCTTGAAAAAGAGGATATAAACGGAAATTCGATTAGAGTCCGGATTACAAGAGTGCGCGGAAGAAAAGGGATGATCGAGAAGTCACCTAAGACGAAAAAGAGTTACCGATATATTATTTTTCCAGAATTTGTTATACGGAAATTTGATGATGTAGAAGGAAAACTTGTTAAGATGCACCCGGAAGATATCTCTAAAAAGTTTGGGCGTATACTGCAAGCGGCAGGGATACCAAAGTTCCGATTCCACGATCTCAGACATTATACCGCATCGATCATGCACGCTATCGGGATACCGGACCAGTATATCATGAAGCGTGGCGGTTGGAAATCTGATCGCGTGTTAAAAAAAGTCTATCGCAACACGATTGATGCAGAAGACAAGAAATTTATCGATAAAGTAAACTCACATTTTGAGAATATGCAACACGAAATGCAACACGCAGAAAAGGAAGCGTGATTTTACGTGCGTTTTAATCAAAATTGTGAGGGTTCGACTCCCGCCAGGTCCATTTGGAAAAATTGTAGGAAATGCTTGATTTTCAGGCATTTCCTCTTTTTTTGATAAGTGCTATTTTTGAGTACAATTGAGTACAGCCTTTCAAGGAATATGTACCATAGTCAATGCCATACAATCCCAGTAGTTGGATTTGTCACTTTCTCTAAATTCCATTTTGAACCTTCCTCATTCTTAAAATCCTTATTGTTTGTAAACGACTGCAAATTCTTCACATACAACTTTCATAGCAGGCGTAAATTTCAATCCAGCTTCATTCAAACATTCCGTAAAGAATTTTTCGTGAACTTCTCTCCAAAAATCTAAGGATTTATCCCCCTCACCTTCTTTGTATGCGTGTTCTGCTGATACTTCATAAAATGGGACAATGGTTACTTTCTTAGTTTGAATAATACAAACAGCATTGTCTTTAGAGTCCAAAATAACACTATACGCTCCTATTGCAGGCAGAGGTTCGTTTTCCAATTCGTACAGAGGATAAGCTGAAGCGGTAGCAGTTTTTTCGCCAGTTGCAACTAAATGAGCCAGCAAATCCGCTTCCACCCCAAAAGCCCATGTCTCGTAATGGCACTCGACAAAGTTATTCTCCATAATAAATGCTTCCCAAAGTTCTTTCCCTGACATAAGACATCCTCCATCAAATTCAAATTTGAAAACCATAAAATTAAAAGAACAGCCCGTCGGTTTGTGGAAACAGCGGCACTTGCGGTATCTAAAAGGTTTCAATTTTCCTTCCCGATCTGCTTGATCATCTGATTCACATATGTACTTAGCCCTGCTGTCAAGATTCCCTGTACAATTGCTGTAAATACTGCCATTGCAATTTCCTGTCCAGTGCTTGTCGGACAAGATGCAAAGACCCATACCGCACATAACACAATCCCGATTCCACCCAGAATAAGCGGGATATACTTATCTCTTACCGCCTGAGATTGTTTCAATCCAATTCCAATAAAATACAGGACCACTGCCACCATGAGTAATTCAGGTTTTACATATTTCATAATTTCTTCCATTTTACCGTTTTCCTTTAAACAATACGGATTTCTTTATTGTATGCACAAAGTTTCCCTTGGTTACCTGCTATCCAGGCAACAGCAATATTAGTTCTCAAAATACACTCCGAATCAATACCATATAGCAAACCGTTCCTCCCGTCACACTCAACAGAGTATTTCCTTTCCAGAAATGGAGTCCTGCTGTCACAGCAACCGCAATAAGCTGCGGCATAAATCCCGCCCAGGAAGAAAAATCAACGGCACGAAGGCAGTAAATAACCAAAGTTGCCATCACTGCAACCGGTAAAATATTTCCAAGATATCTCACCAGATTTGGAACTGAGCCTTTCCTGAAAATCAAAAATGGCAATAAACGCTCTGCAAATGTACAAAACGCACACACCACAATCATACATATCGTATATCCCATAGAAAGCATTATGTTTTTTCCTCCATTCCTTTTGAGAGATAAGGTTTAAAAAATATCAAAACTGCTACCGTTGTGAGCAAGGAAGGCAGCAGAAACCGCTCTGTTCCTACAAGCACTATCCACAAAACTGATGACAAAGCTGCTGCCAGCGCCGGAAGTTTTGCTTTTGTGCCCCTTATCATATCTACAAATATTACAACAAAAAGTGCGGTCAGTGCAAAATCAATTCCTGTCGTATCAAAAGGAATCATTTCTCCCACCAGACCTCCGATTCCGGAGAATGTAATCCAATAAACCCAAAGCAGAATCGTTGAAAAAATGTGTACCCATTTTTCATTCACTCCGTCTGTTTCTTTGTAAGAGCAAAGCAGAGAATAATTTTCATCTGTCAGACCATAAATCAAAAAATATTTCCAGATCCCATATTCTCTGAACTTTTCAATAAAAGATAAACCGTAAAAGATATGGCGGCTATTCAAAAGCAGTGCCGTAACCGCAACCGTCATAAGAGGAATCTGATTCACCAGAAACGATACCATAAGCATCTGAAGTGAGCCTGTATAAACAAACATACTGATAATTACTGACCATCCGAACTGATACCCGGCATTCGCCATCAAAATCCCATAAGCCATCCCGACCGGAAAATAACCGATCAAAATGGGAATGCTTCTTTTTACCGAATAAAAAAACTTTTCTTTATCATAAATCACCTGTCATCGCACACTTTCCAACACATAAAGCTGCTCTTTCTCCTTATCATACGCCAGAAGCAGCTCCGAAGAGTCTGTTTCTCTTTCTCGATATGAATAGACACATTCCTCATAATCCGGTCGTTCCTTTTGAGGAACATCGATGATATTCAGACAGTTTTCTGCAAATTCCGAATAGGAATTTGTATACAAAGTACCGGTGCCATCATCGGCCCTCCAGTTCAAAAACTTACTGATATCCTCTGTATTCTCATACTGAAGCACCGTATATTTCTCACCATCTCCGTGAAAAGAAGCCCCCGTATCTGCATGATAAAGCTCTTTTCCGCCATCCGGAAGCTGCATTTTCCAATTTGCCTGTATAATCATCTCATCAGACACACAGCCTGTCAGCCAAACTGTACTAAGGAATCCAATTCCAATCACTGCTGCTGTTTTTCTCATAACTCTCCTCCAATCTTCCGGTCCTGCCGAGTTTTCAAGATGCCTCCATTGTAGCAGACTCTTCTGCTTTTTTCCAATAAAAATACTGCATCGTCCCATAAGAACTTTGCAGTATTTTTCATCATATTAAAACAATCCTCTTAATGCCGGATAATATTTTTTGAATTTCTGGTAGCGTTCTTCATACTTTTCCACAAGCTCTGCTTCCGGCTCCACAGTTTCCACCACATGAACCAGTTTATCCACAGCGCTTTCCACATTTTCAAATTCTCCGCATCCGACTGCTGCCAGAATCGCAGCGCCGTATCCGGGACCTTCCTCACTTTCGATCACATCGACTTTCAGATTCATCACATTTGCAATGATCTTTTTCCAGAGCATACTCTTCGCTCCGCCTCCGCAGATCTTCGTGCGTTCGATCTGAATTTCAAGATTTCTCGCCACTTCCAGAGAATCACGAAGTCCAAATGCAACGCCTTCCAGGACTGCCTGTGTCATCTCTTCCCGTGTGGTGTCCATGGACATCCCGATAAATGCCGCTCTGGCAGACGGATCATTGTGAGGGGAACGTTCTCCCATCAGATAAGGCAGATAGAAGACCTGATTTTCACCCAGCTTTACAATCGCTTCCTGCTCTTTTGCATACTCTTTTGTCTTTAAGATCTCATCCATCCACCATTTATTGCAGGATGCCGCACTGAGCATACATCCCATCAGATGATAATTGCCGTCTGCATGTGCAAATGAATGCAGCGCATTGTACTGATCCACACCGAACGTCTTGCTTGATATAAAGATTGTGCCGGAAGTTCCAAGGGAAATATTGCACTGACCGTCTCCTACTGTTCCGGTTCCCACTGCCGCCGCCGCATTGTCTCCGGCGCCTGCAATGACTTTTACATCTGTACCAAGTCCCAGTTCTTCTGCGATTTCCGGTTTCAAATTACCAACCACTTCATAGCTTTCATAAAGCTTTGGCAGCTGCTCTTCTCTGATTCCACAGATATCCAGCATCTCTTTTGACCAGCATTTGTTCTGTACATCTAAAAGCAACATTCCCGATGCGTCCGAATATTCAGTACAAAAAGTACCGGACAGTTTATATGCCAGATAATCTTTAGGCAGCATGATTTTTGCAATCTTCTCAAACAACTCCGGTTCATGTTCTTTCATCCATAAAATCTTCGGTGCTGTAAAGCCTGCAAACGCAATATTCGCCGTATATTTGGAAAGAGTCTCCTTTCCGATCACCTGATTTAAGTACTCCGTCTCTTTTTCTGTTCTTCCGTCATTCCAGAGGATTGCCGGACGGATCACATGATCCGCCTCATCCAAAACAACCAGTCCATGCATCTGACCTCCAAAACTGATTCCTCTGACCTGACTTTTGTCACATTCTGCTGTCAGTTCACGGATTCCTTCCATACTCTGGGCAAACCAGTCCCCAGGTTTCTGTTCTGACCAACCCGGATGTGGGAAATACAGCGGATACTCTCTGGATACAATTTTGTGAATATTGCCGTTCTCATCCATCAGCAGCAATTTCACTGCTGATGTTCCAAGATCCACACCTATGTATAACATACGCTTCCTCCCACTCTACTCATTCCAAGGATTTTCCGTTGGATATCTGACACCTTTTGGCTGATTGTATCCGATCTCACTGACATCCACTCCGATATATTTGAATACTTCAAACAATGCCTTGCCCCATTTTCCAAATGCAACTGCTCCGTGATGCGGATAATTGCCTTCGATCAGAACATGACGGTAAAATCTTCCCATCTCCGGAATTGCGAAAATTCCAATGGATCCAAAGGAGCGTGTCGGCACCGGAAGTACTTCTCCCTGCGCAATATAAGCGCGCAGCTTGCAGTCTGCCGTACTCTGCAGACGGAAGAATGTAATATCTCCAGGGATGATGTCTCCTTCCAGAGTTCCCTGTGTCACCTCTTCCGGAAGCGCTCTCGCCATGATCATCTGGTACTTCATCTCACAGAATGACAGCTTGGAGGACGCTGTGTTTCCACAGTGGAATCCCATAAATGTATCTTTCTGTGTATATGGGAACTTGCCTTCGATATCTTCTTTGTACATGTCATTCGGTACTGTATTGTTGATATCCAGAAGGGTCACTGCATCTTCACTGACAACTGTTCCGATAAATTCGCTCAGTGCACCGTAGATATCTACTTCACAGGATACCGGAATTCCCTGCGCTGTCAGACGGCTGTTGACATAACATGGAACAAATCCAAACTGTGTCTGGAATGCCGGCCAGCATTTTCCTGCGATCGCTACATATTTTCTGTATCCTCTGTGCTCTTCTACCCAGTCTTTTAATGTCAGTTCATACTGTGCCAGTTTCGCGAGGATTTCTGGTTTTTTATTGCCTGCTCCCAGTTCTGCTTCCATCTCTTTTACGATTGCCGGGATTCTTTCATCTCCATCATGTTTATGGAATGCCTCAAATAAATCCAGCTCTGAGTTTTCTTCGATCTCAACTCCCAGATTGTACAGCTGCTGGATCGGCGCATTACATGCAAGGAAGTTCAACGGACGCGGACCAAAGCTGATGATCTTTAAACTGTTCAGTCCGATGACAGCTCTTGCGATCGGACGGAACTCTGCGATCATATCTGCACATTCTTCTGCATTTCCTACCGGATATTCCGGAATATATGCCTTTATATTTCTAAGTTTCAGATTATAGCTTGCATTGAGCATGCCGCAATATGCATCTCCTCTTCCCTGTACCAGATTGTCTCCGCTCTCTTCGGCTGCTGCGATAAACATCTTTGGTCCGTCAAAATGTTTGGCAAGCAATGTCTCTGCGATCTCCGGTCCGAAGTTTCCAAGGTACACAACAAGTGCATTGCATCCTGCATTTTTGATGTCTTCCAATGCCTGCACCATGTGGATCTCACTTTCCACGATACAGATCGGACATTCGTAAATATCTGCATCTCCATATTTTTCTGTATATGCTTTCATCAAGTTCTTCCGTCTTGTCACGGAAAGACTCTCCGGAAAACAATCTCTGCTCACTGCAACGACTCCGATTTTTAATTCTGGCATGTTACTCATACTGTTACCATCCTTTCTGTTTGCTTTTTATTTTTACGCAATTGTTATATTTTCACCTTTTAATCCGTTCACCGCACCCTCGATCTGTGCGTCTTCGTGTGCGATCAGCCACTTGTTCACTGCTGTTAAAAGTCGGCTCTCGCCCTTTGCTTCCGCTGCAAACGGCAGCGCCTCATTCGTTCCCTTCGGAAGTACGACCACACAACGGAATCCGCCTTCCTTTGCATTACATGGCGCATAGTGCAGTGTTGTCGCGTACAATTCTACTGCGGTTCCTGCCGGAACAAGAAATGCTTCCACAAGCGCTGTATCATAGGTATCGTCTTTGATGTCCTGCTGACATCCAAGCAGCAGGATCAAATCTGTCACTGCGATATCAATCTCTGAGGATCTGTGATACTCCAGTGCATTCAACTTCACATTGCTCCCATTACAATACCCAATCTGAATCGGCAGCCCTCCAAATCCTTTTTCTCTGACTGCCACCGCATCCGGAAGTACTTCCAGCGCTTCCACAGACGGAACATAAATCACATCTTCCGGAAGCGGCGTGTGTTCCATCTCTTTTAAGATCCGCTCTACCGGAATATCTGACATCACTTTTCCATATTTAGCAAATGCGGTATCTGTAACTTTCTGAATCTCCATAAAAAATGACCTCCAATCAAAAACCTGTCTCCAAGTTTCCCATTGAGGTCATTTTATCAACTTTTTTTCGCTTCTGCGACCTATTATTTATCTATTTTATGTCAATTTCTTGCTCTTTGTTATTGTGAACAGTCACTTCTCTCTTTTTCGATATTCGCTTGGAAGCATTCCGTATTTTTTCTGAAATGATCTGGCGAGCGCCTTGCTGTTTGGAAAACCATTCTCCATAGCGATCTCACTTAAGGTCTTATCACTGTCTTTAACTTCCTTCCATGCATATCTCAACCGGATATCCTGCAGATAGGCTTTAAAATTTACCCCCGCATATTTCTGAAACATCCTTGAAAGATAGGTCGGAGAATATCCAAAAATCTTCGCCAGACTCTCCAGTGTCATTTCTGATGCATAATTTTCTTTAATATAGGACGTAATCGTAGAAAGACGGTTCAGATTTTTATTGTCCCGAAGCTGCGCCTCAGTCACATCAATCCGCTGATACTCAGATACCAGCAGATGCATCACAAGATAAAACAGACCTTTCACTTCCATCTCATAGCCACGCTCTTTTTTTATGTACACCTCATACATCTGGCGGATCAACTCCATCAGCCGTTCATCCCGATCCACCGGATTGTGTGTGAACCAGATGAATCCTTCTCCCGTAAAATAATTCTCAAACAACCGGATCGGTATCTGCAATACAATCGTCTGGTTCGGCTTTGGAGAATGAACGGCATGAACTTCGTTGGAATTCACGATCATAAATTCTCCCTGCACAAGAGGATACGGCTTCTCTTTGATATAAAAACAAAGTTCCCCCTCACAGACCGCAAAAATCTCCACAGAACGATGCCAGTGCGTCTCACGCTTATAATTGCCATCCTTGCCCTCAAAAATAAACATCTTGAAGGGCAGCCCCTCATCCGGCACGATCAGCTCATGATTGTACTTCATTTTTCTCTCCTCTACAGACCAAATTCCTCAAATAATTTCTGCTGATAGTCATGATCCTCTGCTGCCTTTATAATATCAGCTATCCTGTCAGCCTTAGAAAGCGCCAGAGTCAGGGCATTGATTCGTTTTTCTACTGCTTCAGAGCTCTCCTTTTTAATTATTTCCAAGCGCTTGTTCACTTCCGCATCAATCTCATCTTTCATCAATTCCCGCAATGCATCACACATTCCTTTTACCTCCTCAAACTTCTGTTTGTTGGCACGCACGATCAATTCCATGACGGAGCGATACAGTGCATTTGCCTGATTTTTTGAATATTCTTCCAATAATTTTTCTGCGGTCTCATTCTGTTCCAGTTCATTGGTCAGACTTTTCAGCCACAGATTTTCAGCTTCTGTCAGTTCTTTTGTTACAATAATCTGAATCGGAATTTTATCTCCCGTTACATAATAAATCCCGCTTTCCGCTTTTTTTACTTGATATCTCAGTTTTGTTTTCAAGTGGTGAATCAATTTTCGTGGATACTTTCCTGTTACCAGAGTAATCGTAAGTTCTTCTATCGGAATGCTGTCCATCTGACTGGTATCGGATTTGTAAAAACAGGTATACCCATACACCTTATAAAAATCGTCGATACTCAGATAATCCAGGGGACTTTTATATTCCACGATATTATGTTGTCGGAAAATCCGCCCGATATTCTTTCGGATTACCCGACCCTTGTCCTTTTTGATGATCAGAACATCGATTTCTTTTGGTTTGGTTCCCAGCTGATGCTCATTCTCAAAAATCAGATGTTCGGCATCTTCCTGCAGTTCGATCTGTATCTCTGCGAAAAATGCAGGATGCCACTGAAGCATTTTTGCTTCTTCTTTTTGCATTTCCATACAAAACCTCCTTCTTTTGTTAATTTCAGGAGATTTCGCCTTCCGAAAACTCCTGCCTGCTTGATTTGAAAAGCATGAATTTTCTGAAAGGACAGGCGTTTGCCTGTTTTTGAAATGAATAAGATATTCCACATTACACACGTGGAATCAAATGAATGTTAGAAAAATATGCTTTTACCTATTTTACCACATTTTTCTCAAAAGCACACTTTCTTTCTCATAAGATCCATAGATGAATTTTCTCCTGTTCTGTGCTATGATAAACAGAGTTTCAAATACGCTTCAGAAAGGATTTTACTTATGAATTATAAACATATTATCTTTGATTTCGGAAATGTCCTTGCTACCTTTCAATCAGATGACTTATTGCGCTCCTACTGCAATCGCGAAGATCTTCCCATTCTGAAAGATGCCGTCTATCACAACTGGCAGGCACTGGATGAAGGAAGTATTTCCTATGAAGAATATCAGAAGGAGACCTTTGCGCAGCTTCCTGCCCGACTTCATGAAACTGCACACAAATGTTTTGACACCTGGTATCAACACATGATCCCGATTCAGCCGGTGTGGGATATGATACACAGATTAAAGGAACGGCACGTCGGACTGTATATTCTTTCTAACGCTCCGATTTTCTTTGAAGAACACGCAGATTTTTTCGAGATCACCCGCTTATTTGACGGTGCCGTCTATTCCGGATCCATCAAAAAATTCAAACCAAATCCTGATATTTACCAGCATCTGTTTGATACCTTTTCACTGGATCCGTCCGACTGCTTTTTTATGGATGACAAACCCGAAAACATCAAAGCTGCTCAGAAGCTCGGGATGAATGGAATGGTCTTTACTGGAGAGAATCTCTCAGAAATCAAACATGCCATCGGACTGGAAGAATAACTTCCGCCCGATGGCATATTTCTTACAGATTTCTGATTTTAAATTCTCTCTGCGCTTCTCTTTTCTGGTCTTTTTTCGCGATATCATCCCGCTTATCGTACAATTTCTTACCTTTCGCAAGTCCAACTTCCACTTTTACAAGACTTCCGTTGAAGTACACCTGGAGGGGAACCACTGTATTTCCCTTTTCCTTCATCTTGCCGAAAATCTTGTCAATTTCCTTTTTATGGAGCAGAAGCTTTCTCGGTCTCAGCGGATCTTTATTAAAGATATTTCCCTTTTCATAAGGAGAAACATGCATTCCATAAATAAACATCTCCCCGTTTTCGATCCGGATAAACGCTTCCTTAATACTGCACTGACCCATGCGGAGGGATTTGACCTCTGTTCCATGCAGTACGATTCCCGCCTCATATTTTTCCAGAATAAAATAATCGTGATATGCTTTTTTATTGTTGGCGATCAATTTGCCTTCTTTTTTTGCCATCGCACTTTCCTCTCTTCTTCCCGTTAAACTCTACTCGTTTTCTTCGCAAAACTCAAAATCAATCGTTCTCTGCAGCCGGTCTGCACCAAGGACACGCACACGGACTCTCTGTCCCAGTTTATAGACATTACGGAAATGCTCTCCCACCAGTTCATACTGCTCTTCCCGGTACTCATAGTGGTCGTCCTTCATATTCACCACATGTACAAGACCTTCGATCGTATTCGGCAGTTCCACATATGCTCCCCATTTTGTAATACCGGAGATTACACCTTCGAATTCCTCTCCGATTCGCTCCTGCATATATTCTACTTTCTTTAATTTTACGGTCTCACGTTCAGCCTCTTCTGCTCTGCGCTCCATCTCACTGGACTGTGTTGCCACCTCCGGCAGAATCTTTTCATAATGTGCCATCCTGTCATCACTTAGTCTGCCGCGCAGATTCTCCTTAATGATCCTGTGGATCTGAAGATCCGGATACCGCCGGATCGGAGACGTAAAATGTGTATAATACTGCGCCGCCAGACCGAAGTGCCCTGCATTTTCCGGTGTATAGCGCGCCTGCTTCATGGAACGCAGCGCCAGTCTGCTGATCAGAGCCTCCTGTGGAGTTCCCTCCACTTTTTCCAGCAGCTTCTGGATTTCTTTCGGGCGGATTTCATTTCCCATATGGATGTGATATCCGAAATTATTGATAAACGTACTCAGTTTTTTTACCTTATCTTCTTCCGGCGCCTCATGGGTACGATATAAAAACGGAATCTCTCTCCAGAAATACTCTTCTGCCACTGTTTCATTTGCCGCAAGCATAAAGTCCTCGATCATCTTCGTTGCCACATTTCGCTCATATGGTTTCAATTCCACTGGTCTTCCCTGTTCATCCAGAATCATCTTCGTCTCAGGAAAATCAAAGTCGATTGCGCCTCTCTTTTTCCTGCGTTCCCGAAGCAGCCCTGAAACTTCTGCCATCTGTTCAAACATCGGAACCAGCTTTTCGTATTTTTGTCTCTCCTGCTCATCCTGCGCTTCCAGAATTTTTGCAACACTCGTATAAGACATTCTCTGGTCCACCCGGATCACCGTCTCTGCGATCACATGATCCACAATCTCACCTTTTTTGTCAACAGTCATGATACAGCTTAGCGCAAGCCTGTTCTCTCCTGCGTTTAAAGAACAGATTCCATTCGAAAGCTTATGAGGCAGCATCGGAATCACCCGATCTGCCAGATACACGCTGGTCCCGCGTTTCAGCGCCTCCCGATCCAGTGCACTTTTTTCCTGCACATAGTTAGTCACATCTGCAATATGCACCCCCAGCTTCCATCCGTTCTCCACTTCTGTCAGAGAAACAGCGTCATCCAGATCCTTTGCATCCTCTCCGTCAATGGTCACCATCTGCCAGTCTCTTAAATCCATGCGCCCTGCCATATCCGCTTCACTGACATCTTTTCCGACACGTTCCGCCTGATTTAGCACTTTCTCCGGAAATTCCACCGGCATATCATAGCCTTTCACAATGGACATGATATCTGTTCCCGGATCATTGATGTGCCCGATGATCTCCACGACTTTTCCTTCCGGCTTCATATTTTCCCCGCCGTAGGACGTCAGTTCTACCACTACCTTGTGTCCGGTCATCGCTCCTTTTTCTTTGCCTGCCGGAATATAAATATCCTTCAAAAATCTCTGATTATCCGGTCGTACAAATCCAAAACTTTTGCTCTTCTCATACAAACCGATCACTTTTGTCGTTCCATGAGATACCACACGCACAATCTTTCCTTCTTTTCGTCTTCCCTCCGGTGACTTGGTGATCAGAAATTCCACTTCATCTCCCTGAAATGCACCGTTGATATTCTCTTCCGGAATAAAAACATCCTCTTCATCTTCCCTGAGCACAAATCCGAAGCCGCGAAGATTCGCCTGAAATATTCCTTTTAAATACTGAGGCTGTCCTTTTACATATTTTCCTTTCTTGGAAACATAAATCTTACCGTCAGCCTCAAGCGCCTCCAATACCTCTTTCAATTCGTGTCTCTGCTCTCTTGGAATCTGCAGAAGCATGGCAATCTCCTTCAGCTTCATCGGTACATAAAGATCGTCACAGATCAGATCATAGATCACCTTTTTGCGTTTCTCAAATGTATGTTCCATTCGTTCACCTTCTTTCATACTTAGTAGTTCCTTTTTTTATATCCTCTATTCGACTTCCGTCAATTTTTCATAAAAGAAAAACACCCTATTTTTGCATAGAGTGTTTTATCGCTTTCTCTTAGTTAAATACTTTCAGATTCAGCACTGCTGCAAGTACTAAAAATAAAATAGCAAGAAACTTGGTAGACTTCACAAGAGCGCCTTCCATAGAACGACCTTTATTCTGTCCCCAATAAGAATCTGCCGCACCACTGATCGTTCCAAGTCCTGCGGATTTTCCTTCCTGAAGAAGAATAATTGCTGACAACGCAATACAATCTATTACAAAAATAATCATTAACACAATTTTTAAAATATCCATACGTTCACACCTCCTGTGGATAACCTTTTATAGTCTAACACAAAACCTGCAATTCTGCAATAGATTTACGTGATAAAAATGGCGGATGAAACCAATTATTTCATCCACCATCTCATTTTTTCAGGCTTTTACAATCCTGTTTATTTTTTCTTTCTTCTGATAATCACTACTGCGCCGACAACTGCTACTGCTGCCACCAGAAGTACTGCCCACATGATCACATTGGCATTGTCTCCTGTCTGCACACTCTGAGAGTGGGAACCGGATGTACTTCCATTGTTATGACTTCCGCTGTTGCTGCCTCCACTATTGTTTCCTGTATTGTTGTTTCCGCTGTTATTGCTTCCGCCATTGTTATTGTTTCCACTGTTGTTGTCGTTTCCACCATTGTTATCATTTCCGTTGTGATCGTCGTCCGGACCCGGGTCTGGATTCGGATTTGGATCTGGATTTGGATTTGGATCGGCTTTTTCTCCTCTGACCAAAACCTTCACATCAGCTTTGGCTGTTGCTCCGTTTGTATCCGTTACCTGAATGGTCACAATCACATCCGTATCGTTTTCCGGTGTTGTTACCTTTCCATCCAGTCCGATGATTCCTTCCGGATTCACTGCCACGATCTCGATCTTGCTTCCTTCCGGAACTTCCGGCAGAACCAACATTTCTGTTCCTGCTTTCACTTCTGATGGAATCTTATGGTTTTCCAGGATGTCGTTTAAGATTTCCTGTGCACTCGGAACGTGCGGTACTTCCACTGGTTTGAATTCTCCTGTCAGCTCTGTATTTTTCTCTACTGTAAACTGATATTCTGCATCTGTGGATACATATTCGGTCTGTCCTTTTTCTTTCCAGCCCACGAATTCAAATCCTTCTTTTGCTTCTGCCTTCACATATGCTGTCACGCCTTCTTTGTAAGCACCGTCCTCTTTATCCATGGAAACCGTTCCCATGTTTTCATCATTGGACTGTACCACAATGCGGTAGTATTTCTCCGGAACCGGCGCCAGTCTGAATTCTGCGCGCAGAACCCGATCGGCTTCTGCCTGGAACTCATATTCTGCTCCTGCTCCCTCTACCGGAGTGAGTACTTCTTCTCCGTCTGCTTTTGTCACTTCCAGCCACTGTACAAATTCATATCCGGCCTTCGGCTCTGCTTTCACCGTGATCTTTGTTCCTTCTTTGTAGATGTTTCCTTCATTTGCAGGATCCATTGTCACGGTTCCCATCTGCGGATCCGGTGTCTCTACATAGATCAGATAAGAATGCTCTACTTCTTTAAAGTTGGCTGTCAGCTCCATATTTTCCTGAATCTGGAATACGTACGGATTCTCCTTGCTGACAATCTCCTGGGTTCCTTTCTTTGTGAAGCCTACGAATTCATAATCCTCAGATGCCGGTACTGCACTGACCTTGATCTCAGTTCCCGCCTCATAAGAATCCTGCTGTGGTTCTACGAGAACAGATCCCATCGTTTCATCATTTGCTGCAACTGTAAATGTAAATTTCTCTACCGGGATTTTTTCGAAGTTGGCAGTCAGATCTACATCTTTGGTTACTTCAAATACATATGGGTTAGACTCACTGAGTACGTTTCCTTCTGCATCGGTCCAGTTCACAAAGCGGAATCCTTCGTTTGCCACTGCAATGACTTCTGCTTTTTCACCTTTTTTGTAGCTTCCGTCTGTGGAATCAATGGTCACAGTTCCCATTGCATTGTCATTTGCTTTTATCGTTACATGGAAGATTTCTTCCGGTACTTCTTCTTTCACAAAGTTTGCGGTCAGATCTGTATTTTCTGTAATTGTAAATGTGTATTCTGCCTCTTTGCTGACTTCTTCCTCTGTTCCGGTCTTTGTCCAGTTCACAAAGCGGAATCCTTCCTTCGCTTCTGCTTTGACTGTTACCTCAGTTCCTGCTTCATAGGAGTCCTGCTGTGGTTCTACACTCACGGTTCCCATTTCTTCTGCATTCGCTGCTGCCTTCAATGTGAAGGTCTCTTTTTCCGGCTCTGTAAATGTAAACATAAATGGAGCTGGAATGGATTCATTTCCTGCGTTGTCTACTGCTGTAATACGTACCTCATAAACAGTTCCGACTTCCAGTTTGTCCATTGTAAATTCTGTGGTCTTACTGTCTCCGATCTTCACACCATTCTGATAAATATTATAGCTTGCCACGTCTGTGTCAGCCGGTGCTGTCCATGTCAGCTTTGCTGAATCCTCATCAACAGGTGTTGCTTTGATTTCTGTAACGACTCCCGGTTTTACCACATCTGTTGTTGTAATTCCGTGAATTTCAATCGCATTTTCAGACGGCACATCTTTTGTATTCAGCGCAAAAATGTTAAAGTCGTAAGTCACACCCGATTCCAATCCTTCAATCCGGATTCGCGTATCTGAGGTCTTGACTTCCTGATCATTCCATTTTACAAGATAAGATGCTGCACCCTTTACCTGATCCCATTCCAGAATCACAGCTGAACTTTCAACATGTACTGCTTCTCCTTGAGCTTCTCCGATTTCCGGAACATTTGGATCTCCAAGTGCTTCCATCGCCGCATTCAGAGCTGCTGCTGCTTTATCAACCTCATCCTTCGTTGCATCCGCATCATTCATTACTTCTACTGCCTCGTCGTATGCTGTCTTAAATGCTGTCCATTTGTCCGCATCATATGCACCCTCTATAAGCCCAGCTCCGCTTTCGATGGCTGTCTGAAGTTCTGCTTTGTTTACCTCTGCTGCCTGTACCGGTGCAAAGATTTTTAAGTAGTCAAGGTTTGCCTGTGTTTTTCCGTCACGAGCTGCAATTGTGCATCTGATTGTATGCTGTTTATTCTCAAGATTTTTTGCTTCAAAAATCTTCTGCTGTGGATCTCCTCCACCGGATCCCGCTAATGATACATTTTCAACTTTTTCACCATCAATGCTTACATCATAACTTGCAAAGTTTGCATGTTTCTGTGCATAAACTTCAATTCCAGTTCCTGTAAACGTATATTCAAAATATTTACCTGCCTGGTTTCCAGTTGAAGGAACTTCTGTTTTTGTCTTTCCATGATGTTTCTCCGGCTCTCCTGCCCAGGTAGACCACTCGGAACCACTCCATTTAATGTTTTCATTTCGTGTTCCATCTTCCGATGCATCTTCTACGATCGTTTCTCCGGATCCAAGATCACCTGCAAGTGCTACAGTCAATGTGCAGGTACCTTTCACTTCAGAATTTGCATTAGAAGTTGCTGCAATCGTAACTTCTCCATTTTTCTTATGAACTGTCACCAGTCCGTTTTCATCTACAGATGCGATATCTGTATTCGAAGAAGACCATGTCACACTCTTATCATTTGCCTCCTTCGGAGTTACCGTTGCCTGCATCTGCACAGTACCTTCTTTTCCGATGGTTGTGATACCGGAAACAGTCGATACATTTACTTCTTCTGGAAGTACCAACGTATTATCCAGAATATTCAGTGCATCCAGTTCTACCTTTGTACCAGAACTTGCATCTGTTTTCTTGTTCAAAACCTTCAGTTCCAAAGTATGTGTACCATGCTTCAGATCATCTTTCTTAAATACCACCTGCTGACGGTCTGTTGTCTTGCTGTAAGTATCTGCCTCACCATAGGACTCTCCGTCAATAAATACTTCGTATTTTCCACGGTCTGTATTTGTACAAGTGATCACTTCGATGCCTGTTCCCAGAAACTCCAGTTCTACGGTCTCTTTTCCTGTCGGGCTGTTCAGATACTTGATCGTATCCTTGTAGTTGCCTTCGTTTGCTCTGTCCCAGTCACCCCATGCACCTGTATACACGATATGCGGATCCTTATTATCAATCTTTCCTGCTCCAAGTGGCTCTGTCAGCTCTACCTTTTCACTGAGCTTTGTCTCTTTGCCATTGACTACTGCTGATACCTGATATCGGATCGTCCCCAATGCTTTATCTGCATTTTCATCAATGTATTCTGTTTTTTCTACACCGTCTGCAATTTTCTGTACGTCTCCGGACTCAATCTGACGATACACATTGTAAGTAATGTCTTTGTCTTTTTTCGTCTTGACTTCATCCCATGTCAGTTTTCCTGTATTATCATCGGTACGTTTTGCAGATAATCCTGTCGGTGCCTCCCCTTTCACAGGAACATCTTTGACATAATATGTCTGTCCGGCCTGTGTCTCAAAGGAGACTCTGTCCTGAGATTCTACTTTTACATCTACAACATTTCCATTTGCATCTGTAATTGTTGCAAAGGAAGCATTTGGAACCTGAACAGTTGCTGTTCCTCCGCTATTTGAAAGAATCTCTGCGCTTGTCAGATGTTTGTTCTTCCAGTTCATGGATACTTCAAAGTTTCCGCGTGCAACCAGTCCGCTTACACTTCCTGATGCCCACGCATCCGGTAATGCAGGAAGCATATTGATATATCCCATGTTGCTCTGCAGAAGCATCTCTGCAACACCGGATGTCATCCCAAAGTTTCCGTCAATCTGGAACGGCGGATGTGTATCCCAGAGATTGGTCATAATACCATTCTTGAACAAGTCTGTGATCAGCTTGTATGCACGGTTTCCATCTGCCAGTCTTGCCCATGTATTGATTCTCTGTCCCATTCCCCAGCCGGTACTTTCATCTGTACGGTTGTTCATGGACACTCTTGCTGCCTCAAAGTACTCCGGTGTATCAGATGAGATCAGATCTCCCGGGAAAAGTCCCAGCATATGGGAAATATGTCTGTGTCCGTATCCCTGTCCCATACTGTTTACAGTCGTTTCTTCATACCACTCTTTGATCTGTCCGCTATCGCCGATTTCGATCGGTCCTTTTAATCTGGACTGATGATCTTTCCATATTGCCACCAGATCCGCATCAACACCAAGAGTTTCTGCTGCTTTGATGGTATCTTCATATAACTGCCAGATCAGTGTCTGCTCATATGTATTTCCTGCTGTTCTCGGTCCGTGCTCCGGTGAATAACTTGGTGAAGATACCAGATGTCCGGTTCCATCATCTATCAAAATATTATCGTAGAAAATTGCCTCTTCCTTCATCATTGGATAGATGTAATTTTGCATATAGGATACATCACCTGTAAATTCATAGTATTCCCAGCAATTCTGAAGAATCCACGGTACCGCTGCCGGCGACCATCCCCAGTCAAATGACCATCCCGGACAAGTCCATCCAAACGGATTGTTCTGGGTATGTGCCATAAATCCCTGATCCACACCTGCATAAATTTTTGCAGTAACACGTCCTGGTTCTCTTAAAGAATCTACGTACGAAATCAACGGCTGCGCACACTCTGCCATATTCGTAGAATAGGTCGGCCAGTAGTTCATCTGCAGGTTTACATTCATATGATAGTCAGAATGCCATGCAGAGTTATTTCCTCCAACCCAGATTCCCTGAAGGTTAGACGGAAGTGTCGCTCTGGACGGATCATCTTCCGGTGTCTCTCTGGAAGACTCAATTGTCAGATAACGGCCGTACTGGAACAGCATCACTTCCAGGTAGCGTCTCTCCTGATCACTTGCAGAACCATCATTATAAGCTTTCAACAGTTTATCTGTTGTCTTCTCAGATGGAACCTGTCCAAGATCCAGATTGACACGTCCAAAGATAGAAGAGTAATCATCCACATGTGTCTGTCTCAAAGCATCATAAGAATCTTTTTCTACAGTATCTGCTGCTTTATCCACATAAGCACGCACTCTGGAAGCAACCTGCTCCTGGCTTTCGCCTGTGCGATATACCGGATAATCATTCTTGTAATCTGTTCCAATCGATGTAATAATCGTAACAGCCTTTGCATCCTTGACTGTAACCTTTTCGTCACCATCTTCTGTTGTTCCGCCTTCTGTCAGAACCTTTGTCTGAGAACTGAATTTCATCTGATTGTCTTTCAGCTGTCCGTCGATAGAAATCAGCGCATCCTCGACATTTGTCGTCCATTCTCTTTCATAAGACTGTGGCTGTGGGTTGTTGCTTCCATTCCCCTTTTTATTATCCGGCTCCACTCTGACATCCAGATTCAGCTTATCGCCACCCTCCGCAGTCAGTCGTGTCACAAGTACATTGTCCGGATAACTTACAAAGTTCTCCCGAGTATAATGTGTATCCCCGTTGTCATACTCAACTCCGGCAATCGCCGTATTCAGATCCAGTGTTCTCTCGTAGTTTTCAACATCTTTATCTGAGATATCTTTAAAATCCAGATACATATTTCCGTAACTCAGATAATATCCGTATCCGTTTACTCCTGCATCATCACTTAAACCTACCAGTTCTCCACACTTACTACTTGCTGCATCATTGTCCCCATTAGCAAACAGTTGCTGAATCTCTTTTACTGTCTGTCCGTTTTTTCCTTTTTCTTCCAGGTTTCCTCCGTTATAATTCGGACGGCTATCACTTGGTCCACCGGACCAGAGTGACTTCTCATTCAACTGAATACGCTCTGTCTGCACACCGCCAAATACACTTGCCCCGATTCCACTGTTTCCGATCGGAAGAGACCATTTTTCCCAGCCGGCATAACTGTCTGGCGCTGCGCTTGAGTATTTCAGTTTCAGTTCACTTCTGTCCTGAGACTCTTCTGCATGAACAACCGAATTGGACACCGGAACTGCAGATACTGTCATCAGTGCCGCCAGTGTACCAGCCAGAACACGTTTTGTCTGTTTCTTTCTCCTTGTTTTCATGTATACCCTTTTTCCTCTCAAAATTTAAAATAAAATCTTACTGACTATACCTCTCTTAACCTCCTTCTTCACCTTAAACTGAAGATTTGTAATGGTTATAACATAATCAATTCGGAAAGTAAATTTACAAAACTACTACTTTATGTCATTATTTTACTGTTTTAGAAAAATCTGGCAGATTTTTAACCTTTTACGCAAAAGGGACTACTCTTTCGAATAGTCCCCTGTCTCTTATTCTAATTCTTCTCCGTTGGATGCAATGACCTTCTTATACCAGTAGAAAGAATCTTTTCTGCTTCTTTCCATAGATCCGTTTCCATCATCATCCATATCTACATAGATAAAGCCATATCGTTTTCTCATCTCTCCGGTAGATGCGCTGACAAGGTCAATACATCCCCACGGTGTAAATGCGATCAGTTCTACTCCGTCATCGATTGCCTCTGACATTGCTCTGACATGATCCTTCAAATATGCGATACGATAGTCATCATGGATGCTTCCATCCGCTTCTACAGTATCAATCGCACCGAGTCCGTTTTCTACAATCATAATCGGCACCTGATAACGTCCATAGATCTCATTCAGAATGTATCTGAGTCCGTCCGCATCCATTCCCCATCCCCAGTCAGAATACTGAATGTATGGGTTTTTATATCCAAGTACCAGATTGCCTGCCCCGTCTTTTGGTGCATCTGTATGTGTCGTCTCACAGCTTGTGCTGTAGTAGGAAAAACTGAAGAAATCGGCTCTTCCTTCTTTTAAAATCTCCAAATCCTCTTCCGGGACTTCAAATGACACACCGTCTTCTCTCCACATTCTCTTCGCAAATACCGGATAATGTCCGCGGATCATTACGTCTCCACTGTAATAGAAATCTTCCTGCATCTTATGCTGTGCACGCAGAACATCCTGCGGATCACAAGTCAGCGGATATGTCGTCATACCTGCGATCATGCATCCTACCACATATTCCGGATACTGCTCATGAGCAAGCTTTACCGCTTTGGCGCTTGCCACAAACTGATTGTGAAGTCCTGCATACGCATTTTCCAGCATCTGTTTCGGAGCATTCGGAACGAAATTCTTCATCATCAGCTGACTGTTGATCTCATTGAATGTAAGCCAGTATCTGACCAGTCCTTTATATTCTTCAAAGATCACTTTTGCATATTTTTCAAACGCATCCACCAACTGACGGTTCGTCCATCCGCCTAACACTTCCTCCAGATACAGTGGTGTATCATAATGGCACATCGTCACAAGCGGCTCGATGTCGTATTTTCTCAGTTCTGTAAATACATTCCGGTAAAATTCGATTCCCTCACGGTTGGGCTCCTCTTCAATTCCCTTCGGGAAAATCCGGGACCAGGAAATCGACATACGGAACATCTTAAATCCCATTTCTGCAAATAATGCAATGTCTTCTTTATAATGATGATAAAAATCAATCGCCTTGTGGTTCGGATAATAATATCCGTCCAGCACTGCATAGGATGCACCTTCCGGTATCCGGGAAAATCCGCCCACCATGCCTTCTGTTCCGTCCGGCATGCGGTACGTGATCCCTCTTGATTTCTTTGCGGAACCACCTGTTGTCACATCTGTTTTGGCCGGTCCTCTTCCACCTTCGTTCCAGCCGCCTTCACACTGGTTCGCGGCTGTAGCGCCGCCCCAGTAAAAATTCTTTGGAAAACTCATTGCTCTTTTACTCCTTTCATCGAATCACATGCAGCATGTCCTCACCATGTACATGGCGGTCATGATCTTTTTCTACAATATCCAGATACTCATCCGTGTTTGTTATGATCACAGGAATCTCACAGCTGTAACCTTCCTGTTCGATTTTTTCTTTCTCAAAGGATACAAGAAGCTGCCCTTTTTTCACGCAGTCTCCCTGCTGTACATGAGCTTCGAAATATTTTCCATCCAGATTCACCGTATTGATTCCGATGTGGATGAGCGCTTCACATCCACCCTCACTGGCAAGCCCGATCGCATGTTTTGTCGGGAACAGCACACGTACAGTACCATCAAACGGTGCATATACATTTCCATTTTCCGGGATTACAAGACAACCCTTTCCAAGCGCTTCATTCGCAAATGCCTCATCTGCCGCTTCGGAAAGTGGCTTGATCATACCGTCTGCCGGCATTGCGAGCATCTCTTTTTCTTTTAAAAGCGCCGGAGCAGCTTCTTTTTTCTCTTCCGTCTTCTCTTCTTTTGACACTGATTTGATGTCTGTTTCTACTACATCATTCAAATATTCATAATCGGAATCTTTGTAAACCAGCATACCAAGAACAAAAGATACCACAAACGGAACGATCGCAGATAATGCGATTCCGATAAAGTTCGGTCCGTCCGGATTGACAAATCCAAGAAGACCGATGATTCCCATTCCCGCATAGCTGTACATCGCCAGATTGCTGAGTGCAACTACAACACCACTTGCCGCACCACCGATACAGCAGATGGCAAACATCTTCTTACGAGGAAGTGTCACACCGTAAGTTCCCGGCTCTGTCACTCCGAAGATTGCAGAAATAAAGGACGGCAGTGCCACTTCTTTGAGTTTTGCATCTTTTGTCTTTAAGATGATTGAGAGCAGAACTCCGCATGTAGCAAAGGATGCACCGTAGGAAAATGCCAGCAGCTGGCTTGGATTTCCTGCGAGCAGGTCCATAAACGCAAAAATCGTAAGAACACCATGGATACCGAACAATACAAAAATCTGCCAGCATCCGCCCAGGATCAGTCCTGCAAGCAGCGGTGAGAATTCACAGATACTTGTGAGAACAACATTAAGTCCCGCACCGATCCTATTTGCCAGAGGTCCGATCACAATAAAGGTCAACGGGAAAATAATGATCAATGTAAGCATCGGTGTCATAAAACCTTTGATCATCTTCGGAAGCACTTTGTCAAACCACTTATACAGCGGAACTGCTGCCAGAAGACCAAACAAAATCGGCAGGAATGTAGAAGTATAGGTCGTATTTACGACATATCCCCATAAATTGATGTCTACATTCTGAATTGCCGGATAACACATTGCAGCTGCCAGGATCAGTCCGAAGAATGGATCGATCTGGAATTTTTTTGCAAAGTTAAATCCAAGAATCAGCGGCAGGAAATAGAAGAAACAGTCTCCTGCTGCATTCATCAGCATATAAATTCCATCTGTCGGTTTGACTCCGACAAATGTCAGAAGGACTAACAGCCCTTTGATAATACCGCAGGCACAAAGCAGATGAAGAGTCGGTCCCATACCACCCATGATCGTTCCCAGAACTTTCTCGAGGGGACTCTTCTTTTTCGCATTTTTCTGTTCTTTGTTCTCTGCCTGCATGGCGTCTAAGCCAAGCTGGCTGCATACTTCATCGTATACATCCGCCACGTGCTCCCCGATGACTACCATGTATTCTCCCATGGCTTTCATCACGGTCACCACGCCGTCCATATTTTTGATGACCTCATCATTTGCGATGGATTCATCAATCAGACGGAATCTTAATCTTGTAACGCAGTGTCTTAAACTTTCAACATTTTCTTTTCCACCGACATTTTTAATAATGTCTGCGGCTAAACTTGAGTATTTACCCATGTCATCCTCCTTATATACAGTTTTCATTGTATAAAGGTGTAGCCAACTTAATGTTACCATCCTGACAAAGCAGAAACACTCCTCATCTGTGCGCGCTTCAGATGATTCGCTAATCTCTGCTCTTATATATAACGCGTTCAATATGAATGGTCAGATATAATTTTTCTTCATCTGAAAGTTCCTTTTCATATTTACGCGATATAAACTCTGCGATTTTTTCCACACACTTATAAGAAGTGCGGTACTTTTGCCGAATTGTATTGAAAAGTTCGTTGTCCTGATCGTCTTCATACTCTTTATCTGTCAGAAGACGCTGTGCAAAGAACTTCAAATGGGTAATAAAACGATAATAATAAACCGATTCTGTATTAAACTCTACGGAAAAATAATAACGGACAATATTGGAAATCTCCTGCATCAGCTTTGTAACTTCCATCGTCTGCTTCAAATTCTCATTGTCCATCTCTGCATTGACAATGTGCAGGGTAATAAAACCAATCTCATCTTCCGGTAATTCTACCTTGAACGTCTGATTGATCATCTTCCAGACCTTCTTCGCCGCCTGATATTCTTTCTCATAAAAACGCTTGATATCCCACAGCATGGAATTCTTCACCACAACACCGTCCAGATATCTGGTGATTGCCATATAAATATGGTCGCTTAACGAAATATAGATTGCTTCATTTAGTTTTCTTTCCAGTGTTTGTGTGAGCATCTCCACAATCTCTGTCGTGATCTGAATATATTCCACAGGAATCTCAGAGATAATCTCCTGAAAATGCTGTTTCTGAGCAGTGTCCTTCAGAACAAACACTTTGTTGATCAGTTTCTCGGATAAAAGGTCTCCCGCCTTTTTCTTGTAGGCGATTCCTTTTCCGCAGACAACCTGCTCTTCCCCATTCTCATCTTTGATGATCACGACATTGTTGTTCAATATCCTGTCTATCCGCATCTTTTCCCCTTCTTAACACATAATAAAAACCTATCTGCACGAAAAACCAGTCCTGTCTCTGCTGCAAATAGGTTTTGTTCTTATTTATTCTACCATTTATATTGTTTACATGTCAACATTTCTTCTGCACAAATATTTTGTGCAAAATGACTATTTCAAGAATGCTTTTTTGTGTATATTTTCAGAGATAGAAAATAGCTGATCACCATCAACACTGCTGCCGTCACCAGACCTATGATACACCAGGTACTCTTTCCAATCTGTATCAAATCGTCTGAACCTATCTTAAATACACCAAACAGAAAAGCAATCACCAACGCAGCCATTGCTATAAATGTAAAGATTACCCCCTTCGTGTTCCCCAACCAGAAATAAACTATATAGCTTACTGCAAAATAAATCAAACCACCGGCCACCCCGATTCCCCATGTTGGAATTGCTTCTTCCAATGGAATCGTCTGATATCCATACACGTAGATTAACAGAAACAGAAAAGAAAGCAGCAGTATCCCACCCTGTACGAGCAGACCTCCCAAATATTTGGAAAGAACAATTTCCATTTTGCTAAGAGGGTAGGTAAGCTGGATCCGATCAAATTCTGCCTTTTCATCCTGCTCCACCGTCATCTGCAGCAGTGTACTTCCCATCATTGGTAAAATCATTACTACGATCAGCAAAAATCCATAGGTTCCCCTCATCATGCTGTTGACTGTGGTCAGAACTGTAATAAGCCCTAACGAAATCAACCAATTTAACATATTCTTCTTAATGCAAAATCCCTCATATAAATCTTTTAAAATAATCCCTCTCATGCCACTTTTTCTCCTCTCACGCAGTACAGCATCACGTCTTCGATCGTTGCCTGTTCAATCTCCAGATCTGAAAATACCTTCCGGATTCCCTGCTTATTGTTGACCAGAACCCGATATCCATAGGTATCCTTTCTGTATGCCTCAATATCCTCTCGGTTCAATGCGTCAAAAATCCGCTGTCCACAGTTTAAGACGCCGTAATTTTCCTGAAGCTCATCATAGGTCTTTGTAAACAATAACTCCCCATCATGAATAAATGCGATATAATCCGAAATCTTATCCAGATCACTGGTAATATGAGAGGACATCAGAATCGTATGTTCTTCATCCTCGGTGTACTCTCTGAGAATATCCAGAATCTCGTCCCGGAATACCGGATCCAGACCGCTTGTTGCCTCATCCAGAATAAGAAGCTTCGGATCGTGGCTTAGGGCTGCGGCAAATTCCATTTTCATCTTCATTCCCTTGGAAAATTCTTTTAATTTCTTTTTCTTCGGCAGTTCAAACCGATCCAGATACATATGATATTTTTCCATATCCCAGTTGGAATACACATTACTCAATATCTTTCCGATAAACAGCGGTGTAAAATTCAGATCATAACAGGTCTTGTCAAAGATCACCGCAATCTCTTCTTTGATCTGCTTTTCATTTCCTGCATACTCTTGTCCAAAAATCCTTAAAGACTCATAGTCGCATTCAATCAGCCCGAGAATCGCATTAATCAGAGTAGATTTTCCGGCGCCATTCTCTCCGATCAGCCCGAGCACACAGCCCTTGGGCAATTTCATCGAAATATTTTTTAATCCAAATTCTTTGTATGTTTTACGCAGTCCTTTGACTTCCAGTGTAAATTCCATCACACATCCTCCTCTTGATACAATACGTCTAATGTCGTTCTCAATTCCTCAAGTTCAATTCCGTTTTCCTTTGCCAGCTCTACCGCATCTGTTAAAAGCAGTTCTACCCGTCTTCTATTCTCCTCCCGGATAAAGTCCTGGTTCTGTGCAGATACAAAGGTTCCTTTTGCCGGAACTGTCACGATAAATCCGTCCTTTTGCAAATCATCATAAGCTCTCTGTGTCGTGATCACACTGACGTGAAGCTCCTTTGCAAGCTTTCGCATGGACGGCATCGGGTCTCCTGCCTTCAGCTCTCCGTTCATGATCATGGCTTTTATCTGGGAAGTGATCTGCTCATAGATTGGTTTCGGACTGGCATTACTTAAAATAATTTCCACTTCATCACTCCTCCTGTCATATCTGTACTTATCTCGTAAGTACAGTATATCTCAAATTGTAATTACTGTCAATATTAAATATGTACAGTTTGTAAAATAAAATGACCACTCCGGAAAAAGATCTCTCACTCTCTCCGGAATGGTCCTCTCATCACATGGATTTCCACAATGTTTCTTCAATTCGAAGCAACTGATTATATTTTGCCACACGTTCCGAGCGGCACGGTGCACCGGTTTTGATCTGTCCGGTATGAAATGCCACCGCCAGATCTGCGATCGTGGTATCTTCCGTTTCACCAGATCGGTGAGACATAATCGTCCGATATCCTGCCTGATGCGCCAGTTCCACCGCTCTTGCCGCCTCTGTCAGTGTCCCGATCTGATTCACCTTGATCAGCACCGAATTAGCTGCTTTTTTTGCTATCCCCAATGCGACTCTCTCCGGATTGGTCACAAACAGATCGTCTCCCACAAGCTGTACTTTCTCCCCAATTTTTGCTGTCAGTCTGCTCCAGCCATCCCAATCCTCCTCATCCAACGGATCCTCAATGGAATAGATTGGATAATCCAGAATCAATCTTTCATAGTATTCCATCATCTCATCCAATGTTCTCGCGATTTTTTTCCCGCTCTTTTTGCTTTCCCCCACAAAATAATACCGCTGTTCTTTTGCCCGGTAAATTTCTGAAGCCGCCACATCTAAAGCAATCCCTACATCTTTTCCCGGCTGATATCCCGCCTGATGTGCTGCCTCGATCAGAAATTCAATCGCCTCTCTGGAATCTCTCAATTCCGGTGCAAATCCGCCCTCGTCCCCGACAGCTGTAGTCAATCCTTTTTGCTTCAAAAGTGTTCGCAGTACGTGATAAATTTCTGTCCCCATGCGCAATCTTTCTTTAAAGCTGTCCGGTCCATAAGGAACCAGCATAAACTCCTGAATATCCAGATTATTGTCCGCATGAGCACCGCCGTTTAACACATTCATCATAGGAATAGGCATTACCTTTTCTCCTACATTTCCAAGATAGTCATACAGCGGAATCCTAAGTGCAGCCGCAGCGGTCTTTGCCGCAGCCAGCGAGACACCTAAGATTGCATTTGCCCCCAGATTATGCTTGTCAATGCTGCCGTCGAGTTCCTTTAAAATATGATCGATCTCCGTTTGTGCCAGCACATTTTTTCCGATTAGAGCCTCTGCAATTTCTTCATTAACGTGACGCACTGCCTGCTCTACCCCTTTTCCTCCATACCGCTTCTCCCGGTCACGAAGCTCTACTGCTTCAAATTTTCCCGTTGATGCGCCGGATGGAACCGCTGCTCTTCCCACGATCTTCTCCCCGGCAAGTATCTCCACTTCTACCGTCGGATTGCCCCGGGAGTCTAAAATTTCTCTTGCGTAAATATCGTGAATCGGTAAATCCTGATACATCTTTTTTCACCCTCCTTGTTGAAAGTTAGTATTTCCAATAATCTGATGATAATTCGTTGACTTTTGAGAAAGCACAAGCTACAATTTTCTTATCTTATTCGGGGGTATTCGACATGAAAAGTAAACTACGACATTTTTTCCTGCTGACCTTCAGTACACTGGTGATGGCGGCAGGCACTTATTTTTTCAAATTTCCAAATCATTTTACATTTGGAGGAATCACCGGTCTTGCGGTTCTCGTTGCCAAAACCGGCGTGATGTCCGCAGGAGATTTCAACTTTATCACTAACATGATTCTTCTGATCATCGGATTTTTTATTCTCGGCAAAAAATTTGCCGCAAAGACTGCCTACTGCAGCATTCTGTTGTCAGTTGCACTCTCCGCACTGGAGCGGATCTATCCGATGAGTGCACCACTGACAAATCAGCCGATGCTGGAGCTTTGTTTTGCCATTGCGCTTCCGTCTCTTGGTTCCGCGATTCTGTTTAACATCGGCTCTTCCAGCGGCGGTACGGATATCATTGCCATGATCCTGAAAAAATATTCCAGCGTAGATATCGGACATGCTCTTTTGATCACAGATGTGCTGATCACCGTTGCCGGTTGTTTCATGTTCGACATTGCAACAGGGCTGTATTCATTCCTGGGACTTGCGATCCGCTCGTTTATGATCGATACTTTTATTGAAAGTTTCAATCTTTCCAAATACTTTAACGTAGTATGTGACAATCCAAAGCCGATCTGCGACTTTATTGTACAGGAATTAAACCGAAGCGCTACTGTCTGCCATGCACAGGGCGCATTTTCCGGAAAAGACAAATACGTCATCTTTACGGCACTGAACCGCCCGCAGGCTGTCCGGCTCCGTAATTTTATCAAAGACGAAGAGCCTTCCGCATTTATTCTCATCTCCAATACAAGTGAGATCATCGGAAAAGGTTTTCATAACGTCTGAATATTTTGAACAGAAAAAGGAGAAACACTATGAAGCATCTCGTCATTGCAGAAAAACCTTCCGTGGGCAGGGACATCGCCCGGGTTTTACACTGCAATAAAAAAACAAATACTTATATAGAAGGAAAAGACTATATCGTCACATGGGCGCTGGGTCACCTTGTCACACTGGCTGATCCGGAGCAATACGACGAACAGTACAAGACCTGGAACATGGATACGCTTCCCATGCTCCCAGAGCACTGGAAGCTGGTAGTCATCAAACAGACCGGCCGCCAGTTCCACGCTGTCAAAGAGCTGATTTTCCGGAAAGATGTCTCTGATATCATCATTGCAACCGATGCCGGCAGAGAAGGGGAACTTGTGGCACGCTGGATCCTTGACAAAGCTGGAAATCAGAAGCCGCTGAAGCGACTCTGGATCTCCTCCGTTACAGACAAAGCCATCCGGGAAGGTTTTCAGAATCTGCGCCCCGGCAAATCCTACGAGCCACTGTACCGCGCTGCTGTTGCCCGTGCACAGTCCGACTGGGTGGTTGGGATCAATGCCACCAGAGCGCTGACCTGCAAATACAATGCACAGCTCTCCTGCGGACGTGTCCAGACCCCGACACTCGCTATGATCGCTGCCAGAGAAGAAGAGATCCGCACATTCAAGCCGGTTCCTTATTACGGACTCAAAGCTGCGGTTGGCGGAATCACATTTACATGGACAGATGCCAGATCCGGCTCTTCCCGCTCCTTTGATAAAGACCGCATCCAGGCGATCAAACAGGCCTCCGCTCCGTCACTGCTTGTAACAGATGTACGCAAAAAGCTGAAAAAAACATTCGCACCTGCACTGTATGACCTGACTGCACTTCAACGGGAAGCCAACCAGAAATTCGGATTTTCCGCAAAACAGACCCTCAATATCATGCAAAGACTTTACGAGAATCACAAAGTACTCACCTACCCTCGTACCGATTCCCGTTACCTTACTACCGATATCGTGCCGACTTTAAAGGAACGCTTAAAAGCCTGCGCGGTAGGTCCTTACAGCAAGATTGCCGGACGGCTTTCCATGCAAAAGCTTCAGGCAAATAAATCCTTTATCAATGACAGCAAAGTGTCTGATCACCATGCAATCATCCCGACGGAACAGTTTGTGCAGCTTGACCACATGAGCAATGAAGAGCGCAAAATTTACGATTTGGTCGTGCGCCGGTTTCTGGCGGTTCTCTCTCCTGCCTGCGAGTATGAAGAGACTTCCATCAGCGGCACCATCGGCGAAGAACGCTTTAGCGCGAAAGGCAATTTTATCAAATCTGCCGGCTGGAGAGAAGTTTATGAGTCGGGCTATACTGCCGGCGAAGACGAGGACGAAGAACAAACCACATTCTCCCAGATTTCCCTGCCGGATGTGCAAAAAGGCGAGACACTTCCTGTCACCGCACTGACGATCACAGAAGGCAAGACCAAACCGCCAGCCTGCTTCACCGAAGGTACTCTGATCGCCGCCATGGAGAATCCGGTCAAGTATCTCAAACATAAGGATAAGGATGTCGTAAAAACGCTGGGAGAGACCGGAGGACTCGGTACAGTCGCCACCAGAGCAGATATCATCGAAAAATTATTCAACAGTTTTCTGATGGAGAAAAAGGGAAATGAGATTCACATCACCTCCAAAGGAAAACAGCTTCTCTCCCTCGTTCCTTCTGATTTAAAAAGTCCGGAACTGACTGCTTCCTGGGAAATGCGCCTGCAGGCAATCGCAAAAGGAAAAGAATCCGATAAAGCCTTTATGAAAGAAATCGAACATTACACCAAAGCACTCATTCAAGAGATTAAATCTGCGGACGGTACCTTCCGCCACGATAACATGACCCGCACCAAATGTCCGGAATGTGGCAAATTCATGCTGGAAGTCAACGGTAAGCACGGGAAAATGCTTGTCTGCCAGGATCGGGAGTGCGGACACAAAGAAACCATCTCCCGCCATACCAATGCCCGTTGCCCGGTATGCCATAAGAAAATGGACCTTGTAGGAAAAGGGGACGGACAACGATTTATCTGCGTCTGCGGACACAAAGAAAAACTGAGTTCTTTTGAGGAACGAAAGAAAAAAGAAGGAAAGGGCGCAAGCAAAAAAGACGTGAATAATTATTTACGAAAACAGGCAAAAGAAGCAAAAGAGCCGATCAACAATGCCTTTGCGGAAGCATTTTCGAAGATACAGTTATAGGGCCTGCTTTGGCAAATGAAGTTGATATCCAACTGGACAGATGCCCCCACGAGGGTTGCAACTCGTGGGGGCGTCTATTCCGTAAAGCGACTTATTCTTTTCTATCTTTATTCAATTTTTAATGGAAGAAATGATCTCCAATCTGAATTCCATAATTTCCATTTCCAAAATACAGACAGTCTCCGATCGGATTGACTCCCGCCATCGCATCTGCCGCTGCCTGCATAGCAGTCTGCGTATATCCTTCCGAGCTGCGGACAGTATCCAGCCATCCTGTCATCGCCGGGCCAAACTGCCCTGACTGATAGATTACTTCGGAAATACTGTTCGGATACACACCACTTCTGACACGGTTCATGATCACTGCTCCGACCGCAACCTGTCCTTCATACGGCTGATTTCCTGCCTCACAGAAGATGATCGATGCCAGAAGTTTCTGATCTTCTGCAGCGATCTGTGCCCGTGCAGCTTCTTCTGCCGCTTTTCTCGCAGCTTCTTCCTCCGCTTTTCGTTTTGCTTCTGCTTCTGCCTGCTCTCTGGCTTCCTGCGCTTTCTGCGCCTCGGCTTTGGTAAGTTCTACTGCCTCTGCCGGAATACTCTCCATCGCAGCAGCAATCGCCCCTGCCCCTGTTGTATATTTGCTATTTTTTTCCTGAATCATCTCGGAACCGGAAACGGATGCCTGACTCGTGAAACCTGCTGCAAATAACAACGCTATTGTCCATACAGTAAGTACTGCCATCCATCGTTTTCTCTGTTTCATAAATAAATAACCTCCTGATTATTGCAATATTATTACGTAGTTCTTGTAAATTATATGAACTAAATTTCGCAAATATTACAAATGTTACAAAAATATTACGTTTTGTATTCTAATATAAAACAGAAAAACTGTCAACCGGAAATTTTTCCCGTAAAATTCTCATATTTTTCTCTATGGATTAAAACCGGTTTGTTTCTGTAAGATGTATATTCCTTGACAAAATCAGGATGTACCTTTATGATTTCAAATGAAAAATAAGAATGCAGAAAGGATAAAAACATGAAGAAAAAAAGCGGACTGATTGCAGGAATTGTCATCTTAATCCTGCTGTGCATTGGAGCCGGGGTTTTATATCAGAACATGAAGCCTGCAGCCAGTGAAGGAGAAAAACATATTACGGTGACCGTCATCCACGGAGACCAGACAGAGAATGTCTTCGAATTTGACACAGATGCAAAATATCTTGGAGAAGTTTTAGAAAGCGAGAATCTCGTGGACGGTGAGTCTGGAGAATATGGTCTGTTTATTACAACTGTGGATGAAGAAACAGCGGATGATTCCAAACAACAATGGTGGTGTATCACAAAAGGCGGAGAACAGGTCAACACTTCCGCAGATCAGACACCAGTTTCTGACGGAGATGCATTTGAGCTTACATTGAAAGAAGGATATTGATGAAAACACGGGAAATTGTAATATACGGTATCCTGAGCGCAGTCCTTCTGGCTGCTCAGGTTTCCCTTGGTTTCCTGCCCAATATTGAGATCGTCACCCTTTTGATCCTTGTGTATACACTTGTGTTTCGAAAGAAAGTATTCTTCATCATTTACATCTTTGTTTTTCTGGAAGGTCTGATCTATGGATTTGGACTCTGGTGGATAAACTACCTGTATGTCTGGAGCATACAGGCACTCATCACTCTCCTTTTCCGGAAAAATGATTCCGTATGGTTCTGGAGTATCCTCTCCGGGATCTATGGTATTACATTCGGAGCACTCTGTACCATCCCCTACTTTGCAATCGGCGGGATTTCCGGTGCATTTGCATATTGGACGTCAGGACTTCTATTCGATATCATACACTGTATCAGCAATTTCATTGTATGTCTCGTATTGTTCAAACCGATCCGCTATGTTTTGGAGAAATGTATACAGCAGATCAAATAATATTTCACACATAACACAAGAGAGCAGCTGTGAGCCCAATGTCATTTAGTTAAGACATTAAGCAGATGTATTCCTATCAGGCAGAGGTAGA
>ERZ894214.60-NODE-60-length-105953-cov-76.4204_pt1 | contig 105953 bp, 117 predicted proteins | sample MGYA00380290_ERZ894214 | MGnify/ENA primary metagenome ERZ894214 (study PRJEB32331, sample SAMN06328421) | human gut metagenome | biome: human gut microbiome; feature: stool | host: Homo sapiens | collected 2014-09-19 ... | reverse complement strand
CATAGATCACATTACCGCAATAATCGGTAGTAGTTGTATTTCCTGCGATACTATGAACAACACGTAGTTTGGTGCCTGCTGCATCATAAAGGTAAGAAATAGAGCTGCCATCTTCGAACTCTATACGGTCCGGTAAATTTAGGTAATTATATTGAATGCCAGCAATCTTTTTATTCAAATCTTTCGATAAATTACCATTGGCGTCATAAAAGTACTCTGTATTCTGTTTTACTCCGTCTTTAAAATCAAAATTATCACCAAAGGCGGAGCCGGAAACTGAATCATCAACCCTTTTCAGTTGATTGCCATTCAAGGTGATGGCCAGATTATCTACTAATCCGTAACCATTGGCAGAAGTTTGTCCATATCGTTTCAATCCCAGGATATTACCATTTTTGTCGTAACCCGTTATTTGCTCATTGAAGCGGTTGACATTCAAAGAGAGATCTTCACCCTCACCGTAAGTGGCATTTTTTAGCCGGGATAAAAGATCGTATTCAAAACGATAACCCCGAATGTCCGGATTTGCACTGGTTTTCCAAGTCATACTACTGATATTTCCGTTATAATAAGGTATGCCGATGCCATCCGTATAATATAGTTTCTGGGAAAATAACGGACTTTCGATAGAAGTCAGCCAGCCACGTAAGTTATAACGGTTGGTTGAGGTTAGCGAATGGTTCCCGTTCACTCTTTTGATATTGGCGATGCGTCCCAACTCATCATAATTATACCTAAGGGTATCAGATGGTAAGTCATTCACCAAACGAGCTTCTGTCAACAGACGTCCGGCATGGTCATAAGTTTTAGTTTGAACAAGTGATATATTCTCCACTTTATCACTGGATGCTATGACATGGTCGCAGAAATCATACGCCATGTTCTGAACATGCACCTTGCCATTTATATCCGTGCTGCGTACTTGCACCGGACGTTGAAAATAATCATAATAGGTACTAGTGCAAAGCATTTGATCTGTACCAATAACCCGTGTCATCACTCCCGTCTGCAAATTCTTGCAATTCAGTTGTTCAGAGTCGTCTCCAAATCGATGCCCATAGTCATTGCTATCTATATAATCCATTGCTGCAGTGAAGCAGGAATTAGCCTTTTTATATTGATAGGTATCATAATATACCACCTTTTGGATATTCAGGCTATCCATCTTTAAATAACTGCTAAAGAGATAACCATAATGATTCTTTGGTTTATCCGGAGCAAAATCAACCGATTCAGAGAAGTTGTATGATATCAAGCCTTTATAAATACCCGTCACCACTTCTCTTCTCAATTTATCGTAAAAGATGCATTTCCATTCATTCCTGTTACGCATCGCCTCATCTCGAATTCTTAATAACTTTCCGTCCTGATCGAAACACATATCTATCCATTCCGCACCGGGAAGTTTCTTACCTCTATAATGGTTGCACTCATCATAGCGATATTGATAAGCATAAAGATCCAACGCATCTTTCTGTCCAAGCGTCTGTAAACTACTGACTGCCATCGGTGGAAGCACAAAAGCCAGATTCCCGAAATTATCATATACTTGATAAGTATCCAGCGTATCCACACCACTGATGGTACGTAATAAAATGCTTTGTTCCAATTTATTAGTATAAGTAAGTGTAGGAAGCCCCGCTTCATCCTTTTTTTCTTCCACAATCAATTCTCCGGTTGCATAAAATCCTTTTTGCGACAGAACGGGATTATCCTTTTCTCCGCTCACCTCAAATAGCCGAACCTGCGATACTCCCGAATTTGTCTGATAAGAAACCCTTTCACTATGCCCTGTAGTATGCCAGTCTTTTCCGGGATTGTATTTCTCCGTCAATCGGTTCAGGGGCGAACCGTCATAAAAAGATTTTTCACAAGCATACTCATCATTATACAATTCAAGGATATGCTTTCTGAAATCGGATGATGAAACATAATTCTTCGAACTGGGACAAGCCGCCGGAAGCCATGAACAACTATCACGATACATCCTGTCATACTCCTTCCTACTCACCAAACTGTTTAACGCGGGAGTTACACCGTATTGTATCGTTTGTTCTGTTCTACCGAACGGATCAAGGTAATTTATTTCATGAGTGGCATGCAATGGACTTTGCAGATCCGAAGAAAAAAGAGTATTGGTGGTTGCTTTAATCGTTGATATATAATTTTTCGTATCAGACCATTTTACTGCAGACTTTTTCCCTTTCACATTTATGTATATAGTACCACTTCCCCCTTCTGTTACAAAAAAATAAGTCCCCGGAGATAACCCAAAAACATCCAGACTTGTCAAGTAATCATCTTTTGCTACCCGCCTAACTATGTGATGAGCTGAATCATATAAAGTGATATTGTTCAAGAAATCTTCTGTTGTGATAGATATATCCATTGTCTCTTTTATCGTAAAACGGTGATATACATAAGGTGTTGAAGAAGATTCTGCAGGAACGAACATACGTGGACAATAAAAAGTTTTATAATACAAACTATCCGAATAACTACCTACTTCCAAAGGGTATTCCCAGTCGGTTCCTGCATTATCAACAAAACCCGTTACACGCAATCTGGGAGTCCTGTATACAGAATCCGGATAACAAACCTGGATATTAAATTCGCCCACTCCACATCTGAAATCTTTAATCTGTGGTAGAGAATCTTCATTTAACGGATATTCATTACTAGTAATCAATTGTTGAAAATAAGTTCTCATTTTCAGGACAGGACGTTTCCCCATAGTATCCAAAGGAACTACACTTATCATATTTATACTATCCAAATTAAATTTATACCATATATCTCCACTACTAAAAGTTCCAGGTTTTACTTCTTTAGAGAATTTATTGTTGAAGTGACCTATATCTATGGAAGTGCGTTCATCAACTCCCACCGGAGATAAATAGACATTAGTTCTAAGTTCTTTGGTAGGGTTTTTCATATCAGACGTACCTTTGCTATAAAGTTCATATTCGCCAGGTTCCAAAACACCATATAACACAGGACAATAAATAGGTATTTGGGTCAAATCTTCGTCAAATTCAAGACCGAATTTTTCTTGGTTTTTAATAGTTTCTTTAACGCCAATATTGTTTTTAGCCCTATTCCTACACGAAAACCGGTCAGAGGTTGGAGGTTTATAATAAAGCTCCAGACTAGTACCATATTGAGGTTCAGTTCCCATCAGATTAGCCATAAATAAAGTAGAACGATCATGTATCGTGAACGTATAGATGACATAATTACGAATTCTTCCATCAATGAGTTTGTTGAGTGGTACATCGTGAGGATGATGAATGGCAAAATGATTATAAACATCTTCAATATGTATTTTTTTATCAACATACTGCGGGATATTCTGACTACTTGCCACTGTCAGTGTAGCAAATAAGAACAAGAGTAATGTTAAATACTTTTTCATATCTGTCTTTTTTATTTATTATAATGATATCTATTATATTCCATCAGCTGCATTTCTCCTTTTTCACCTTTCCTGAATCTTTGCTTCAAGCGTCCTTGAACGTCATACTGAAAGAAAGACGCTTGTCCATCTGGTTCCGAAATATATTTCAAACCTACTGATTGTTTATAATCATAGATCGTAATCTGGGCATGAGGAAGAAGGTCACGCAATTGTTCCATTTCTTTTATATGAGAACCCTTCTCTTCTGAAAGATACTCCGGTTGCCTCCTTAAAGCAGATTTTACTTCTTCATAAGTACTTCCTTTTATTTCAGCTATCGGATATTTACCGTGATAGGACCATAGATAAATCGTAATATTACCATAAGTATCTCTAAGAGTTACAATATTTCCGTATCTATCATAGTTGTCATAAGCTTCGATACCACATCCCAAGCCTCGGAATAATTTGTCTTCCAAATCCGTATCTTCAGGCAATGATTTTATGAGCTTACTACCCCATACAGTCCTTTTCTGAACACCTACACCATCTAACGGAGCATAATGAAAATATACAAAATCTACTATTTTCCGTTTTTCATCCTCCGGTTTCTTCAAGTACTTTATGATACCTATCGGTTCTTCTATTCTATTTGAACTAATTAAATTGTCAAAATAGATAGTAGATGGAAGAATAGACCATTCTCCCGGATGCACATACTTCAAATACACATGATCCCCATTACTGTTGACAGTCTCTTTTTGTGTGACAAATCCATTTGAATTATATTCATAATTATGAAGAATCGACACTCCGTTTTCATCCGTCAGTTTTTCCTGAATCAACAAACAGGGGACAGTAAATATTTTACTCGCCAGAAAAACTCCGGTATTGGTATCTATCGAAACTTCATAATCGACAGTTTTATTTTCGATGTTATAATGATACTCTTCCTCTGCCACTTTATGATAGCGATTGTTGTAAGTCGTCTTAAACAGCAGTTTCCCTCTGAAGGCAGCCAGATCGTTGGGAGCATAGTTGAGAGCCTTATCCAATATCTGATAATAGCCAAAGCTTCTGCTGTGTAAATAGGGTGGTGTTTCAATGTAACTACCTCCACATTCCGCATTATCAGGCACATCTGCCAATGAAGAAAAATGGTAACGGCAAAAGCTTCCGTCATCAAAAGTCTCTGTGACATAACTATAACCTATCGGATATTCGGATATATTATTGAATCGCCCCATACAGTTACTGCTGATTGAGTAGATACGTAGATTTCTATTTTCTGTATAATCATAATTGTAATAAGCGTAATTCATGCTTTCTTCGGGCATACGATAGCGTGGTAGTTCATGGGTTCTTCCGCTTTCCATTCCTGTTGCAGGGTCAAGATAGTTAAACGAACGTTGCCTGTCTTTTCCCGTAACGGGATCATGCAATGTCAGATGTTTAACACGTACTCCGCCCAAAGGAGTATCATAAGTTGCCATATTAGTATCCCAGGCAAAGAAATCAGTTTTTTTAGTCAGGTAATGCCGGTAACGGTTGTATTCATAATCAATCTTCTCCTCCCCTTTTGTAGGATAGGTGATTGTCTTCAGCATTGTACAGCCAGCAACACCCGTATTGACAGCTTTTCTTTGTTCAAAATTCCCATCATAGAAAAATGTATTAGCATTGTCTATGTTTTCATAGCCACCATTCCAGAAGCCCCAATGATCGACGTTCGTAGTCAACGGATCCGGCAAGGTGTTACTCATATCATAATCAAAAGAGTAGACGGCAGGACTCTCACTCTGGTCGCACAATGTTGCTTTCTTCAAAAAGAAATATCGTCCTGATGTTTGATAATCAAATTTGCAAGACTTTAGAATGTTCAAGTCTTGTTTCATTGTAATCCCTGAAAGATAGATTAAATCGTTTCCGTCAGAATCTCCGAAAAAATTAACAGAGAAAGTTTCAATAGTAAAATCTATTTTTATATCATCAACACTAATTGTCTTCAGGATAGGAACATACACTTTATCTTCCATTAAAAAATGATCTGTATCTTTATCGTTTATACTTCTTGATTCAGTAGGTTTAGTATATCCATTCTTATCAGGTTTATAGTATATCCATTGTATTCCGGTGACATAAGAATTCATAAATAAATGATACTTATTTTTTTGCAGACGGCTTTGATATGAAAAAGAGACTACCTGATTTCTTGTTTTATCCTTGATAGAGTTCAGATACCAGGAAGCAATCTGTACTGGCTTGCTTCTTAACTTACTGGGATTATTGGGTATGCTGTATTCCAAACATGAGACACCCCCTCCAAAACTGTAAAGATAGCCGTCTGGGGTTGTGATATTGATAACAGAATATTTAGGAGCATTTTTGACATTATTATCCTGAACAGACATTTCGCTTAAATCTATCTTATATCCGCCTCCTGATATACATTTTGCATTTCCATTATTGTCGATAATAAAGCGTCCTTTATGCCGCCCGAAATTAAAATCGAAGATATCTGGAGCCATATCATATTCAGTTTCCGGATAAGGACGGTTTTTAGTAGCATGGGGAATATTCAGTTTGAATAGATCCGCTTTACTGTACTGCTTAAACTTTCCGTCGCGAATAGCAGCCAACAGACCGCTTTTCTGCTCCTGGCGAACATCATCAGGATTTCCCACTACATTTCTTGTAATAGTGCCACCCACGTTCAGTATCCAGTTATTACCTACTACCGAAGGACGCCGCCCCGGTTTGAAACCATCGGAAATATACTTGATAGACATGTTCAACTCAAAAGCCGTATCTTTGTAATCGAACAATGGGATATCCAGATCAAGCAACCCGTTGTAGTAGTTCACACTAGTGTTGCCATATTGTACGAATTCTGCTGTTTGCGGTGTAGAAAAACCGAGATTCTGCGGTGAAAAATAGTACCCTTGAAAATCGGTCGGAATAAATCCGGAACTGTTTTGCGCATATATATGTGTGCCTGTGCCTAACAGCAGGAGCAAACACAACATTTGTTCTATAAAATTCTTCTTTCTCATTTTTTATATGATTTATCTTATGAGTAATAAAAAAATAGAGAGGGTGAAATAGAAAACTTATACACCCTCTCTTCAAATGAACTAACCCTCTGTATCTTTACAGATTCATCGCATTACCGCCCAATACGCCCGCTACTGCTGACGCCACTGCGATGACTACTTTCAGAATCACATCCCAAAGGGATTTTTTAACTGCCATAACCTTACACACCTCCTTTCCATACTCTATTAATAATTGACTGATTTCAATAACCAATTACGTTTAATGATTAGTTACTTTCAATACCCTGTTACTTCCTGAAAACCTTCCTACCTCATATTCTCGTTATCCTATTGATAACTAATTCTTTACTCATCAGGAGTTCAAAACTCCGCTTTCACCTCAAAACACGGACACGCCTTGATCCACTCTTCCGGTTCAATCTCCCCGTTTCCGTTGCGGTCGGGACTTAAATCCCGATGACCGCACACCCGACTACCGGGGAAAGTCTCAAGTAATTGATGTACCAGTAAGCGGAGTGCCGCCCGTTGTTCCGGTGTCCGCGTGTCTGCCGGACAACCGTGGGCATCCAAACCGCCTTCGTAGCAGATACCGACACTGTTCGAGTTTAATCCTTTCACGTGCGCACCGATACGTTCAATCAGTCGGGTGAGGTGAACTGTTCCATCCTTGCGGATGTAGTAGTGATAACCTGTTCCGTTAAATCCACGCCGACGGTGTTGCATCTCCAAGTCATCCGGGGTGAGAGAACGGTCGGCACGGGTGGCGGAACAGTGGATCACGATCAAATCAATCTTTCTCATCATAGTGCCACTATTTTTCTTATCAGTTGTAAACATTATCTGCACTCTACGAATTAAGCTGCCGGATCCGGAGCTTCACCGCTACCGCCTCCACTACCTCCACCGGAGTCTCCGCCACCTTCATCACCGGGATCTTCACCATCGGTTTTCTTTTTCTTGGGCGCGTCGAGATCCAGAAACTCGATTTTCTCACCGGCACGGGTAGACGTCAGATTAGGACGAACACTGCTCGAAGGACGGAAATTGATATTGACCGTTTTGATGTTCTTCATCGTACACTCATCTTTCGTGTCCACTCCCCGCGTGGTAGCGGAAAGGCTGAATACACCAAAATCATGGATATTGACGGATTTACCGTCGAACAGCGCCGTACGCATCGCTTCTACGAGATTAGTCAGCACACTCTGAATGTCACCCAGCGACAGGGAACTTTTCTCTTTCATCGTGTAAGCAAGTTTATCCAGGTCTACACTCTGTCCCTGCGTCACAAGTTGCGGATGATACTTCACCACCCCATCAACCTTTCTCGGGTCTTTACGACCCATTCTTTTAAATGGTATTGCCATGATAAATTAAAAATTGAGAATTAATAATTGAAAAATAAATATTACAGATTGCGGTTGCCGCAATCAATATCGGAAGAGAGGAACGAGCTCTGTTTCTTTTTCTTTCGATACCTCAAAGATAGCGTATTATAAGGGGATGAAATGACGTACTTTGTCTTACTTTGACCTAGTTTGTCTTACTTTCATTCAGAATGTATTTACTTTTATTCAGAGTGATTTTATTTGACTTATATACTTGGACAAGCGGGAGATTTTCCGTATATTTGGAATACGATAAAATTAATTTTCCGAAGATATGAAAGCAGAAAAAGAAGAGATAGCGGAGGAGCCGTTTGTCATACGTCCGTATTTGAAATCGGAGCTGGCACATTTATACAATCCTTATGTACCGTTGGTGTATGCCATGCGGAAAATGAGGGAGTGGATCAGAAATAACAAGGAATTATATGACGCAATGTATAGCGGCGGCGAAGGAAAAAACGACCACGCTTATAGTGCAAGGCAGGTGCGGCTCATCGTGAGGTATCTCGATGAGCCATGAATCTCTTTAGGGCAAGTGCTGATTAGCTATAACGAAAATAAAATTAGCTATAATGAAATCGAGATTAGCTATAATGAAAACAGAATTAGCTATAATGAAATCAAGATTAGCTATAATGAAAACAAAAGCGGTTATGGGGGTATTCTGTCCAATATCTGTTTTATAATGCCAGCCCTGCAACTGTGCCCTGTCGACATTATGATGGGACTCCGTATAATACATGGTATCTTGAGGACAAACAGACTGTGTGTTTTCTTATTGAATGCTGTTAGTTTTCTTATTTAATAATGTACACGTGCGCAGGCGCGAGAGAATATTCTTTTTATATAGAAAAAGCGTGTAATTGAGGTGGAGGGGTTCCACCTCAATTACACGCTTTTTCCATCAAATAAAATCTATAAAGAGAATAAACAGCATAAGTAAATGACAGGAACAAAATAAAACGTACCTTTGCGTCTTTTTAAACCAACATTTTTTAACAGTAATCAAATAACACTTAAAATCATGAGAAAAAAGACATTTTTTCCGAAGGCTTCGTTTATCAGAACAAGCAGGCTGTAACACTCGAAAAGGAAGAGTTTCCCCAAGTATCCCAGTTTATCACGCAAATGCTTGGCACTGTCAACAATTTGTATACCAACAGAATAGAGGTAAGTCCAGGCGACCGCAAGAAGTTTCTCCTCCCCTTTGTCCATCTCTGTTATGACCATGACTCTGTTTTTAACATTAAAAGCCCCAAATACTTTGCAGAGTTGTTGTTTATGGCTGTTGATTTCAAGAAATCGGATGATTCGGACGAATCATTAAGCGTGGAAGAGATTGATTATGAGATACAAAGAATGAAAAGAACGCTTCTTGAGGATTAACACGAAAGAACCGACTGTTAAAAAACTGCTTTTTGAGTACCAAAAGCAGTTTTTTTATTCTACATGAAAAGCCGTCCTTTGCAGTGTGTTAATATTGACACGACTTACATTCATATCAATAATTAAAATGGAAAATATCTCAATAACGACATACAGGGGATTATCACTCGTATCAGGAAGTATCAGTATCCGGCAAATGTTCGAATTTATCCGGGGAGATGTCTATCGCGACAGAATCCGGAGACTCCGGGAAGCAATGGATGCAGGAGAAACGGTGAAAGCAGACCACATGAAGAAGCAACTGCCCTACTGCACCATCACGGCTACTTACGCCAAGGAAAGGCTGGCTTACAGTCTGGACAAGTATCAGGACATCATCACGCTCGACTGTGACGATATGCCGGCAGAAAAGATCCCGGAATTCCGCCAACTAGTGAACGATTGCCCCGACACGCTAGGCAGCTTCGTCAGCCCCCGGATGCACGGGCTGAAGATCTTCGTCTATCTTACCGGCAATGAGGCGGAAGCCTTACGCGCCGAACTGAACGCATTGGGAACCGTAGACTTCCTCACCCTCGAACGCTACCACCACCGCATGTACGCTCTGGCAAGCAGCCAATATGAAAAGCTGCTCAATACCAAAGTAGACACCAGCGGAAGCGACCCGGGACGCGGATTCTTCGTGTCGCACGATCCGGACGCTTTCCTCTCTACCGAACGACTGGAAAACGTGAAGCCGCTGACCGTAAAAGTGACACTGCCCACTGAAGAAGAATGTAAAAACAAGAAACGCAAGAATCCGGGAAAACGATCCCCGCTCCTCCCCGTGCAGGAGAATGCGTCGCCCATCGACCTGCAAGTGCAACTCGACTTCCGCAAGGCGCTGGAGTACACCAAACGCAAAGAACGTCTCGAGATAGGCAACCGGGACAATTTCTTCTATTGTCTCGGCAATCAGTGTTACCACCGCCATATCACGGAAGAGGAATCCGTCAGTCTGGCACACAGTCATTTCGGCGACCTACCCGACTTCGACCTCACTCTCCCCCTGCACAATGCCTACCAATACACCTCAAAGACCGACCAGGCAGAAGAAGAAAGCCAACAACCGAGAATATGCCAGGTCATCAAATTTATGGATGAACACTACGAAATCAGGAGAAACGTGGTGAAAGAGCAAATCGAGTTCCGGAGAATAATACCTGATCTCCCTAAAACAGAGCAGCCGCCTTTCAGTACATTGCGCACAAAGGATGTCAACACATTCTATATCAACGCACAGATGAAGAAGATATACAGTTCGCAAGCTAATTTGAAAGCACTGGTAGACTCGGACTATGCAAAGCCGTTCAACCCGTTTATTCATTATTTCACCTCACTCCAGACATGGGACGGGAAAACAGACCACATCGGCCAACTGACAAAAACAGTGAAAGCGGCAGACCAGGCTTTTTTTGAAGACAGCTTCCGCCGCTGGCTGGTGGGAATGGTGGCATGTGCCATCGACGACGAAGCGCAAAACCACCAGTTGATGCTGCTCCACGGCGCACAGGGAAAAGGCAAGAGTACTTTTGTCCGCCATCTCCTCCCACCGGAGCTGAAGGATTATTATCGCAACGGCATGATTAGTCCCGACAACAAAGACCATCTCCTGCAAATGTCGTCCTGCCTGCTCATCAATCTGGATGAGTTTGATACGCTCTCTCCCGCACGCATGCAGGAGTTGAAAAGTCTCATCACGCAAGATGTGATGAACGAACGGAAGGTTTACGACATCCAAAATTATACGTTCATCCGCCGCGCATCATTCATCGCCAGCACCAACAATCCGCACTGTCTGCCGGACATCGGCGAGAACAGGCGCATCCTGTTCAATACGTTGCTGGAAATAGATTATCACACGCCTGTCAACCATCAGGGGATATATGCACAAGCATACGCACTCTACCGGCAGGGGTTTCAATATTGGTATGAGAACCAGGAGATTACGTTTCTCAACAACCGCAATGAGGCGTTCCGCCAAAAAGATCCGTTGGAGGAGAATCTTTTCTTCTATTTCCGGGCAGCCAGACCAAACGATATACAAGCAAAATGGTATCCTGCCTCCCAGCTGCTGTCGGTATTGAGCATGAACGGGCGCACACAGGCCAACGCACAGATGAAACAAATGCTGGTCACGGTATTGGAAAACAACCATTTCCACTCACGGAAGACCTCCAACAATATCACGGAATATTGGGTGGTGGAGTATTCGGCCGAAGAGCGCAAAGAAAATTCAATACGCCCGCTGCTTCCGGTGCAGACGGGGTTGGAGTTGTAGTTTTCCCGCGAAATGGCAGTTTTCACACGGATAGTCGTTTTTCCACAAAATAGCTTTTTCCTCCAAATAGTCGTTTTTGCACGAAATAACAGATAAACGGATAAATTAGTGGCATTAAACGTGTCACTTTCATCCGTTTTTCCGTATATTTGCTCGATATGAATGATGAATAAAGAAAGGAATCGCAATATGATGAAGCAAATACCATACGGATTGACGGATTTCGGTCGCATCCAAAAAGAAAACTATTATTATGTGGATAAGACGATGTTTATCGAAAAGATAGAGATGCAACCGTCTTATCTGTTCCTGATCCGTCCCCGGCGCTTCGGGAAAAGTCTGACGCTGGCGATGCTGGAGGCTTATTATGACGTTCGGTATGCCGACCAGTTCGACGAATTGTTCGGCCATCTGTATATCGGGCAGCATCCTACGCCGATACATAACCAGTTTCTCATCATGAGATTCAATTTCTCGGAGGTGAGCTCGAATGTCAATGAGGTGGAGGAATCTTTCCGTTTGCATTGTTGCGGGAAGCTTTCTGATTTTGTTTATAGATACGAGCATCTGTTGGGAAAAGACATTTGGAATGTTCTGGATGAAAAAACGCAAGCGGATCCCGGCGCCTTTTTGTCCTCAATCAATACCTATGCTACCCGTAAGGGAGACCTCAAAATCTATCTCCTGATTGATGAATACGATAATTTCACGAATACCATTCTTTCTACTTACGGCACGGACTTATATCGGAAAGCGACACATGGAGAAGGATATATCCGCAGGTTTTTCAATGTAATCAAAGCCGCCACGACGGGAATGGGCTCTGCCGTCAACCGCCTATTCATCACGGGAGTAAGCCCGGTGACAATGGATGACGTGACAAGCGGATTCAACATCGGAACGAATATCACCACCGACCCATGGTTTAACGACCTTGTAGGTTTCAGCGAGAAGGAATTGCGCGAGATGCTGACGTATTATAAGGAACAAGGCGCTCTCCCGATGTCGGTAGACGATGCAGTGACAATGATGAAGCCTAACTATGACAATTATTGCTTCAGTAAAAATAAATTAGCAGATTGTATGTTCAACTCGGACATGGTGCTCTACTGCATGAAGTCATTGATATTGCACGGAGTAAAACCGGACGAGATTGTAGATCCCAATATCCGTACGGACTTTAACAAGCTTGCCTACCTTGTCCGTCTCGACCATGGACTGGGCGAAAACTTCTCCGTCATCAAGGAGATTGCGGAGCAAGGCGAGATAGTGACTGAAATAGTCACCCATTTCTCCGCACTGGAAATGACGGACGTGGGCAACTTCAAATCTCTGCTGTTCTATTTCGGACTGCTTTCTATCAAAGGGGTGGATATGATGGGGCGTCCCATCCTGCACATTCCCAATCTGGTGGTTCGCGAACAGCTATTCAATTTCCTGATTCAGGGATATGCCCGTCATGACATCTTCAAGCTCGACGTGAACCGCTTGCGCACTCTGTTTGAGAATATGTCCTTCAAAGGAGACTGGAAACCGATGTTCGAATTTCTGGCAGAGGCCATTCGGGAGCAGAGCCGGATAAGGGAGTACATAGAAGGGGAAGCTCATATCAAAGGATTCCTCCTCGCCTATCTAAGTATGTTCCGCTATTATCAACTATATCCGGAATATGAGATGAATAAGGGTTTTGCCGATTTCTTCTTTAAGCCCAGTCCGGCGGCACCCGTATCTCCACCGTACACGTATCTATTGGAGGTGAAGTATGCGAAAGCAGGAGCATCGGAGAAAGAGATACGCGCACTTGCCGATGATGCACGGGAACAGTTGATTCGCTATAGCAAGGATGAATGTGTGGCAGAAGCTCGTGAGAAAGGGGGATTGAAACTGGCAACGATCGTATGGCGCAGTTGGGAATTGGTCCTGATGGAAGAGGTATCATAAAGTACTTGTCACATCACAAACACCGATTTAGGTATGCACTCACCTCCACATCTGATATTGGGCTAAATAAATAATCTCATCAGAACAGGTGAATGGAATCCTATCTATAAAAATCAGGCGCGGATTACACGAATTGCACGATTTCTTTAAAATCAGAAACGTGTTATCCGTGTAATTCGCGCCTAAGTTTTATACGATGGTTACGACGTCCAAGACGGGAAATTACTTGTCCCCGTACATCTTCGCTCTCAATTCCTTGATGTGATCGGACGTGATATATTCGTCATACTCCATCATCTTGTCGATGATACCGTTCGGTGTCAGTTCGATGATGCGGTTGGCAACCGTCTGGATAAACTCGTGGTCATGAGAAGAGAAAAGGATGTTTCCCCTGTACGTCTTCAGGTTGTTGTTGAATGCCTGGATAGATTCCAAATCCAAATGGTTGGTCGGAGTGTCCAGAATCAGACAGTTCGCATTGCGGAGCTGCATACGGGCAATCATACAACGCATCTTCTCACCTCCGGAGAGTACGCTTACTTTCTTCAACACCTCTTCGCCGGAGAAAAGCATACGGCCGAGGAAACCTTTCATATACACTTCGTTTCCTTCGCCAAACTGGCTCAACCAGTCCACCAGGTTGAGGTCGGTATTGAAGAAATCGGTATTATCCAGCGGCAGGTAAGCAGTGGTGATGGTTACCCCCCAGTTGAAGGTACCGGCATCCGGCTTCATGTTTCCGTTGATGATTTCGAAGAACGCAGTCATCGCACGCGGGTTGCGCGACAGGAATACCACTTTGTCACCTTTCTCTACGTTGAAATTGACGTCGTTGAAAAGCACTACGCCTTCTTCCGTCTTCTTGCTCAATCCGGAAACTTCCAGAATCTGGTTGCCCGGCTCGCGTTCGGGAGTGAAGATGATGCCCGGATACTTACGTGAAGAAGGTTTGATTTCTTCTACGTTCAGTTTCTCCAACATCTTCTTACGGCTCGTTGTCTGCTTGCTCTTCGCTACGTTCGCGCTGAAACGGCGGATAAACTCTTCGAGTTCTTTCTTCTTCTCTTCAGCCTTCGCCTTCTGGTTCTGTTGCTGACGGAGAGCCAATTGGCTGGATTCGTACCAGAAACTATAGTTACCGGCAAACATATTGATTTTTCCGTAGTCGATGTCTACGGTGTGTGTACATACAGAGTCGAGGAAGTGACGGTCGTGGCTTACCACCAATACGGTATGCTCGAAGTTGGCAAGATATTCTTCCAACCAGGTCACTGTTTCCATATCCAAGTCATTGGTAGGCTCATCGAGCAAGAGGTTGTCCGGATTTCCGTACAATGCCTGCGCCAGCATGACACGCACTTTTTCCTTACCGCTCAACTCACCCATCAATACATAATGCTTATCTTCTTTCACGCCCAGTCCGCTCAACAGCATGGCTGCGTCGCTTTCCGCATTCCATCCGTCCAACTCGGCAAATTTCTCTTCCAACTCGGATACTTTCAGTCCGTCTTCATCTGTGAAATCTTCTTTCGCATACAATTCTTCGCGTTGCTTCATGATGTCCCACAACACAGTATGCCCCATCATCACAGTATCCATAACGGTATAAGAGTCCCACTTAAAGTGGTCCTGGCTCAACACCGAAAGGCGTTCGCCCGGTCCGAGCGCAATGGTACCCGTTGTCGGGTCCAAATCTCCGTAAATCGTACGAAGGAAGGTAGATTTTCCCGCACCGTTAGCACCAATAATACCATAACAATTACCACTCGTAAACTTCAAGTTTACGTCATTAAACAACACTCTTTTACCAAACTGTACCGAAACGTTCGAAACTGTAATCATCTTCTTTATTTACTATTTTACTAGTTACTATTTTACTATTTTGCTAGCTACTATTTTACTATTCCGTTAGTTACTATTTTACTATTTCGTTAGTTACTATTATAGTATTAACTATTTTAGCGTGCAAAGTTAGACATTTAAAATGAATTATGAGCTATCTGATATGTGCCAATCTGACATAAAAGTGTTACCTTTGCTGCGTTTTTTGGCAAAACAGCCAACTTGGCAAAGTTTTTGCAGACAAAATCAATGACATCCGGTCAGCCCGGTATGTTTATTGGCGTTATTTTACCAAGTAAGATAACGTGTGTGTTAAATAGTAAATAGTAACTAGTAAAATAGTAAATACCAAGATGGATCCGAAAGAAAAAAAAGTGAAGGAAGAAGAACTGAACGTTGAGGAAACTCAAAACCATGCGGAAGAACAACCGCAAAACGAACAAGCGGAAGACGCCACTCCCCTGACTCATGAAGAAGAATTGGAAAAAGAACTGGAAAAGGCCCAAGAGGAGATTGAAGAGCAGAAAGATAAATACCTGCGCTTGTCTGCCGAATTTGACAACTACCGGAAACGCACCATGAAGGAGAAGGCCGAACTGATTCTGAACGGTGGCGAAAAGAGCCTTAGCAGTATTCTTCCGGTGGTGGACGACTTCGAACGTGCCATCAAAACAATGGAAACGGCAACAGATGTCAATGCCGTAAAAGAAGGAGTAGAACTGATTTACAATAAATTTATGGCTGTCCTGGCACAAAACGGTGTGAAAGTCATCGAAACAAAAGACCAACCACTGGACACTGATTACCATGAAGCCATCGCGGTAATCCCCGCACCGTCGGAAGCACAGAAAGGTAAGATTCTGGACTGTGTGCAAACGGGATATACACTGAACGACAAAGTGCTCCGCCACGCTAAAGTGGTAGTAGGAGAATGAGGAGATTTATGAATTCTGATTTATGATTTATGATTTATGGCTGCGCTATTGGTCTGCAGAGTAAATCATAAATCAGAATTCATAAATCATAAATCTTTTCAATCATAAATCAATAAATGGGCATGGCAGAAAAAAGAGACTATTACGAAATATTGGAGGTGACGAAGACAGCCACAGTAGAGGAGATTAAGAAAGCGTACCGTAAGAAAGCAATCCAGTATCACCCTGACAAGAATCCGGGGGATAAGGAGGCGGAAGAGAAATTTAAGGAGGCGGCCGAGGCTTATGACGTGTTGAGTAACCCGGAAAAGCGTTCGCGTTACGATCAGTTCGGTCATGCGGGAGTGAGCGGTGCGGCAGGCAATGGCGGTCCGTTCGGTGGTTTCGGTGGCGAGGGAATGTCGATGGATGACATCTTCTCTATGTTTGGCGACATCTTCGGTGGCCGCGGCGGCGGTTTCGGGGGAGGCTTCGGAGGATTCAGCGGATTTGGCGGCGGTGGCGGTTCACAGCAACGCCGGTATCGCGGCAGTGACCTCCGTGTGAAAGTGAAGCTGACGTTGAAGGAAATCTCTACCGGAGTAGAAAAGAAATTTAAACTCAAAAAATATGTACCGTGCGACCAGTGTCATGGCACGGGTGCCGAGGGTGACGGCGGATCGGAGACTTGTCCTACTTGTAAGGGCAGCGGCTCGGTGATCCGTAACCAGCAGACTATTCTGGGCACGATGCAGACTCGCGTCACTTGTTCTACGTGTGGCGGCGAGGGAAAGATTATCAAGAATAAATGTAAGAAGTGTGGTGGCGACGGAATCATTTACGGTGAGGAAGTGGTATCGGTGAATATCCCTGCCGGAGTGGCAGAGGGGATGCAGCTCTCTATGGGCGGCAAAGGAAATGCCGGCAAGCACAACGGTGTGGCAGGCGACTTATTGATCCTCGTTGAGGAAGAACCGCATCAGGACTTGATTCGCGACGAAAATGATTTGATTTATAATCTGTTGCTTAGTTTCCCGACGGCTGCACTGGGCGGTGCTGTGGAAATTCCGACAATCGACGGCAAAGTGAAAGTGAAGATTGATTCGGGTACTCAACCGGGCAAAGTGCTTCGTTTGCGTGGCAAAGGATTGCCGAATGTAAATGGGTACGGTACGGGAGATTTGCTGGTCAATATCAGTATCTATGTGCCGGAAGCTCTCAACAAGGAGGAAAAGAACACGCTCGAAAAGATGGAAGCTTCAGACAATTTCAAACCTAACACGTCAGTAAAAGAGAAGATTTTCAAGAAATTCAAGAGTTTCTTCGATTAGTCTTTTTGCTATCATATTATCATATATAAGGTATAAGTGGGCTGCAATCTTTTTGTGGCCCACTTTTTTTATGATATTCTCTAAATAGCCCCCCTCTCGCACAATCTTTTCATATAGTTTACCTAAATAAGGCGCAATATAGGGCTATCCTAAAAAAAATGGCATATATTTGTATAACAAACAAATAGATCGGCATAAAATAATTATCAACACTTTAAAATTCAAATTATAAAAACGAATTTATCAAAGAAACATTATTTAGTCGCTCCATAAAAAAACAATAACTGTTTAACTAAACTATATATTTAAAGAATGGCAGAACCTTTTAAAAACATGTTTAACGAGCAATTTTTCGATCTGTTTACGAAAGATTTGAAACTTGTTATCGACGATTTTGATGCTCGCGAGTTTGTATCTCAAGTGATGGACGATGAATGGGAAGGCAGGGAACTTAAACAACGCTGCATGCACATCACAACGGTGCTAAGAAAGTTTTTACCGGCAGATTACAAAGAGGCGATCGCTAAGATACTTGAATTGTTGGATCATATAAAAAAGACACGGCCTGATTTCTCGGTGATAGACGACACGAAGTTTGGCTTGACTTTAGAGTATGGGGGGATTCTGGATAATTATGTCGAACAATATGGACTGGACGATTACGAAACTTCTGTCAAGGCGATAGAGAAAATCACGCAGTTCACAAGTTGCGAGTTTGTGACTCATTCTTTTATTATCAAATATCCGGATCAGATGATGAAACAGATGTTGGTTTGGTCGAAACACGAACATTGGGGAGTCAGGCGGCTTGCGTCAGAAGGTTGTCGTCCGCGTCTTCCCTGGGCGATGGCGTTGCCGAACCTGAAAAAGAATCCTGCGCCTATCATTCCTATTCTGGAAAATCTAAAAAATGATCCGGCAAGATTTGTGCGATTGAGCGTTGCCAATAATTTGAATGATATCGCGAAAGATAATCCCGAAATCGTCATTGATTTAGTGAAGAAATGGAAGGGAGAATCGAAAGAGGTGGATTGGATTATTAAACACGGTTGCCGGACGCTCTTAAAACAAGGCAATCCGGAGGTGATGGAGTTGTTTGGCTTCAACTCTACTATCAGCAATATCTGTGTGGAGGATTTCCAAATTTCAAGCCCGGAAGTGAAAGTCGGGGATTCGTTGGAGGTTAGTTTTAAACTGTTGAACAAAAACGATCAAACGACCAAGATACGACTCGAATATGGGATCTACTACCAAAAAGCAAATGGAACGTTGACGAAAAAAGTGCATAAAATCAGCGAGAAAGAATATGCCGGGAACTCGACCACGCGAATCACCCGAAAACATTCTTTCCGGGTGGTTACAACGAGGAAGCTCCATCTCGGACTTCATCAAATTGCTATGATTATCAACGGGAATGAATTTGAAAAATATAGTTTTGAGTTGATTGAATAATAACTGCTGTTAATACCCCGGATTCTGCTTCAACTTCGTATTCATCACCCGTATTTTCTCCGGTATAGGGAACACGGTAGTATATCCGTTTCCCTCATCCGGCAATTGCGGACGGCTACTGTAAGCTCTTGTAAACTTCCCGAAGCGAACCAAATCTTGACGTCTCCAACCTTCCCAAGCCAGTTCCAGTTGACGTTCGGCAAGGATATTCTCTAAAGTGGCAGTGCGAGAGGAGGCATTGACGCGGCTACGGACTTCATTCAGTTCTTCATCTCCACTGGCTCCATTGCGCACTTTCGCTTCACTCTTCATCAACAGAGCATCCGCGTAGCGGAACAGTACAATGTCATTCTCCATCAACTTACCGTCTTTTGTGGCAGTGGGGTCGACTTCGTACTTCTTCATACGGGCTCCTGCTGTTTGTTCATACGGGGTATCTGTAATATCGAGAGCTACTTTCCAAGGCAGATACTCCAATACGGTGCCATCATCCAGCTTGATGATGTTTCCTTTCAGATCGTGCACCACTCCCGCAAAATAGCAAATATCAAAGCGGGGATCTTGTTCGGCTGTTTCATAACCGAAGGTTTCGAGGGCTTCAATGGTTGCACTGGGGCCGTTCTCACCGCTTAGGCCGTACGCCTTGGCATGGTTGTAGTGGCGGGAGCGGAACAGATATTGCATTTGATTGGTGTACAAGGTTTTATTCATCGGAATGGTAAAAATATTCTCTATCGATGATTCATTAAAAATGGAGAAATTGGTTTCGTATTTTGATTCCAATTCGTTGTAGCCCAGCGTCTTTAGCTGGTCACAGTAGTAGATGACTGTTTCCCAGGCATTGAGTTCGTTGCCGTTCACTGAAAACTTTATGTTTTTTCCGTCCGGACGTTGTCCGTCTGTCCAATCATTGTCCGTATAGACTTCGGAATTCAGAGCCAGTTTAGCCAATAGGAAAGTGACTACCGGACGGGTGATACGGCCATAATAAGGACCGGACTGGTTACTGTGCGCATCGCTCAACAGAGGAGCCGCTTCCTGCAATTCCTTGAATACAAACTCAAAAACCGTTTTCCGTTCACTCTGGACAACATCTTTCATTGCCACTGAAGAGGATTGAACCAACGGGATGCGTCCGAACAAATCCATCAGATAATAATAATACATGGCTCGCATGGCCTGCACTTCCGCCCGGTATGCCGGAAGTACAGCATCGGAATGGGTTTCGGCAAACTTGTCTATCCGTTCGAGCGATTTGTTGCTTAGCATGACGACTTTGTAAAGATATTCCCATGTAGCTTGGATAGCGTCATTCTCTACTCCCCAATCGTGCAGGTAAAGTCCTTGCCAAAAGCCGCCATCGTACCAGTCGCCTCCACGGGTGGGGATAATGGCTTCGTCGGAAGTGAAAGTGTTCAGGTCGTAGACTCCCCTACCCGTTCCCTGCAATCCCTGACTGTCGCTATAACCGCCTACGTAGGTATAAAGCGAAGCTACCGCATTGAGATATACTTCCGAGATCGTATTGTAGACATCCTCTTCCGGTAGTTTGTCTTTCGGATTTTCCTGTAAGAACTTATCACAAGAAAATAAGGTTAGACTCGTCACCAGAAAAAATAATAATATTCTTGAAGGGTAGATTATTTGCTTTGAGAGTCGTTCTACTCTCCTTAAAATCGGCTCTGTATTTTGTACTAATTCTGTTTTACTCTGCAAAAGAGATTCTGACTTTTGCGACAACTGTTGACGACTTTGTATAAACAGTTCAACCTTCTGCAAAAACTGATTTCTATTTTTCATATATCGTTTCATCCTCTCCTCCTCCATTAAAAGTTAATACTCAATCCTAAGGTGTACGTCCGTGCCAACGGATACCCCCGTTTATCGTCCACGCCCAACGTTGAGTTCACCGTGGAACTGTTAATCATGGGCGAAAGTCCCGAATAACCGGAGATGGTTGCCAGATTGTTGACAGTAAATGCTAAGCGCAGGGAACGGACGTATTTCTTTAGTTTCTGCACCTTCTCAATCGGCACGTTCCAGCCCAGCGTCACATAGTCGAAGTTGACGTAATCTCCCTTTTCCAGCCAATAGTCGGTGGCAGTCTGATCCTTGATGTTCTGTTGCGGAGCTTTCTTCATTACATTGTAGTCGGGGAAGATATTCATGTTCATATAGGTCAGGGAAGTTCCGTTGTAGATTTTATGTCCGAAAGCTCCGTTTATCTGCAAAGACAGGTCGAAACGCTTGTAACGGAAACTGATGTTAGATCCCAGAATCGTTTTGGGTACGGCTTGTCCTGCCACGTAGCGGTCTTCACCATCTTCCAGACTGACGCCTCCGCCATTCAGGTCGGCGATGCCATAAGTATATCCACCGTTTCCGTCGGACTCCAATCCGGTGCTGTGAGGAAGATAGAACACGCCCAACGGTTGCCCCACCATCTGATAAACGATGTGGTTGTAGCCGCCGTGAAAGCCGGCTCCATCAAGGCTGGCAAGACTTTTATATTCGGAAGCGGAAAGCATTTCGCCGTTATACATACCGCTCAATGAAAGCAGTTTGTTGCGCTGAAAGGTGATGTTGGCATTGATATTCAGTTCCATGTCCTTCGTTTTCAAAGGGGTGATACCGATGGCGATTTCCGTACCCCAGTTGCGCATGGAGCCGATATTGGCAAGCAAGGTGTTATAGGTGAAAGGGGGCACGCTTACGTTGTAAAGGTAAAGCATATCCGTGGTGCGGGAGTTGTAATAGTTGGCGGAAAGCAACAGGCGGTTGCCGAATAAAGCGATGTCGAAACCGGTATTAAAGGTATGTTTCACTTCCCATTTCAGATCGGGATTCGTATTCCGGAGATCTCCCAAAGATACAATGGCGGAGTTTCCGACGGGGACGACACCGTTCGGCTTGACAAGATTCAGTGTTGTGTATGAGTCAATCCCGCTTTGGTTACCTGCCAGACCGTAACCGATACGGAATTTCAGATTGTCTATCACGGGGAATTGCTTCATAAATTCTTCTTCACTAATCACCCATGCCGCGGATGCAGAGGGGAAAAAGCCCCATTTATGGTTGGCTCCGAATTTGGAGGAAGCATCTGTACGGGCGTTCAACGTCAGTACGTAGCGGTCGGCGTATGTATAATTGAAGCGTCCCATGAAAGATGCCAGGCGCGGTTGCTCGTAGTAGGAATTAGTGCCTTCCCACAAACGGAGCGCTCCTGCCTGAAGGTTATTATACCCGAACTTATCGGTGCTGAAATTGCTGACTGTGGTATAATAGCCGGTATAAGTCTCTTTCTGAAGTTCGGCAAGTGCGAGTACGTCAAAGAAATGCTTTTTCCAGTTTTTCTTATAGGTCAGCATCATGTTTCCCAATAAGGATTCGCGCTTTTTGGTTCCTTTGTATGCCTGACCGTTCGCCCAGACGGAAGTGGGGAGGTATTGCGAATTTTCTACGATATTGTAAGTATAAGCTCCGAACAGGCTTAGTTTCAGTCCTTCCATCAAATTGAAAGTGAGACGGGCGTGCGTACTGATGTGCGAAGTGGCATCATCGTCCTGCACTTCCATCCATGCCAATGGATTGGTGATTTGGCTGGCGGTCGTTATTCCGTCCCACGAATTGGTGACGGGGTCTTTATGATTGGGATAGGTAGGATTGAACGTAGCTGCCGAATAAAACGTTTTCTGATAATCTACCAGGTTATGATTCTTCTGAATGGAGCCGAACATTCCCAGTTCGCAGTTCAGGAAGCCGTCGAACATTTTCTGATTCATGTTCATATTTGAAGTGAAGTTCTTCATGTCTTCATTCAGAATCACTCCCTGACGATCCATAAAACCGAGGGAAACACGATAACTGGACTCACTGGAACCGCCATAAAAGGCGATGTGATGATTCTGTTGCAGTCCTGTCTGCTCAATCTCTTTCTGGAAATCGGTATTGTTCCCTTTGTCCAGAATGGAAATGCCGCGTTCCGATGCTACACGACGGAATTCATCACCGGACAGCATTTTCAAATTCTTGTAGACGGTGGAAATCCCGAAGCTACCGTTGTAAGCTACCTGTGTCCTGCCGCTCATCCCTTTTTTGGTGGTGACTTCTATCACACCGGATGCACCTCGCGAACCGTACTGTGCGGTTTCGGAAGCGTCTTTCAGAATGGTAAAACTCTCAATATCCGTAGGGTAAATGGAGGTAAGCATACTCAAGTCGCCAAATACTCCGTCGACGATAATCAAAGGGTCGTTGCCGCTGGTCAGTGAGGTAGTTCCCCGCAGGCGCACCGCATCCAAAGCCGCCGGTCCGTTGGAGCCCCGCTGGATGGTCAAACCCGGCACACGTCCACGGATTGCTTCCAAAGGGTTCGTTATCTGGTCTTTGTTCATCTGTGTCTCCGTGATTTTCTCTACGGAGCCGGACAGGGTTTTCAAACTTCCGGTGGCATATCCTACGGTAATCAATGAGTCTATGGGCGCGACGGGAATCTTCTGTGCCAACGTGCCCTCGCACGGGATTACCAGAAGAAGAAGGCTGTAGAAAATGAGTCTAGCGTGTTGTACCATATTCTTAGTTTTTAAGGTAATAATACAAATATAACAAAAAAAGAGGGAATCTGGTTGAGTAGATTCCCTCTTTTATTTAAATGATATTGACAGGTTGAAATCAACAAGTCCGGATGATACGGATTACACGGTTGCTTTAGGCCGGAATAATCCTAAAAAAACGCATCATACGTATTATCCTTATGCCTGCAATATTTATTTCACAATAATCTCATCCGTAAATATCCAGCCTCCGAATTCACTTCCGGCCTGTGCCTGATAGCGTACGTATCTTCCTTTGGCTTCGCCCTGCCATGAAATATCCGTAAAGCGGATGGGTGTTTCTTTGCTCACTTCAAAGTGTTGTTTGCGCAACTCGGTGAAATGGGTTCCGTCATCGGAAATGGAAATCACCACAGTCTCCGGCAGGAATACTTCCGCGCCTACCACCTGCATAAAGGCGGCAGTGACGGAATGGATGGAGGTTTCTTTTTCCATATCAATCGTCACATCGAGGCGGTTGTCCGAGATGAATCCTTGCCACGAGCCATCACCATAGGTCCAATCGCCGCGTATGCCGTCCGTCAGAGCAGTGTTTCCCTGTGCCGGATAATGGGAGCTGTAAGGTGAATTATAAATCACCTTTTTACCCAATGCCAGATGGCTGACCGGTTGAAGCGACTCGGGACGGCTGCCGATTTCTTTTTTCAAATCAAAAGGATGGTATCCTTTTGCCTGCAAATCGGCCACTGCCGACAATGCACGGGTATGGAAATCCGGCCATGACTTACGTTCCGGAGCCGACCAGGCTGTTTCCGCCAATGCCAGGATTCGGGGGTAAATCATATACTCCACGTGTTCGGGAGTGGGAATGTATTCCACCCATAGGTTGCCCTGCACACCGTAGACCAACTTCGCCTGTTCCGCAGTTAAAGAAGCGGGAACGGGATTGTAAGAATATACTTTCTTCAACGGCAGGTATCCACCGATGGCTTCCGGCTGCGAATATGGGGCATCCTGATAACTGTCCAGATAGCAGTAGGCACCCGGCGTCATGATGGCACGATGGCCGGAGGTTACGGCAGCGATGCCACCCTCTTCTCCACGCCATGACATGACGGTTGCGTTGGGGGCAATGCCTCCTTGCAGAATCTCGTCCCATCCCAGCAGATGACGTCCATGATTGTTCAGGAACTTCTCAATGCGGTGTATCAGGTAGCTTTGCAGCTCGTCTACATTGGCAAGATGCTCGTCCGTCATTCTCTTCTGACATTTCGGGCAAGTCTTCCAAGCCGACTTGCCGGCCTCATCGCCACCGATATGAATGTATTCGGAAGGGAAAAGTTCCATGACTTCCGTCAACACATTTTCCAGAAACGTGAAGGTTTCTTCATTGCCGACACAGAAATCGGAGTTCTTGTAAGGTTCGCCCGAACAGGATAACTGCGGGTAGGCTGCCAGCACTTCTTCCGAATGGGAGGGCATCTCAATCTCGGGAATCACCGTGATATAATGCTGACGGGCATATTCCAAGATTTCACGAATATCATCCTGGGTGTAATAACCGCCGTAAGCTCCGGGAGCATCGAAACGGACATATTTACGTCCGCCGTTCCACCATTGCTTCCAGGTGGGATCTGTACGCCAGGCTGCAAATTCGGTCAGCAAAGGGTATTTCTTGATTTCTAACCGCCAGCCTGCCGCATCGGTCAGATGCAGGTGCAGACGGTTGATTTTGTAATACGCCAGTGCGTCTATCTGTTTCTTTATAAACTCTTTGGTAGAAAAGTGGCGGGACACGTCCAGCATCAGTCCACGGTAAGCAAAACGGGGAGTGTCTTCTATCTCGACAGAGGCTATGGAATAGCTGCCTGCCCCCGAAGGTTGTGCCAACTGCAACAGGGTTTGCATACCATAGAATAATCCGGCTCCCGAAGTGGCGCGTATCAGGATTTGTTGCGGAGTAACGGAAAGAGTATAGCTTTCCGGCGATGGCAACTGGTGATTCTTGGGGGTTATCAATAAAAGAAGCATCTGTTTCCTGTCTTTCTTTCTCGCTTCCTTTAATTGAACGGGTAATGCCTTCAGGTAATTCTCCCAGAGCTTCGCTTCTCCACCTTGTAGGTTTGTATAAAGTCTTGTCTTTTCTGACAGTAAAAAAGAGCCCGTCCCCTTCTCCATTTTTAATGGGACAGGTATGACGGACTGTGCCAGAATGGGATGTGCATGAAAGCACATCCCCAGTATACATAAGAAAAGACAAACTTTAGTGTATTCTTTTCTTATATTCATTAATCAATTTTGATTTCGTCTACAAATAAAAATGCGTTTTTGCCTTTTCCACCATGCCATTCCGGAAGCGTTTTCTCCGGTGAAGCAATGACTCTCACGTATTGGGTAGTCACAGGAGCAAATGTAAGTTGATGGTCAACAACTCCGTCTTTGTCCGTCTCTTTCATTGCCGGATATTCTTCGGAAGCAATCTTTTTGAAAGTCTTTCCATCGTCTGAAACTTCTACGGACAGGTTTCTGGCGTCAAACACCCAGTCGCCCTTTGCAATATTGACAGAGATGGCCACACTCGAAATTTCAGTAGGTTGCTGAAGGTCGATCGTCATGTCCATGTCGTTTCCGTTGAAGGCGATCCAACGGCCTGACCGGTAGCTGCTATTTCCTTTCAAACCATCGTTTAACGTGGAAGCTCCTTTGAAGAGGTATTGTTCATTGATTGGTTGATTGGCTACAATCGGCTTCATGCTGGATTTGCTGAAGTCAATCTTCTCTGTCAATGTCTGGCTCTCGCCGGTAGGACGAATGGCTTTGGCGGACAGAGTGGCATTTTCTTTAATTTTCAACACTCCTTCGTAAACGGGAGAAGCAGTAGTGGGTTCTGTGCCGTCCAAAGTGTAGTGGACAGGGGCATTGTCGATAGTAGACAAAGTAACGTCCATCGTTCCTTCTGCCGGATTCGGTTCAAACTCGGCTTGTACGCCGAACGCGTGTTTAGCGTAGTTGTATCCTTCGGCATCATACCACTTAATCAGTTGAGGAAGACGAGACAGGAAGTCGGCATAGTTTTTCTTTTCAGGGCTGGACCACTGAATTTCACACAATGCAGCCCAACGAGGCAATACCATGTACTGCGCATGAGGGAAGGTAGCGATGTATTCTGTCCAGAGGTTGGCTTGCACACCCTTGATATATTTCTGTTCTTCCGGAGTCAGAGAAGCCGGCATCGGTTCGTAGCTGTACACTCTTTCCAACGGTAGGTAACCACCGATACCAAACGGTTCGTTATCTACGTCTTTAGCTTGGTAATAGTCGAAATACAGGTATGTGTTCGGTGTCATGATGACATCGTGTTTCTGTTTCGCAGCTTCGATACCGCCCTTTTCACCACGCCATGACATAACAGTCGCGTTTGGAGCAAGTCCGCCTTCGAGGATTTCATCCCAACCGATAATCTGACGTCCGTGGTCGTTGAGGAATTTCTCGATATGGTTGATAACGAAGCTCTGCAGACGTTCTTCCTTGCTATGCTTATCATCCGACTTCAAGCCCAGCGCCTTGATACGCGCCTGGCATTTCGGACATTTTTCCCATCTTACTTTCGGACATTCGTCACCACCAACATGGATATATTCTGAAGGGAAGATTTCAATCAGTTCGCTATATACATCTTCGAGGAATTTCAAGACTTGATCGTTTCCGGCACAAAGCACATCTTCTGATACCCCCCATTGTCTCCATACTTCGTACGGGCCACCGGTACATCCCAATTCGGGATATGCGGCAAGGGCAGCTTGCATGTGTCCCGGAAGGTCGATTTCGGGAATAACTGTGATATAACGTTCGGCAGCATACGCTACTATTTCTTTCGCCTGCTCCTGGGTATAGAAGCCACCGTAAGGTTTGCCGTCGTATTCACCGGAGTTACGTCCGATGACTGTTTCTGTCCTCTTGGAACCGATTTCTGTCAGCTTCGGATATTTCTTGATTTCCAGACGCCAGCCCTGGTCTTCGGTAATATGCCAGTGAAAACGGTTCATATTGTGCAAAGCCATCATATCGATATATGTCTTCACTTCATCTACGGTAAAGAAATGGCGGCTGGTGTCGAAGTGGGCGCCACGATAGCCAAAGCGGGGAGCGTCATTGATTTCTACAGCGGGCATGGAAATGTCTGCACCGACAGCCACAGGCAATGATTTGCGCAGGGACTGGATGCCATAGAATACGCCGGCCTCGGTAGGACCAGTAATCGTGATTCCGTCACCGGTTACTTTCAACTGATAGGATTCCGGATTTTCGTTTGCCGTGCCCAATGTCAGTACGATTGCATTCTTACCTTCCGTTCCGGCTTCGATAGCGAAATCTTTTCCGGTAGCGGTTTTCAGATAGTCGGCCAGGAATTGTGCGTTGCGTTGCATCTTCTCGTTTCCTTCCGGATAAAGGATTTTCACACCGCTCTTCAGAATGAAGGGATTTCCTTGAGCTGTTACAATTTCTTGTGGCATGGGGATGATCTGGTAGTTGGCGTCCTGTTGCGCCGATTGGCAAGAGGCAAAAAGTCCTGCTAGTGCCAGACATCCGGTTAACTTTAAGAGTTGTTTCATAAACTAAAAAATTAAGTGTTAAGTTATTAATAAATTAATTATAGGTTTCACGAATATGTTTGATTGTCAAAGGCAACTCCTCTCCTTTCTTTATTTGGGGAGAAGTGATGACAACTGTCTTACGCTCTCCGGGAAGGAGGTCGAAAAAGTTGTCACTGAAACGGGCTCCCTGCAAAGGGATTTCAATAAAGACGTCTTTGGCAAGACAGGGAGAAAGCAGGGTCAATTCGCACACGCCGTCTTTCTGTTTTATCTTGCAGGAAACGGTTGTCTTGGGCAGAAGCAGGTCTTTCGTCTTTCTAAAGAAGTAGACTGTTTCGGCTACCGTATGCCCGGACTTGTCTTTCAAGGTCAGTTGCATGAAGCAATGGCGCAGGTCATCCGCAAGCGGGCGCTTTGCAGGAAAAAACAAAGTGGTAAGCGAAGTGCGATATACACATTGGGAAGTGTTGGCCGGAAGAGTCAAAGAAGGAAGGACAACCGTTCTTCCGGCTTTCTTTCCTGCAAAATTCGTCAGTCTCATTTCCAGCGTCAGTTTCTCCCGGGTGTCAAGATGATCGGAAAGCAGGTAAACACACAGGTTGTCACCTTCCAGCAAAGGGTTGATATGAACGGGGGCAAATGCACGCTTTGCCTGATAATGCAAGGCTTTCCAGTTACCGTAGTAATCAATACCCGACCATGACACTACCGGCCAACTGTCATTCAATTGCCAATATAATGTACCCATACAATAGGGACGGTTGCGGCGGTGCGCTTCCAGACCGTGACGTATGCCATGTCCCTGCAATACTAGTCCGACATAGACAAAGTCTTCAAATTTTTCGGGAATGATATAGTCACGTTCCATATAGGTGCGAATCAGGGCATTGCCGATGCTGCTTTTCTGATGGGCATTCATCACCTCCGATTCGATTTGATAATCTTCAGGAGCCGCAAAGGTGGCAATAGTCTTCATCTCCGGGAAGGACTGGAAACCGAATTCGCTCATGAAACGAGGAAGATCTGTATCTAGTGATTCGAAAGTTTTTTGTCCATACCATACTCCCCAGTTGTGGCTGTCTCCTATCCCCCATGATTCGGGGCGTCCCCAATTGGCTAAATACGGGGAGCTGTGTATATAAAAACGGTCGGCATCCAGCTCTTTTACCTTGGTAGGAAGGAGTTGGTGGAACAGTTTGTCATAGCCCTGGAACATTTCCTGATAGATTTCCGGCGTGAATTTCTTGTCGAATCCCCAATATTTTAAGGCTTCCAGTATTTCATTATTGCCACACCACATCGCCAGGGAAGCATGATTGCGAAGGCGGCGAATGTTGTAGCAGGCTTCTGCTTCTACTCTTTTCAGGAAGGTGGGGTCGGACGGATAGGGAGTGCAGGCAAACATAAAGTCCTGCCATATCAGTATTCCGTTTTCATCTGCCAGGTCATAGAAACGGTCGTCTTCGTAGGTTCCGCCTCCCCACACACGAATGACATTCATGTTGGCTTCTTTGATGTCCCTAAATAAGGTTTGGTAGCGTTCGGTAGTGACGTTAGTCAATAGAGCATCCTGGGGAATATAGTTGGCTCCTTTGGCAAACATCGGAACGCCGTTTACTTCAAAATAGAAGGATTCTCCGTCCTGATCTTTTTCATTGACGAGGCGAACGGTGCGCAGTCCTATCCGGTGGGATTGTTGAGCTACGACTTTATCTTCTACGATTATTTGAGCAGAGAAATCATACAAGGCGGGCTTTCCCCAGCCATTCGGCATCCAACGTACCGGCGACAGCACTTCGGAAGGAATAGATATATGATTGATTCCGGGCTGTAGGGTGATTGCCTGGCTAATGCCTTTTTCTGTGTTTCCTTCGAAGGAGGTATTGATTCTCACCTCTGCTTGAAGTGCTTGAGGGAGTATATTATTTATTTCCAATTCGTTGGATAGTTTTGCCAGTTGGTCGGTCAGCGAAAGTTGCTTTACGTGGTAGTCGCTGATAGAGGCTGCGTCGTAATAACGGATGGTTACCGGACGCCAGATACCACTAGTCACCATGCGGATTCCCCAGTCCCAGCCATAACTGTAAGGGGCTTTACGGGAGAATACGCTTACATGTTTTTCGTGATGGTCGTTGTCTGCCGGATAGTTGAATCCGTTAGAGTTATATTGAGGCATTGTCTGCCGGATGGGTGAATGAAAATAGATGTGAAGAAGGTTTTCTCCGAGACGGAGTTGTGACTTGACGGGTATCGTATAGCCGACGAACATGTTATCGGCTTTCAACAACAGTGCTCCGTTGAGGTATACATCGGCGTATGTATCAAGACCTTCAAAGACTAATTGGGCGTCGTCCCGTTTCAGTTGCTCGGGGGTAACTGTAAAAGCAGTCCGGTACTCCCAGTCTTCATTTTCCACCCACTGAATCTTCTGTTCATTGATACCGTAAAAAGGATCGGGAATTTGTTTATGATAGATAAGATCCTGATGAACGGTGCCGGGAACCTGTGCCGGTCGCCATAGCTCCGTGCCTGCCTGGGAAAATTCCCAACCTGCATTTAAAACCACAACTTCGGAATTGTCATTGCTCTGCGCATATGCCATACTGCAACAGCATAGTAGTCCACATGCTATTTGAGTCTTTTTTCCGATTAAATTAATCATCATAGTGGGGGCATTAGATATTAACGGTTTCAAAGATATTACTTTTTCAGCAAATTTCACTGATAATTTAACAAAATATGTTGTTTTAGCGTGAGCTGTCCAGAAAGCCACAATTAAATCGCCTAAAATTTCAGCTTATAATTAGTTAAATAAAGAGTAGTATTCTGTCCTCAAATGTATGCTAAAATGGCGTTTTTTTTATTATAACGATATTCTTTTTCATTATAGCTAAATCTTTCTACCTATAAATCGTAAGCATAGATTTAAATCTTCGGACTTTCGGGACAGACTCTTTATTCCTTTATTATATCTGTCAATTTTATCGCTTGAAAGGTTATATGTGCGACGCTACTCTCATATAGTATACCAATTGTCTCTTTATCAATCATTGTCAGACAACTATACCCCCATCCTTCTGCCTCGTCGAGCATTAATTGATGTTCCGGCAACCAGGTAAGTCCTTTGTCCAGACTTGCTTTTATTGTTATATGATTACGTCCTTTGGTCGTATTCGGGTTCGAAAACAGCAGGATATCTTTATTTAATATGTTGTCTTTGGCATCTACATGAATCAGACTAGCCATGCATACCGGTTCCTGAAGTGCTTGGCGGGAAGATGGGTGTTCTGTCCATGTTTCTCCCAAATCTTTCGTTATGGCAATAGCCCGGCTTCCTCCTCTATTATCACGCATATTCAGCATCAATACTCCCGGTTCTATTTCCGCCACTTGCGCTTCCGTTGTATTGGTTCGTGCCATATTGTGCATTTTCCATGTTTTCCCCCGGTCTTTACTATACATGATTCCTGCATTCGGAACACGGGTAGAGTCTATAAATTGCGTTGGAAATACCAATGTGCCATCACTCATCGTTATTCCACGTCCGGGACCTTGAAGCAGGAAGTACCAGGAAGGATCTTTCACCTGCTCTGTTATATTGATAGGCTTCGACCAGGTTTTACCATCGTCTGTGCTTTTAGCCAATACTAACTGTGCCGTATGATTCAGATCCATTCCCGGATGGGAACTCCACCAGGCGCGTTGATTACCCATACCATGTGTCCATGCGGCAACCACCCAGACGGTATTCGTCTTAGTATCTACTAAAATAGAAGGGTCTCCTACCCCATTCTGTGCTTTAGGCAGACCACCATACTCGCCAAATGAAAGCGGAAGACGCATCTTCTCCCAATTCTTTCCTCCATCGATGCTACGGCTCAAACCCACGTCAACATATTCCTGTAAATCGACACTACTGTTGTATCGAACATCATACACGCCTAATAAGGTTCCTTTATTGGTAGTCACCAACCCGGGAATACGGAAAGAAGCAGAACCGTCATCACCGGCATGACGAACTCCAACTGCCATCCGGTGAACAATATTCTTTGGAGAAATAGATTTACAACATAGTTCTTTCCCATCTACTTTAACGGCACACAATTCAGAGAGTATCTTAGTCTGCAAAGAGGCATCTTTTTTCATCTGCAAACTAATCCAAAAATAGTTTACACCCGGAAATAAATTGTAATTACCTTTTAATACAACTTTTTCTGATGATCCCACCTCTGCACATTTGATCGAATAGGAAGGAATAGCCGCCAATGTCCCACCCGGACGGTGGCTGGATATGTACTCTACTGGAGCAAAGCGATTTTTGTCTTTGTCCTGCAACGCCTCTGTTCCTCCATAATAGAGTTTGATTGCCTGAATATCAGTCAGATTCGTACTTTTACTAAAATCTAAAATGATTTCATCGAGCTTCTTGCTTTCTTTTGCATCCAAACGAAGATAGAACAGAACATTGTCTTGCCGCTCTATCAAAACCGGGATTTGTGTTTCATGGATAAATACTGTGTCTGAAGCTTTTACGTCAAAAGAATAGCCTAATAAGACAAGGAAAAGTAAATAAAAAATTCTTCTCATAATGGGGGTATTAGTTAGTTTAACGCGATAAAGATAAAACTTTTCTACTATAATATTACTATGCAAACAGTAAACTTTGATTTTACCAAGTTCTGGTAGGACTAGTCAATACTTTGACCACGGTTCTGGCTCTTGTCATCATCGATAAGGTGGGCCGCAAGAAGCTGGTTTATTATGGAGTTTCGGGTATGGTTGTTTCTCTGATTCTCATCGGCCTGTACTTCCTCTTCGGAGATTCCCTGGGAGTATCCAGCCTCTTCCTGCTTATTTTTTTCCTGTTCTATGTATTCTGCTGTGCCGTTTCTATCTGTGCCGTGGTGTTCGTGCTCCTCTCTGAGATGTATCCCACCAAGGTTCGCGGACTGGCCATGTCGATAGCAGGATTCGCTCTGTGGATCGGAACGTACCTGATCGGACAGTTAACCCCCTGGATGCTCCAGAACCTTACCCCCGCCGGAACATTCTTCCTGTTCGCCGTTATGTGCGTACCGTATATGCTGATTGTCTGGGAACTCGTGCCGGAGACCACTGGGAAGTCGCTGGAGGAGATTGAAAGATACTGGACCCGTTCGGAATAAATATAAAACAGACCTTATAATTAATAAATTTACAACTAGACAGTAGGAATAGTTAGAGATGTTTTTTGTATGGCCATTCAATAAACGTTATCATCGATTACTTATCCATGCTGTCATATAATAGATAATATTATGGATTTTAAGAAATTAGCAAATCAGTACAAGGATGAACTTTTGGACAATGTCCTTCCTTTTTGGCTCAAAAACTCGCAGGATCATGAATATGGTGGTTATTTCACATGTCTTGATCGTGAAGGAAAAGTTTTCGATACGGATAAATTCGTTTGGTTGCAAGGTAGAGAAGTATGGATGTTCTCTATGCTCTACAATAAAATAGAAAAACGTCAGGAATGGCTGGATTGTGCTATTCAAGGTGGAGAATTCTTAAAAAAATATGGACATGACGGAAACTATAACTGGTATTTTTCTCTCGATCGTTCGGGTAGACCATTGGTAGAACCGTACAATATATTTTCGTATACATTCGCCACCATGGCTTTCGGTCAGCTAAGTCTGGCCACAGGCAATCAGGAATATGCAGACATTGCCAAAAAAACCTTCGATATTATCCTGTCTAAAGTGGATAATCCGAAAGGCAAATGGAACAAACTTCATCCGGGGACCCGTAATCTGAAGAACTTTGCCCTGCCGATGATACTCTGTAATCTGGCTCAGGAGATAGAACATCTTTTAGATGAAAATTATCTAAAAGAAACGATGGAAACTTGCATCTACGAAGTAATGGAAATTTTTTACCGTCCTGAACTCGGAGGTATCATTCTTGAAAATGTAGATGTCGACGGTAGTCTGGTTGACTGTTTTGAAGGCCGTCAGCTGACCCCCGGCCATGCCATCGAAGCGATGTGGTTTATCATGGATCTAGGTAAACGCCTGAATCGTCCTGAATTGATAGAGAAAGCCAAAGATACCACCCTTACAATGCTCAATTATGGTTGGGATAAAGAGTACGGCGGCATTTATTACTTTATGGATCGTAATGGTTGTCCACCTCAACAATTGGAGTGGGATCAGAAACTCTGGTGGGTGCACATTGAGACCTTGATATCTCTACTAAAAGGTTATCAACTAACGGGAGATCAAAAATGCCTAAAATGGTTTGAAAAGGTACATGACTACACTTGGACACACTTTAAGGATAAAGAACACCCCGAATGGTATGGATACTTAAACCGAAGAGGAGAAGTGTTGTTGCCACTCAAAGGAGGAAAATGGAAAGGATGCTTTCATGTGCCAAGGGGATTATTTCAATGCTGGAACATACTAGAACAACTAGAATTAGAGAAAATTAATCGACTTAATGTAATGCATATATCCCAAGGAAATTATGTAAATAGTGATAATCTTTTATAGTTGTAAATATGAAACAAAGAAACTTTAGATTTAATTTATTGAAGAGCATTGTATTGATATTGATGTGTATAATATGCTCATGTATATGTGCCCAAGAAATATCTATACGAGGGGTTGTTAAAGATATTCAGGGAGAACCTCTTATTGGAGCTACAATCGTAGTAGTAGGTAGTACAAATGGTACGACGACTGATATCAATGGAAATTTTACGTTGAATGGAGTTTCAACTACATCTGTTTTAAAAATTGATTACGTAGGAATGCAACAACAATCCGTAACGGTGAAAGAGAAAAGATTTTTTAATATCACAATGTCTGAAGACACAAAATTATTAGACGAGGTTGTTGTTGTTGGTTACGGTACACAAAAGAAAGGAATGTTAACCGGTTCTATTTCAAATGTAAAAAATGAGAAATTAACTACTGCTCCTATTGCCAATGTAACCAATATGTTGGGAGGACAACTTCCCGGTGTTATAGCCAAACAGGAGGGAGGACTTCCCGGCAGTGATTCTTCGTCATTAAATATTCGTGGCTTTGGTATTCCTTTAATTATTGTAGATGGAGTAGAATCTTCATTGAACAATATTGATGCTAACCAAATCGCTTCTATTTCGGTATTGAAGGATGGAGCTGCTTCCATTTATGGAGCCAGAGCCGGTAATGGTGTAATTCTTATTACAACGAAACGTGGTACTAATCAAAAACCGACTGTTACCGTTAATTCTTCATTTACTTTGCAAGGTTCAACGCATATCAACAAACCGCAAAATGCCGGTCAAAGTGCACAATTGGCCTTGGAACTTTATCAAAATCAAGAAAAACCTGACGAAGCTGCTCCATATACTCCGGAACAGATAGAAAAATATTTTCAAGGTACAGACCCGCACTACCCCAATACTGATTGGTTTGGTCTTGCTATGAGAAAATATGCTCCCCAACAAAATCATAATATAAGTATTTCCGGTGGAAATGAAAATATTAAATTTTATACCTACTTTGGATATAACAAACAAGAAACTATCATTCGTCATGATGGTGGCGACTATTCACGTTATAATTTCCAATTGAATGTTGATGCGAAAATTACTAAAAACTTTTCACTGTCAATGGATGCAAATTCCATCTATGAAGATAAGTGCTTTTCGTATATGGGGTTGAACGGAGGAGCGAATTTCTGGCTAAGATTATATAGTACGGATGCTAAGTATCCGGCAGAACTACCTGATAAATCGAAACTTGCCTATGGAGGTATTGCTGAAGGTAACATTATTGCAGCCGGAAGTACGGAACTTAATGGTTATCAAAAGAACAGGTATAGGACAAACCGTATTAACGCAACTGCCAAATATGATGTTCTGCAAATACCCGGACTTAGCCTGAAAGCATTTATCAGTATGCAGGAGACTTCTGATAAAATGAAAGAATTCAGAAGGCAAAATCTATTTTATAGTTATGACATTGACACTGACCAATACACCCTTAATAGAGGTAGTGACCCGACTAAGTCTACCGAGTCTTATATATATAATAAACAGTTCATTCAACAATACTCTCTGAATTATGAAAATACGTTTGCTCAAGAACATAAAATTTCAGTTATGGGGGTGTTTGAAAGTACCGATTATAGAGGTGATTATTTGATGGGGAGCCGTTCCAATTACACAAATACAGCCATCGAACAGATAATTGCCGGTGACAACACCACTTCAATAGCCGATGGAACTGCAAGCGAAATGGGACGTGCCAGTTGGATTGGCCGTTTGAATTATTCCTATAAGAATAGATACCTGTTGGAGACAATTTTTCGTGCAGATGCATCTGCCAGATTTCCAAAGCACCATCGATGGGGATATTTCCCCAGTGTATCCTTGGGATGGGTAATGTCTGAAGAATCATTTATGAATCGTTTGTCATTCATTGATAACTTAAAATTGAGAGCAAGCTATGGTGAATCAGGTGATGATGCAGTAGGTTTAAATGCAGCGAATGAATTTCCTTATTTATCAGGTTATGGATTTGATGGTCAATATAGATTAGGAGATGTAACATATTCAGGATTGTATGTCACTGGATTAGCAAATCCGGCATTAACTTGGGAAAAGATGAAGATTTACAATGGAGGAGTGGATTTCAGTTTCCTGAGTAGGAAGTTGTATGGTTCTGTTGATGCATTTTATCGTCTTCGCTCCGGCATTCCTGGCACAAGAGTAAATTCTGTTCCTTCAAGTTTTGGTGCCACGCTGCCTACGGTAAACTTAAATGCTATCAATACTCGTGGTTTTGAGCTATTATTGGGTACTTATTGGAAATTGGGAGATTTCTCGATGGATATTACCACTAATCTTACTTGGGCACGCTCAAAATGGGATAAATACGATGAACCCGATTATGAAGATGAAGATCAGGATAGATTGAATAGGAAAACAGGGAGATGGACTAATCGTCAGTTTGGATATGTGTCAGACGGCCTGTTCCAATCTCAAGAACAAATAGACAATTTGCCGTATGTCTATTCTGATCTCGGTAATAATTCTTCATTGCGTCCGGGCGATGTGATTTATAAAGATTTAAACGGAGACAATGTGTTGGATTGGAGAGACCAGATTGAGATTGGTAAGGGGTCAACACCGAATTGGATAGCAGGTCTTAACGGTACGTTCAAATGGAAAGGGTTCGATGTGACATTCTTGTTACAAGGAGCTTGGGGGTATTCTACTAATGTCGATTTGCAAAGTGTTCCGACTAATTTTACGTATGAACATCGTTGGACCATAGACAATTTCGATTCTAACGCCTTGGTGCCACGTTATGGTGGGGCTTCAACTAATAGCTTGTTTTCTGATTATCGTTTACATAATACAGCTTATCTACGTATGAAATATGCATCTATAGGATATGAAGTTCCGAGAAGATGGATGAATAGGGTTGGCATTCAAAAATTGAGATTCTATTTAGCCGGTACCAACTTGTTTACACTAAGCACATTAAGCAAATATGGCGTCGATCCGGAGGTTGCTGATGGCGTTTCTACAGTTTACTATTATCCCCAGCAGAGGACATTTAGTTTTGGAGTCAATTTAGAGTTCTAATATAAAAAAAGAATTATATGAGAAAGATATGTATAAACATTTCATTCATTGTGGCTGTGTTATCATGCATTTCATGCTACGATGTATTAGACAAAAGACCGCTTAATATATATACGGATAATGATGTTTGGTCTAACGCTACTCTTTTGGATAATTTTATAGCATCGCAATATATGTACACTCCGGTAATGGTGGGTGATGCAACTACATTGTTTAATAGTTGGACAGGAAGTCCGATGAATCAAGATCCGCGTTCGACTGATATGAATTATTTTTTTGGAAACAGTTCGCAAGCGTTTGGTCCTCGGTTGATAATGGATATTACAGATGAAACTAAATACAACTCTGATTCATGGGATAACTTGGCTGCTTATAAGATTTCAGGGATTCCTTCAAATGGAGGTTGTTCCGAATATTGGGAAAATGCATATTATACTTTACGTAATCTGAATAACGCCATTGCTAATTTGCCTGATTCTCCTCTTGATGCAGAGCTGATAAAGCTTAGATTGGCGGAATGCCGTTTCCTACGTGCCTATATTTTCTATTCAATGGTTAAGCGATATGGTGCGTTTCCCATGCTGACAGTTGTGCCTAATGTAGATTCTCCTGATGAAGTGCTCTATCCTATAAGAACATCAGAAAAGGATGTGTACGATTTTATCATATCTGAATGTGAAGATATCAAGGAGGATTTAGCCGGTCAGACAGAGTGGGGACGTGCAAGCAAGTGGGCTGCTTTGGCTCTCGAATCCCGTGCTGCACTCTATGCCGGAAGTATTGCCAAATATGGCAAGGTGCAATTAGACGGATTATTAGGCATTTCTTCCAGTGAAGCTGATAACTATTTTCAGAAATCTTATAATGCCTGTCAAGAAATAATAACGAAGGGAGGATTTAAACTGTACGATGAGAATAGTGATAAAGTGCAGAATTTTAAGGATTTGTTTCTGACCAAGAAAAACTGTGAGGCTATTATGGTCAAACAGCATTATGGAACAGGATTTAATAGCGGCGGCGGACTTTGTACATGGTCGTGGGATATGATGCAAGCTCCCAATCCTAATGTGTGGAACTGTGGAAATGAAAATGGTCCATACCTTGAAATGGTAGAAGAATTTGAATATATCGATGGTACATCCGGCAAACTTGATAGAGACTATGTAAAAAGTCGTTTATGGACGATGGAGGAACTCTGGGCTAATAAGGATCCTCGGTTTAAAGCATCTATCTATACCAATGGAGATGAATGGGAAAAATGTGCAGGCGAAGAATATGGAAATGGAAAGATAGATTTTCATATAGGCTTGAGAAAACCAGACGGCACAACTTCGTATAACGCTAACGACAGTTATAATGGTGTAAAGGCTGTAGGATATCAAAGCCAGCATCATGTTCTTTCCGGAGTGACAAATACCGGATTTGGCATTATGAAATATGTAGACCCTTCTGCTAACAATATGATTTGGCTGTGTGAATCACGTACTGATTATATGATTTTCCGCTATGGCGAAATTCTATTGAATATGGCTGAGGCTGCTTATGAGTTGGGAAAAGACGGAGAAGCTCTTGAATTTGTGAATCAGATCCGTAAAAGAGCCGGCATTAACAAACTCACTTCTATTGATTTAGACAAAATTAAACATGAAAGGAAAGTGGAGCTGGCTTTTGAAAACCACAGATATTGGGATTTGCGTAGATGGCGTGATGCTGAAGAAGCTCTTACACAATGGTATACAGGTGTGCGTTATGTCTTGGATTATGAAACACGTAAATATTGGATCGAATTTTTAGATCATGTTGACGGAGCTAACCAGCCTCAATTTCCGGAATCTAATTACTATTTCCCGATTACTCAGGCAAGAATCGGAGCCAATTCTAATTTGGTGGAAAATCCGGGATATTAATGTATGAAATTTATTATTAAAAACAAACATCCTAATATAATTCAATTAGATTATGAGAAAAAACATATTTTTAATTATATTGTTTCTTTGGGCTTTGATACCTTGTAGTTCCTGTTCGTCTGATGATAATGATGTAACAGATGTGAAAGAGGTGGATCAGAAAAAAGGTGAATTAGAAATGATATATTCTATTGCAGACGAATTGGACATGAAAGTCATTTGTGATGTTAATTTATCCGGTGGTAGTTATTACGGTAAATATGCTGCAAGAGACTTGGTCAACAAATGTGATAATTATATTAAGTTATATCATAATTGCTATGGACATCATGCATCATTTTGGGGATGGTATATTAATACCGAGATCAATCCTTTGACTGAAATGCAAAAATCAAAGTCGTTGTTTTGGAGAGAACTTTGGAAAGGAGTGGCAGAGAGTTGTCATAGTGTTGCTCCAGGAACAAAAGTGACGATTTCTCCTTTTTTCATCCTAGATCAAGGCACTCATCGGGGATTCAAGTTTATAACGCCGGAAGAAACCGAAACATGGTGGTATAATACATTGAAAGCAAGCGGAATTGATATTGTCATGCTGCAAGATTCAGGTGCAGAACATTTGTCGTTCTTTACTCTTGCCGAAAGAGAAGCCTTTTATAAAGCTTTTTATAATGCTTGCCGGAGAACCGGCAAAGAACTTTGGGGCAATATCGAGACAGCTGAAATATTGGCTAGAGACTGGGAACATGCTTTGGAGATGGAAAGAAACGGAACTCAGGTGTGGCGTTTTACTCCGATAGACTGGCTTCAGGAGAAAATAGAACTAGCTGCTCAATATGCAACAGGTATTGTCAGCTGGGGATATTATCCTTATATGGATCCTTCTACTGATAACAGCCCGTTAGTTGTACATGGATCGGGTATGGATAATACGACTCGACAAGCTAATTATAATGCTTATCTGGAATATCAGAAGAGAGTTCCTTCAACAATACCGGCAGGAATGAAAGCTCAACCCAAAATTAAAGGAACCCTATGGTGGTTCCCGACCGATTTGGGCAGTCTGGACGGAAAAGAACTTGAGACTGCCCTCCGTAAAGAAATCACCAATCAGAAAAAAATAGGATTTGAATACATTTGGCTGGTTAATGCTTGTAATCACTTTGTTGTAAAATAATAAAATGAAACAACATGAAAAATATAATTTATATTCTATTATCAACAGTTTTATTGATAGCCTGTTCTAACGACAAGGAACTTGTTCAGGACAACTTTTATGCAAGTGAAGATTCTCCTTTGACATTCACTATGCAAGCTCCCTCTATCATTGAAGGAGAAGAAATGAATTTTAACAAAGAGGGATTAAAAGGATATTTTGGTCTATCACTGCAAGGGAAAGACGGAGGTTATTATGATGGTAAGGACTACAATAACATGCCTTATCAGAGAAATGGAGACGAATGGATTTCAACCGACGAAGAATTGATGATAAGCAATAGCGAAGGACATCTTTTTGCATATTATCCATATAATGAAACAATAAGTAACATCAAACAACTGCCGATTGTTGTTGATGATAGTCAGATTGACTATCTGTATGCCGCACCTATTGTTGTCAGTAGCGTAAACTCGCGAGTGTCCCTCTCTTTTCATCACGTCTTAGCTATATTGGAAGTTGAGATTGCACGCAATACGAATGTGACTGATTCTAAATTGAAATCCATTTCTATCAGTGGATCAGGTGTTGGCACAACAAGTGTGTTGGATGTAACGACGGGAATAGTTACCCCTACTAACTCCGATCAGGAAGTAGTTGTTACTTATAATGATGAATATGTGCCGACGGTTGATGAAGTAGAGGCTGATAATACAAAAGCGTTGAAAAAATATATACTGCTTGTGCCCAATCAGTTGGAGAACGGAGAACCGTCAGGATTAGATGCCGGGAAGATAAGTATCAAAGTGAAAATGAATGATACGACTTATAAGCTTGACACAAAGAGAACTGTGACATTCAAGCAAAATGCTTTGTATAAGTGTAAGGTGACAGGTATCACCGAAGACACATTCATTTCTGAGACAGAAAATCTTACATTCGTCAATGATAAAGGAAAGCAAGAATATAACGTGAAAAATATTACAGGAATCATGATTACTGATAAAGAATATTTGCCGGGCAATCATAAAATGATAGTGCGTACTACATTCAACTCCGATCCGGTGAAATGGCGTACCACAAATGACCCATTTGTCGATATCCCGTATTTTTCTACTTCCGATGGAAGTAATTCATACGTTGTAATATTCGATGGAACAAGTACAGATTTTCCACATATATCTGATGGTTCATGGTTAGGTAGCAAAGGTGCTTTAAATGATTTCGATGGTAAAAGTAATACAGCTGCTATGATAAAGGCAAATGGTGGTTATGAAGGAGATGAGTATCCTATTATAAAGGCAAATGCTGCCGCTTTAAAAGAGGGGTGGTATATACCTTCATTAGGGCAATTGGCTGTGATTTATAAATATAGGAACCAATTGAATGCGGAATTGCATCGTATTAAAGCTGCCGGTGGCGATGTTAATGATGTCATCAGTGAAGGATATGCTCTTAATTGGTCTAGTACGACCAATGGCGGTGGTAGCGCATGGGTTGTATATTTTGATTGTGGTATATGTGGAACTCGTATGCAAATCGATGAGAGTTGGACACGCAATCCAAATTTGGTTCGCGATGTTGAATAATCATTCGTCTTTTAATTTTTATTGAGAACTGATTTTGCAATTTTAATGTGTAAAATATTACAAATATGAAAATATTATATGTAACAACATTTTTAGTTTTATCTACAGGTCTCTTTTTTACAGCGTGTAGTAATGATGAAGATACTATCTCGGATGAAATTGTCATTCCTGATGAAGAAGTGGTGGAACCGGTACCATTGCAGATTTCTGTTTCAATAGCCGAGCTGACACGTTCGTTTATTACAGAAAGCGGCTTTAAGGATAATACCTCTATTGGGGTGTCCATGATGTATGTGAATGGCGAAGACTATGGAGAGGGCAACAAGAATCAGAAATACACCTCTGTGGGTATCGGGACAAACCAAGTCTGGAAGAGCGCAGCTGATGTAAAAGTATCTTCTCGATCAGGTTATGCAGTTGCTTGCTATCCGTATTCTGAGAAAAACAACGATTTTACTGCAATTCCCATTGATAATAAAGATTGCGTTGATTATATGTATGGTTCAGTTGCCCATGTCAATAGAGACAAACCGCAAGCCTGTTTAGTGATGCGTCATGCAATGGCTGGTATCATGGTGCGATTCAGCAAAACAGAAAATTATGCAGGGGATGAATCGATTTCAAATATTCGTGTTTCTTCAAAAGCGCTGGGTAAAAAAGCTGTCTTAAATGCTTTGAAGGGGACTATCTCGAACATTGAAAATTTGAATGCAGCTTTGAATTTTGAAGAAACGTTTACGTCGATTACGACAAATCCGGAGGAGACTACAACTGAAATGATAACGGCAGTTCCCAATATTAACGAGAAAGTTGACATGACTCTTTCTTTCCAGATTGGTCAGGCTGAAAATTCCATTGATATTGTAGAAAATGTAGCTTTCGCAATGGGAAAAATTTATGTGATTGATGTGGAATTTCGTCCTGGTAAACTTGTTGTTTCCAATGTTTCAATTTATGACTGGGAAAATAACGGAAATTATGAAGGGTTTATAAGACCGGAGAATTAAAACATTATTTTTAATCAAGGTGGTTGAAGAGCGGGCCTCTTTCTTATCTGTCTTTTTAGCCACTTTTTCCTTTAATTAAAACTGTAAATATTGGTAGAAGATATGAAAAAAAACTGTATATATTTCATTACTTGTTTTTGTCTTATTATGGGAGGTTGCTCTTCTAAACCGAAAGGGAACGAAATACCATGTAAAGAAAATGTCTTGGAGATTATTTATTCTGTCGCAGATGAATTAGGTATGAAAGTGATGTGCGACATAAATATAATCGGTGGAGGATTATATCATCCGGACGAAAATCATGACAGTATACTTACTGTGTTGAAAAAGAAAAGTAATAAGCACATTGTTGCATACCATGAGATGTATGGCAATCATCCTTCCTTTTGGGGCTGGTATTTGAATAATGAAATAAATCCCATGGACAGTCTGGATTATAAGCAGGCCAATTTCTGGAGACAGTTGTGGAAGTCTGTAGCTAATAAATGCCATGCTATTGCTCCGGGCAGCAAAGTGACAATATCACCTTTCTTTTTGTTGGATAAAGAAGAGTTCCGCGGATTCAGATATCAATCGCCTGCCGAGTATGAGGCTTGGTGGTTTAATACAATGAAAGAATCTGATATTGACGTTCTGATGTTGCAGGATTCCGGAGCCGAACATTTAAGTTTCTTTACTCTTGATGAAAGAGAGCCTTTCCTTGCTGCGGCAGCCAAAGCCTGCCAGAGAGCCGGAAAGGAATTTTGGGTCAATGTGGAAACCGGACAGGTGGAAGCTGACAACTGGGCGGAAGCATTGGAAATGGAGCATAATCATAGTCGGGAATGGGCATTTACTCAGATAGACTGGCTGAAACAAAAGTTGCTTCTTGCCGCAAAATATGGCACAGGTATTATTAATTGGGGGTATTATCCTTTTATGAATCCTAAAGATGAATATGAAGCGGAAGTGGATGGACAAAAAGTCAATGCTGATAATCGGAAAGCAAACTATGAAGCCTATAAAAACTATATTGAATCACTGACAGACAATATTCCCGATGGATTATTGGTTCAACCTAAATTGCAAGGTACTTTGTGGTTCTTGGAGGCGGGTATGGAAAATAAAGATATGGCTACCTTGGAAAAAGAATTGCGGGAGGAAATAACCAATCAACGAAACTTAGGCTTTACGTATCTGTGGATTTGTAGTACATCTTATTATTTCACAGCGGAAAAAGAAAAATAAATTATGAAAGGATATATTTATTCTGGTGTTTTGGGGCTGTTTATACTCTGTGCATGTAAAGCTGGGAATGTGGAAATTTCCGATATGAAATGCGAATATACGAGCCATCCTATCTGTGTGGATTCTCCTCAGCCCCGGTTCCATTGGAATTATCATTCCGATAATGTTGACTTTAAGCAAGGTAGCTATTGCCTGTATCTTTCGACAGACAAAGACTGTCTCTATCTTCCTTCTCGAAAAATAGCCGGCGATTCTCTTGTTTGGAGTTCCGGTGTTGTAGAATCTGACCTGTCGGCAAGCAAGTATACAGGGATGAAAAAATTGGAATCTTGCACGAAATACTATTGGAAAGTAGTTGCCACAGATAAGAACGGAGCAAACATGATAGAGTCACCGATAGACAGTTTTGAAACTGCTAAAATTTATCCGGAGAAGTGGACAGGAGAATGGATTACTGATAGCTACGATAAGGATTATCTTCCGTCGCCGATGTTAAGAAAGGTGTTTCAGACAAGAGATGCCAGCATTCAAAAAGCACGTTTGTATGTGAGTGCTGCTGCTTATTGCAAAATGAATATTAATGGAGAACCGGCCTCATCGGCTGTTCTTAACCCCGGATTTACTCATTATGATAAAAGGAACTTATATAGTGTTTGCGATGTCAGTGGTTTGCTGAAACCTGGAAATAATGTGATATCTGCGGTATTAGGCAACGGATTTTATAATGAAATTTTTCCTTTGGGTGTATGGGAGTTCGAAAAGGCAAGATGGCGCAATCGGGCAAGGATGATATGCGAATTGCATATATTATATGCGGATGGTGTCCGGCAAGTAGTCGATTCGGATTCTTCTTGGAAAACCTCTACAGGCCCCTATTTGCAGAATAATATATGTGGAGGAGATACTTATGACAAACAGCGGGAGATTGTCGGTTGGGAAAAAGAAGATTTCGATGATGCGTCATGGAAACAAGCGGTATGTGTGTCTGGACCATCTTCTGTTATGAGTGCCCAGATTATGCCTGCTATAGAAATAGACCGAGAGGTTTTGCCCATATCTATGAAGAACTATGGTGACAGTGTTTACGTATATGACATGGGAATCAATATGGCGGGCTATTGCCAACTTTCAATCAAGGGAGAAAGTGGTACAAAAGTGGCGGTACGTCATGGTGAGCTGTTAAAACCGGATGGTCGTTTGGAAACGGGAAATATAGATATTTATTTCTCGAAACGTCCTGATATCGATTTTCAAACAGATCTTTATATTCTGGATGGTAAAGACAATGTACTTGTGCCGGCGTTTAATTATCATGGTTTTCAGTATGTTGAAGTAAAAGCCGACCGTCCTGTGCATCTTACTAAAGAAAGCCTGAAAGGATTATTCTTTCATACGGCAGTAAAACCTGTAGGAAAATTCAGCTGTTCGAATAGTTTGTTGAATGATTTATGGGAAGCGACGAACCAGTCATATTTGTGTAACTTGATGAGTATTCCTACAGATTGTCCGCAACGGGAAAAAAATGGGTGGACAGCTGATGCGCATGTTAGCATGGATTTGGGATTGCTCAACTTTGATGGAATTACGTTTTATGAAAAATGGATAAATGACATAATCGACAACCAAACTGAAGACGGAAGAATATCAGGAATTATTCCATCATCAGGTTGGGGATATGAAGATTGGATTGGTCCTGTATGGGATGCAGCATTATTCATTGTACCAATGAATTTATACAGATATTATGGTGATAAAAAAGGCATTGAAATGGTTTGGAATACCTGCCAAAAATATTTACATTATTTATCAAGTCGCGAAAATGACGAGGGGACGGTAACTTTTGGTATTGGAGACTGGTGTTTTTATGAAGCACAAACTCAAACAGACTTTACTACTACCTGTTACTATTATATGGAAAATGAATATATGGCAAAATTTGCAGACTTAATAGGTAAAGACGGGACGATCTATAATTTGAAGGCAGAAAAGCTGAAAAGTTTGATTAATGCGAAATATTTTAATAAAGATAGTTGCATATATGCAAATGGTACTCAAGCTGCGCAAAGTATTCCTTTATATTTAGATATTGTCCCCGAAGAATATACGCAAAAAGTAGCAGACAAATTGAGCCGAATATTGGCACAAAATAACAATACACTTGATTTTGGCATGTTGGGTAGTAAAACCGTACTACGTATGCTTGCTAAATATGGTCATGCAAATCAGGCTTATGAGTTAGCTATAAACGAGGATATGCCTTCATGGGGATATTGGATGAAACAAGGACTTACCACTTTATCTGAAAAATGGAAGATATTTAATTCATCGAAAGATCAATCCCTCAACCATATATTTATGGGTGACATCAGTGCCTGGATGTATAATATACTGGCAGGTATTAATTATGATGAACAGCATCCTGGATTCAAACACTTTTTTATCCAACCGCACTTTGTCAACGGTTTGGATTGGGTGGATGCTGAATATAATTCAATAAATGGACTAATAAAATCGTCTTGGAAACGTAATGGCAATGAAATTACTTTAAATGTAATAGTTCCTGTAAATACGACAGCTACAATTAAGATAGGAAGCATAAGTAAAGAACTAAATGCAGGTAATCATATGTTGACATTTGCTAACAACAAGCTGTTTGATAAGAGTTAAGTTTGAATAAATAATATATTAACAATAAGTAGAATATTTTGAAAGCATAAATTTATATGAATTATAAAAAGAATAAATATCAATATGATTATTTTATATTAAAGTTAATAGTTTGATGACAGATTATAGTCAATTTTGCTATCCACTATTTTTTATAAACTGATAGTAGTAGAAAGAGAAACAGATAAAATGTGGTATTTATATGCATAATCATGAATAAAAAGAGCTGTTATTCGCATATAAATACCGCATTATTTTTGATAAACACATGGTTGATTGTAATGAAACGTACGGTTCGTTTTAAAGAAATACACGGTTGGTTTATAAGAAACGCCACGTACGTTTAAAAGAAAGCTATTTTGACTCATAAAAATAGGATTTTTTGATTTATTAGAAGTGCTTTTATGAACTTACTTTATTAAACAAAATGCATAAATAGATTAAAAAATACATTCACTATGCAATGCATGATATCAAATAATAATGATTGTGCTCTCTAAGGGAAGGATTTCAGGAATTTCTGAATAATACTAATGGCTAATCTATGCGATTCTTTTCCGTATCTGACTGCTCGCCTGAATAAATTCAATTATAGCATCATTCAAATACCAAAATGATATTTTACCATTTTGATACTTGAAGATTTGTTTCTATTGATATAACGTACAAAAAATCACCTATCAAAAGTATTTAAAATAGTGACGCTATGTCAACAAGATAGCGTTGCTATAAGCTTCATATAATGATGCTATACCGAGCCGATAGCGTCATTATTTTATTATAATGATTGGATAAACTAAATCAGCATATCTCATCATACCTAAATCAGTGAAATGAATACCGTCTATAGTAGCTTCCCCATTTTCTCCCAGTATATTTTTTGAAGAGATAAAAATGATATTCTTTTCATTTTCCTTCTTTAGCCAGTTGAATAGACTGGTGTATCCAAATGTTTACTACGAATGATATGATAGAATGCTTCCATTCGTTCTTTCATCTGTTCTGCAGAAGCATTAGGCACAAAGTCTAAAACAAAAACGCTGGCATCTACTTCGGCTATCACTTTGGCCACTTCCAAGTCTAAAAGTGCGTTTCCGCTAAACCCCAAGTTGATACATTCACGGTTCAATCTTCTCGATATGATATTGGTATATGCCATTTCGGGACGTGAAGCACAATCTCCTTGAAGGATACCAGTTCTATAAAATACAACTGGCTTTTTGCGGATCGAATAATCAATTAAAGGCTGATCGATGGTGGCTAACGAATCTACTCCTATGATTTTATATCAATAGAAACATCGAGAAATAAATAATTAAAAGCTGCTACAAAAAGAAGAATTTTGTTCATTAATAAATATTTATGTTCTCATTTTGTTTGTTCATTTGCTCGTTCTTTTCTCTCTCCTTTACCTTCGTCATTTGGGACAGATTCAACTGTCCCAAACCAACGTCAGCATTTACTGAAAGTTTAATTATATCCGGGATTTTGTTTAATTGAACCTCCAGAGCGGTCTATCTCAATCTGCGGAATAGGGAATAATTCATTTATCCCTTTTTTTAAGGCAGCTCCACGTCCTTTGGCATAAGGATAGGTGGAAAAAGTATTCATTGTTTCTACATAACAATTCCAACGTTTAAGATCATACAAACGATTGTATTCCATTGCTAATTCAACACGGCGTTCATGCTTGACTGCTGTCAGCAAATCATCATTAACAGTTACAGGTTTCAATTTAATATTAGGAATTATCAATACACGTGAAGTGGCTTCGATATCTCCCGAACGGGAATCATTAGCACGGTCTCGGACCATATTTATGTATTTCACAATTTCATCCTTATCTCCATTAGTCTGTATTAAAGCTTCAGCATATAACAATAATACATCTGCATAACGTATGATATGGAATGTCCAAGCATCATCTCCCCAACCATTACCTCTTCTTGAAACAACAAGAAAAGCTTTACGACTGTGGTATCCTGTATTAGGATATGTTGAGAAATCCAGTGTTTCCGACCCTTTCTCTTTAGGAAATTTATCACCTGGTTCTATAATCGTGTACAATAAACGAGGATCTCCTTCTTCAAATTCGTCGACAAGATTCTGTGTCGGTTGGTCAAAACCGTATGCTCCACAAGACCTTGGATTAGAATATACGGGGGTAAAAGAACCATAAATGTGATCGTTTGGAACATCACCACGTATATTGGGGAAGATAGATTCACTTAACATGTAGTTGTCACTCAAGTAAAGTGATTGGAAATTGGGAGCTAATTCGCAGCTCTTCGAATCAATAACTTTCTTTGCTGCATCACGTGCATCTGCATAATAGGATGGATTATCTTTTGCAAAATACATATATACACGTGCTTGCATAGCCCATACAGCCTCTTTGGTAACACGTCCCAATTCTGTAGTCGGTAAAGAAACCTTATCAGGTATATTACTTTCTAAAGCGGCCTCTGACAGATCTTTCATTATAAAATCAGCCGTCTCTGCTTCTGTAGCTCTGACTAACTTCTTACTATCATCAACTGTCAGCGTACGATCAACTAAAGGTACTCCGCCGAAGATCTTGCAGAGTTCAAAGTAAAAGAAAGCACGGAGAAACTTCACTTCCCCTATATATCTGGCTTTTACGTCATTCGACAGAGGATAGCCATCCGCATCCACCAAAGGCTTATTGGGTATATTCTCCAGGCAAATATTACATCGTGCTATCCCATTGTACATATTCGACCAAAGGTTAACCAAATCAGTATTGGAAGCCAAAGCTCGACCGAAACTAAGGTCTCCCGCAAAAGTGCGATCACCTGCATCAGACCCTCCTTTCTCCGAATCATCAGTGGATATATTATATAAATCCATACGTGGTGCTTCATATCCAGCTACATCATTAAGAGTTTTATAGCACTTAACGACAGCACTATAACCAGCATCAGGCGAAAGAAAAAATCTATCTTGATCCATCACACCTTTAGGGTCTCTGTCTAAAAAATCAGCACACGAAAAGAGTGATATTAATGATAGAGACACGAATAAGTATTTTATATTTTTCATGTTACTTTAAAATTTAACGTTTAAACCAATCGTCCAAGTTCTCGCTTGAGGATAAAAGCCCTGATCTATACCATTGAGAGTAGCGTTAGAGGAACCTATCTCCGGATCAAGTCCTGAATATTTCGTGAGAGTCAGCAGATTTTGCACACTAACATATAAGCGCAGGTAACTGATTCCCTTGAACTTCAATAAACGATCACAGAAATTATAACCGATCTGCAAATTCTTGATTCTAAAGTATGAACCGTCTTCGATAAAATAATCGGAAATAAGCTGATTCTGACCTTGATCGGCAGATATTCTATGAAACTTGTCTGTTGAACCTTCACCATTCCATGCACGTTTGAGAAAATCTGAATGAGCATTCATGTAACCCGTTCCTGATTCAAAATCGTAAAGAGTCATATTCATCACATCATTTCCTTGTGATCCCTGAAGAAACATATTGAAATCAAAACCTTTCCATGATGCTCCAAGTGACAGACCGTAAACAAAGTCAGGCCAGGGATCTCCAATCTTGGCACGGTCATTATCATCGAGTACATCGTCATTATTCAAATCTTTATAACGAATATCACCAGGCTTTGCCGTTTCTCTTTGCGCACTACCCTCCACTTGCTCTGCGTTCTGGAAAATACCATTGGTCACATATCCATAGAAATATCCTACCGGTTGCCCCACTTCTGTCTTAGTAATGGTATTATTATTGTATGCTGAACCATAAATTGCATCGCCATTACCCAAAGAGGTCACTTCATTTTTATAAGTAGAAATATTGGCGGAAGCTGTAAAGTTGAGATCTCCCCATGTTTTGCGATAAGTAACGCCTAATTCCCATCCTACATTGCGCATAGATCCTACATTTGCATAAGGAAAGTTCGGGAACCCTAATGTAGTAGGTTGAGGCTCTTGCATCAACATATCGTCTATATTCTTGCGGAAATAGTCCGCTACAATCTCAATACTATTATTGAAGAGACTTAAATCAAGACCTATGTCAAATTGTTTAGAGGTTTCCCATTTCAGAACAGGATTTCCAACGGTAATAATGCCAGCACCAATGGACGCCGTATTTGGGGAGCCGAAAGAGTAACGATCATAGATTGTACTTCCATACGTAGAAGCATATCCGCCTCCGCTAATATTTTGATTACCAATCAAACCATAGCTGATACGCAGCTTTGCGTCACTCAACCAATTGTGAGTAGATTCCATGAACGATTCGCTGGAGAAGCGCCATGCAGCCGATACGGATGGGAATGTTCCCCATTTATGTCCGTCGGCAAATTTAGAGGAACCATCACGACGTAGATTGGCAGCAATAAGATATTTGCTGTCATAATCCAGACTGACACGTCCGAAGAATGATAACATCGAGTTGTCATAAGGATAGCCGGATACTGCCGGGTTTGTTGTGCCTGCATTAAGAATAGCCATATCCTTATCATTATTTATCACCCCTTGTATAGAAGCATTGACACTCGAAACGCTTGTTTCTTCAGCTGAAGTACCGAGTAATGCTCCTATCTTAAACTTCCCGAAGCTTTGATCGTAAGAAAGAGTCTGTTCCCATACAAAATAGTTGCTTCTGGAATTATCCTGTATCACTGTATTCTCATTGGCGTAATCATTGGCATTGAGGGTGTATTTAGGTTGAAATCCATCAGTTAGGCTTCTACTAATATCCATGCCGAAGCGCGAATTGAACTTCAGAAAATCAAATAATTTAATCTCCAGATTTGCTCCTGCTTTTACATAAAGATATTCATAAGTACTCTGTCTCATTCTTTGAATCTGTCCCACTGGATTGCGTTTATTGGAGAATAAGATCCCAGAATACTGCGAATAGAGATTATTCGGTTCATACCCATTGTAAATCTGACTTAGAAAAATAGGTACGTCAACCAAATTATTACGGAATACAGGTGTGATAGGATCTGCTCCCATTGCACTGAATACAGTACCGGTAGCAGGGTTATTCTCGTCAATCAATTGACGTTTTTCATCGATGATACCGACGTTAGCAGTTAAAGAGACGCGTTTTGAAATCTTCATATTGAAGTTATTTCTCCAAGAAATACGTTTATAGTTCGAACCTTTAACTATACCATCTTGGTCTGTGTAAGCTAGGCTGGAAAGTATTCCTATATTTTTGGTTCCGCCATTGACGCTAATATTGTGATTATGCATAAATGCACCATCATTGATAATCTCTTTCCACCAGTCAGTTCCATTGGGACCTGAATTTTTATTAACGAAGTTGAGAACTGCGTCAATATTTTCTTGGGTAGCAAAAGCGGCAACACGCTCCTGACCGGCATTGTCAGCTGCCAGATTTTTATAAGTGATGTAATCTGCGGCATTAAGCATATGCGGACGTTTCCAAGGTGTTTGCCAACCGATATATCCATCATAACTAACTTGCGCTTTGTTTTCAAGGCTACCTGATTTAGTTGTAATGATAATAATTCCGTTTGCTCCACGAGAACCATAAATAGCAGCTACCGAAGCATCCTTATGAACGGCTATTGACTCAATATCATTCGGATTCAGATAATCAATACCGGTTTGCGGAAGACCATCTACTACATACAGAGGGGTTGTAGAACCTGTAATAGAACCAATACCACGGATATGGGTAACACTTCCCGCACCCGGAGTACCACTGCTGGAAGTAACAGTCAGACCGGGAACTTTACCCTGAAGAACATTATTAATGCTACTTACAGGCATATCTTTTAGCTCTTTTCCACTGACAACTCCAACAGCTCCCGTAATATCTTTCTTAGCAATAGAACCATATCCAATCACGACTAAACCATCCAGCTCATACGTTTTCTCTATCAGAGTAATAGAAACCCGTTGACCGGCTACCGCTTTGACAGTGACAGAATTATATCCTATCATGCTAACAGTGATCGTGTTTTCTTTAGCGGGACTGACTAGTACAAACTCTCCGTCCATATTTGTTATCACACCTGTAGTAGTGTTTTGCAATAAAACAGTAGCACCTATAACCGGCTGCCCCTGAACATCAATCACCTTACCCGTTATATTCTGTTTCTGTGCGAATAAGACAGATGGTGAAAGCAGAAATATTATCATGCATAATGTTAATATCAAGCTTTGGCTCTTATTTTCATTATAATAGTTTTTCATATGTAATCTATTTTATAGTATTAATTTATAGGCGTATACTCACTGTCAATAACCGGATTCCTTATCCTATCGATAGCCAGAACAATACAGCCTGCTTCCATACTATACCAATTCGTTTTTTGCTGTCCTTTAATATTTAAGGAATTAATATGCTTCAAGTAGGTATTCACTCGTACTGTATCATTAATAGTGGCTGCTGCATATGCAATAATTGTCCAAGGGAAAGATGAGTAAGTTACCCCGTTGGCCCAACTAGTATATGTTTTATTAAATTGAGTATACAATTTATTAGCAGTCTGACTATTCGGTTCAATCACATTAAACATGCCTGGATAAAGTTGAGCTGTTGCGTCAGGATAGAATTGTTTCCAGTCGGTGGTTACAGAGCTACTTTTCCACCAATCATAAGTAGTTCCATTCCATAATGCACCTATACCTTCCGTATTTTTTGCCAATAGGCCCGCAAAATCATAATCATTATCGATCAGACTGTTATCTTTGAGCCACTTGGCAGCCTTAAGTCCTATGTTTACTTCGCAATTGTCCATCAGGTATTTTACATCGTAAACATACGAAGCAACACTAAGACCATCATTTTCATCTTCTGTGATAGTGCCTGGTAACTGGTTAAAATCGGTATCGATCGTTTTCACCATTGCGCTTGCTACCAAAGAGATTTTGCTCTTATACTGTTCAAGCCAGCTTTTATTTTCTCCAGATGTTTGAGCAAATTCCATGATGATTTCCAAAAAAGTAGCTGCATAAGAATCTACAGAGTCATACGTTCCTTGAGTAGTTTCCGAATCACCAAAATAGTCATAGATAGAACCTTCTATTTCTGCGCCTCCTTTATAAGGATTCGTAATGCCATTCAGTTTGCCAAGATACCATTTAATGTATTTCTTTACTGCATCTATATTGGGGCTTGTAGGATCTTTTAGCAAAGCCAGAACTGCAAAATGAGCAAAATAAGGAGTAATCTTACTGTTCGAAGCATCTGTATCTTTTATAGCTCCACTGGAAAGCTGCAAAGAACGGATATAAGAGAGCTGATAAGTCATCACATTATCATATACTACATCCATAGTCTGTTCTGTCAAGTTCTCCTCATTGGTAGGAGGCGGAGCAGTGCTTGTATCACAGGATGAAAGTGTAAGTATAGGAAGCACTATTAATATTGACAGAATTGATATTATTTTTTCCATATTATTAAATTATAAATATTACCACTGTTTATATACCTCAAATTCCTTGATTGTCATTCGCCAAGGTGTAGCTCCATTCTTGAGTAAAGCCTTGACATAACGAGCATCCACATTATCGAAGCTCATATCCTGAACACCTTCTGTTGTAGCAGAGTCCCATCCTGTAATAGAATAAACCGAAGTATATTCTACATCGTCTTGAGAAATGAGGATTTCACAATCAGCGGCATAAGCACCCGCATCCCATTGTATTACAACATTATTAATAGTATATGTCTTTCCTAGATCTACCTTGAACCACTCGTCATCATTACCTTCTGCTTGCCACATAAATGAAGTATTTCCATAGACTGCATTGAAAGCCGCCGCATTATTAGAAGAAGCGGATGCAATCTTCTGTAATGCCAAATTTTCTGCCGGTGGAGTATTATATATTTCAACCTCAAACAATGTCATATTATATGGAGTAGCAGAATTCTTCATATTTGCTAATTTGACATAGCGGGCATTGGCATTGTCAAAGCTGACTTTGTTAATTCCATCATTAGAGACAGCATCCCAATTTTTGATAGAATAGATAGTTGTGTAATTAACATCGTCTTCCGAAATCATAAGGTCACAATCAGTACCTGCTGCGTTCATATCCCATGTCATCACTACGGTGTTAATGCTATACATTTTCCCGAGGTCTATTTTCACCCATTCATTGTCGTTACCTGCAGCTTGCCACCAGGATTTATCATTATCGTCATTGATGTTCGAGATACTTCCGCTAATAGCAGCCGAACCTGTTGCGTAGCCATTCAATGCCAGATTCGGGTTCTCTGTTGGGTCAATTTCTTTGATAAATAGAAAACCTTCCAATGAACGTGTACCTTTATGATTTGTAACTGCTACCGCACCTGTACCTCCATACGAACTAACAATGGCCTCAATAGTAGCATCATCAATAATTTCAAAACTAGACGCACCTTTCCCACCGAAAGCGACATTAGTGGCAGTTGTAAAATTTACTCCTGTAATAGTAATTACATCACCCTCCTTTCCCTCTGTAGGAGTGAAAGAAAGTACTTTAGGTAGCTGTGATACCGTAATTGGGGTATTCGGATCATACGGATTGGCTCCGAAATCACCATCAGCACATGAAGTGAATATCTTACCTGATAAACACAAAATAATAAAAATAGATTGTGCGATAGTTTTCATAATAATGAATTTATTAAGTGAAAAGGTTATTTGATTTTGTTATAACGATCTGCTTTTATTTTCTTCATGTAAGTCTTATAGGCATTATACAGATCAATTGTACGTTCTTCTCCTATACGTATCGACATCTTTGGATTATTAAAGACTCCTGGATATTGATAGCATAGTACTTTCTCAAAATTGTCAAGCAAGTTCAAATCACAGATGATCTCATCTATCGGACGAGGATAAAGAGAATTATCCGGATTGAATAAAAAAGCTTCAAGATCAAACCATAAGTGCGCACCGGCATCATCACAGAATTTTTGCAAAATATCGGCTGCTTCTTTTCCTGTAAGGTCTCCTTTTGGCATACGTGCAAAACCAAATGGACATAATATATCGAGATTTTGTAATAAAGCGGGATAAGTGTCTGCACCTTTTAGTACTTCCATACTATTGGTAGCAAGCATTACGGGCTTTTCCGGAGCAAATTGGGAGGTGTATTTCTTAAACTCACGAAAGAAATTCACAATCTCTTTCTTACGTATCATCTGTCCTTCATTGGTCGATTCTGAATTATACAGATTACCGGCACATTCTTCGGATACGTAAAAGCCATAGAAAGAAGGATGATCTCCATACATATCCCATAATTCTTTGGCAACTTGCTTATGCCATTCAAGAGACTCTACAGTAAAATCAAACCAAGCGAACATTCCTACTCCCATCATAACTGACATTCCTAGTTTGTCTGCTTCAGAAAGAATAGCTCCTATTGGGTCTTTCGCAGAAATAGGCATCCTTCCTGAATAAAGAGTGGAAGGATAAAATGCTTTTCCTTGGTAGTTGTTTATATTCAAATCATGTTTTCCTACATAGTCCTGATTGCGAAAAACTTCTTGAAGAACTATAACATCCATCCCTATACTATGCATAGAACGCACTAACTCACGCCATTGATCATCAGTCATCTTTTTTATATCAGGATTCCAATGCTTTCCTTCTGTCTCGCTCCAATGATAAAGGCCTGCCCATGCTCCGTCTATCAGACGCGTAGATCGAATTTCTGAATTAATAACTTCAAAGTCTTTAGAAATTGTAAATTCTTCATTTTTCTCTTTGACTTTAAGGATGATGCGATTCCTACCAATTTTGTCAGTTGTTTTTAAAGAGAACTTTATTTCCCGAGCACTCCCCTGTGCCAATGTTATACGAGAAAAATGAATTAATGAATCTTGACTTACGTCATTCAAATAAATAGAGACATAAAATTCCTGTTGAGTATTCCCTTTATTGACAATACCTGCACGTATGTCCAAATCTACTTTATTCGTAATTGTGCCTGGAGGAATCAGGGTTAGCCCAACTCTGCATTCTTCAGCAAAAGCTGTAGAAGCAGTGGTCAAAATAATACATGCTATTATAAATATCCTTTTCATATGTGACATTTTTCATTAATTATTTTATTTCACTCAAATTTTGTAATACCTTCCAGCATTGAAATAATCCTCTTGGCACATGAAAGCATCCTTTCCATTTTCCTCCTTTGAGTGGCAACAACACTTCTCCTCTTCGGTTCAGATATCCAAACCATTCAGGATATTCGGGATCCTTAAAGTGTGCCCACGTATAATCGTGTACTTTTTCAAACCACTCCAAACATTTACGGTCACCTGTAAATTGATATCCTTTTAATAAAGAAATAAGTGTCTCAATATGTACCCACCAAAGTTTTTGATCCCATTCCAACTGTTGTGGAGGGCAACCATTGCGATCCATAAAGTAATAAATACCACCGTACTCTTTATCCCAACCATATTCAAGCATGGTAAGAGTAGTTTTTTTCGCTTTCTCTATCAATTCCGGACGATTCAGACGTTTACCCAGGTCCATGATAAACCACATGGCTTCAATGGCATGTCCCGGAGTTACCTGACGACCTTCAAAACAATCCACAAGATTACCGCTTACATCTACATTCTCAACTATGATTCCACCAAGTTCGGGACGATAAAAGACGTCCATTACTTCATGGATACAAGCATCTATCGCCTGTTCCAAATAATCTGTTCCTAAAATATGCTCTATTTCCATAGCAAGATTGCAGAGAATCATCGGAAGGGCAAAATTCTTTAGATTGCGTGTATCAGGATGAAGCTTATTCCATTTTCCTTTAGGGTTATCAACTTTGGAAAGGATAATATCAAATGTTTTTCTGGCAATGTCGGCATACTCCTGATTACCAGTTGCTAGACTCAATTGTCCGAAAGCCATCGTTGCAAAAGTATAGGAGAAAATGTTATATGGTTCTACCAATGGTCTACCCAATCGGTCAAGGGAAAAATACCAATTATATTCTCCGTTATGTCCATATTTTTTTAGAAATTCGCCACCTTGAACGGCACAATCCAACCATTCCTGACGTTTCTCCACTTTATTGTAGAGCATAGAGAACATCCATACTTCACGCCCTTGCAACCAAACAAACTTATCTGTATCAAAGACTTTGCCTTCACGATCCATACAGGTGAAGTAGCCACCAAACTCTTTATCCTGAGAGTTTTGGAGCCAGAAAGGAAGAACATTGTGTAACAATTCATCCTTATATTGATTTGCTAAATTCTTAAAATCCATAATATAATCTATTATCTGGATTGTATCGACAGCTATTCAGATGATAAACGTTTATTGAATGGCCATACAAAAAAACATCTTCTGCCATTTCTACAATCCCACTTGTTAGTACATTAAAATAATCAAGGTCTGTTTTATATTTATTCCGAACGGGTCCAGTATCTTTCAATCTCCTCCAGCGACTTCCCAGTGGTCTCCGGCACGAGTTCCCAGACAATCAGCATATACGGTACGCACATAACGGCGAACAGGAAGAATGTTCCGGCGGGGGTAAGGTTCTGGAGCATCCAGGGGGTTAACTGTCCGATCAGGTACGTTCCGATCCACAGAGCGAATCCTGCTATCGACATGGCCAGTCCGCGAACCTTGGTGGGATACATCTCAGAGAGGAGCACGAACACCACGGCACAGATAGAAACGGCACAGCAGAATACATAGAACAGGAAAAAAATAAGCAGGAAGAGGCTGGATACTCCCAGGGAATCTCCGAAGAGGAAGTACAGGCCGATGAGAATCAGAGAAACAACCATACCCGAAACTCCATAATAAACCAGCTTCTTGCGGCCCACCTTATCGATGATGACAAGAGCCAGAACCGTGGTCAAAGTATTGACTAGTCCTACCAGAACTTGGTAAAAAAGAGAATCGCCACCTGAAAGTCCTGCATTTTCAAAAATAGAAGGGCCGTAATAGAGCACTGCATTCACTCCCATAAATTGCCCTAAAATGGCAATACAAACACCGATAATAACAGCTTTGAAGATTCCAGGCTTCATTAATAACGACCATTCCGATCTCGTTTCAGAGGTCAGTACAGATTTCGTTTCTTTTAATTGACTTTTCGCTTCTGTAATTGAATTATATATTTTTTCTAATATATTTACAGCCTTCAATTCCTTTCCACGCACGATTAACCAGCGAGGACTTTCCGGAATAAAGAATATGATTATGAAGAATAAGATTGCTGGCAATGTTTCCATACCCAACATACCTCTCCATACTTCAGTTATAAATACTTTATTCAACCAATCCACACTCAATTGCGTACCACTCTCCGCCCATGCCAATAATTGATAGTTAACTAAATAAGCTCCTAAGAAACCGACTGTTACAGCCAACTGATACAATGACACTAGGCGTCCTCTATACTGTGCCACGGCTACTTCAGATATATAAAGAGGAGAAACAATGGAAACAACCCCTATCCCTACTCCACCTATTATCCGATAGATCACCAATTGAGTAAAATCGGCAGATAGTGCACACCCCAAAGCTGATGTAGAGAACAATACGGCTGAAATAACCATCGTAAGTTTTCTTCCTAACTTATCGCTTAAGATTCCAGCAAAAAGAACACCTACGATAGAGCCTACTAAAGCACATCCTACATACCATCCCTGTTGTAGTGCATCTAATTGAAAAAGTTGAGTCACTTGGGCAATTGTTCCCGATATAACCGCAGTATCATATCCGAACAAGAAGCCTCCCAATGCTGCCACAACAGATAGGAATATAAGATAACTAAAATTGATTGTAGACTTCATAACATTTATTTTATTTCAAAATATTCTTTATATCTGTCATATAAATGACCAGCTTGCAGATAGGCTGATTGCGGACTCATAAAATGAGAAAATTCAAAAGTAATAGCCTTATCATATCCGGCACGTTTGGCTGCTTCCAACTTCATCCGAAGTTTATCAAACTTAATGGGTAGAAAACGAATTGGCATATCACGGTCAAAAGATTCGGCATTTGTCCAACATTGCATACCATACTTATCTGCTAATTTTTTATTGACAGAAAAGAACGCATCCAATTCGTCATAATCAATATGCCCATCTTGAAATGCACATGCATCTACCACCTCATGAATTCCATCAAAAATTTCATCCCATTCTTTTTCGTGTTGTTGTACAGAAACGGCATCTTCTTTAGTCATTTTTGTCGTTCCCATGATTGCTTTTTTGCCATCAATCCAAGGCGATATAAAAGTCGGTAATCCATTAGATATATCCTTACATTGTTTTCCTAATGCATGGAAAGCACCAATCGCCCCTTTCGTTGCCCGGCTTATTTCACCACTGATATACCATCCTCCAAAACTTTTATACTTGGAACCATAATTTTCCCAAACTTCATCAATTACATATTTGTTATCTTCCACTTCCCAGGTCATATCCCCTGTGTCCCAGTATTTACCCGAATCGTATAGTCCAAAATAGAATTTCATTCCATACTTTTCAGCTAAACGTAAAAACATATCCACCAAGTCAACGGAAGGCATATAACAACCTTTCTTCAATAAATAAGGAGAAGGAAAAGTGATAAATTTACGATAACCAGAACGGATCATTATTACCGTATCAATTCCTATATTTTTCATGTGCTGAAAATCCAAGTCCCATTCTTTCTCACCCCAGTTCTGATGTGGAATATCATGTGATATTTCATCCAAAAAAGTTCCGGTAATTTTTAAGCCATTGTTTTTAGGAACAATGAGTTTACTTTCCAAACCATCAGTTGCCACTACTGTACTGGCACTAGCTTTTGAAGTACAAGATTCAAACAAAGTTGGTACAGTCAAGGCTGACGCGCCAGCCAATGTGGCTTTTTTTAGAAAGTCTCTTCGATCTAATGTTTTCATATTAGTTTAATTAAAACAGCAGTTAACACTTATATTATTACCTATTGAATATACTGTCCTGTAATATCTACTTTTTTATTATTGAAAGGATCTAATATCTGATCAATCAAAATAGCCATTTCACTTCGTAGGATGTCTCGATTCATATCAAAGTCCTTCAATTCAAATTCATTCCATATCTCTTCTACCCTACCCTCTTTCATCTCAAAACCTTCTTTTTTGGCAATTCCTCCTATTAACTCTGTAGCTTTCTGAATTGATATGGTATTATTACCTTCGAATACTTGCTTATTGACAAAAGGATAAACATCACCCAATCCTTTCAACTCATTTGCCAATAATAATGTATCCGCTCTGAACCACATTTGATTTGACCAGTCAACACTTTTACCTATACCTTTTAATATACCTGTAGAGCCGATACGTTGTAGTGACTTAAACATTGGGTGATCTAACTCAACATCTAAATAAGGCAATAAATATCCTTTTCCATCCAAAATCGCATTTTGTACTTCCCGAACAGATACTTCTCTTATGTTTTTATCTTCTTTCACTGCAAGAGCTGCTAATGCTCCCGCTGCCTGCCCGATCTGCATAACCATCGGCTGCAAACGAGTGGTACCATTAATTATATTAGAAACAGATATTGATTTTTCAGCAACAATCAATCCTTCAACATCTTTCGGAATCAAAGTTCCTAAAGGTAAACCGTATGACGGTATCGGATGAAAATAAAGATTAGGCAACTCTTCATATCCATGATAACGCGTATGATGATGGTCCACAGGATAATTCCCCACGGCAATACAAGTACGATAAAGAGGTTGAGACTGCCTGAACGGTTCACAAGCATGATTTAAATCAAAACGTACTAGCCCATGGATTCTCCTAGACTCTCTATGGTAAGGAATAAATGGTAATTTGTCGGCTGTAGGATATTCATCATCAGCTAAGCCCAATGTATTAAAACCTAATTCATGTTGCAGAAAATAAACGAAACACATCGTATAATGTTTTGCATATTTCAAGGCTTCTTCACGTTCCTCACGGGTCATTTCAATCAAGTTTACATAATAATCATTGCCTTCTATCGGCCAATTAATCATGTATTTATTATTAGGAAGTTTTCCATAAGTTATCATCATGTCTTTAGACCATACACGATCCGGTTCTTTAGGCATGATACAAACATGACTGGCACAAGCACAAGCAAATTCATCTTTATTATATCCTTCAGGACAAGGAATAGTCACATCTTTACCATAATCTTTCAAGATTGCTACGTATGTAATATCCTGAACTATATTATTTTTCTCTTCCGGAGCAATATCTTCTTTAGTATCATGACGGCTTTCCATACCGACATCATATTTCACCCCGCACATTTTTGCTATATCCCCCAATTCAGTACCATCAATCAATATTTTAGCATGTATTTTTTTAATTGTATTATCTTTCATCTGAATTTGAGCAATCCAAGCATCATTCTCTCTTTCCAGCTTTACCAAAGTAGCATTATGCCATACTTTTAAATTTTTCTCCGCGTCAACCATTTCATGGAAAATTTTATTTCCGACTGAAGGTTCAAACAACACTGCACTCACCCAACCGGTTTTTAGAGAATCAAGTCCACCATAATAATCTGCCAAACGTCCGCGAAACTCACCAAACAAGCCTGCCGGTAAATCATAGTTTCCATCAACAGCACTTACACCTGCAGATGTAAGCATTCCACCCAGCCATTCTGTTTCTTCTACTATCAATGTTGCAGCCCCCATTCGAGCAGACTGAATACCAGCAGTCACTCCACTGGCACCTCCACCAATAATTAGCACATCAACAGAATCATCTGAATGAGAGCATGCTGTAAAACACAAAGCAAATAATAAACACAGACCTAAAAAATAGTTCCTCATACTAAATTCATTTAAGGATATAGAGTTTTATTAATAATATCACGGTACAAATATAGCTATATTTATTAAATAAACAATAGATAATAAAATATTTTATTAATAAAATCGTTATTCCTCGCATTATTAATTAATAGAAGGGGGAATTACCTCACAAATCGTCTTATTTCATTTATTATATCCACAATCGTCCATAGCTACATTATCCTATATATAAATCCATTACATAGTATATAGGGAATATAACATTCAAGATATTCTAATTTTCAAGGCCTCAAAACCACGTATTAATAAAAAAATTAATTATCTTTGTGTGAATTACCAAATATACATAGTTATGAACCAACAATTCTTGAAAGAAATAGAAAAAGGCTCTAAAAGTGCTCTTGTCAAAAAGAGGATTATTACACATTATATATATAATGGAAGTTCTACAATTCCCGATCTTTCAAAAGAGCTGGATTTAAGTGTACCGACTGTCACCAAATTTATCGGTGAAATGTGTGATGACGGATATATTAATGATTATGGCAAATTGGAGACTAGTGGCGGACGCCATCCCAACCTCTATGGGCTTAATCCGGAATCCGGTTACTTTTTGGGTGTAGACATCAAAAGATTCGCCGTCAATATCGGACTGATAAATTTCAAAGGCGATATGGTAGAATTGAAAATGAATATACCTTATAAGTTTGAGAACTCAATCGAAGGGATGAATGAGTTATGCAAGCATATTCTCAATTTTATAAAGAAGCTCACTATTAATAAAGAGAAGATCTTAAATATTAATGTAAATGTGTCGGGACGTGTAAATCCTGAATCAGGGTATAGCTTCAGTCAATTCAATTTTGAGGAAAGGCCGTTGGCGGATGTATTATCCGAAAAATTGGGATATAAAGTAACCATTGATAATGACACGCGTGCCATGACTTATGGCGAATATATGCAAGGCTGCGTAAAAGGAGAAAAGGATATCATTTTTGTAAATGTAAGCTGGGGAGTAGGTATCGGAATTATTATTGATGGTAAGATTTATACCGGAAAATCCGGATTTTCCGGTGAATTTGGACACATGAGTGCTTATGATAATGAGATAATCTGCCATTGCGGGAAAAAAGGTTGTTTGGAGACGGAAGCTTCCGGATCGGCACTTCATCGTATCTTATTAGAGCGTATTCAAAGTGGGGAAAGTTCCATTCTATCTACACGAATCGCCACAGAGGAAAATCCGATCACTCTTGATGAGATCATTGCCGCTGTGAATAAAGAAGACCTGCTTTGCATTGAAATTGTAGAAGAAATCGGACAGAAACTAGGCAAACAGATTGCCGGGCTAATCAATATCTTCAACCCGGAACTGGTCATTATAGGTGGAACTTTATCTTTAACCGGCGATTATATCACCCAACCCATAAAAACAGCCGTACGCAAGTACTCTCTAAATCTGGTTAATAAAGATTCAGCCATCATCACATCTAAGCTGAAAGACAAAGCCGGCATCGTTGGCGCTTGTATGCTCGCACGCAGCAGAATGTTTGAAAGCTAGTTTTATCTTCTACGTTGGGAGAAAAAGTTATCTATAAAGCGAACGATATAGACTACGGCTACTCCGGCAACCACTAAAACAATAATACGACTCAACATAGATTACATTTTTATATTTCACATCTATTACATACGCAGGATTTCCCTTTTAAAATAAGAATAGGGAATCCTGTAAAAATTAGAACGCTGATTATTAATTAATAATCAGCGTTCTAGTTTGAGAGCCGCTAGCCAGACTTGAACTGGCGACCTACGCGTTACGAAGTCCCGTGTAGCAGCTCCATTATTATACTGATTACTAATATATTAACTACTCTTTTCTAACCTTTTCAAAAAACAATCTACTATACAATTACTATTTTTAAGGTAGAATTGAAATGTTAATAATATATTTTATAAAGTTGACTAATAAAATTTGAATCCTATTTAAAGTCCCTTACATCATAGCTAGTTCCATCTATAAAGATGGAATTTCCAATTGTAGTGAATGAAACTTGCTCTCTTACCATTCCGCCATACGAATTCTTTGCCCCGTAATCTAATTCCCAATTCACTGTATATTCTCCATCTTTAGTATATTTCTCGTCATATACCGTAAAAGAGTCAGGGTCCTTTAATATATGTTTAAAATACGCTTTGTATATTCTTCTACCATTCGATACACTTTCATCACAGGACGATAATGATACTAATAGAATAGCCATCATTAATAATAAAATCTTTTTCATTATGTCTATTTATTTAGTTTGTTTTTTAATTCATTGAATTACAGCCTTTTCATACATCCAAGAACTTGAAATATAGTACGTATCATTTTTTTAGGAATTTCTTGTACTCCATATTCCGGTGATTTATTAGTAGGAATGAGGTTATAATGCTCTTTGTCGTCTCCTTTTCCCAAACGTTTAATAGTACGCATATCGTTTGTTGTGACGATAGCATATACTTCTCCAAGTGGCAAAAATGATGGATCTTCTATTTTTTTTAGTGCTATAATATCCCCATGATTGATTTCCGGTTCCATTGAGTGCCCTGTGACATTACACCAGCAGGTGGCATCATTATATTTCCTGAAATCAATAAGGTATTCAGGCTTTGTTGTCTGGTCATTTAAGACTAAATCAAAGCCACAAATAAAATCAATGTTATAATAAGGGACTCCTTTGGTGAAACTAATGCTTGGAGTGTCTATAGGTGGCGTTTTCTCACCTTCGAAGTATCTAATCAATATTTCAGCATTAGCCAAGGTTGGTTTTGTCTTCCCATTTTTATAGTTGCCAATAGTTGCCTCTGTTATTTTGGTGTCTTGTGCAATTTTATATGGAGTTAGGCTTGTCGTTTGAACAAACCGTATAGCCTTCATTATTTTTTCTTCTTTTTCAGTCATTGCTAAAATATTTTAGTATATTTATGCCGAGATCAAGTTGCGGATGATTTCAACTAATATGTTTAACTGTTCCCGTAAGGGACTATATAGGCGACTTCACTTCAAACCGCAACTTTGGAGTTGGTCGCTTTACTGTTTGCTATGGAAAAGAAAATTCCCGAAGGTTTCTCTACAGAATTCTTGGACAGTGATGCGGGTGAGAATTTATATTCTCAAATTCAATCTTCATTTACGGATTGTCATTTTTCTACCTCACATTCACCAAAGCTATCCTATTTAATAATTCAAGGTATCCTTCTATTTTGTCGGTGTGTTTCACGTTGGACAAAAGTTTGAGTATTTCGTTTTTCCCATTTTTTGTAATAGTTATAGAATTAGGATTTACAATACTTTCAAGTAATCCTTTTACTATTGCATTGCATGTTGTAATGTCCGAAAATTGCGATGTGTGAAATAAACATGCAACTCCATGATATAAAAACCTATACTCTAACCCCAGTGGGTCCTTTTCTAATAATAAGTAATGATATATCATCCAGTTGGTGCTTTCTGAAACAGCCATATTCTTTTGTACCATAAATGATGCTCCAGTTGATATTTCATCAATTTTATCTCTTGTACTCTTTATGTCAATTATCGTGTATATATTCCATCCTATCAAGGCTGTTACAAGTAATGACAGGATACCAACCAATACTCCTTGGTAGTCAAATCCTAACTCTGCTTTGTGAGGACAAGAAATACATATTGCAATAATACTTATCAATATTGCAATTCCACTCAATACTAAAGCCAAATTTTCTTTTTTCATAATTATAATAAGGTATAAACTGCGGAATAGTTAAATAATGTTTGCTACTATAATATTTTGGTATTTTAATTTGTGTAATACTCAAATATTATAGTATATTTGCATCATCAATCATTCAATCACGATACAAAGATAGAAAAAAGGTTGATAGGATAAAATAGTACATACATATTAAAATACACGATTATGAGCACGAATTTTAAAAATCAGATGAAAGAGGTCATGAGCCTTGCTTGGCAAATGGTTAAGAAGAACGGTTTTTCAATGTCAGAAGCTTTGAAAACAGCCTGGGCTAATTTGAAGCTGAAAGCTGAAATGAAGAATCGTATTGTAAAGTTCTACTTTCAGAAAGTCAATGGCTCTGTACGTGAAGCATACGGTACTCTTTGCGAAAAATACATGCCCGCAGTAACCGGTACTGATAAGAGAGCGAAGAACGACACCGTTCAGACTTATTTCGATACAGAAGTAGGTGAATTCAGATGCTATAAGAAAGCTAACCTTTTAAAAATTGCATGATTATGACACACTACGAATTAGAACAAGGCTTGAATGCCTTATACAGAGACTTGGATAATATTCAGAATATGGACGAAGCAACAGCCCGTAGAGTTTACAACGTAGATTGCAAGGCTGACATCATAGAAGTGATACAAGAAGAAATAGAGACTTACCAAACAATTTTAGGACTTGATGCTAAAGAAGATGATGGTATGGATTACGATGCCCTCTGTATGGTTCAAGGATTGAGCCGATACGCATAACACCCCTACCCTGCTGACGGATTGAACGGCAGCCGATAGCGAGAATCGGACGGGGTACTTTTGATTAGTTCTTTGACATTTTGGTTAATACGAAAAGAAATTCAACCATAGCAGAAATGCCGTGACTGGTTGAAGGTTTGAATTAGTTATAAACATCACTTGGAAGTCCGAAAAGTCTTTATCAGTAAGCATATAGCAGGTTAGGCGAGCTATAACGCTATCTAAGTGATTTAACATATAGCCCTATTGACAGCTTGAAACTGGCAACTGATAGTGAGAATCAGATAGGGCACAAATTTTAAATTATTCGATTATGTCGCATTATTATTCAAAAGTAGATGCAGATAGTTTATTATCGTTAGTGAATGCATCTGATTGCGTAGAGTATTTCGATACATCTAGTTTGGTTTCTGAAATGGATGAAACAGAAGTCCTAAATCAGATAAACGAAGATACCATAATTAGTTATCTCGAAGACAAGGGCTTTAAAGTAGAAAAGGAGGGTTGAATATGAAACTAATCCAGTTTGTTTTATCCATAATTTTAGCTTTGTGTGCTATTGGTATGCTATATGGGGCAATAACGACATCTAGCCCCATGAAATTAATGTCTATTGTTATAATGGGTATTATATGTATCGGGACTTTCGCCTTTGTCAGAATAGCCTATACAGAATTACACGAATAAGTTCAAATCAAGATAGTAATGAAAGATATAGGTATCGCATTGATTTATGTTGCTTTTTTCTCTCTAATAGGATTTTCCTTGTGGGTGACAAAAAGTGTATGGGTATTATTGGCATTGATATTTACCCCTGAGTATCACAGTAAGAAAGATTAATAACAATTTAGAAATGAATAAGAATGAGATTAAACTTCAAAAGAATAATTCTAATCGTGATTGGAGCGATTTAGAATGGATTCAAGAGTTTCATTCTTTTTTGCAGGGTGATATTCCAGAAGGAATTTCTTTAGGTGATGAGTATAAAGTTAAACTTACTCCAGAGCAATCAAGTACTGTTATTTGGTATCTACAAGAACACTTCCCCATACTACCGGATTCGATAGAAATGTGTGACGTGTGTAAGAGATTGTATGATAGTTATTCCGAAGGTTGTCATTACGAGATTGAGGGAAAGAACTTTTGTGGAGCATGTGAAGATGAAAGTGAGGCTACATATTGCGATAATTGTATGTCTGATATGTGGAAATCAGAGGGTAGAGATGAAGATACAGGGCTTTATCTCTGCAAGAAATGCAAGGAGAATAAGAAGTAATTGACAAATAACATAAAGATAGTAATGAATATGAGAACAATAAAATTCAGAGGTAAAAACTTATATAATAACGAATGGATATTTGGTGACTTGATTCAGTACGAAAGTGGTGAAATGGCTATTTTCAGCAAGAAACTTTCCCAATATGGATGCGAAGCTACTGAAATGTTTAATAGAAGTAAGGTAGAAACTACAACTGTGGGACAATTCACAGGCTTATTCGACAAAAACGGCAACGAAATCTATGAAGGGGATATAATCAGCATAAACGGTAAATACCCCAAATTGGTGAGATATATAGATGATTATGCTTGTTTTTGTTTAGCCAACATAGAAGACCTAGACGAAAAAATGGACACAGGTTATTGGCATCAAGTATCTCCCGGTTGGTGGAATTCATCAAAACGAATAATTAAAGTACTTAGTAATATTCATGATAATCCCGAATTAATTGACTAATAACAGAATAAGAAATGAACAAAATTAAAAAAGAATATTTGGTCAATGTAGATATGCGTTGGTCGATAAACTACGAAGTAAAAGCCTGTTCAGAAACAGAAGCAAAACGCCTTGCATGGGAGAAATTCAAAAAGAATCTTCCGAAGAAATGTTTCGAGATCTTGGCAGATAAAAAATAATCTTCAATATAAGATAGAAAGGAGCTAAATATGGAATATAGTAAAACAGGGCGTTTTACCGCTAATCAAGAAAAATTAGCTAAAGAAATAGCTATCCGAATTGCTAAATTGCGTAAAAGTGGTTGTTATGTATTCGGAAATGGTGATAGATTGCATGTTTATAAAATAAGAGATATCGAGCATGAGCAGCCATTACATCTTACTACAAGTAGCGATTATAACCATCCTCTTAAATATCTTGAAGCCGGACATATAAACGATAGTGGAGCAGGTGATATCCTGTTTTTTGAACCGGGATATATAACCGAAGAATAAACCTCAAAACAATAAAGATGAATATGAATGATTATAAAGATAAATATGGATATATAACTCGTAGGAAAATAGAAGTTCCCCAAAGAGAGTTGACTATTCGAGGACATAAGGTATCTGATATTAAAAGAGAAGATATTGAAAATTTCTGTAAAGCAAGAGCCATTCCACCTGAATGGTTGGTGAGTGAGCTTATCAAAGATATTGATTAACGTAAAACAATAAGATATGAATGAAACATTAGATCTGCAAATTAAGCGGTTAGAGTTTTGCCGTGACTGTATCGTACTTGATTACGATGCCGGGAGAGAAGAATACAATCACCTTGAAAGGATGATTGAAGAATTGAAACAACTAAAATCCAAACAGACATCCGCAAAAAGGTAGACCGATAATCTGGCATAAGGTTCCTGCAATAAGTCAGTACTGTGAGTAAGGGAAACCAGCCGGGCGGATTCTGAAAAATATAGTAATTTTTATCGTGTTTTATTTTGTGTTTGTGTTGTACTGGTGCGCGGTCTGTGAAGATAGTGCACCTTTTTTATTTGAAGGAATGGCGGAATTGGCAGACGCGGTAAAGCTTGGCATTCCCGGTTCGAGTCCGGGTTCCTTCACAAAGCTTATTTTATGTTTAACCAATGATGCCGACGAAAAGGACGTCGTAGGGTTTAAGCCCCTGTATTTATTTGATTTTTAAATGTTCTGCATCTATCCCGGTGTCCGTTGATTCGGTATCCGGGAACAAAGTAGCTCGTGAGAGTGAATGTTTATCAATAAAAGAACAAGAATATCAAAGTCCACATTAGAGCGCTAGTGTGGCAATCATGGATAAGTGGCGGAATTGGAAGACGCACGGAACGTATGCCGGGACTCTCGCTTATTAGCAGTAAAGCTCATCCTCGTTCGAATCGAGGCTTATCCACAATCACTAATTAAAAAAACAGCTTATGGAAAAAGTAAGTAACAAAGAAAAAATGAAAACCATGAAGAAAGGAGCAACAATCAAGTTGCCAATATCTTCATTAGAGACAATTCGTAACAATGTATCCCTTTTGAACGCCAAACATTACAATGAAGGCAAGAAATGGAAGTCTGAATCATTCAAAGAAAAAGGCATTGTTATAGTTACCAGAACTGCGTAACCAATCAACTTACACGATTATGGAAAGAGTATTAACAGAACTTACACCTGAATGTGAGGTTACAGCACGAATGTACGCACAGGGGTATGAGAAGAAGGAGATAGCTTCGATGAAATGCAGGGCGTTGAGTACGATAAATAACCAACTGCAAGAGGCTTTCAGAATTCTTCGAATTAGAAACGGAAGAGAGCTGGCGACAATGTTTTATGAACGAATGACAGGAATGAAATTTACTATGGACTTCTCTCCTATTGCTCGTTCTGCAGTTGTTTGCTGCTTTTTATGCCTTTTTTCTTTTTCACTTTATCACGAACAGAGTGATATGAGAAGGGCAAGAAGAACAAGAGTTGAAACTATTGAAAGAGTAAGGAGGTTAGAATGAACGCAGAAGCAAAACTAAATACTCTCTATCGAATAGGTAGCAGAGTTTCTCTCAATAAAGAGCAGGCCAAAGAGTTTGTAGGCGGTCGCTATAGACTTGAAAAGCTGATAGCAGAAAAGAAAATACGGGCAGAAAAGACCGGAACCACGAAAATGTCTCCTTATGCGATCAATGCTTGTGATGTGCTTCTTTACGCTATTGATTCTAAAGAACAAAGAATATAATTAACCCTTTAAATTTTACGATTATGAGTCTTATCAAAAAAAGTAATGAATTAGTAATCCCTACCACAGTAAAAATGATGATTTACGGTCAAGCCGGTATGGGAAAGAGTACGGTAGCATTGAGTGCTCCGAAACCTTTGTTATTGGATTTCGATAATGGGGTGAAACGTATGAATATGGCACATTTGGAAAACATAGACACAGTACAGGTCACTTCTTGGAGTGATGTTCAACAAGTCTTGCAAGAAGATTTATCAGGCTATCAAACAATCGTTGTTGATACTATCGGTAAGATGATGGACTTTATCATTACTTATAAATGTGGTAGCCGCCAACCGTCTATCAGGGATTGGAGTGGTATCAATGCTGAATTTTCTTGGATGACAAGAACGCTCTCAAGTCTGAATAAACATATCATTTTTGTCGCCCACCGTGATACAAGAAAAGAAGGTGATGATACGGTGTTCATTCCTGCCTTACGTGAGAAGTCCTACAACTCCATCGTTACTGAACTGGATTTGCTTGGCTATCTTGAAATGAAGAGCGAGAGAGGCATACAGAGACGTACTATAACCTTTGACCCGACTTCAAGAAATGACGGCAAGAACACTTGTAATCTACCTTCTGTAATGGAGGTGCCTACTATCGTCGATAAGAGCGGTAATCCGACCGCAAAGAACGACTTTATCACCACTAAGATAATCAATTCATATTTAAGTATGCTGGCGGCTAAGAAGGAAGCACAGGAAAAGTATGACAAGGTGATAGAAGAAATAAAAGAAAGCATTGAATTTATCACCGATGCCAACTCCGCTAATGAGTTCGCTTCACATATCAATGAGTTTGAACACGTTGGTAGTTCTCTAATGAAAGCGAGAAGCCTGTTTGCAGCCAAAGTAAACTCTTTGGGGTTGGTATTTGACAAAGAAACTAAAACCTATTCAGATGCAGCCTAAATATCGTTTTTACGCCACGATTCTTGATGCCTTTTGGGGATATCTGAATAGTGATGTAATTTGGGATAAGTATTGGGGATGGAGTGAAAATCCTCCCTATACTCCCGAAGAATTTCACGAACAGCAGTTTCAAGAACTGATAGACCGTATCAATCGAAAGCCTTTTGATAACGAGAAAGCGGACAGGGGTACTTGCTTCAATGAATTAGTAGATGCCTTGATAGAGAATAGAAAGCCAAAAGATATAATTGTAGAGAGGACAGCAGATGGTTTGTCTTATCAGGCTACTTACAACAACAGGGTATTTACTTTTCCTATCTTTATCTGCCGCGAGTTTGCCAACTACTTCAAAGGTGCTCTAACTCAGCAACGAGTAGAAGCAATCCTTCCTACCACATTCGGTAATGTATTGGTTTATGGCTTCATTGATGAACTGATGCCTACCACCGTTCACGACATCAAGACAACAGGTAGCTACAGCGTTGGTAAGTTCAAAAGTCACTTTCAACACCTCGTTTACCCGTATGCTTTGATTCAAAATGGCAATGATATACGAACATTCGAGTATAATATACTTGAATTTAGTAAGGCGGGCTACCCAGTAGATACCTATACTGAAACCTATGTTTTTGTTCCCGAACGTGATATACCAATTCTCACTAATCATTGTGAAGAGTTTATTCGGTTCTTGGAGGAAAACAGGGAGCTTATTACTGATACTAAAATTTTTGGCTTAGATGATCTTCAACCTGAGTAACCCCTACGAAGTAGATAAGTATAAAGAGTATGTAAACAAGCTATTCAAAGACCGCGCGGTTGTGGAGGTTAAAAAGCGACTTCCCAACCGCACATTAGCGCAAAATAGCTATTTACATCTGATACTTAGTTTTTTTGCCTGTGAACTTGGCTGCAGTCTCGATGAGGTTAAGCTTGACTACTTCAAAAAGACCTGTAACCGTGATTTATTCGAACGAAAGAAAATCAATAAGCAGGGAAATGAAATCACTTATATGCGTAGTAGTTCAGAACTTACAACTGGCGAGATGACAACAGCCATAGAGAGATTCAGAAACTATTCTGTTGCTCAAGCTGGTATTTATCTGCCGGCTCCCAATGAAAATCAGTTTCTAATCCATATCCAACAAGAAATTGAACGTAACAAAGAATTTATTTAATTATGAATATAACAAGAACCATATCTGAACAAGTTGCCGAAAAGATGGTAGCCCCGATAGTTGCTAAGATAAAGTCACTATCAGATGAAAGACAAATAATATCAGAGGAAGCGATTCAGAACTCTCTACCTAAAGATTTGAAAGATTGTTTTGAAAAACATAAAAGTTGCTTTCAGAAATCATCCTGCGCAACCCTCTACTCCGGTAAACATGAAATTAGGATTGAGAAGCTATCATATTTTCCTGCTTCATCATCTTGGTATCCGCATATCGAGGTCGGTAGTCAAGTCATTGAACATCTTGATAAACTGCGGATAAAGATTGATAAACTAAACGATGAAAAAGAAAAGACTTACAATTCAATTGTATCAGCCCTTCTTTCTTTGAGGACATTTAAAAGAGCAAAAGAACAATTTCCTGATGCTTATGAGTATTTGAAAGAATACGAAGAACCAGGCAAAACAGCGGTGTCTTTACCTATTGAAGATATTCTCTCAACAATCAAGAAGTACAAATAATTCCAAATAACAGCTATTTGGAAGTTTTGATTTTAAATAATGCGGAAAACAAAGGTAATACACGTGTATCTGATATTTGAGAAACGGAACTATTACTTCAGCTCAGTGACGGGTATCTTCCGGCATTTATCCGAAGGTCAGATAGGCATCAAACAAAGTACATTATCTCACAATATGGAGAATACTATTGTAACCAGTAGGGCTATAATCCGTAAGAGTGAGCTATTGAGATAGCTTTGTTAACCTTTTTACCCCAGCCTACCTGTCTGTGAAGATTGGCGGGCGAACATGGAGAAGTGGCGGAATCAGTAGACGCACCACTCGATAATAGGAATGCCAACCTTAGATGTGGCGAGCTTGGCAACTCGTCCCAGTGCAAATCTGGGCTTCTCCACAAACTTATGTTGGAAAGGGGATATGAAAGTATTCAGTTGCAAATGGATATTTCCGTAATGCGCATACGGATAGTGTCCCCGAATGGAATAATGTGAGCCACACATAAATGGCAAGGGTTAGTGAATAATAGTTGTGCCCCGGAGAATACGCTTCGGGGCTTTTAATTAGGAAAATTATGAAGACATACGCAGATACTTTTAAAGATAAAATAATAGGTCTGTCAAAAGAAGAATTGCAAAATCTAAGAGATTCTATATTTGATAAGATAGAGGTTTATAGAGAAAGACTTGCTATAGTAAGCAACGATAAAAAAGTTCATGATTTAACCGTCTCTATTCGTCGGAAGAAGATAGAAATAAGAGAGATAAATAAATTGTTGAAACAATGCCATACTACATAAAAAGCACTAAGGCTAAGAAGAAAGACAAGCCTTTACCTCTGTTTGATAAAGCAGGGGTAACAGTAAAGAAGAAGCCGGATTTGAAAGCTAAACTTGATAAGGAGTTCTCTCTCTTTATCCGGCTTCGTGATTGTATGCCGAACGGATATTTTCGCTGTATCAGTTGCGGACAGATAAAACCGTTTGAGCAAGCCGATTGCGGGCACTACTTCAGTCGTACACATTTGGCGACACGGTTTGATGAGAATAACTGCCATGCCGAATGCCGTCACTGCAATAGGTTCAAAGCTGATCATCTGGAAGGATATCGGGTGAATCTGATAGCCAAAATCGGGCAACAGAAATTTGACTTGCTGAAAGTGAAAGCTGCTGGTACTTCTAAGGTGTCAGATTTTGAGTACGAGCAACTAATTAAGTATTACAAAGCACTCAGTAAAAAACTACGAAAGGAGAAAGGAATATGAGTTTCGTACTTCGAGATTATCAACAACAAGCATCCGATAAAGCCGTAGCGTTCTTTAATGACAAACTAAAGAAAACCAACGCCATTATGGTTTTGCCGACTGGATCAGGCAAATCGCTTATCATTGCTGATATTGCCAACCGGTTAGACGGACATACCTTGGTGTTTCAGCCCTCGAAAGAAATTTTAGAGCAAAACTTCAAAAAGCTATGTTCATACGGTGTGCTTGATTGCTCCATCTATTCAGCCTCTTTCAACTCAAAGGAGATAAGCCGGATAACCTTTGCCACCATCGGCAGCGTAAAAGGACATCCCGAACTATTTGCACACTTCAAGAACGTGATAATAGATGAGTGCCACTTAGTGAATCCAAAGGAAGGAATGTACAAAGACTTTCTTTCTATATTGAAATGCAAGGTTCTTGGATTAACAGCTACACCTTATAGACTTTCATCCAGTCAGGATTTTGGTTCTATGCTGAAGTTCATCACCCGGACCCGTCCGGCTATTTTCAAAGAAGTTATCTACCACGTACAGGTATCTACTTTATTGGATATGGGTTTTCTTTCTAAGTTGAATTACTACCCAATGAATCCTATGGGATGGAACGAATTAAATTTGAAAGTAAATACCACCGGTGCAGACTATACGGATAAATCAGTTCAGCGGGAATATGAACGAATAGACTTTTATAGTTATCTCGTTCATATCGTACATAGGCTCATGAATCCAATACAAGGAGGTAAGCGTAAAGGTATCTTAGTCTTTACCCACTTCTTGAAAGAAGCTGAACGGCTAACATGGTCTATACCTGGATGTGTAATTGTTTCTGGTGAGACTCCAAAGAAAGAGCGCGAGCAGATACTCGAAGCGTTTAAGTCCGGTGAGATTCCGGTAGTAGCGAATGTCGGAGTATTGACTACAAGTTTCGACTATCCCGAACTTGACACTATTGTTATGGCACGTCCTACGATGTCTCTTGCTATGTGGTATCAGATTGTTGGCCGGGCTATCCGTCCGCATCCATCAAAAGAAGCTGGATGGGTTATAGACCTCTGTGGTAATGTCAAACGATTCGGAGAAGTAAAAGACCTTCGACTAGTTGACGGTGGTAATGGTAAGTGGGCTGTCTGGTCCAAAAGTAGGCAATTAACCAATATTTATTTTTAAATTATGGCAAAGAAACCCGAAAAAGAAGTTATTCGTCCAGATACCTGTTCAAAATGTAAGAACGGTGAATTGGTTCCTGTATCTAAAGGAAATCCCCGTGTTGTCTATTGTACCCTGTTGAATAAACGTTTCGTAGCTGACAGTATACGAAACTGTATATATGCGATTTGAATATGAATAGTTATCAACTAATATCCAAACTCCGAAAGGTTCGGGATGATACCTATCTCACTACAGCCGCCCAAGCTCTTTATCACGAACTTGTAGCCATCTGTAATGAAATGAAGTGGAAGGATGTTTTTAAAAAGAAGAACTCTGATTTGTGTTCTATTCTGAATATGTCAGAGAAAACCTTAATAAAATCGAGGGGTGATTTGAGCGATGCCGGATTACTTTACTTCCAATCGACAAAAGACAAGCGAATAGGTTGTTATTACTCATTTACTACTGTAATATCATCCGTCTATTTTCCAGATGAAAGTACAGATGATTCTACAGATGAAAGTTCAGATGATAATAACGAAGGTGGAGAAATACCACCTGTAGAATCATCTGTAGAAACACCTGCAAAATGCTTAGATGATAATTTGGCATCATCTGAACTTTCATCTGGAAAATGTTTAGATGAAACGCAAATCCCACCTATTATAGATATTAAAACTATAAACAAAGAAGAGAGTCTCGCGCATACGCACGAGAGCCCCCCACCCGATAAGAAGAAATCCCGAAAGGAAAAAGGAGATGAAACTCCGTTAGTTTACCCTTTCACTTCAATAGCTTTTATGTCAGCATGGGAAGCACTCCGTAAAACTCCAAAATGGAAAAAGAAGCTCAATTACGCTTTGCAGCTTTCGTTAGACAAACTATCCATGTTCGAAGAAGAGTTCGCCATCCAGCAGATTGAAAGAGCAATTGAATCTAATTGGACCGGGGTTGTATTTACGGGAACTGAACGAGATTATCAAGAATGGTTAAAATTAAAGCATGGAAACAATCAGAAATCAAATCAATCCTCAGAGTGTGCCGTTAAAGTTCGGACGGTCAAGTTATGATGCAGTTGCTTTCAGGAATTCTTCAGCTCTTTTCCGTAGGTGCTGTTTATTGGCATGTCCCGAATTCACTGTTGATGAAAGAAATCGTGATTTTATGAACGAGCTTTTTTTATATCTCATCAAGGGATCAGAAAAACTAGATAGTAACAAAGGTTTATTACTGTATGGTCCTGTTGGAACTGGTAAATCCACGATATTGAAAATTGTCCAATTGTACGACAGGTATAGCAATGGTAAAGACGAAACTGGATATTACTTATCTGGTGGATTTCCTATTGAATCAGCTACATTCATTTCTAATCAATACACAAGAAAGGGAGTTGATGGTATTTCTAAATACGATGGGTTAAACGGCATTGCCCTAGGTATTGACGAAGTAGGGAAAGAACCAAGGGTAAAATACTTTGGTTCTGAAATGAATATAATACAGTATATTCTCCAATCCAGATATGACAATCGTAGGATATGCAAAACGTTTATGACTACCAATATGCAACCGGAAGAGTTTGAGCCTAAATATGGGGAATATATCGCAGACCGAATCAATGAAATGTTTAATGTAATCGAAATCAAAGGGAAAAGCAGACGATGAAACCTCTTAAATACCTATTTGCAGCAATATCAGTAATAACTATATATGTGGCATTTTATTTTGCTATCTACTGGATAGCTGAGTATTGTTTACGAACTTTAATATAATACAATGAAAAATGTAGAATTGTATAACGATCATTTCCAGAACTACAAAGTTTATGGAATCCCTAAAGCTCAACTAATTATAGCTGATGTCCCTTACAATTTAGGAAATAATGCTTATGCCTCTAATCCCTCATGGTATGTGGATGGTGATAATAAGAACGGAGAAAGTGATAAGGCGGGCAAACAATTCTTTGATACCGATAAAGACTTTCGCCCGGCAGAGTTTATGCACTTCTGTAGCCAAATGCTTGTAAAAGAACCTAAGACTAAAAAAAGTGCACCATGTATGATAATCTTTTGTGAATTTGAAGACCAGTTCCGATATATCGAACTTGGTAAGAGATATGGTTTGGGTAAATACATAAATCTTGTATTTAGAAAAAACTTTTCATCGCAGGTTTTAAAAGCAAACATGAAAGTGGTGGGTAACTGCGAATATGGTCTTTTGTTGTATCGTGACAAGCTTCCAAAGTTTAACAACGACGGACGGATGATATTCAATTGCTTTGATTGGGTACAGGATAATGAAACACCGAAGGTTCACAATACCCAAAAGCCAGTACCATTACTTCGTAGGTTAATAGAGATATTCACCGATAAAGGTGATGTAGTTATCGATCCGTGTGCCGGAAGTGGTTCTACCTTATTAGCAGCCGCCCAACTAGGACGCAGAGCATACGGATTCGAGATTAAGAAGAAGTTCTATGCTGATGCGAATAAATTTGTATTGTCGCAAGTCCAACAGGCGTTATTCCAATAATAAAGCTATGTGTAAGATTGAGTTAGATAAAATATACAATGAAGATTGTATCGAAGGAATGAAACGTATTCCAGATAAAAGCATTGATGCTATAATATGCGATCTTCCATACGGTACCACTCAAAGTAAATGGGATACAATAATTCCATTTGAACCTCTATGGGAACAATACAAACGTATCATTAAAGACAATGGGGCTATTGTATTGTTTGGTGCGGAACCCTTTTCCAGCTATTTAAGACTAAGTAATATCGATTGGTATAAATATGACTGGGTTTGGGACAAAGTGAAAGGAGTTGGCTTTCTAAATGCTAAGAAGCAACCTCTCCGTAATCATGAATTGATTAGTGTATTCTACAAAAAGCAATGTACCTATAATCCTCAAAAAACATCTGGTCATGAAAGGAAAAAAACTTTCAGATCAAAAAACTGCCAAACAGAAGTGTACGGAGCAATGAATCAGGATTACCATTATGATTCAACAGAAAGGTATCCGCGTAGTATACAAATCTTCAAAACTGATACACAGAACTCTTCGCTTCATCCTAACCAAAAGCCACTGAAGTTGTTGGAATATCTTGTTAAGACTTATACTAATGAAGGCGAAATTGTATTAGATAATTGCATCGGAAGTGGTACCACTGCTGTAGCCTGTATAAATACTAATAGACATTTTATCGGCTTTGAAAATTTGGGAAAGCATTATTATACAGCCTGTGAACGTGTATTACAGGCTATGCGAGAACCCAAATTAGCATTATAAACTAACGTAAAACAAGAATAGAAAGGAACATTATGAAAAAAGTAAATTCTCCAGTCGTTTCAGTGAGTCTGAATAGCTATCATCAGCTGTCTGATGCAAATGAACAAACAGGTCTTTCAAACAATTCCACTGACGCATATCTCCAAAATGAAGAATTATCTTCCATAGGTGGGGATTCTCAACGAACAATGGGAACATCCTTGCCGCCAGTGCATTGTAGTAATCTCGGTGATGTACAGGTTGCTTTAAAATCTGGAGCCAAAGATGTAGAAATCCCCGATAATGTGTATCGCGAACTAATTGAGGCTGCTGAGAAAGGAGGTCATTTAGATAATCCTGGTGAGCTGGGGCAAAATGGCGGCATACTATTAGATTACAACAACTCCATTGGGTTGCCGCCATTTGAAGATGATACATAGAAGATAATTCGCAAATGGTTTCTTCAAACCACATTAATCCCCGAATTTCACCAGACATCTTACCATTGATTAAATGATGACAATATTCGTGTGCGAATTGATATATCCATTTACTCCAATAGTTATCAGTGACATGTAAGAATATAAAATGATTATCCGCCACGATGGAGCACATTGGATGATTGTCTTTGTATTCAATCATGCAATTGCAAGTAGAGAACGGAGGTATATTTAGTGCTGTAGAGAAATTTATATCAATAGACCTAAGCAAATAGTATATGACTTCCTTATCATAATTACCAAATAAAGGTGAGTTTGATATGTATAGGTTGGGTGATATGTAAGTAAATCTACTCATAATAACTAATTTTAAAATTCGACAATAGCAAAAATAGTAATAACAATCAAAGGACGCATCCATATCTACAATAATTTTAAAATTCGACACTTTATTCTTTATTCGGATGCGCCATTTAACTAATAACAAGAAAGAAATGAAGAAAATCATGTTCAATGATAAGTACGGCTTAACAACAGCCGTATTGGAAGGTCGAAAAACTATGACGAGACGTATTTCGGAAGACCAAATACGCAACAGTGTCTTTTGTAAGAGTGGTTATGAAAGCATCCATGGGCATGAAATAAAGCCTAAATACGAAGTTGGCGAAATCGTTGCCATTGCGCAAAGCTACAAGGATTCAGGCTATTACCCAGACTCATTAGATAGACATCCGAAAGATTTGAGTATTCGCGGTCTTATGAAGGATTCCGCAGGATGGAATAACAAAATGTTCGTTAAGTCGTATGCTTGTAAGTATCACATAAAGATAACCAATGTAAAAGTAGAGCGTTTGCAAGATATATCCGATGAAGATTGCTTGAAAGAAGGAATTGTTAGGCAAGAGGTAATATCTGATGAATCCCCTTTCCTTTATGCTTATGATGCTTTTTTGAACGGAGATAATAAATACTTTGCTTCTCGCTGGTTTAAGACCCCCAAAGAAGCCTTTGCTGTCCTGATAGGTAAAGTATCTGGCAAAGGTACATGGGAACGTAATTCTTTTGTTTGGGTGTATGAATTTAAACTGTTTGACTAATAACAACTAAATGATGAATATACTTCTTTGGCTAACCAACAGACCAGCATATCGGCTTATAAAAAAGATTAGTTGGGAAATGGAAGTAATGGATTTAGCAGATAAAATAAGAAATATTGATTAGACTATGAGTAGAAAGAAAAATATAGATGATCGTAAACAACTTTTAATACGGTATCGGATAAATGAAAATGGGTGCGTGTCTTTTATAGATCCTTGCTGCGATGAAATACCAGCCCGTCTTTTTGGGAAGATTATGGAAGCTGTATCCAATGTGGAGAAAGAATGGAATACTCGCAGGGAAAATAAACTTAGCGTATAACAAAGAAAACTTGAACCTAATGCTGTATAGGTAAGCGTAATGTCTTATGAAAAAGAAAATTTCGTTTAGTTGGATAGAGAAAAATATATCTGATGCAGAACGTGTAGGAGCAATGTATTGCTTCAAAAGATGTGATGTAAACTTTATGTAAATCATGGAATTTGTAGTTACAAAACTGAATTATACAGCCTATGAACTAGATAGGCTGTATAATATAAACTCTGGTGGATGTTGCTATCTCGCTTACAAGATTGCTTATTGGCTTGAAAAATACGGGATTGAATATTATTTTGTGATACAGAATGATAATCCTATTATCAATGATATTGGAAAACATTACTGTTTGCAAGTACTTCCTAGCAAGTTATACCTGAATAAGTCCCCCCTATATACGCACATTAAAAGCATAAAACGCACATCAAGCCAGATTTTAGATTACTACAAGAAATCAAGTTGGAGTGAAAAATATGATGCTTTAAATAATGTCTTTGTGGATAATTTGATAGATAATATTTTTGAATTTAAAATAAATAAATAACCTCATAACAAGCCAGAAAGGAGCTAATATGAAGAATGAATATTTTAATATGATAGGTCAAAAAGCACCTGGCGGAAAGATGATTTTAATGGCTGTTGTGCCAGATGATTTATTTGGCATAGAAGTGCCTAATATTTTTCAGGTGCAAGCTGTTAGGACTATTCCAACCATCTATACAGGAACATACCCAACTATACGGGTTGTTATTGACAAACTGGAAGCGAGAGAGGACTTAACAGGCAAAGGAATAGCAGGTATAGCTATTGGTGAAAATTGGTACAATGTTTCCCAGGAAGATAAGAATGAATACGGTATTAACATTAACCCATAACAAACATCAGTTGAGTAAGTGATTCACCCTATCAACTGTTGAGCTAATAAATTATCTCATTAGAAGAAAAAAATGAGCAAAATAGAGCTTGAAATAAAAGCCCTGCTATCAATAAAGACAACAGGGCTAAAAGAAGATGGCGGCGACCTACTCTTCCACTGTTACGCAGTACCATTGGCGCTACAAGGCTTAACTTCTCTGTTCGGAATGGGAAGAGGTGGAACCCTTGTGCAATAACCACCTTAATTTAGGGACTTAGCTGTGCTAAGTAATTTTCTCTATTAACCACTACAAAAGGTCAATACAGTTTAGCACAAAGTCCCAGCCTACCGTCTATTCAATTTTAAGCATTGCCATAGCCGTACGGTAGTAAAGCTATAGAATGCTTTTTCTAATTAAATTTTTCATAATTAAAAAAATTAATCATTTGCAACATTGCAAATGAAGTCCAAATGTAATAATAAAAAATAATATGGCAAAGATTTACGTAGCAAGTAGTTGGAGAAACTCATATCAACAAGACGTTGTATCGTTTCTCAGAAGTGAAGGTCACGAAGTATATGACTTCACCCATCCCAATGGTGACATGAGTTATGGCTTTTCGTGGTCGAGTATTGACCCTAATTGGAAGAATTGGAGTACTCAGCAATATCAAGAGGCACTCAATCACCCGATTGCGCAAAAAGGATTTGATTTAGATTTTAATGCAATGAAGTGGGCGGATGTCTGTGTTATGGTTCTTCCTTGTGGGCGGTCAGCTAATACAGAAGCCGGATGGATGAAAGGTGCTGGTAAAAGGGTTATGGTTTATTCTCCAAAGGAGCAAGAGCCGGAACTAATGTACAAGATATACGACTTTATAAGTGACAGTATGTTCCGAATTAATGATGAGATAAATAGAGTATAACAAGAATAAAAAGGAGTCGATATGCGTGAAGATATAATGTACGTTATCGTTTATCCTGATGGCCTTATCGTAATGAACACACAAAAATATTACCGAAGGTTCTGTATTAAAGAATGGTGTGAAGGATGCTCCCGAACATGGAAACAATGGTATAAGATGGGATATCGCTGTAAAAAAGTGAAAGTAACATTTGAAATAATTGGTTAATAACAAGAAAAGAACATTATGGATACAAATTTATATTCGGTCTGTAAACTGACAGCCGAGCAGAAAAAGGCTTTCAATAAGCTAAAGAAAGCATATAGGGAATGTGAGAAGGTAGGTATTTACTTTGCGAATTGCTACGGTGATTTGATGGCTTTTGATAATAAACTTGTAGCAGGGTATGGAGATGATTCTATGCTGCCGGACGGTGAATATACAGTAAAGCTGTCTGATGGCTGTCCGGCTCATTCTATACGAATTGCCAACGAATGGGCGGACGATACTCACGTATTAGGTTTAACAAAAAAAGGTATGGAGTTGTATTTGTCGGATGAAGAATAACCCTCAAAACAAAGAAGTAATGAATATGAGAACAATAAAATTCAGAGGTAAAAACTTATATAATAACGAATGGATATTTGGTGACTTGATTCAGTACGAAAGTGGTGAAATGGCTATTTTCAGCAAGAAACTTTCCCAATATGGATGCGAAGCTACTGAAATGTTTAATAGAAGTAAGGTAGAAACTACAACTGTGGGACAATTCACAGGCTTATTCGACAAGAACGGAACAGAAATCTATGAAGGGGATATTCTTCACACTGTTACATTTGGTTTTGAACCAGAAGAATATACAGCTATTATCCTATATGATAATTGTCGTTTTCAACTTTCTAATGGTCGAAATTTATTCTATTTCGGGCAATCTGACCTTACAAGAATGGATGATACTATTATGATTGGTAATATCCATGATAATCCCGAATTGATAAATATGAAAAAAAGTAATTAACCCTTTAAAATGATATTACCAAAGCATTACAATTATCACAACCGATCCCGACCATCCAAGCACGTAAGGACTACATTAATCACTTCCGTCAGGGGAAGCCACTTGAAGGGGGTATCTTCATTGACTTTATCCGGGAAGTGCTTGAAATATGCATCAAACGTAGTCTGCACACTATTCTTTTTGTGATCTTCCATGGCAATCTTTGTATTTTCTGCCACTACCACATGGGCAAGGCTCATTACGATCTATGAATTTTATAGCTTGTTTTAAATTTGTAACAGGAGGAGTATTTACTTGTTGAGGTTCGTTTTTCGGCTTTCCAATGATACGTGATACTGACTCGACTAACTCGGCAAATTTTTGCTCGTAATCTGGGTAAGCATCAATCCAATGAAACTGGTTTAAGATGACACGATTTCCGCCAGTCAAGCGCGTATCATCAATGCGAAATGGGATTATATACTTTTGTTCGGTAAATGCAGCATTAAGCTCGCCTTTAACCCACAGTGACGTGGATGATGATTCTGAAAATATGATTATGAATACTTTGCAATTAATTATTGCTGCATCAATCACATCCGAATATTCTGATCCTGAAGGAATATCGCGAGGAGCAATCCAACATCTTATTTTGTGTTGTTCTAATGTATGACAAATAGCCTGTGCGGCCTTACTGTTTTGAGATGAATAACTTATAAATACATCATGGTTCATAATCGTGTGTTATTATTTTGCCGTAAATATATGAAAAAGTACACATATTAATTCGATTTTAAAATAAAAAATGAATTTAAACCAACTCCGTGAAAAAATGCACGGAAAGAAGTACTAGTTGTCAAATCAAAATAGCAAACTGTTAAAAGACCAAGTTTTTTAATGAATAAGACCAAGTAAAACCTTGCAAGTTCTTGAAGAATTATCAAGGATTTGCGAAAAACAAATTAATAATGAGCATCATGGGAACAATAAAACTAACGAAAAAAGAAGAAGAGTGGATTAAAGATCTAAAGAAATTAATGCGAAAAAGACCCAAAAATCTCATACTTTTTGCTGACGGAGATTTGAATATATTGAAAGGAAGCAAGGAAAATCCTTCATGTGAAACGAAAGATGGTAGGATGGATAAAAATAGAGTTGTAGATTCCATTTTATTTGCTTGTGAGGGTGGTGCTTTTTAATTAAGCGTAAGACAAGAATAGAAATGAGCAAATACAGTGAATACCATTACGCCTTTACCTCTACAGTCGCCCATCTGGGAGATAAGTGTGGATATGTTTTTTAGAAAATAAAATCAATAACTATTATGGATAATTATATTGATCAGAACTTGTATGCTGAATCAATGAAAATGGCATTACGAGTAGATTTTCTTGCTAATAGCGAGGAATTGAGATTATATGCAACTTCTATCTATAACGCTTCAATATGGAGCAGAGAAGTAGACAAGAGAAATAAAGCCATTCTCAAAAGGAATAGGCCTTTAAAATAGAAAGGGAGAATCTGCCAGCACGACCAAGCATTGATTCTCCCAAATCTTACACGATTATGATGCAAATATACTATTTACTTTTAAAATAATCGTGTTATGGAACTGAATTTTGATAGAATTATTCGCTTAAAAAAGATTAGAATCAAGAAATCAGAACTTTCCGAAGAAGAGAATGCAATATCTACGCCTATTCTATCTGATAAAAGCCTTATTTATGAAATCTATAAGGTATTCGCTGAGATACTCAACGAAAGAGATTGTCCCCCATGCCTCGAAAATGTCACCCAAAGAAAGAAGTTCATCTTTATTATCCTATACTTGTTTTCACCCAGTACACTTGCCGGTGGAAAGACTGTTTACGGGATAAGAGGGGAAATTGCAAAGGTTGTTGGCATTCAATCTGAAAGTACAATTTCCAACAACTGCGAAGATGTTGTGTTTCTGTATCAAAATTACGGTGATTTTAGCGAGGATATAGACTATCTTTACACCGAAATTATAAATCGTTTGAAATTCAGAGGGCTAATCAATTAATGTGCCGGAGCACTTAACTCCGGCATAATTTGTTTACCAATACCTTAACCAAAATTCATTAAAGATGTCACTTTGAGTATCCGGAACCCCATTATCTTGAAGTTCTGTTAATGGGATAAGTTCGAAATCATGCAATTGACATATCTCTCTAATCTGTTTCAGGTATTTCTCTTCTTCATGACATGTTATCAACCAGTAGTGCTTAATAACATCTTCATCGTTAGCATAGTCTCTATTAAATTTTTTCTTATATACTTCTAGTTGACACCTAGAAGTTCCATCTTCATCTGTTGCATTATGAATAGGAGAATACGCCTTATTTTCTATTAATATGGCATGTTTCTCCTTTTGCTCATTGATAGTTAAAACTACATTAACCCATAAATCTATATTATAGCATTGCTTTTCAACTTTGACAGATTCTATATTAGTCAAATTATCAATATTTTTATGAAGTAATTTTCCCAAAATGGCACGCGAGTATTCATATAGTAAAGAATCTGCTGTACTACATGAATTTTGGGCCATTCTTAGCGTCCATGATATAACGTAATCCATAATGGTTTCCAGCTTCCCGTCTTTGTCAACCGTGTCATCACGCATAAATTTTGAGATTTTACTTTCCATATCTTATTCTCCTTTCTCTATTTTTATTTTCTTTCCGCAATGAGGGCAAGTGATAGTGTTATCAGCTTTTTCTTCTCCTATTAATTCTGTTATAGATACATTCAAAGCATCAGCAATCTTTAGAATATTATCCAGTGATGGCGAAGATTTGCCGGTTATGATATTACTAACAGCCACCTTTGAGATGCCTACTTGTTCTGCAAGCCATGCAGAAGTGACACCTCTCTCATTCATTGTTTCTTTTATTTTCAATTCCATAAACTATACTTTATTTTGATTACTCTGCAAAGTAATGCAAACTTTATCAAACGGCCTAATATTAATAAAGTCTAATTTATTAAATATTCTTAATTAATAAATAAAACTTTATCATACATATTATATTTAATAAAGTTTACTTTATCTTTGCATCATCAAAAACGAAGTAATAACAATTAAAAAATATACGATTATGGCAACAAAAATGAGTGATAAGGTAAAAGGTGAATTGATTACTAGAATCATGGTTGAAATGAAATCAGCCGCTTTATCGCAAAACAAGCCTTTTGATGAAGGTATTTTCTTTGACCTCATATTTATGAGCGATAAAGAGCTATTGAAAGTTTCAAAACTTTGCGGTATTAAATAATAGTATTAACTAGCAGGGCAAAAGCCCTGCGCAATATAGAAGATTATGAAATTTAGCGAATTACCAATAGACACCCAACAGAGATTAAACGATGAACGCTCAAAATTGAGTAATCGATCAATCAATAATGCAAATGAGGTTTTACTATACAATCAGTCAGGTTCACGTTTCTTTTCTGCAAGAAGGCATCAAAGCTCATGGCAAGACGACAAGGGTAATTATATGCCATTTGGTGGCGGTTCTGAATGGACCGTACGATATGGATGTGTCGGTTTCGCTCGTAAGAAACAAGTGATTGGTTACGATTACGAGTTGGCTGAAGGCAAATTGTACTCTAAATCATCAAATGGCACAGTTATTCCCTCTTCTGTAAAGACCAAGAAAGAAGTTTTGAGCATAGCGAAGTCTATTGGTATATTTATTTTTTAATCCGGTAGCCTTCAGGCTACCACAATACACACGATTATGGCAACATCAGTAATTAAACAAAGAACAATAGAAAAGTTCATCATGTCAGAATTTGTACAAGGCAACTTAAATACAAAAGAGCAAGTAAGCTGTATGCTTATTCTGATCCAAAAGAAGTTGGATATGTCAGTAGAGCAAGCGAGTGACTTTATGAGAAATGCAATTGGTATTAACGCTTAAATATACGATTATGACAAAACAAGAACTTGAAAACAACATGACTAAGGTAGCAGGTATACCGGTTGAAATAACAGTCAGAGGCAAACACTCTTTTACTTTCTCTTTTGAGGGTAAGAATGAAACAGCAGCAAAGAAGATACAGCAATACTTTGCACCCGTATCGCTTGAATACGACTACGATGAAGAATGTGATCTGACTTGTTTATATATGAATCTTTAATAACACTCTTATTAAAATAGGTACAATACAGGTGCAGATTTATGCCCCTAAATTTTTGGCCTGCCAGCCTGATTTAAACAATCTACCTTTTGCTACAGATGAACGTAATAAAGATAGAGTATTCACCGAAGAAGAATATCACCGCATTTTTAAGAGTTACCCGTATCCATTTGTAGACGGTGTTTATGTACACCATTTCAAATCAAATGGTTATGATTGTTATACTAAGTACATATTTATCGAACAAATAAATTAAACGATTATGAACTCAATAAACAAAAACGGCTGCAGTGTATGCGCCCCTGGTAAAGAGAACTACTGTACCTACAACGCTAAGTTGAAAGGCAAGAGAGTGAGAATGTACCAGTATGACTACCGTACTGAAAGTGGTGAATTATTTACCTGTTGTGCAGCAACCTTAGCAAAGTGCAGAGAAAAACGTGATAAGTGGCTTAGTTTACAACAATAAGACAGTTGTTGTGTATCAGACTAAGATAAATTTCGTTATCTTTGGTTGTGATAGTACCTTTGAAGTGAATATTTAAAATATGAAGAGCAGATATGAAATATTAGCAAAAGATAAAGGGTATTATGTCGATTTACAAGGCAATGCCTTTTCTGCACGCGGTAAAAAAGTCGGTACGCGTGGCAGTGACCCGTATATGTATATTGGCATAAGGGTGAGTGAAACGAAAGTTATCAAGGTCTATGTACATAGATTGCAGGCTTATCAAAAATTTGGTGATGCTATTTTTGACAAAGGCATTGAAGTTAGACATTTAAATGGTGATTCTTTTGATAATTCGTATGAGAATATAGCAATAGGTACACCGTTTGAAAATGCGATGGATAAGGCTAAAGAAACAAGAATGCGCTGCGCTAAAAAAGCATCAGAGGCAATTAAAAAATACTCAGATGAATTAGCACAACAGATTCAATTAGAATACTCAAAGGGTTCTAATTATAGAGAGCTTATGAAGAAATATTCGATAAGTAGCAAAGGCACATTGAATTATATACTTAAAAGAAATATATCGCGGAATGGAGCAGTTGGTTAGCTTACCGCTTTGACTTGGCGGTGGTCACAGGTTCGAGTCCTGTTTCCGCAACTACTTAATTATTAATTTAAAAGACACGATTATGAACATTCTAACGCTTAGTGTTAAGCAAATATATTTCGATGAGATTTTGGCTGGTAAGAAAACGCACGAATACCGCGAAATCAGACCTACCAATGCAAAAAAGTACATAACCTACTTATGTGGTGGTAAAGAATATAAAGCTGATGAAGAACTTCCCGAAGAGGGTGAAATCGAGTTAAAGCCTATCAAGTACGATGCTATTAAATTTCTCACTGGTGAGTACAAAGGCAAACGGCCTTATGCTATTGTAGAGGTTAAAGGTGCAGAAGATTCGATCCTTACCGATGAAGATGGTAACGATATTGTCTACGAACACCAAGGCGAAGAATACCTAGCAGCCCAAATGGACTATACTTTAGGCGAGGTATTAGAGAAACATATAGATTGATTGTTTAATTTAAAAATTATTGCTGAGTCGCAAGAAGAGTAAACAGAGTAGCCGGACCGCGCAGAAATATGAATGGCGCGGGTGCTGGCGGTAGATTAGTTGCTAATCGTAGGGGTACGGCAAGTGCCACCCAGTTAGGTTCACGTAGACAACGTTACAGTGATCTTCGTGTTTCATTTGGATTATCTGGTGGTTAGCTATGAATAAAGTAGAGCAAGCGAACCGGTATATAGACCTCATTCGGGTAAAATCGAATGAGGCTTTACTGTTTTTATCCTTGGGTAAAGATTCGCTTGTCTTACTTGATTTAATCTATCCAAAGTTTGATCGGATCGTTTGTGTGTTTATGTACTTCGTCAAAGACTTGGAGCACATAAACCGATGGATTGGCTGGACTAAAGCCAAATATCCAAAGATTGAGTTTGTGCAAGCGCCTCACTGGAATCTAACTTACATTCTTCGTGGCGGGTTGTATTGTGTCCCTAATCCAAAGGTGAAGCTGCTGAAACTTGCTGATGTGGTAAAAGCTATGCAGCTAAAGTATGGAGTTTATTACACGTTCTTGGGGATGAAGAAAGCCGATGGCATGAATAGACGTTTGATGCTGAAAGGGTATGAAGCTAACGGATATGAGAACAACGGCTTATGTTATCCTTTGGCTGACTGGACGCAGATGGATATTCTTGCATACATGAGGCAACATGCGTTACCAGAACCGGTTAGATATTCTTTAAAAGCTAGTTCAGGGGTAGGATTCAATCTTGATTGTATGCTTTGGTTAAAAGAGAACTATCCGCAGGATTTACAACGAATCTATCAGGTATTTCCAATGAGTGAAAGAATTTTATTTGAGTATAATAATAAAAAACAAATAGCCGAGTCAGAAATAGAAGAAGAGGAAGAATGAAAAGTGCTGCCGATATAGGCGTACAAACCAATCGTTTGAGTAATGCTGCAGCTGGTAATCCAGGAAGGCAGGCAAGAATTAACAGTATTGGCGGTGCCATGTATCGTAACCTTAGCCGTTTAAATTATGCAAGAAACGGAAGCGTGTACCAACAATATTCAAGGTCTGCTCGTCAAGGACGCAGTGGTGGATTAGGTTTAAGTAACGGATAACATGGAACTAAGTAAGTACATAAAGAGCGAATCGGTAGAACTAAATCGTTCTGCCATTCACTTTGCAAATTATAATCCTCGAAAACTTTCCGATGAATCACGAAAGACATTAAAACGTGGTATCAAGAAATTCGGGTTGGTCGGTGGAATTGTCGTGAACAAGCGAACCGGGTTAACCGTAGTCAGCGGACATCAGCGTTTGTCTGTCATGGATGAATTGCAGAAGTTCCCTGATAACGACTACCGCATCCGAGTCGACGTAATTGACGTGGACGAAAAGCAGGAGAAAGAACTAAATATTCTGATGAATAACCCAAACGCACAAGGTACCTGGGATTTTGATGCTCTTGCACAGATTGTTCCTGACATTGATTGGAAAGACGCGGGCTTGACTGATGCTGACCTAAACATGATTGGTGTTGATTATCTGTTGCAGACTGAAGAAGAAAGCTCCATTGCTGATGCTTTGTCTGATATGATGTCGCCTGTTAACGAACAGAAAGAAGCCGAAAAAGCCGCTAAACAGCTAGAGCGTGCCGAAAAGGTTGCCCACATGAAAGAGGTCAAGCAGCAGGTTAAGGAGAATGCACAAAAGCAAGCCGAGGACATGGATGCCTACGTAATGTTGTCCTTTGATTCCTATAAAGCTAAAGCAGCTTTCTGTGAAAGGTTCGGTTATGATCCAGATATGAAATTTATCAAGGGAGAGGTATTCGATGAACAAGTAGAGAGAATAGATTAATTATAGGAGGAAAGCAGAGTCAAAAAAAGACAAAGAAGTTACAGCGAAATTCTTTCAACAACAAAAAGGTTGAGAAAAACCTATGCAGCAAGTGGTAATATTGCAAGAAACATATCAAATAACCAACGAATCTCTCGTGCAGGGTATAATGTAACCCAAAATCTGGCAAGAAGTTTAAAAGTAGACTCTTCACTGCTTCCTTTCTCCAATTTCAGAGATAGAAGGGGTTACACAACTGCTAGCCGAGGTTTAGCTAACGGATAAGATTATGACAAAAAGTGAATCTCAAAACAAAAAAGGTAAAGGAGGAAGAAAGCCTAAGTTTGATTACGCAAGCGAGGAATTTCTTTCTCTCGTAGAGTCGTATGCCAAAAAGGGATTCACTGACGGAGAAATAGCTCATGCCATTGGAATTGAACCGGAAACTTTTTGTAGGAAGAAAAAAGAGTTCAGTCAATTAAGTCAAACCCTCTCACGCGCGCGTTGTGTAATAAACTCTCTTGTCCGGGCAAAGTTCCTTGCCATGGCTCTTGGTGGTATCAAAACGAAGAATACTACTATTCGAAAGCTGCGGGATAAGGACGGTAAACTGACAGGTGAGGAAGAAGTTCAAACTGTAGAAGGCGAATTGGCTCCCAATTTGAGTGCTCAAATGACATGGTTGTACCATTACGATGAAGACTGGAGGAGGATTGAACGTAAACAGGATGAAGATGCTGATATTCCTACCGACATAAACCACGGTATTAGTATTGATTCCTGGATTAAAGACAAGCTGAAATGATAGTACCTCAAGAAATTTACCATCCATTATACACTGATACGGATAAATTCATTATTCTTATCACCGGTGGTCGTGGCTCCGGCAAATCCTTTAATGCTTCCACCTTCATCGAACGGTTGACCTTTGAAATGACTCCGGTAGAAAAGATAGTGCATCAGATTCTCTACACCCGCTACACGATGGTTTCCGCTGGTATGTCTATCATCCCGGAAATGATGGAGAAGATAGAACTAGACGGAACAACTAAGTATTTCAAGACTACCAAGACGGATATAGTCAATAAAATGACTAATAGCCGTATCATGTTTCGAGGCATCAAGACTTCTTCCGGTAATCAGACGGCAAAACTAAAATCTATTCAGGGGATTACTACTTTCGTCTGTGATGAAGCGGAAGAGTGGACGAATGAGGAAGAATTTGATAAGATAATGCTCTCCATCCGTAAAAAGGGGATTCAGAACCGGATTATCATCATAATGAACCCCTGCGACTCTAATCACTTCATTTATAAAAAGTACATCGAGAATACTCACAAGCTCGTAGAGATTGACGGTGTGCAAGTTCAGGTTTCTACCCATCCGAATGTACTTCATATTCACACTACCTACTTTGACAACTTAGAGAACCTTTCTCCTGAGTTCCTTCGGGAAGTGCAGGAAATGAAAGAGAAGAATCCTGAAAAGTATGCTCACGTGGTTATCGGTCGTTGGGCTGACGTGGCAGAGGGTGCTGTATTCAAGAAGTGGGGTATTATTGACGAATTCCCGCAGGAATGCAAAAAAGTCGGTTTAGGTCTTGACTTTGGTTTCACCAATGATCCAACGGCAGCAATCCGGTGTGGAGTTATTGATAATCGCCTATATCTTGATGAAGTAGACTATCGAACTGGACTGCTGTCATCCGACATTGTTAAATCTATACGTCCTTGGGGATTAAAAACTATAGCTGATAGTGCGGACCCAAGAACCATTCAAGAGATTCATAACGGAGGTGTGAGGATATATGCTGTAAGTAAATACCCCGGTTCTGTTGTAGCGGGTATAGATAAGATGAAGGAGTATGAAATATACATAACCAAACGTTCGTATAACTTACAAAGAGAGTATAGAAAATATGTATGGGCAAAGGATAAAGACGGAAACTATATCAACGAGCCGGAAGACCATGATAATCACGGAATAGATGCCGCTCGTTACTGGGTTTTGGGTGAGCTTCTTGGTAAGATAATAAAGTCACAAAAAGTTTCAAAAGAAGAATTAGGAATTTGGTAAATTTACAGATTATGAATTATATACAGGAATTATTAACACTATTCAGGAATAAGGCCCTTAACTCAATGGGTGTTGAGAGAGACATATTCCAACTTATAAAGGATGGTGATATTAGTACAGCCATCGCTCTGATGCAGAATAGGGAGGATGAAGTGGATATCGCTTTAAGTGAGTACAAGCCGGAACTTCACAAGGTTATGAAGCGTCCTAATAAGTTCAGAAAGAACAAAGACCCGTATATCAGCGAGAAGCTTCCCCGGAACAGGCAGCAATTCATCAATGAAGTAGAATTATTCTTTCTTCTTGGTAAACCGATTAAGTGGGAAAAGAAAAACGGCAATGATGATGTTTATCAGATGTTTCTTGACTTCATTGATAAAACGAGGTTTAATGTCACCATGCGCAAAGTAAAGAGGCTTGCCGGAGCGGAAACAGAGAGTGCAAAGCTTTATCATCTATACAGGAACGAAAGTAACCAGGCAGAAGTCAAGGTGGTTGTGCTGGCCCGCTCCACAGGGTATAAACTAAGACCTTTGTTTGACCAGTTTGGCACATTGGTTGCCTTTGCTTTCGGGTATTCCGTTAAATCATCAGGTAAGTCCGTGCAACATTGGGATATTCAAACTAAAGACTTTTATTTCAACTGTAAAAAGGGAACAGTGGGATGGGAAGTGGAGACTTACCAGAACCCTACTGGAAAGATAAACATTATATTCTATCAGCAGGAAAAGGCTTGGATGGGTGTGCAACATCGGGCAGAAAGAGAGGAAATGCTTGATTCTAAAACCGGAGATATCAATAACTATTTCTCTGATCCTATGGCAGCAGCTACAGCAGATGTTATCGAAAACTTAAAAGATCCGGATGCAATAGGTACATTGATTCAGTACTATGGGAAAGATTCTAAGTTTGAATACATAGACCCTCCTCTTTCTTCTGAAACACGTGAAGCCGAGAAGAAAGATTTGAAATCATCTATCCTCGAAGACTCCCTTACCCCTGATATGTCTTTTGAAGGAATGAAAGGTATGGGTACTCTTTCGGGAGAAGCCATAAAGAGGGCTTTGATTATCGGCTATATCAAGCGGTTGAAGAATCTTGAGATATATGACATCTTGGTTGACCGAGAAGTAAAGGTTATTATATCAGTATTGAAATTCCTTCATCCAGATAAAGCGAAGCTCCTTGACGAGTTGGTTGTCTCGTTTGAGTTTCAAGAACCATTTGAAGAAGACAGACAAACTCGGTGGTCATCTATTGGTAGTGCTTATTCAAATGGAATAATATCATTGAATACCGCTGTTAGGCTCTTGGGTATAACTGATAAGCCAGATGAAGAGGTAGAAAAGATTCTAAGAGAAGCGGCAGAAAAGAAAAAAATCAGTGAAAAAGAACATCAGCCGACATCTTAGTCATAAAAATTACGAGGGTTATAATTTTCTAATAGGATAAATAGAACATTTTATCATGGGAAAGAAGAAAGGTTCAAAGAAAAAAGGTAAAGGCTGTTAGCCCTTCTTTTGGATAGCGGTGATTCGATAGAGTTGCCGTTATTTTTTGTTTATTGGCTAAAATTCATCTCGCAAAAGTTGCTCAACTGATAAACTTTTACTATCTTTGCTACATGAACAGAAAGATAATAGCATACGAAAACTACTATAAAGATTTTTTTGACACCTTGAACAAAGGTGCGCAAGAAAAGGTATTATACGGTTTACTCATGTTAAAGACCGTAGACAGGCTATCTGCTAAATATGTGAAGTCTATTAAAGACGGCCTGTTTGAGTTAAGAATTGAGTGGCAAAGTAATATTTATCGGATTTTCTTCTGTTTTGATGAAGGACAGATTGTGATTTTATTCAATGGCTTTCAGAAGAAAACACAGAAAACGCCCGATAAAGAAATAGATAAAGCATTAAAATTAAAGAAAGAATATTATGAGCGAAAAAGAACTAAAGATGTTTGATGTCGATGCGCAATTAGATGCCGCATTCGGCAAAGAAGGAACCCCGGAGCGTAAAGCTGCTGAGGATAGAGCTAATGCTTTCTTTACAGGTCAACTAATTGAGGAAGCCAGAAAGAAAGCTAATATGACACAGGCGGAACTTGCTGCAAAGATCGGAACTAATAAGTCTTATATTTCCCGTGTTGAAACAGGAAGAACGGAACCAAAAGTTTCTACTTTTTATCGTATCGCTTCCGCATTGGGATTGACAGTTGAGTTAACTCCAGCTATGTGATGGCTAAGATAGAAAATGAGGTAGAACATGATGCAATCTGTCAAAGAATAGAAGAACTTCTTCCTTTGACAGATGATGAAACTCCATTGACTGATCCGAGATTGATAGAGTTAAGGATTCTATCTGAGTTGGTTATTGAGTATGAAGAGGAACATTATTCGATTTAAAAAAACTGAAATCAACAAATAAGAAAAGTAACTGAAATTTATATTTACGATAAAATTACTATGGAAAAGAAATATCAAGTGTTTGTTAGCTCAACATACGAGGATTTACAGGAAGAACGTAAAAAGGTGATGGAGGCTCTTCTACAAATGAATTGTTTTCCTGTCGGAATGGAATATTTCAACGCTTCCGATTCTTCGCAATGGGAAGTTATAAAAAGCCTCATTCGGGAATGTGATTACTATGTTTTGATAGTGGCGGGACGTTATGGTTCAATTGAAGAAGAATCAGGGAAAAGTTATACGCAGAAAGAGTTTGAATATGCAATAGAACAAGGAATTCCTGTTGTTTCATTTGTACACAAAGATCCCAGAAGCCTTCCTCAGAGGTATGTTGAAATAGATGCGAAGGTAAATGGACTATTCGATGCTTTTAAAACAGATGTAAAGAAAAGACTTTGTAAATTTTGGGATAATGCTGATGGACTGGCAGCTCAAGTTGTTTTAAGTTTAACCTCTCTAATGAAAACTGCCCCTCGTACAGGGTGGGTAAAAGCAAATAAAGTTTCTTCTGCTGAAGCAAATAAAGAAATTCTTGATTTAAGAAAAGAGAACCAAAAATTGAAAGAAAAGTTGATTAAAACTGAATCAGACGAACTCAAATCAAAAAAAAAGTTACAACAGGGAGAAGATAAACTAAATATAACATATTGTATTTATATACCAAGTGGTGATAATTGGTTAGAAGATAAGATATTAGAAACTACTTGGAATTCTTTATTTAAATTCATTTTACCTAATTTGACTGCATCTATCAACAATGATAAACTAGAAGAGTTTATTGAAAGTTATATAGAAGAGGAGATAAATTATCAACCTGATAATCCAAATGATGAATTTGAGATCGAAATATACGAACAAGAGTTTCTCACAATAAAAATGCAAATGTTGGCATTAGGACTAATCATTCCTGTTGAAAAAAATGGGGAAGCGAAATGGAAAATTTCATCTTCTGGTTATAAAGAAATGATTGATTTATATTCTTTGAAGAAGTAATTTGATTATAAGGCGTGATTCCACAAAAGTTTCACGCCTTTTTCATGCTATTTTCCAACATTTCCCAAACTGTTGTTTTCTACCTCTCTAATTATTTCCCTTCCACCCACTCACTCACTACTTTTAGACCAATTCACAACAATGGTCCTGTTGTTGTGAATGGAATGTCTAAATATTAACTAATTATCTGTATTGGTGGTATTTTTACTTCCACAAATTAAACTTCTAACAAATTAATATTTATACAATATGAAAGAAAAGATTTTCAATGCTTTAAAACAAGAGTATAAAGCCCTTGGGTTAAGCGATGAAATTTTGCAGGGACACGCCAATGCACTTGCAGCAATAGGACTTGTAACTGACGAAAACCTTAGTGCTGTCGTTGCCGCTCAAAAGGATTTTTTGACAGGTCTTCAAAGCGGAATTGACAAACGAGTAACAACAGCACGTGAAAAGGCATTAGCTGACGCTAAAAAGACCGAGGACGAAGCGAAAGCAGAAGCCGAGAGAAAGAAAGCTGAGGAAGATGCCAAGAAAGCCGCTGAAAACAAGGACAAACCGGAATGGCAAAAGGAGATGGACAAACGCTTCGAAGAGTTCTCGAAGAAAGAGGTCGAGCGCGAGAAGGAATTCAAGGCTTTGCAAGAAAAATACGAAGCTCTTGAGAAGGAAAAAGCCGAGTCTGCCAGAGCCAATACGATTTTGTCTAAAGCCAAAGAGTTAGGTATCCCCGAATGGCGTATCAAAGAGGGGTTTGCTATTTCTGCAGAAGCGGATGAAGCAGCAATCAACTCACACCTTACTACAGTCGCAACAAACCTAAAGACGGCAAATTTACCAAGCAATAGACTGGGACACGTCCTTGATGACGGAAAACCGTCTGAGGAACAGATTTCAGACATTGCAAATTCTTTAATTCATTAAAAATTGAAAGATGACAAAAGTGAATCTAAACAATGAACCGAACGAGATTATCACAGGAAATGATAACATCGTTATTGCTAAATACCTTGACGGTATTGACGGTGGGCGTTCTTTGGATGTGACCGGTTATCCATTGAAGGTAATTAAGGCTGGTGTTCCTGCCATTACTGATGGTGCCGGGACATACAAACCTATGCCCCTTAATGCAGAAGGAACTGCATTTGCGGCACTTCCTGAAGGATATTCCTATGCAGGTATTATTAAAGGTACTATCCGTACTGCAAAACCTTTTGCTGCAATCATGACACGAGGTAGAGTTAATCCGGCAGCAGCTCCGTACCCTTACAATGCTATTTTGGATGCGTTGAAAGCAGCGTTGCCTTTGGTTGAATTTAGAAAAGACGAGGAAGCATAATGGAAAAATCATTTTATTTCGAGTACGCTCAAAAGTTCTTTCCTCAGTTGGTGTTATCCATTGTTGAGAAGATAAATGAAAGAAACAAGACTAAGCAGACTTATAAGCAGACTTATATGTATAAAAATCTGCTTAATCCAGATTTCTCTGCTGATGGGAAGTGGGCCAGCATATTAGCTGATTACAGCCGTGTGGCTGCCGATGTTGTATCTTTAGATTCAGAACTTCCGCTGAAAAAGCGTGATTCTCTTTCCACTGCCACAGGTGATATTCCCAAGTTGGGAATGAAACTTTACCTGACTGAAAAGCAGATGAAGGATATTGATAATATGATTGCACAGGGACTTTCAGTGAATCTTATTATCAATAAAATCTTCGCTGATACCCCACGATGTCTTGAAGGGGTATGGGAACGTATTGAAGATATGTTCTTGTCCGGTCTTTCGACTGGTGTCGCTCTTTCTACGAGAAACAACGGAACCGGGATTAGGTTATCTTATGGGTATAAAGATGAAAATCAGTTTGGCGTAGCTACTTTATGGAATGGTGCGGATGCCAAGGTGATGGATGACATCAAACGTGTAATGGATAAGGCAGACGAAGACAGCAATACCATTACCGACATTTGGGCTGATGATACATGGCTTAATGCTTTCTATACCAATCAGCAAGCCAGAGAACAATGGGCTTTCATTAACAAGTTTGTAGGTACTTCCGTTCCAGCTCTTGATTTGGATTCTGCCGCTGAGACATTGAAAAAGAAGTTCGGTATCACTCTCCACCGTGTAAACCGTAAAATCAAGACTGAAATCAATGGTGTACGCCAGTCTCATAAACCTTGGAAGGATGGTACGGCCGTATTTACCTGTGATGAAAAGCTAGGTTCTTTGGTTTGGACAACCCTTGCAGAAAATACAAGGCCGGTTGCAGGAGTTGTTTATCAAACTGCTGATGAGTTTATCCTGTTGTCCAAATACGCGAAGAATGATCCGCTACAGGAGTTTACTTCCTCTCAGGCGATGGTCGTTCCGGTGATTGATAATGTAGATAGAATCTATTGTTTGGACTCTAAAACTGTACAGGCATGAAAGTAATAGTGACTAGTGTTTTCCGCGATAAGTTCACTCATCGGTTATATAACCGTGGAGATTCCTTTGACATCAAGGATGAAGCCCGTGTACAGGACTTGGAGAGTCGCAAACTCGCTGAACGAGTCGAAGTTCCCGAAGAAAAGAAAGAGGTTAAAATCTCCCTCTTTGAAAAGGAATTTGAGAAAAAGGTTTTGGTTGATGTGTTGAAGGGTATCGGTGTTCAAGTGACTGGAAACATGGGGGAGAAAACTCTTCTTGATAAGGTTGCCGAACTTGACGAAGAAGCAAATGCCAAACTAAAAATTGCTCTTGGTATTGAGTAAAAGGTCAGGGTGTGAGAGACTACACCCTACCAAATGTATAATTTATAAATCAAGAAAAGATGAAAAAGTTTATTTGTTTTCTGTTTTGCTCGTTTATGATGCTGTTTACATCTCTAGGTGTGCAAGCGTCCAGTTTCAGTGAATCAATCCCGTCTAAGTCTGCAGATGCGCCTATTAGCTTTGTTGATACGCCTACTGTTCAAGCTGGTGTCATTTCTATTGCTCCGATGAACGTTCTTGCGATAAATATCGCTCCACCTCTACGCAGTATTGAAATTATAACCATTGAGAACAAACCAACCGTAGTGCCTAAATGTCCGTTCCGATACCTATACAGGTCGAAGTATTGCACGCATTATAGTAATACTTCCTATAGCCGACTGATTACACCATATTAACATGAAAGCAAGAGACTACATAAAACAAAAGTTCCAAACCTTCGGCATTAACTTGTCGGAGGCTGACCTTTTGGATATGTGTCTGAACTCGAAGATAAGCGGAGAGGATGAGATGAATGAGGATAACCGCATGCGGGTGTCGGTGGCTATCGCAAAGTTCATCCCCTCTCTCCTACTCCGTGCCACTTCAATCAGCGAAAGTGGTTTCTCTATGTCTTGGAATATCCAGGGAATTAAGGATTACTATACAGTATTATGCCGTGAGTATGATTTACCCAATGCGTTAGGGAATAGGATTAAAGTACTTGATATAGCAGATTATTTATGATACAGTTCAGACCTCATATATTGCAATACCAAGTAAACACTGGAGGTTATGAAGACAATAACGGTGATTATCATCCCGGTACATCTTCATTTGAAGGTAGCATTCTCTGCCGATATGAACCGAACGGGAAAGCCAATACAATAGCCTTCGAAGATGGGAAGACTTATGTGTATCAGTATGTAGTCTATTTGAATCAGGACTGTAGAGAGTTCAAATGTGGCGATATTATCCGACTTCTGAATAATGGGGCTGTTGTAGCTGAAAAGCAGGTTCAAGGATTCCACAGAGGGCAACTAAATGCAAAGTTATGGCTATAAGAATGACTACATCAATGAGTGAAATTGACGCTTTGATTAAAGCAGAAACTGAACGGGTAGATAAAATAGCTATTCAGGCTCTCTCAAATTTGGGCGATATGTGTGTCGCTGAAGCTAGAGATAGAGCACAAGAAGAAAGCTGGTTCAATCAAACTGGTAATCTAAGAAGTTCTGTAGGTTATGTGGTTGTCGCTCATGGTCGTATTGTTAAAAGCTCTGATTTTGGAACTGTACTTCATGGCTCGGAAGGTTCAAGGTTAGGAAAGGTTTTAGCTGAGGAACGTGCGAAGAAGTATTCAAACGGTTATGCTCTTATCGTTGTTGCTGGAATGAACTATGCCGAACTTGTAGAAGCCAGAGACAATAAATCTGTTCTTGCATCTGCTGAACTATTAGCACATGCAGAATTTTACAATGTGATGGAGAAACTTAGAAATCAAGTTGCGAAATGAAATCGGATATAGAAATAAAGGACGCAATTTATGTGGTTATAAAAGGCTCTTCTTTAGAAAAAGCTGTTACCGGGAAGTTGAAGAAAACAAAACGCCCTACCAGCTCTGATAAAGAGGATATTGTCATTTCCATTCTCGACAACGGTAGTGGTCAGATGCAAAAGGCTTTTGTTAACGTGAATATATATGTTCCTGATTATATCCGGGATGGTCAGGCAGAAGAGAATACCATCCGATTGCGCGAGCTTTGCAAGATGTCTTATGAACTTCTGTTTAATTGCCGAGGTGATGGCTTCCGGGTTGATTCCAAAGGTTCTAAACAGCGTGTATTAGAAGTGAGCGGTAAAGACGAGCACTTCATCAATAATAAATTATTAATTCAAATATCTAACGAATAAAAGATTATGGCACAATTATCATGGGGTAAACCCTCAATTGAATTCGGTAAGTGCGGTGCTGATGGCGCTACACCTACGACATGGACTAAGTTACCGTATGATCCGGTAGAAAACTCTACAAAGTTGACACCTACCAAAGGTGAGAAGAAAGAAGCTAAAGTCGAAGGCGGTGAAAATGAAGCTGTTAAGTATGCAAAGAGCACTTATACGTTTGAGTTCGAAATTCGTGCTGCTAAAGGACGTACTAAGCCTATTGAAGACGAAGATGGGGTAGTCGCAGATGAGTATGCCTTCCGTTTGACACCAGAGAATCCTGAATGTGAGGGATTCTTGATTGAACGCTCTGCTGTGTCAGTAGAAGATACATTTGACACGGCTGAAGGTAAGAAGTGGAAGTATACGGCTGATGTCTTGAAACCAGCTAAGGGTAATCAAGTAAAACCATATACAGCACCTACTGCTCCAGAGGGTTGAGAATATTGTTTTTTAAAGAGTGCTGTTGAAAGCACTCTTTAATTATTCAGCATTATGAAAGATAAAGAATTGCTTGAAATGAACATTGCTGATACCATCATTGAGAGACCTATTGGTTTCAATATTGGTAGTCAGCAATTTTATTTATATCCCCCTACGTTGGGGATGACTTATCACCTTGCAGGATTGTTCAAGAGTTTGGAAGCTGATGCTAGATTGGTATCTACTAATCCATATTTGGAAGCCATTCGATTATGTACTGAAAAGAAAGAGGTTGTTTGCCGAATACTGTCTAACTTTACGTTCAACCGGAAGGAGGATGTCTTTGATAGTGTTAAGATAGAGGCGCGGACAAAAGAGTTTTCTGAATTGGAAGTAGAAGAGCTTGCTACCATGTTTACAATCGTTCTATCCGGAGATAATACAGAAGAGTTTATCAAGCACTTCGGGATAGATAAAGAACGCTTAGAGCGTAACAGAATAGCCGCAGTTAAGAAAGATAATAGTAGCGTAACCTTTGGAGGCAATAGTACTTATGGGACTTTGATAGACTTTGCCTGTCAGCGTTACGGATGGACGATGGATTATGTCGTATGGGGAATCAGTTATACCAACTTGAAGATGCTTATGGTTGATGCTATTACTACTATCTATTTGAGTGAGGATGAACGAAAACTACTTGGAAAAGGTGCAGGAGAGGTGATAAATGCAGATGATCCAAGAAATAAAGAGTTGGTTAGGGAGATGATAAGAGAGTAAAGAAAAAGCCGGAGGAATCCGGCTTATCTATTTAAACTTTAGAAGAAACAAGGATGCTGCTTCGTTTAGTGTTGCAATATATATTTTTTTATAATCATAGGAAATATGAGGATAATCCGATTCAAGTAATTTTGCTATTTCAAAAGAAATATCTTTCAATTTATCTAATACTTTATTTCCCCCGTAGCGTGCTTGATGTATGTGTAGAAAATCATATATGCCTTTGGCAGTATACATGATATTTCTATCATCATATTCAGGATCAATGTTTGATTTGATTGCTTCAGCTATAAGTTGTGTAAGTGACATGTCAATGGTATTACATAAATTAATTATGTATTTAGTCTTTTCAAACTCTTTTTGAAGTTCCATTTTATGTCGTTCAAGTGATTCGTTATAACTGGCTTTTACTGATTCTATTTCTTTAGTAATCCCTGCTATGTCCTCTTTAGTTGCCAGGTTCTTTCCTTTCTCAGCTTCATAGGCTTTGACTTTGGCAATATGTTTCCATAAAATAAACTGCGTTAAGCCAATCGCACAAGTGCAAATAGTAATTAGGGTATTTGTGTCTATCCAGTTCATAATATTAGTTGTTATTTTGAACGCTCGCATAGGTCGGCAGACGGGTGTGGCGTTTGGTAGATAAAGTTAAAGCCGGATTATTCCGGCTTTGATTGTTACTTATCTAATAAATCTTTTAATATTGTCAAAGAACGTGATAGATCTGACTTAAAGAACCCAGGCTCAAACAAGCCTGATGCACGACCTTCGTTTAATTTGATATATAAATCACCATTTAGACTCTTAGAGTACAGCCTTATCCTATCTTCTATATCAGCTTTTTGAGACTTTTTCACAGCTAGGTAGTAATTATCGCCTTGCTCATTCAAATAATTATATACACCTTTCAAATATTCCTTATCCATATAACCTCCTTTTTAATTTAGTTTATAATTTTACTATAATATCGCAAACATACTTACAATATCCGAAGAAAGCAAGAGAAGGAAATTATATTCTCGGTTTGGCTGTTTTTTTCTGGGTTCCCAAATAATCCATTGGGTTTTGTGGGTTTATGTTGGCATCAACTCCATTTCTTCCGTAATAATGTATCATTCTTCCTCCAATAACTTCATTTCTGACATCTGAAATGTGGTTAATGACATCATTAACTCGATTAATGTATGCATTAATCAGATTGTTTGCATGGTTAATTGAATTATTTGCACAATAATTGTACAACAAACAGGGTTGTTTGCGTGAATAATCAGCAAATAGTAGACGAACAGCACATTTACAACTCATTTACAGCATATCTACAGCACCTTAAATAAATAAAGAACAACTTAACAGCATATTTAACAGCAACCTAACAGCACCTTAAATAAAAATATTATTATATAGATATATTAAATAGAAATTTTATATGTTTTCTCCTCTCACTCTCTTAACGAGAGTACTTCTCTCAAAAAACTATTTTAGTCCAAGTTTCTTTAAAGCAGCTTCTTTGGCTTTAGCTCTTTCTTCGGATAATAATTTAGCTTTGCTTTTGGTTTTCTTTTCGATGCTGATAACTGCAAGCTCTTCAAGAGATTTTGAGAATGAAAGAAAGAATCCTCTTGAATGATCTGAATATAATCTTAATCCCCAGTTCGTTTGAAGATTCATAAGAACATTGTCTATGTGATATCTAGTTGAATATTTTGATTTGAGTCTTACTGTCAAGGTTGCATATACTGGAAGATCGGCATATTCGGCCGCCCACTTAATTAAATCGTCTTTCTGAATAATATAACCGGATGCTTGTTTCTCTGCTTTTAGCTCGCCAGATCGTATGCTTCCGGTGATTTGGTTAGTACTTACATGTCCCCCACGTTCGCAGATGAATATCGTAGCACTAACAGCAGAAAAAGTTTCTGGAGTCTGCTCGTCTTCTTCGCATTCGGATAAACCGAACATACGGGCGATTATTAGGCTTTTATTTGTCTTGGCATACTCTTTGTCGCCTATGATGCTTTTAATTGCACAGAAGGCGCAAAAACACGCTATATCAAACTCATTCTTTGGGTTCTTGTAGTAATCCCAAAGAATATCTATGTTAATACTTACATTTGGAGTTTTTAAGTTCTTGGTGCGCATTAATTCTTTGGCGTGTTTGATAGCCCCCTCAATACTACCAAAAGTAAGATTAAAAAATGACGATGCACTTTTCACCCTTTCAAGTTCCGTACCGAAGTCCAAATTTTGCGAATGTTTATATACAGCGTAATCCATGATACTGTCTATCGTTTCTTTTATGTTTTCAAATGCCCCCTCTAAAAAAGAGACGGGAAAGTTCATGTAGATTAACTTTTTATTCATATATTTCCTCTATGAAAAGCAAGACCGCGACTATCTTTGTGAGTGGAAACGAGTG
>ERZ894214.58-NODE-58-length-107000-cov-36.2958_pt1 | contig 107000 bp, 100 predicted proteins | sample MGYA00380290_ERZ894214 | MGnify/ENA primary metagenome ERZ894214 (study PRJEB32331, sample SAMN06328421) | human gut metagenome | biome: human gut microbiome; feature: stool | host: Homo sapiens | collected 2014-09-19 ... | reverse complement strand
AAGGAAGTTTGGGTGAGTGGCTGAAACCACCAGTTTGCTAAACTGACGTACGGGTAACCGTACCGGGGGTTCGAATCCCCCAGCTTCCGCAAAATTCTCTAAATAAAAAGAGCTAAGTTTTATAGACTTGGCTCTTTTTAAATTCATCAACAAACGGTGGGTTCGTCTAACGGTTAGGACACATGCCTCTCACGCATGTAATACGAGTTCGATTCTCGTACCCACTACTCACTGATTATCAGCCTATTACTTAGTTGTAGGAGGCTTTTTTATTGCATTTCTTTTCTTTCAAAGTATCGTTTTTGCATGGTTTTTAAGGGTATTTTCAAGTAGTTCAATGCAAATTTAATGCAAATTATTTGCTGCTTTACAAGCTACCTCTTCCCTTATTCATCGGCATATATACACTAAAACGATAAGAATATGGCAACAGTTTATTTTCATTTAGACACACGCAGAAAAAAGAATGACGGTTCTTTTCCCATTAAATTGTACCTTAGACACAAAGGACAAATAGTATTAGGAACTGATTTCAGCGCCACTCCCGAAACTTGGACAGGAACGGAGTATAACAAAAGCGCAAAGAATTACAAAGCTAAAAACGTAGCAATCCGCAACCTTATTAACAGAGTTGAAATGATAGTAGTCATACTAGACAACAATCAAAAGTTAAAAGGAATGAGCGATAAATCGCTAAAGGAATACATTGTTAGGTCTATAAAAAACGAATCAACTAGCAAAACATTCATAGAATACATAGACGACTTCATTTCAACAAAAACAAAACAAAATACAATAGATACCTATATAACAACTAAAAATAAGATCATCGCCTACGATCCGCAATGTACGTTTGAGACAATGACAAAAAAATGGCTAGAATCATTCGAAAAATGGATGTTAGATAATGGATTGAAAATAAACTCCTGCTCCATCAACCTAAGAAACATAAGGACCATTTTCAATTATGCAATTGATAATGACGAAACTGAACTGTACCCGTTCAGAAAATTCAAAATAGCAAGAGAGGAAACTAGGAAGCGCTCATTAAAAGCGGAGCAGCTTATTACACTAAGAGATTTCAAAGGAGAAGAATATCAAAAGCAATACCAAGACATGTTCATGCTAATGTTTTACCTAATTGGAATAAACGGAATAGATTTATTTCATTTAAAGGGTATCACAGATGGACGTATTGAATACAAAAGGGAAAAGACTGGAAAACTTTATTCTATAAAAGTCGAGCCAGAAGCAATGGAGATAATAAACAGGTATAAAGGGAAAGAATATCTTTTGAATATATTGGAAGATAACAACTATAACTACCGAAAGTATATGACGGCAATGAATAGAGGACTGCAAAAACTTGGCGACTTCGAAAGAAAGGGACTAGGCGGGAAAAAGATAAGAGACGTTTTATTTCCTCAAATTACATCGTACTGGGCGCGCCATACATGGGCAACAATTGCCCATAAGATAGGAGTCTCAAAAGATGTTATATCTCCTGCTCTAGGTCATGAGTACGGCTGTAAAACAACGGGGATTTATATTGATTATGATTTAGAAAAAGTAGACAACGCCAATCGACAAGTATTAGATTACATAAATTCATTAAAATAATCCACTTAACGCTTGTATAATATACAAATGTATATTATCTTTGTAGAGTCAAATTAAAACACATAATAACAATGAGTAACGAAACAGATTATCTAATCAGCTTGTTAATGCAGAACAAAGCAAAAAAGAAAATGCTCGACTTTGTTTTTGAGAATAACAGCGATGCAGACGAAAAGAAAATGAACGCTATTCTCGATGAGAAATTAAGAGTTGAAAAGAACATCGAAAACATTGAGAAAGCATTGAAAGAACTAGAAAAGTAAAAATCTTCCTCCCAGAAATGGGAGGAATAAAAACTATAAATATGGAAAAATTAAAAGATGAATTAAAAAAATTACAGGAGCTTCTAAACAATCCAACACCGGAGAATGAAGCTATGTATCAAAGTAAGTTTATCGAAATAAAGAATAAATTTACCTCTAAAGAGGATGCAAATATTATTGCCGATTTTATCCTTAACGGATACAAAGAAGTCAATGAAGAATTAAAAGAGATTGAGCACGAAATTAGCGTGCGGAAGCAATTAGAAGAAGTAAAAGACGTTATATCTTTATCGTATATTGCAAAAAAGTATTTCGGGAAGTCCCGTCAATGGTTAAACAACAGGATAAACGGATGTATCGTTAATGGCAAGCCATGCAAGTTTAGCGAAGAAGAAAAGGAACGTTTAAACTATGCCTTATCGGATATATCTAACTTATTAGGCTCGATCCGCATACTCTAATGCGTTTTAATTTGACACTAGCCCCGCAATTCGAGCCGTTGCGGGGCTTATTTTATTTATTTCGCCTATTCAATAGTCCATGGAACATTTGCACGAACATATACGGTACAATCGTGCCCTTCACTATCTATAAAAATTTTATTCGCATCAGTTAAGCAATAAAGCATTCCTTTTAGTTTAAAAGTAGATAATCGTTCTTCTAATTCTCCCATCTTTGAAAATCTATAATTTGCTTCTTTTTCCGTTAAATCGACATCACTTGTCACTCGTTCAATTGAACGACCAAACTTTCCACTGATACTTTCATAGCTATATGAAGTAGGATCGGTCCACTCAAAGCAAGAGGCTAGTAACTGACAATAAGTTTCATTCCTGTCCACAAGAACAGCTGGCAATGCTAAATTATCGAAAGTCTCATCGGGAAAATTGAAGTAATCATTTATATGTACAGACGTATAGTATACACCTAAAACAAAATCAAACAATCTATTATTTCCACTTTCATACTTAATTCTATTTTTGGTGATAATATATTCAATTATAAGTTGAGGGATTATATATTCTGGTTTATAAAAAGCTGTTCGATCTAAGGTTTTTATAGAAGTACTAATTATAAGAGGGATTTTTTTTAACACAACGTCAATCTTGTCACCTTCCAAATCTTCTTCTTTCGGCATCCTTAAATCCAAAACAGGAAACGCCTCTTTAACCACAAACCTAGATACCATCATATCATCAAATCGAGGTTGTCCTAGTTCTTCCCAACAAGCGTTAACACTTGATCCTAAATACAAACATGGATATCCAGGAGCACTATAACGCTGTGTTTCAACTTTACCTCTTTTATTAAAAGGAATATGGAACATTTCTGTATGTGATATTCTCCCATTAGTTTTAAAAAGCCTAGATCGATAAAAAGAAAACTTAGGAGGGACAATAAAATATTCATCATCATATAAAGTGTCCGATAGAATATCGTCAATGCACTGATACGCAACACTATACATACCCTTAGAATAGGAATCTATACACTTCTTTATCTGCATATTACATACCTCAACATAGCGTATTACGCTATCTATATCAGAACACAATTTTTCATTATATAATCTTAACAATGCCTCATAATTTTCTAAAGCATTTATTAAAGTCTCTCTAAAATGACCCTCTTCATATTTTAAAGGCACCAAACTTTTTATTAATTCAATATAATACTTATCCATGCTTCTATATTATTTTAGTGATACCAACAAAAATACATAAAAAACATATACGAAATTCTTTCCATTACAATTTATTTCTACACTTATTATATTGTTCGTCCTATTATCAACAAAATTAATATAATAACCAAAACAAATACCCACCCACCCAACTCCATTTTAATAGTTTGCCATCGGCTTAACTGTTTTTCGACCGGGTAGGGAATTGGAATAGAATCGTGTTTAAGAATCGTATCAGTGCGATTCGTTGTTAGGTAGCGATACAGATACTTATATCTATACTGATAAATTGTGTCGCCTTTTACGAGCATATAAACACTGTCACGCTGATAGATACTATCAAATCGGATACTGTCACGCGTCTTATATTCGGTGCGCACGGACTCAACCGGGATGTATTGAGTTCGGCAGGACACGAAACATATTGCTAATATCAGCAATATGATAATATAAATCAATCGTTTCATGGTCGAACTACTGTATTACGCAAGAAATTAGGAAACTCGGAACGTACATCAAAACAGGGGCACGCCTTAATATATTCTTTCGGCTCTACCTCGCCGCTTCCGTCCAGATCGAGCGAAGTATCACGATGTCCGAGAACATCGATAATATCATACTCCTTGCAAAGTTCTGCAACTAGCTGCCGCAATGTTGCCTTTTGCGATGGCGTCCGTGTATCTGCGGGCTTTCCATTTGCATCCAAGCCGCCGATGTAGCAAACACCGACACTATGTTTATTGTAAGATGATTCGCTAAAACCTTTCGTATTACAGTGCGCCCCGTCAACCGTTAAAAATCGCCCTTTTTCTATCGTGCCATCAATCCGAATAACATAGTTATATCCGATTTGGTTAAATCCGCGCGCTCGGTGCATACGATCAATATCTTTTGCAGTTAAATCCTGCCCGGCACGTGTGGCTGAACAATGGATGATAATCGAGTCTATTTTATTCATTGCTTTCCTTTTTGTTTTGATTGTTAATTGTAATTGGTCTACGTGGCGGAGTTCTCCGGCTGCACTCGCTGTCTGGTCTATCACATCGGTTGTGTTCCGCATCCTTTAGAACTAATTCAAGTTCGTAGTATTTGCGCATCCAATTCTGACAGTCTGCTTGCGATGTTCTCCATTCGCGATAAATCGTGTCTACTTTTTCGTCCCGTTGTTTTAATCGCTCGTCGTATCGCTCGATCTGCTTGTTCAGATTATCAATGATAGAAAGCAAGTTTTGCAACTCCATCGAGTCTGCCGTAGCCTTTTCCTTTCGAGCGTTCGTTTTTCGATTTGCTAGAAAAGTAACAGTAAAGCGGATCGCCTCTAATCCTCCTAATGCTCCTATAATTTTTAACCATTCGTCCATTTTTTATTTGTATCACATTAACGCTCATTTTGGTAGCTCTTATTTAGTCAATAAAGCCTCGTTCACTGCGATCTGTACAACAGCAACAAAGTTAGTTCTCACATATTCTTTAATGCGCTCCGCCTCGTCTGACGACAATTCGACTTCACCATTTTTATAGATTCTCTGTGCTAACTCCAATTCGCCCAGATCGGCGGTTTTCTGATAGATAGTATTACCTAACTCCTTACTTATATCGAAAGTACTCTTATTCCCTTCGATATCTGTTACTTCGATTTTTCTAAAGTCTATTTTCATTATATTTTGTTATTAACCCATACCAAATAAATTATTTACTCCGCTTTGCATAGCTCCTGTTACAAAGATCTTAAAAGACCAAGGAGAAATTTCAGTTTTAGCTTGACTAGCATAATTGAGACTTATTCTTTTTGTGTAACTTGAGTTATTGATTAATACTATCATTTTTTGTGTACTAGCATCGCAGACACAAGCGATATAATTAGTATTTCCGGATAATATGATACAGTCTACAGGTTGTCCATTATCTACTGGATATACATGTCTGACTCCTGCATTTCCAACTCCGTACACATGGAAGTATATTTCACCTGTATCATAACCATAATACTCCATCTTTGTCATTTTACTGTGTCCAAATTCGCCCCTACACCATAAATCTGATGTATAAAAACGAAATGATCGCTTTTCTGTAGAATTATATCCTTGATGATATAAGTCACCCGAAACCCATGTTTTTGAAAAATTAATATTAAACGAAGATGAAACATTGTCCCCAGAACCGGAAACATTAAAAGCTATTTTTCCCTGTATTTTCCCGTTATTGTCAACCGCTTGTAATTCTTTAAATGTACCTGTAGCTCCATCTAACTTCTTAACTTTTAAATTATCTACGTCAATAAAATCAGTCACGATTTTACCGCTAGTAATAAACGTTTTACCACCAACCAACATCGCACCCGTTGCAGGAAGTGAGAACTTTCCTTCTGCTGTCAGTTCTACTCCCGTAACATTGTGCTTAATCGATCCACCTTTCATTAACCATCCTTGCGTCTTTGACAGATTACCAACAAACAAGCCGGATGTACCTAGTATGTCAATCGTAGCGTTTTGGGCTACTAGTAACTGCGTAGCGACATTAATAAACTCATTAAATAGAGTCCATTTTGTTGAGTCGAAGGAACTGGAAGATGTATGACTCGTTTTACAGGAATAAGTATTTCCATTATAAATGACCGTATCCCGGTATTGGGAATTATTCACGTATGCCGTACTCGCTTTCCATTCACCACGCGGACGAATAAGAGCACCGGGCAATCCTGTTGCTCCTTGTGTTCCTTGTTCTCCCTTATCCCCTTTGTCGCCCTTGTCGCCCTTGTCACCCTTTACCTTCGTCCACGTATAAGCGGAGAACGTCGTGCTGTCCGTAGCCGTGAAGTCGGTGTATTGTCCGATGTACGCGCCCGGAGTCTCGCCACCGTTTGCCGTGAACGTCGTACCGTTATCCGAGTATTTGATATGCAGATAGGTAGTCTTACCGTCTGCTCCGGTTGGTCCCTTGATACCTTGATCTCCTTTGGGTCCCTGCGATCCTTTCAACTGCACCCACTTGTACGAAGCGTACCCGGTTGGAGCGGTTGAGCTAGTTGTCACCGCAGTACCGATATAAGTGTTCGGAGTATCAGACATCGGATTACCGTTCGAGTTCGCCGAGTACTTCACATGGAAGAACTGTGATGTACCGGGAATACCTTGCGATCCCGTAGGACCCGTTTCACCTTTAGGACCTGTCGCACCTGTTGCACCCTTATCCCCTTTGTCGCCCTTGTCACCCTTGTCGCCTTTTACCTTCGTCCACGTATAAGCGGAGAATGTCGTGCTGTCCGTAGCCGTGAAGTCGGTGTATTGTCCGATGTACGCGCCCGGAGTCTCGCCACCGTTTGCCGTGAACGTCGTACCGTTATCCGAGTATTTGATATGCAGATAGGTAGTCTTACCGTCTGCTCCGGTTGGTCCCTTGATACCTTGATCTCCTTTGGGTCCCTGCGATCCTTTCAACTGCACCCACTTGTACGAAGCGTACCCGGTTGGAGCGGTTGAGCTAGTTGTCACCGCAGTACCGATATAAGTGTTCGGAGTATCAGACATCGGATTACCGTTCGAGTTCGCCGAGTACTTCACATGGAAGAACTGTGATGTACCGGGAATACCTTGCGATCCCGTAGGACCCGTTTCACCTTTAGGACCTGTCGCACCTGTTGCACCCTTATCCCCTTTGTCTCCCTTGTCCCCTTTCACACCTGTCTCTCCCTTAGAAGCATATTTAAGCCAATCCATAGAAGTGTCTGACGGTTCTTGAACTGTCTTGTCCGCAATACATATCCATGTACTACCATTGTGTGTTACTTCATCATAATACCAATATGTACCAGATGTCCAAATGCCCTTAAAAGCGGGTACAGGAACTTCGGTTATCCCATCGTTAGATAATTGTTTGATAGTTCCGGTCATGTAGATATTGCGTAAATACGCACTATGTCCGGTCATATCAATACCGAATAGTTTCAAATTAGACAAGTCGCCTAATTGCATCGCGATCATGTCTTTTGTAATCTCCCAATTATTCACACCTACAAGATAACGGGAATAACTTTGCGTTGAGTAGCTAGACTTCTGCCGATCCGCATTCGTGAAGTTACCATACGCAACGAAGTGCATCAACTTAGTAGGATGATAAGAGAAGCCACTTCGAAGTACATATCTAAAAGTCGAATCGCTTAGTTTTTCGGTTATACGAAAATAAGCTGTCAGAAAGCCCGATTTGTTATTGAATATACCTTTGCAAATATCATCAACCGCTAAGCTTGCCAATTCGCCCGGTTCTAGTTTAAGAGTAATGATCTTGTTAGTCGTATCAATCGATTCAATGATACCGCCGCCCGGCGCGTTCCATTCTTCCCCGGCTATAACAGACACACGGTTATATCTTAGTTCGTCAGCCTCTAGAAATTCATTAACACGAAGCGATTTAAACTCTGCATCACCGGAAGCCTTGATTATCCATCCTAGCAACTTAGACGCATAATTAGCAGAGGAAATATCACCGGAAAACTTTGCGATACAAGCCGTCAAAGTCCCTATAACATCAATCCCACCTTTAAAGTGAATTAATTTTTCGGCAGTATCTTCTACAACTTTACTTAAATACTTTGCATCCGCGACTTCTTCCGTAGATACCTTGTGTAGTTTAAAATGATTCCTGCCATCCTCTTTAGAGATCGTTTCATCTTCAACCAAAAGATATAAACTCTTATCGCCTTTTACCGATATTGCCTGACCAAAATAGGGCACATAAGCCTCTGCATCTGTGTTACGTGCATATCTTAACGCATCTTCCATATTATTCCAAGTATCAGTTGCATCGATGGGACGATCCGATGTCCTCCGATATTGGATCGCCAGACTAGCACCCGGTATATTTAAAGATGCTAAACCGGATAACAGGACATTAACTAAATTATCTTTATTCATTGTCATATAGTCTTAAAAGTAAATGTATCAGCGTCATTTGTCATAACAGATTTTATAACCCACATCTTATATGTAATCGCTTCACTACCGTTTGCTCCTTCTACCTTGATCTCGGAAGGTCCAGTACAAACGCCTGTATCCTCTATAAAATTACCCGGATAAGATGTCAATGTTAGTTCTTTTATCGTATCAGCCGGAATACAGATCACAAACATTTTCCACTGTCCTACAGGAAATTTATATATCCCTGCACCCTTATACAAGCCATTGGATAGTAACGAACGAACTTCCAATGAATTAGAAGGAATAGAGCTGCATACACCCGCAAACCATTTACGGAGTACATTAACACTAATCTTACTATTCAAAGTTATTTCGTCCAAATCATCACTCGCGGCAAAAACAGCCGTAGCGGTGTAGGTTTCTCCCTTCGTATAATTCCCTGTAAGACGACGTATCGCTGTTTGTGCAGCATTGACTTCCGAAGAGAACTCTAGTACATTCTCTTCATTGTCATCATAATACGATTTAATCATAGCGCCGTTATCGTTACGTGTTGCCGTATAAGTAAGTATACCCTTTGCCGATCCGTATTCTACATCGTTTGCTGTCGACAGCTTGCCTACAAGTGTGGCAGGAACAGGTTTATATAGCATTTTGCGAAATATTTGCTCATACCCCGTACCCTGCTTAAAGATAGCGCCCGGTGATATGTGCCCGGTCTGAGGCGCATTGACACGAATTTCTTTTGTTAATCCCGTATCGGAAACAGGACCGGAACTAGAAGAAGATTGAGAGCCACCGCCGGAATTAAATATAGTAGTCCCGACGGGATAGTTCTTTGATCGTGGCAATGCAGGGATAGCCTTATTCTTTATTTGTATAGCCATTAGTTTGTATCATTTTACAGGTGAACTGTTCTGCCGCAAAGTCTATTTCACCACCTGTAACGATGAAGTTTGTCCCATTCATATAATTGTCTGAAATCACAGATATAGGTGTAATAGATTCGCTATTCTTTAATACCTGTGTTAGCTTTATTTTGGTAGCTCCGTATTGGTTAATTATCCTTCTTATTAGTTGTTCTTCTGGACGTACTAAAGCGTTTTCGATGGATGAATAAAGATTATCCCTTAAATAGTCACTCCCTAACATTACCTTACTGTAACACGCTCCGTCATTATTGTAACTTGATATTTTAAATTCTATTTCATCAAGAGGATTAATATAGCTTTCATTCACTACATTCTCATAAATCCGATCCGAATTATTCTCTTCGATGTTATTATTATCTATGACCTTCTTTTTAAAATCTATTTTTATATCTTTTAAGAAAAAGCCATATCCGGACACTCCTTCCGGGAGCCATACCTTTTTTAAAATTTCAAATTCTAATTGTCCGAACAGATTAATATTGTTCGGAATCTCGATCACGTATCCGGTCAAACCTTCGTAGGGCATACTTAGAGTTTTAGTATTTTCGTTTTTTACCCATTCATCCGGCTTCTTTAATTTAAAGTCCAAATCAAAAGTCAAATCTAGTCCCGTCGGTTTTGTAGTGGATTTAACCCAACCATTATTAGTGTAGTAGTAGTCACCTACAATTAATCTACATGCTATCTCCGTGCCAAAGACACCACCAGAATTATATTTCTCGTACGATGTCATATTACTAGCATTCAATGGATGACTATATGACATACTGATACCGAAAGCTCCATCAAAATACTTAATTGGTTTATTATCTTGGAACTTTAACAGAGGCGATCCTGCTCCTAATTGTTTAACAGCCGTTATCTGCTGCTGATTCACCACCGAAGTATATCTATAATCCGATACTAATTTAAACTGATAAAGATATTCCCAATTATAGTCAGTGATATTTGGTTTGCCGTCATTCACTTCATACTCACATCGCTTGGCACAATAACCACCTAAAAAATACCGTGTCGGTTCGTCTATATACACATTGGTTACGCTTTCGTCTACTAAATTACAATAAGGCTTATTATCATTTAGATTCTCATAGCGTGGGAATTTAAATACCTTGCTCTTTAGATACTGCCTTGTTTCATAATACTGTTTATAATTATAGGTTTTCCTTTCAGCAAACGTACTCAACTTCTTAAATTCTTCCTCCGAGATAATATCGTTGTAACAATAATTACTACACTTTATTGTCGTTTTGTTATAGCCGGGAAGAATATCAAGGAAGTGCTCTGAACCCGCAAAACCAATCTCGGAAACTTTGAATCGGTTAGGGGACTGCCGAGTAAAAGATGTCATATCAAGATTGTACTCATGGTATGTTTCTTTATGGTCTACATCAACAAAATATAAATTTCCCAACCAATCTACACAGGTCCAATTCAAAAACTTACAAGTTTCTTCTAAAACCTCTTTTAATGTCATCGCCTTGTCGTCCTCGTCAAAGAAGTTTTGTTCGCTGATCGTTAACTCCTTTAATATGTTTGATTCTTTATTATAACTAGATTGATCTTTAGCGTACACATGAGGAATAAAGACGGAGGAATAACACCCGCGAGACTCAGATATGAACATTTTTAATAACTCCCAGATGCTTATAAAACTCCTAGTATCACTCCTACCCTGTTTATAATTGATATATTCTAGCGTACCCATTGCAGAAATACAGTCTATTTCTAGCTCGAATTTGGTAGATGTATAATCCTGCGTATAAAGTTCCGGTTTTACAAATCCCGTCCAAACAATGCCATTTTCACATTTAAAATTCACCCTATACTGTTGATACCCGGTAGAATATAAACTTTGCAAATAATCACCACCCACAACACGAATCACCGCTTTTGAGAATCGAGTAGGAACATACAAGAAATCTTCGTCCTCAATAGAAACAGAGAAAGGAGAACTACCACTACCGACCAACTCAACAGAATCGCCCGTATAGTTTTCCTTTTGTATTTCAATCAAATAAGAAACCTCCTTTCGAGATTTGAAAGGAAGTGTGTATATTGTACCGTAGTTTACCATAGTCTTTTACCAGTTTTCTTGATGTGATTATGTAATGCTAAAAATATTCGATCTCCTTTTATTTCAACATCGCTATATAAGCGAATATCATCGTTTCCACTCGGTGTAATCTTCTGCGATAGCGAACCGTACAAACCAGAATTAAGCATACGAAACAGGTTACTTTGCTGCGATCCGTTCAATATCATTTCCCCCGAATTAAGTAGAGCCGGGACTTTATCACCTGTAAATGATGTGCCCGGAACGATACCGCCAGTTGCATACTTCGGCATGCTTGACATCGCGGCAATAATAGCAGCAACACCCGCCAAACCTAGAGCAATACCGACAAAGGGGATTCCTGCGTGAGCCGAAATAACCTTTGATGCACCGTTAGCTAACTCAGCAGTCGTATTCTCATTAGTAACTATTGTATCCGCTTGTTTCACACCAGACATTTCAAGTATCTTCGGAATAGCTTGCCCGACAGTTGACAGAAAGCTAACTCCCCATTGCAGGACGGAAGCCGTATTATCATCGAATAGCCCCGACATACTCCCAACGACTCCACTAATATTTGCAAGCGATTCGGCGTATTCTTGATTCAAGTCTATATCTTCTTTTTTAAAAAGTGGATCGTGTTTAGGTAACTTAAAATCTTTGCCGTTCTTCCCGTGTGTCGGAACTTTATCGTATGTAGGCTTGATAGGAATCGGCAAAGCGCCGTCTTTCATCTCACCGTGAGCGATTTTGAACGCCTCTTGATCGACTACAAATTTGAGTTTGACCTTCTTTTGTTCTAGCTCGTTTATTGTTGCTTGAATCGTTGCACGCGCTTGCATGTCGGTTTCAGCAATAAGTTTCTTATTTAGATCAGAGATTTCGGAGTCATACCAAGCTATAGACCCCTCTTTTGGTTTTTCTTTAGGCGGATTTCCACCTGTACCAGATTGAGAGGCGCGATTTGCTGCTTTTGTCATACTAGATAGGTTCCGACCTGCCGCCTCTGCCGCCGCCGAGACATTGATCAAATTCTGTAACCATTCATCACTCTTCTTTACTAAAATCGCGTTATATTGTATTGCATCTTGATACTTTGCCAACATCGGGCTTATTGCCTCTCCTAAAGCTTTTGCGTCTGTAGTCGCAACTGTGTGTACATTCATCCCAGAACCAACAGTTTCGTAAGTTGTGAATTTGGCTTTCAAACGGTCGTATTCATCTACGAAGTCTTTGTACTGTTTTGCTAATTGTGCCTTTTGTTCATCACCTGCTGAAGATACGTCTAATTTTAGCACTTTATCTATGTCTATCCCCGAAACATCCACACCGTCAAGCCCTATAGCAGCCTTTACCATCGCCTGTACCGCATTATTACTCCTTCGTTTGTATTGACCGACTATTTCGTCTTGATCTTTCAGTGTCTTGTCTAATAGCTTCCTAGCTGCTTTCTTTTGTTCTTCTGTTGAATCCTTGTCTTTTAAGATAGTTATTTGCTCCTGTACTATTGCTTGGTTCTTTGCGTCGAAATAAGAAAATGACATTTTAGTATTTCCTAATTGATCCATCGCGTTGTATGCTTCCCGCGCTAGCCGTATAGTTTCGGATAATCCGTTCATGAACGGTGTCCAGTCTCCACTACCGATAGAGTAAAAAAATTGATCCACACCACCTTTTAAGCCATCCATAGTACGGGCGTATTCATCCCCTAGCGTCTGACTGCTATTCATTACTTTATTGAACCCTTCCGAAGCAGTTACAGCAATACCGAGAACTCCGGCAAACTTCATAACTCCCAATACTGCAACGCCGGACATTTTAGCGATGTCGCTTTGAAACCCGTTTACATTCTTCTTCGACTTATTTAGATTCGCGTCAAAGTCATTTGTTTTAAGCAATAATCTTGTTACTATATCAGACATCTTTATTCGTGTTTAATTGTGATTCTAATGCTTTCGCTTTAGCTCTAAGCCGTTTCATATCCTCGTTAGTTACGCTAGTATCTTTCTTCTCTTCTTCATCCCACGGGAAGCGGAGTATGTCAGTTTGCTTTAGCGTTTTAGTGCTATTCGATTGCGCTATGATGTAACCTAACAATCTAGTTTGTTCCCATGATTCGCGATTACGTCGATTCAATCCATCCAGAAACGATTCGACCTCGATAAAGTCCATTTTATCGAGGAAGTAATCGGGAGCGATCCCACCCTCTCCGACAACACGCGAATAGAGTTCACGTATACTTACTGCTTTCGTTTCCGCGTCGTCACCTTCTTTTTTTTTACGTCATTTCCTGCCGATTGCGAACGTAGTTTAATCTCATCCAAAAGGAGAGCTTTAAACTGATTGAATAATGTCAGATCGTTTTCGCACGAATCTATAAACTCGTCAAATTCCATTGTAAACGATTCATTATTTGCAAGTAGGAACGAATAAAACAAAAGAAATTCGTCTATCATTTTACCGAATTGGAACGGATAGCCGGATAGATTTTCAAAGATGAAAAACGCCCGAAGCGAATATTTTAATGTAAATTCTTTCCCGTTAATTGATATTGTTTTCATTGATAGTGATTTTAGAGCGGCAAAACGCCGCTCATGATTATTTACTAGCGGGCGCGGAAGTTGCTTTTTTAATCGGTCCCGTACCTTCGAAAGAAATCGAGAAAGTCGCCTTATCTCCGTCTGGCGCATTTGCTTCTAGTGAAGTAATAACAGCCTTTCCAGTATAGGAACCGGGTGAAAGCGTCCAACCATCGGCGGGCATTTCGTTTACGTCTGCATTAGCTATAACGCCAAAATTCAACGTAATAGGTTTATGTTCAATAAACAAGGCAAACAACTTGTCGTAGCTATTCGCGTCAGCGTCAGCACTAAACAAGTTATCACTCGAAGCGTTCCAAGACAGCTTTTTAATGTCCTTTTCCGTCCAAATACCGGAGTCCTTACTTTGCGTGTCGATAGTTTCAGCCGACAAACCTAATTTACAGGAAGTTGCTAAAGCTAGAGCCTTAGTTTCTACAAATAACATCAAGTCCTTTCCTAATACTTCTTTTGCTTTACTCATAATTTTAATCGTGTTTTATTTGTTAGTTATTCTGTTTTAAAAGAAAATATGAGACGCTGAATGAAAGTATCTTCAATAAAATCTTCGTCCGCACTCATTAACTTCGCGTCGATCACGTCGAAACTGCCGTAGCTTCCTCGCTTATTCTCTAATGACTTGCGCACTTCCTCCGCGATAGTAATAGAGTTCAGATAATTATCGCTAGCTACAACAATCTCAACCGAAACAGTATCCCCGGTCCCATAACGATCTTTGGTATACTCTGGAACTAGAGAGCTACGTTTGTAGATTACGAACGGAAAAGAAGTCTCCGTTTTGGTTGAGATCGCATAAATTTTGCTATCAACCAATTTTATCAACTCCGTAGAGTCGTTCAGTTTCTTATAAATGTGTGCGCCTATCGATAAACTCATTTCTTTTTATTTGCTACTTTCATAATTGAATCAATAATATTCTTCTCTAGTGAGTCCTCCGCTTCTTTCTGTTTCGATTTGACCGCATTAGAAAAGAAGTGAGAAGCATTTATACTACCTCTATAAGCTGCTTTTTTGGTAACGCGCTTTTTATTAGTCCAGAAACTTCTAGTACTAGATTCTTTCGTAAATCGTTCCTTCGTTCCAGATTCGAACCATTTTAGCATATAAGCGCGCGATCCTTTTTTTCTCCGGTCTAATAGATCAACACGCGCACCGGACGCATTACGGTAAACAGCTATGTTTATTTCGTTCTTTAGCGGTTTAAAAGACACGCCATTTTTAGTACTCCCAAACTCCGCATCCGTAACGGCAGAAACTAAATTCTCTTGCGCCTGTTTACGGATGATAAGAATAGATTTTCTTAATGCCGATTTGATCGCTTTCTTTGCTTCATCGTCATTTAAACGGTCTAGCAATTCGTTTACCTTTTTCGCGTCCACTTCGACGCGATATAAGTTCCGTCCGGTGTAGTTGTCATTACTCATTGATTACCTCCGCTTCTATAACCGTTGCCTGTTGCTTCCGGTCGTGATTGATAGATAAAATCTTATATTTCTGCCCGTCGTATTCGATCCGCATTTTAGCGTTAATCTCTTTACAAATACGGATCATTATCGTATTTACGGTCGTATTATAGATTTCGCCGTTAGCCTCCTTTCGTGCACCAGACTTAAAACGGATATACGCACGCTTATCGAATACTTTCACCCAACTTTCAGATGTACCGCCCAAGTTATCGCGTTTTGACTCGCTACGGTAAAAAGCGATCATTTCGTTTAATAACCCCGCTTGCATTATGTGTACCGTTTTAAAGGTTGCAACAATAGTTCTACATGTCCCAGAATAACTTGCGGAGTAGCAAATGTTACCGATTCGCGATTTGCGTAGTAATTAGCTATAAGTATGCGGATCGCGTGCCAGATACGACGGTCTATTTTTCCATCCTTTACAAAACCTTCCAACGGAGCGTTTAAATACGCCTCTATTACAAGTTGAACAGGTTCAATAAGTTCGGTTATATATGTATCGTCCGTATCAAAATCAACATTTAAATGTTGTTTGAGTTCTTCGAGTGTTACGTATTGTGGCATAATTATAAGTATGAAAAAAGGCTAAGGCTATGAAGCCAAAGCCTTTTCGTTTTTAAGTAGTTAGTAGTGTGTTATGCTTTTGCAGCTTTTGCAACCGCTTTTTTCTTCGCAATAGCGAATGCCTCTGGGCGAGCTACAACAATGTCATACTTTGAGTTTAGCGTAAACTTCGTTTCGTTAGTGTCTGCTAGAGTCACATCGTCAATAGTCATTCGAATTTTTCCCCATTGCCCGATACCAACGTTCGAAAAGACACCGAAGCCGAGTTCATCCGCCCCCATGTAATTAGTCATGTACACCGGATAGCCATTCATCATCCCGTCTTTAAGAACCATTTCGGGAGAACCTTTTTCAATGCGTGTAGTTTTTAATTTACCGCACATTTTCGGACTGCAAATATATGCTGCCGTTCCGTCAGTAACATCTACGTTTTCATCCATTACTGCAGTTTCTAGCGCTACAACGTCCTCGAATGTGGGAGCAACTTCATACTCCACTGTCGGAGAATCTTTCACAAACACACCTTTTGAGGCAAGTCCCTGCTTTTCTCCGGCAAACATAATCTTATTCAATGTACGAGCAGTTGACAAAGACAATTGTTTAACGGTGACATCAAACAAAGCATCGTTTGTCTGATCAATTGCGTCGTTAGACAATGGGATAGAAATACCCAAACGCCACGGATGCGCCTTTAAATTACCAATATCCAGTTTTGTCGGATTTATTTTGGTGTTCTCGCCTTCAATTGTAGCTTCTACAGCCGCCAATGTCGGAAACATCAATTCGCCAATCAAGCCGTATTGCATCTTAATACCCAACTTATTAATGATAAGCCCCTTTTCAAGCGGTTCGATAATATCACCGATTGTTGTCGGGATCATCGGAGCGGCATCCGTTGAACTTGTTCTTACAGGATCACCCTCCGCACGCATAGAGAAATTAAGTCCCTTTGCATCAGCAAAATTCCCGTATTCTTCCAAAGAACGATGATTACAAACGTCATATAAAGCCTTTGCAAAGATAGCTCTTTTGTTTTCCGGCAAAATTGCAGATTTGCTACTTTCCAGACTTCTAAGAGTCTCGTCAATAACGATCTGATTTTTACGAGTCATTAACTCGTTGAATTTAGTCTGCTCTTCGTCTGTCAGACTTCTTTTTTCTGTTTTTGCTTGTGATAACAGATTTCTCATTTGCTCTTTAAGCAGAGCTACTTCTTCTAGTTTTGTCATGTCAAATAAATTTTTCTAAGTTTTCTATTTCGGATAAATAATCACTATTTGTGTCACCATTAAGAAGCTGTTCTATATTTTCAAGGCTTCTAACTGTTACATCTGTACCAAAAAAGGCAGGGTCTGAAACAGGAGAAATATCAGATATATAATCAATCTTATGCACTGTACGCAACAGCATCCCATCTTTCATTGTATATGAAACTTTACTTTTATCCTTATCATCAGTGTAATAAGCGAAAGACGATCCGAATATGTCTCCCCGTTTTATCATTTCATAAGCAAAATTCCCGTCGCTAGTACATGGAGCCTCGAATCGGTACTTTAAGCCATATTCATCAAAATTTAATTCGAGTGATCCCGAACCATAACGGCATCTAGCCAAAAGCCTACGTTTATCGTGTTCTAGTACCGCCTTTATATCACATCGGGCTATAAGTTCTTCGGTTGCTGCACCATGTTCGATAACCTCAATAAAAAAGCGTTTCCTTTCCTCATCATACATCACACGACTTTCTTTCCCAAAAACAACAGCGTACCCCTCAATAACTCTACCCTCCGATAATTTAGGCGCGCCTAGCTCTGTAAAACTCCTTATTTCCATTGCTTTTTACTCTATGTTTTTTTTGTTTGTTTTTGGTAGCTCGTCTTTTTCGCTACTAATCTCACCCTTAATCTTAGGAGAGTCAATCGGAGCAACATTACAGGACATAAACGCAATGTCACCGCCATTTATAGGCGCTTTATCTTCACGGCTTACACGCCATTCGTTCACCGTTGACACGCCGTATTGTATCTCCTTCTCCATACAAGCCGTTTGTGTGGCTATATCTGTTTTATACAAGGCTTTACGATCAAATTCTATTTTATAAATACCAGAGACAGTTCTAGGTATCAACTTAGCATTAAATTCAGCCTCAATACGACACAATATAGGATCGAGCGTGTCAGACAAGAAAGCAACTTGACTCATTTCAGAAGCCTTGTAATTAGTAGATTGTCCGGCAAACACCTTATCTGGATGAACACCATAAAAACGGCAAATATCGAATACGGAAAACTTTTTAGTTTCTAGTAGCTGAGCGTCAGCCGGAGTTATTGAAAGTTGCGTAAAAGTCATGTCCTCGCTCACGGAAGTTATATCCCTTCCGCTATTAAAGTCTTTTTCCACTCGGTCCGCTACGTCAGAAGTCTGTTTGTCGCCAACAGAAGAAAGTCCCTTTCCTCCACCTTTAACACCAGAAATAATACCTTTAATCTTACTCCCATTCTGAAAAGTACGCAAACTCTGATTATCAGCGCTAGCAGAAACAGAAAGTACCGTACTTGCATACGTGATCGTACTAACACCTGTATACCCACCATCGAGACTCTTATTTTTCAGATGGATAATACTTTCAGCCGGATAAGTACCGTATATCTTATTTATTACATCACAAATAGTATATTCGTCCCTGTATATATCGTATGTAACAGAGTTATTTGAGCAAAGTATTAATTCTGCCGTATCTCCGAACATTCTCTTGATGAAAATATATGAATTACCACGATTAACCATTTGAATAATTGCATTACATATTAAGTCGTAACTATTCATGCGCTTATTCGGTTTTTTAGTCAGCAGATAATGCAACTCGTTTTCGGTATCTACCTTGTAGTTTCCGGCATCTTCTTTACGTTTGATATATAGCGGCAGAGAAGCAATAGTACCAGAAAGAATATCAGTACATCTAAACGCGGTCGATAACCGCATAGCCTGTTCGGGAGACTTTACCGAAACAGGTTGTTCCCTAGCTGTTTTGTCTATAACTTCTACTATTTTTTCCTCTTCGGGCGGCATAGATCGTCTTTCTTCTCTGTTGCGTCCTATTCTTAAATTAAGTTCAAATGCCATAGTCTTATCGTGTTACTCAGTATAATTATTGAATAAATGAAATGTCATTAGGTTTGTTATCGTCGAATCAATCTTTGCGTTATGTGTTTTCTTGACTGGCTTCTTATTCATATTCCTATCTTCGTCTAGTACCGCATTTGAGAAGCAGTACGGCGTGATTGGGTTCGGATCGAATGTGAGTTTATTCCGATACAAAGCTAGTTCAAACGATTCTATCGGACTCGTAAACGTCCCGTATGTCTGTTTGACAGGCTTAATATATTCGCTTGCACTACCGACCGAATAAGAAAGTAGATTCACAAATTCAGCCGATTTATACGGATCATAACCGATACCCATAATTTGCAAATACTTCGCCCGTGATAATATATCGTTTACTATTTGCTGATAGTCGATAATATCGCCATCGCAAAGAATCAAATACCCTGCTTCCGCCCAACCTTCGTAGAGTTCCCGATTCGGATGATCCTTTAAAGCTCCTTTCGGAAAATAGTAATCCGTATACGAATGAAAAGAGCCGCTTTCTTTCGAATAGATATTATAAGTAACTGAAGAAAAGTCGTCTCGAACGGATAAATCAACCGCCGCCATTGTTAACGGATAAGTACCGATATTCTCTATTCTAATACCTTTGAATCGTTCTTCGATCTGCTTCGCCTCAATCCATTTTATTGTCGAATCAACTGCAAACACATTAAGTAACTTCGTCCGAAACTCCAATGCGTCCGGCGCACTATATAAAGCCTTTTGATAGGCGTCTATATAGAAGTCCTCGTAAACAGTTATCCCCATGTGTGGCTGAACCTTTCGCCATGTCGCCGGGTCCCCTTCTTCGTCGTCTATGTCCGGTTCAAATATGTGCGCAAATATTGAATCATTTTCAATCTCACCGCGTAGGATCGCTTTGTACATTTTGAGCATTTCGACGAATGGAGCCGTTTCTTTATCGGATGCGGTCGTAATTACTACGGTTAAAGGGTTGAGCCGTGCGCCCATTGAGGAAGTTAATACATTCTTCAACGCGGCGCTATCGGCTTGTGAATACTCGTCTACTATCACCATGCTTGCGTTTAATCCATCGAGTTTGTCGGGATTGGAAGCCAAGCAACGGGCAAAAGATGTTTTTCCCTTTATGCGGTTATATATGATTTCTCGGTTGATTTTAAAATGTCGAAACTTAGGATCAAGCGATTTTAAGATATTACGTATTTCATCAAAACAAACTTTCGCTTGATTGTATGAGTTGGCAGCAACGTATGTTTGTGCGTTCGCATCACCAAACAACAAATCGTTAATCGAAAGACTCGCTACGCTTGTTGTCTTACTGAATTTACGCGGAACAAATAAAAGAGCCTCACGAATTAAGCGTTTGTTTGTGCCGGGCTTATAAAACGCTAAAATGTTAGAGAACTGAAACACCTGTATCGGAGTCAGTTTGTATCTAGTCTTTCCCTTTGTGCCGGAGAACTTCAAACGCTCGTAAAACGTGACGAACTTCTTTACTTCCTTGATGCGAAATTCGTATTTATCGAGGAATGAAAAGAAGCGACGAACGGCTAGTAACTCATAAAGATTGTGCGCGTTTGGATTATTAATGCAGCCCTTTATATACACGTTTAATCTTTCGTCCGCCTTACCTAGCTTATATGAATCAACGTCGATATTATGCAAATCGGAGATAACCGACTGCTTTAATGTAATCAGTTTATCTCTAGTCTCCTTCTCCATCGCGATCTATCTTATCTACCTCGTTTATTAAGTCGTTCACCTCGTCATCGTCAGACGCGGACAAAGTTTGTAGTGTCAAGCCAAGTTCCCGCAACTGTTTGCGAGTAACTTCGAGCGCATCAAATAAAACTTTGAAAGCCGGATGCGCCACGAGCTTCTTATTTCCTTCGCGAGAAACTTCCGTAACAAACGAACGTTTCTTCTTTGCTATGTCATTGAGAGCGATCTTAAACGCAATGTAAGAACCTGCACAAAGAGTTATACACAAATCCAAATCAGATGTGTATGTTCCTTGCGAGTTCATCGCGGCGCGAATCTTTTCTTTTATATCGTCTAAATCACTCATTTTTATATGCGTTTTTGCATATATGAAAAGATCGCAAGTATTTGGTAGCGCGGAAGTTCGAGAAGAAAAGCTCACCCCCAACGAGCACCCCCTCATTTCAAAAATTGCTCGCGCGTGTAAAAACAGGGTGAGGTGGGTTTCGCGTATCGCGTTAAGAAATAAAAAAACCGCCCCCTCTCGTCGAGGTAAGGCGGCTGTTACTAAAACATATATATGTTATCTATTTGACAGATACATGTTTATCGATTTCTCCACTGTATTTTTCGTTAGAATATTCTACTTTGATAAACTTTGATGATATACATTTGTAGAATATATTCTGATAATCATTTCCATTAACCTTAATTATTAAATTTGCCGCAACTTCAAAATTGGCAGAAGCACATAATTCGAGGTTAGAATCGTCTAATTCGTTTCCATCCGAATCATACCCTTTAAGTGATATAATACTAATATTTTCTATTCCAGAAATATCAATCACAGTCCCTTTTATTTTGAACTCACTACCACACGCTTTTAATGCCTCTTTAATAGCATACTCCAAACGGTCTCTTTTTGTCATTGATTTTAATCTTTCTTCTAATGTCATAATTAAAATGTATTAGTTACAGTATTACAAATATATATACTTCTATTAGTATTACACAATATTTCCAATATTATTACTTCAAAAATCTATCTACAAACCGTTCCGTTGCCCTCCGATTATTCGACTGAATCGCCTCTTTCGAATGACTAAAAGCACACCGATGTATCTCGGAGTGGCACGCATGGCAAAGACTCTGCAAATTGTTATAATCAAACATAAGCTGCCTCATTCCGAGTTCATGCGGTACAGACTCAACAGGGATTTTGTGATGCACTTCCGTTGCGAGTGTGCTTAGATCGTTCGTCTCGCACACTTCACAAATCGGATTGTTTCGTAGTTTCTCGGCTCGAAGCTGTTTCCATCGAACCGAGTTAATCATCTTAATGTAATGCGGATTTCTACTCATAGTGCTTCGATCCGGTCCAACCCGTTAATAAGTAACCTAATCCGTGCGCAATCTCCATCGCATCGAGTCGATTACGTTTTTTGTTTATGTATCCGACTCGCACAACCTTTGCAATTTTTTGACGGGCACATTTGTTTATAGACTTCGATAACCTGTCGCCTCGTTTCCTCTCTCTGTATCCGTGCCGCTTCGATAGCGACTTTTCGGATTAAGCCACGCGAGCGGATGCGCTCGTTTGTGGCTTGTTCGATATACTGCTTTACTTTACTCATTTCGCCGTGTTATTTTTAGGTTTGTAATTCCACCCGTTTAACTTATACACTTTGCATCTCGCTTCTTCTTGCGTTATCGCATCATCTACCTTCGTCGCTGATCCGTCCGGCTCTCTTTGGTAAATACAAAAGTGACGGAAGCGAGGCGAATAATAGTACTTTGGTTCATTCTGTGTTTGATTCATTTCTGATTAATTATACGTTATTATTTACTCTGAAACCAACATACCAACATAACCAACCTATTTCAAATGCCCAATCACTCCAACCGCAAGCTCTTATGTTAGCATTGATAGCTATATGTGGGAGAAGATTGATTGTTTTCGGTAGTGTTGCTGCCTTAAAAGTTATTTTGCTCATTACTTATTAGTTATTAATCAATTATCAAAATTTCCCGGTATGCAATGTCTATCTCATTCGTCTTCTCATTCTCATTGAAACAATAGCAAAGAAACCATTTCAACGTACCTTCATCCTCATATTGTGCTTTCCACATTTTACCATTATAGAGAGCTGACGGTTGAGAACGAGTATAATCCATGAGTATTTCAAAATCAAGTCTACTCATCACTGCATGAGTATCATCAATTAGTATCAGGTAGGTTGGCGGCTGTTGCCAACACATCCCATAAGGATGCGTCATCGATGGAATAATATTATCTTTATTCATTATTATTCTTGTTATGATTTAATTCTTCTAAAATGAGTGATCCCTTCTTGGTGCTTACTACCTAAAGACCATCCACCTAAACGGGTAATAGCTGGAAGATTGAACGCCATATATGGCTTATCGAATCTCATATTTTCCACTTTCCCATACCATAATACTTCTACAATTTCCCCATCTTCTGGCATGTTGGTAAAAGACCATTCTTCAAATCCTGTCGGTATTTGATTTTTATCTGGATAATAGTTCATATTTACATTTGTTATTGATTAAAATACCGACTACATTTAAATCCTTTACGTGGTGAGAAGTCCGCAAAATCAAACGACTTGAACCGTGCTTTTTTATTCACCCACGAGGCAAAGTCCTTCTCATACTGCATCGGAATCCTTTCGTTATCATAGTCACGATAGCATTGAACGAATGGGGCAATGCCTAATTCCGCCAACTTTGTTACCCGGTAATAATCTTCTTCTGGTGTACTCCAATATCCGATCAAGACATAGCACGAGATTTTATAGCGTTTTACCTGCTTTATCATAGCTTTCAGATTTGGCAGAATATTGTCTTTCGGATTATCCCAAGCAATATGAATACTACTACCCTTCAATCTCATTGAATTGAGAGCGCTAGCTTGCTCTTCGTTCATTATCCTTACGTCTACTCCGTGAAGATTAACAGGCTGTTTGGTAGCATTCAGAAACGATACAGCATCACGCCATTGGGGATTAGCAAAGAAATTGTTATCTAATACTTCAATGTGTTTCCCTGCCGGATTTAATTCCATTGGGAAAGCAGGGGCAATCTTTCCCTCTTTTCTCCTAACTACGCAAAATGAGCAATTTCGAATACATCCACGTGAAAAAAACTCAATACTAAATTTGTGCATTGGATAGAGAGAGTAATCGGGATTTGTAACGTGATCAACTTCTTTGGGTAACTTTGAGACTATATCATACCCCGTTCCACCTCTTACGACTTCATCTGCCTGTATTACCCTACCATCATCTTCCGTGAATGTAAACACCTTACTCATATACACTTTATCATAGCGTTCTATTCCAGAATACCACTCAACCGTATCACCTTGTGTTTTATGGTAAGTGGACAACTTCATTAAAGCCAAATTCGGGAAATTATGTCCATCAACATCAATAAGTCCGATTTTACTCATAATTTTATTGCTCTTCGTTAATAACTTCATCTTCACTTTTTACAGGCTTCTTCACTGGAACGCGGATCGCCTTTTCTGTAAACTTACTCGATAGATACTGTTTCGCTTCGATCCAACTTGAAAAGTGCAAATCTGGATCAGTGTAAAGTGACAGGATCGTTTCGTTTAGTTTGTCGAGTGCTCCGTATGAGCTTGAATTTATCGTGCCGTCTAAAGGTGAAAACTTGGCTACTAAGCCGTTATAATTCTCTGAAACAAACCGATCTATATACTTCCGGTTTCGTTCATTTGCTGCGACGGGGTCTACTGATACGTCGTGCAAATAGTTTGTGTTTGATAGTTTTCTAATCATATTAAAATCCTTCTAATCGTTTTTGTCCGTGCATTTCGTCCACCTTGTACTGTGGTAGTTTTCGTTTTGGTTTTACATACTCGAAATGTCGTTCTGCTTCTGATAGATCATAGAACATTTCTTTGATTTCGTCCGGTAATACTTCTTCGTCGTCATCGTCGGGCATCGGATCAGCAACCCGGAGAAAACAGCCTAAAATGTACTGCATGATTTCGTATGTACTCTTGAAATGGTAGTCGGTTTTGATCTTGTCTAGTCGCCGCCATTGGTCCAGATCGACGCGAACCGGAATTTTCTTGAAATAGACGAATTTCTTTTTTCTTCTTCGCATAGTTTCGTTGTTTTAATTATCTTCTACTAGCTCCGTTCAAGTCTAAAACATTGAACATCTCGTTTATTCGGTCCGCGATATACGCACCGTAAATAGTCTGTATTTCCTTGATCGTTAGATTTGTCGTTACATGGGTCATCGCTTCATGTCTCAACTCGTACCGACATTGAAAAATATACTGCATCACGTTCAACTCAGTGCCGAAATACTTCGCCGGGATTGGTTCTCGTCCTAGTTCATCGAAACAAATCATTCGCGGCGCACCGTTGTTGTACGTGTACAACTCTAGCGCATCCTTTCCACGCATTGAAAAGCTATTCGCAATGAAGGAAGCCGAGTCTATCCTAAAACCACCGACTGGATAACCGCCCTTCGCTTTGCCACGTGTGAAATACCCGTATCGGTTTAAAATCTGCATGATAGTACTTTTCCCGGTCCCAATATCACCCCTCAACAATAGCCCTTTGTTTGTATCTAATTTGCCACGTCCTTCTGTGTACAAAAAGAGTTGATTCATTAGGTTCTTGTTGGAGTCGTCAATCTTAAAACCGGGACAAACGTACTTACAACACGCTTTAAACCATTCCGGGCGTTTCTCTACTTCTATCGGCTCGTCATAGTACGGTAGTCCGTATGATAGTATCGCCGCTATCGGTAGAGTCTGTTTGCTTCTTGTTTCCATATTCATTTTTGTTTTTCAATTCAAAGAGTCCCGACCAATTATTTGCAATCGACTCATTTACGATTTGATATGCAGCAGTCGGATCACCCTTACTTAATTTTACTAATTTGTTGTAACACGCTTTAAGTGACTTTTCCGATTTATAGTTTTCCCGCCTGTCTTTTTTGTATTCAAGCCAAAGAATAAACGTCTCTAAAAAATCGCTAGATATAAAATCGAAATCTCCATGAGAGACTTTAGAGAGTATATTTTTGTTTGGTTTCTGTTTTAGTTTATTATAGTCTGTACTATCCCCTGTATCATTGGCTCCCTTATCTACTGAATCATTGGCTGTCTGATTGACTGTATCATTGGCTGTTCGATTGGCTGTAAAATTTACAGTAGTAGTTTTAAATTCCTTCACGAAAGAATAAGAGCTTATAACACGTTTGTTTTTACCAGATTTATAATAAACCAATCCTGCATTTATTAAAGACTCACGAGCTTTTATTAGCGTTTTTTCGTTCACGTTAAGCGCAAAACAAAGTTCAATGTTCGAGCAATCGAAAACGTCCCTCCAATCTTCGCCGTTACAAATAGCCACTAATTCGTAAAATAGGGCTTGTTCGGTGGCGGTAAATCTGAAACGTCGCCTCGCTTTTCTCATCTTCTCAGTTAGCGTATATCCGTCTATATTCATCACACTTATAAAGTCTATCGCGCTACATAATAACTACAAATCCTTATCCCTATGGACCGCCCCACTTTAAGGACGGAGCAATAACAAATAAAGTTCTTTTCTTCTCCGCCATTCCGACACGTCCGGCAATCGCTTTTGTGTACCTGTGTTGTTTTCTTCGCCATTTTATACCTCCTTTATTCTAATTACATGAACGTAAAGCATGAGCTTCCGTTTGATTATATACTCCTTTGTTCGAACTCCTTTCGTATCCTCAACGACATACTCGCCATTTCGATAATAAACGAAATCCGCGATATAGTAAACGCCTCGTTCTAGAAGTTCCTTTTTGCGTAGCATCTTCCGCACTCCCTGCACTTCATAGAAACGATATTGAGGCGAAATAAGCTCGTATTTTACTTGCTCTTGCAATCCGGTTATAATCCCCTTCTTTTCGAGTAGTTTCAACTCCTTAGCGCGCCGATACTCCTTTTTAGAGTCGTATCCCTCTATCTTTACATTGTTATACTTTGCCATGTCTTTATTTTGGTTTGTGAATGTGGATAAGCTCGGATTTGAACCGAGATTTGTCGCAGACCGCTTGCGAACGTCCGTCACGATCGGAACCAATTCCACGCACTAGGGTGGAGCGTTTACCAATTCCGCCACTTATCCGATTTGCCGGGACTTTCACCCGGCGCGTTACTACTTAGTTATTTTCAAAAAATCGGGAACAATTCCATATAATGCCGTTTTTCCGTCCCAACGATCAATAAACTGTTTGTACAAAATTTCTTTAGTTAATCCTCTTGATCGAATGATAGCCTGTTCTGTTTTTAGTTGCTCCAACTCATTTAGTTTCTTTTGTTCTTCGATCTGTTGATCTAATACAGAAATGTTTGTATTCACTTCATTACGGCTATCTATTTTCTCACGTACCTTTTCCGAAAATTCTAATTGTGCAGAAAAAGTTAGTAACTGTAATCCGCGTTTTTCAAATTCCGTTTCGATTATTTGCTCTAACCGCCTTTCAAAAATCAATGATCCTCCGTCTGCCATTAAACTATCTGTTTTATGTTTCCGGCTCTCTTCTTTTATTAAATCGTAAATACGCGGTTCTAAGATGTTATCTTCAAGAGAACTCATAAAATCGCCTCCATCGCTAATATGTTTATTATCAAATACAACATCAACCGCCCTTTCTTTGATTACTTTGTATGAATATGTCGGACGAGCTTTAAACTCTGTATTATCAGCCGCTTTTAGCGTAACAGGTTCGGCAAAATCACCTCTTTGGTCAAATAATGGAACTTGAAAAAGTTCTGTTCCCCATTCCCAAGTTGATACACGCCCCGTTTTTATGGAAAAGTCTTTCTTTCCGTCTTTTCCATAATTTTCCATGAAAACGCCCGCGTAATTAGGAGCAACGCGTTCGCATGAAGCGAACAAAATCACGGCAATAAATGCCAATAGTAAAAACTTAAAATTTTTCATTTTTAGAAATTTAATTAGTTTGTAAATTAAGAAGATTACAGCCGATAGAATAACCATAATGCCCATCCATGCGCTAATATGGTTAAATAGGCGATTTCCTATTGGGATAGCTATCACGGCTATTAATAGCATCCAATGTCGTTTAATCATGTTTTTGTTGTTCTTTGTTCTCCACATTGTATGGATAGACATCTACAATCGCCGTTTCTTTCAACGAAATCGAAGAATAATCCGCCATCGTTCCTTTCATACCTTCGTCGAGCTTCTTCATTGCATCGTGAATATCTGCGGCTTGTACCAGAACATTCGTATAAATCCGCTTTTCTTTGCCACTTACTTCGTCCACCGTAATAAAAGCGAGTCGTCCGGCATACCATTTATCAGCAGAATCTTCTTCGCTCGTAAATATCTCGCTATAATGTGCGCGGGAAATATCGGATACGGTGAACTCACCGGAGATAAACGGAGTTACTTCTTCGATTATTCGCGCTTCTGCCTCGGTAAAACTCAGCGCATCGACTAAATACGGTTCAGTTACTTTCTTATTGCTTCCATCCTCCATTACTTTCTCGTAACGGATTTTTGTTAAAAACCAATTGTGCATAATTTCGTGTTTATTAAAGTGTTTATAAAAAATGTGATTAATCGTGTTGTGTTAGTGTTGTGACGGTTATTTCTTTGTCAGTTTGCGTATTTCTTTCCGTAGCTTATAAATCTGATTTTTGATCGGTACGCTGTTTTTCGCGTCCGGCTTTAATGCTTCGATCTGTATCTTTAATTCTAGGACCGATTTTGCCTTATCGACACAATCAAGTAAATCCAGACCGGAACGAATAGATTCGTCTATCATTTCACTGGCTAATCGGATACGATCATAGAGTTTCTTTATATTGTCTACATGATCAGCGCGATTCATTTCAAGTATCCGACCGTCGTTCACGTAGCCGTCATAGATGACGTAATACAGTTTGTCTACGTCCGGGCGACCGAGGAAATGACCGAGGAACTGCCAATAGTATTCATCTTTTTCGTCAATGGTATTCCCGAATTGCAGAGATTCGATTTTACCCTGTGACATCGGGCATTTGATTTCGCCTAGAGCGATAACTTTCCCGTCAAATCCATACACATAGAAATCGGGAGAATCGCCGAAACCTTCAAACGGTTCATTGAAAACAATGTCTTTAAAATCGGTTGTACACGATTTGATTTCATTCATTAGTTGGGTCCTCACCCACTCGACCGCTAGCGGTTCGTTTTCATGTCCCCAATCAAACGCCTTGTTACTTCCGTTTTCTCGCATCGTTCCGGTCCTGCGTTCGTATCGTACTAAATACATCGCATCAAACGCACCCTTACCAAACGGACAACCTTTGCCCGCTTTCATCAAATCGGGAAGCGTAGAGGCAGTTATTTTGCCTCGTCTCCTTTCCTTCCATTCGATCTCTTTTTGCTCACTTGATTTCATGTGCTACTAATTCTTTGATTTGTTCTTTTGTTAGTTTGTATTTCATTTGGACTTGCGCAACTGTATAGCCGCCCGCCAATGCGTCTAGAATGTTTTTCCAGATCACCGATCCGGTTTCAACCGTAGGCAATGAGTTTTCTATTTTCGGGATGAATGGACGAATACGGAGCGAATCAACCTTTTCACCGAAAGCGTCCACCATTACCGCGCCAATCTGAATTTGCTTGTTTATCCATGATTCGAAATTCGTATTCTTGAAAAGCCTCGTCATAGTCTTGCAGTTCGTCCGGTTGAGAACCATCGGTTTCACATTTTCATAGAAGTAAGCGATGAAGCATTCTTCTTTTTTGCCGGATGCGTTGACCACTTCCCCTCTTTTCATTTCACGGATAGTAAGAATTATATCTTTCCCATCCGGTAGGCTGTAAGCGCCTAGATAGGCGTAGTTAAATTGAGTTTTCCAATGTGTCATAATTTATCTATTTAAATGTCTATATCTCGCAATAATTCACATTCTTCTTTTATCATCCTTTTTAATTCGTCTTTCAGCGATGAGGCTGTTGTGCGCTCTGCAACTTCCTTGAAAGTCTTTTTCTTTTTATGCAAAACATTTCTATTCAATCCTTGCCAGTTTGTCGGTTTTGAAATTTCAAGACGTTCTACTAGTTCGATAAACTTCTTTTTCGTCCTGCATCGTTTAACCTTGTCAAGTGCTTGCCAATCATCACCAAGAAATAACGCAAATAACCCCCGCTCTTTTTTAGTTAATCCCTCAAACGGAACGACTTCAATAATCATTATGTTATCTATAGCTTCAAGCAAAAGAAATTCAAATACTCGCCATGTATCAGTATTCAAAAGATTTCCAAGCAAAGGAATGCAAAAGCCGCGTTTTTTTAAATATGAACTTTGTGTTGCCATTTCGATGCGTAGAACGTTTTCGAAGCCCGGCACGTCACACTGTTCCCCCTTGTCATATATCTTAATTCGATACTCTTTAGTTTTGTATTCAAGCCCGATTTTTCCTATCGGGGTAAACGTATATCCCTTATACATTCTGATCGCTTTCAATATTCGTTGCGGATCGTATGGAAGCTTGATATTTACTCCAAACTCAACACTATAAAGAGGGGTTGCATAAGGATTCACGCAATAAAGATTATTTAATTCAGTGAACACACGATGTAAGTCAGACAGCCGGAAAGAATCTGCATCATGTGTGCCTTTATTGGTGTACTTATGCAGATTTCCGTTCACATTACACATGTAGCTCGTATTTTCCATTACTGCGTTTGCTACTTCTACAAAACCCAACTTTAATGAGTGTTTTTCTATATGGAACTTTTTTAAACTAAAGTTTGCATCTAAGAACTTTGGTTTTCGAAATTCTTCTAAAGCCCAATAGCCAGTTTTAACATTCCCAATCATTGATGTATTATTTAAAAATTATCATTTACTCCTTGATAAAGCGACTCATAACAGCGAGCGCAAACGGTGATTATTTTCGTACCGCGTCTGCCGCGTTCATACGTTTCTACTTCTATCTCGATTTCTTCGCCCGGTTCGATTTCTTCGCCGCAATCTTCGCAAGTTAGAGTATCAGCAGGACACGCGCCCAGAACCGTACACATTCGACAGTTACCGATACATTGATGATTCGCTGCCATGTCTTTTTACGTTTATATAGTTACAGACTAGCACATAGATAATCGTTAGAAACACGATCAGAAGTGCGATGATAAGTTTACCCGGCTTTGGGTCGCCATCTGCGAGGCTGCACGCTAGGAGCATTAAGATGATAGCGATAGGGCTTTGTTTGAGTGTTAGCATGATGTTTTGTTTTAGTGTGTTATACTACTTTATTACTTTGTATGAATCTATCTATACTTGATATATCATACCAGATCATCTTTCCGAATTGGGAGAAAGAAACGAGCGCATTCTCTCGGAGTGTTTTTAAAAAGTCATCCGAGCAACCTATGTAGGATTTTGCCTCGTCTTTGCTGAGCCATTTCTTTGCGATTGGTTCAACTTTTCCGATTGTTTTAGTTCTTCCCATTGCTTGTTATTCTTTGCGTTCAACATAAATGTTATCTCCGTCGATCCAAGTTCTAAAAATTTTATCTTCATCGGTTTTTAAATCGGATGCGGTTGTTCTAACAGATTTCCTTCGATTACGTGGAAAGTCGGTTCTTTGCCCTACTTCCATCGCTTGCAATGTTGGTTTAATTGGTGTCGTGTCCATTCTTGTTGTTTTCATAATTCCTTTGTTTTATTTGTTAGTTCTTTATTGATTGATTAACTTTGATGCGACAAAGATAGACTTTGTTTCGCAATTTGCAAAACATTTTGCGAATTTATTTCTCAAAACGCAAATTTATGACAAAAAAAGAAAGATTAGAGGCAATAATAGCCTACTATAGTAATGGTAAGCCATCAGTATTTGCGAAACATCTAGGTGTAGCCCCATCAACAATTAGCTCATGGCTATCAAGAGATACACTTGATTACGATTTAATATTTGCAAAATGCGAAAATATATCTTCAGATTGGTTGCTTACAGGAAAAGGGGAAATGATAAAAGTAAACTCTAATATCCAAATATTAAACGAACCAAAAGCCATTGAAAAGACGCTAGAAGAACAGGAAGTTTTATTATACGATGTAACCGCCGCCGCCAACTTAAGAACCCTTTTCGACAACAAACGGCAAAATATACTCGGAAAGATAAGCATTCCTAACATGCCGAAATGTGACGGAGCCGTATATGTCAATGGAGATAGTATGTATCCGCTTCTTAAATCGGGCGATATTGTCGTATATAAAGAGACTAGAGATTTTTCGGACGTCATATATGGAGAAATGTATTTAGTTTCTTTCGATCTAGGAGGCGACGACTATTTAGCCGTTAAATACGTAAATCGCTCCGAAAAGGAAGGATACATAAAGCTAGTTAGCTATAATACTCACCACGAGCCTAAAGATATACGAATTGATAAGATTCGAGCTTTAGCACTTGTTAAATTAAGCATTAGAAAGAATACAATGATTTAAAAACACTAATAACAAAACAAAACACATGGAAGTAGTATTAATCCTAGTAGCAACAGGAGTTATAATCTTAGCAATAAAAATTGCAATGACAAAACCCAAAGAATCATCTATCAATGAAGTTCAAAGCAATTCAGTACCATCCGAAGAAATCAAAATCCCCTCAAACGCGGACGGATACTTTTATCACGAAATGGTAGGTATGCACTACCGAGGTATCACTCCGAAAGATTTCGGCATTTATAAAGGAAAGGCAGTGGCAGAAACAAATAACCCCAATGATAAATTCGCGGTCGGTATATACAGAGACGGCGATAATAAGCTAGTCGGTTATATTCCCAAAGACTTTAGAGGAACCAGTAATGAGAAAATACATAAAGAAATCACAGAAAGCGGTGGTAGTCGAGAAGTAGTATTTAAAATAAGCGGTAACGAAAACAGATGTTACGGAACTGTATATATAAAAAACAACTAGAAATAAACAGAATTATAAATCACTAAAACAAAACATTATGAATAAATTATTAACATTATCAATCATCGCTTTTTTTTCTGTATTTTGTCTACAAGCATGCAGCAAGGAAGATGACGACCAAGATGAGTTTTTAAAAGAGTACAATTTACCTAGAGGGGTGACTAAACCAACTCAGTGCTGGCAGTACGAAGAAAATGTTGCTAAAAATGCATTAATAGCGGGGTTCCTTAATGGCGATATGTGGTTTGCGGCATATAACGACAGAAAAGAACAGATATTCGAATATACAGCACCAATGATCCAAGGATTCAGTCAAAAATTCTATTTAGAATTTGGCGAAGTTGAAGAACGGAATATTGACCAGATCGTCTTAGCTAACTTTATCATGAAAAATGATGGACTTATTTTGTTAGTTAATTATGGTGGACCAAGCGAAATTATTTCCACAATTGGCGGTAAAGAGAAAAGAATTTACTATAATAGATATGACAATTCAGTGATTAGCCTTAAAAATTGGAATAATGAATATTTTATCACATTAGGGTATAAAAATCACTTTTTGCTTGATAATAATTGTAATGAGATAAAAAAAATACCATTAGACGATTATCTCATCAATAAATTAATTCCCATCGATAATATTAGCGGTCTAGATGTATCATACCCTTCTGTGTCTTTAGTTAATATCACTAATGGCGATTATATTTGGAATTACCGACACAAAGAGTATTCCGAAGAATTTATAATAAAAAACAAGTTGATAAACATTAATGGCGATATTATAAACTTTACTTTTGATATCGTATATAGAAATGGGGATAAAGAAAGAGAATCTTTTAAACTTAATATCGAAGATGGTTCTTTAATCGAATAACTAATCCCGCAACAACATGAAAAACTGGATTAAATCATATTGGAACAACTGTTTGTCGATCGCTGCGATTATATGTAGCGTTACTGCACTGATTAGATGTGAGCCTTTTGCATTTACTGACTCATGTCTATCATGGGTAATAGGTATATCAATAGCCTTGACAAGTATAGGAGTGGTAATAGTATTAGGATATCAGATATATAATTCTGCCACTTTGGATAAAAGAATGAAAGAAATGTTCGACGAAAGAACAAATAAAGTGAAAGAAGATTTGTCTATATCTGCTGCTAGAGCTTCCGCCGCCACTCTATACCAAGCTACTGGCATTGGCATAAAAGTGGATTATGCAACTAAGGACTTTTCGGGTATGATAAGGACATTAAAAACTATGTTGGAGTATGCAATAAACTTAAATGATGCGGAAACATTAAGTGATATTGCTAGGCTTATTGTTAATTCATGGGAACTTATTAATCGGGAAAAATCGCACGATAAACGAGTGGATAGTACTCTTTTAGGTATTGCACTAGAGGTTCTGCCTCGGCTTTCCGCTTCTGACGTTCAAGTTCCTCGGCTTTTTGAGATGATAAATCAGATACAATCCGAGAAATCAAATACACCCCAGAGCCAAAAATAAATATAGCAAGTGGCGAGAAAATCAATAATATTACAATGACAGAAATCCATTCCATAAGATAAATTTTAATTGTTAATAAATAGATCGGTATTATTTTTTTTCAAATAAGATAAAGAAGCAGGAATAAAACTTTGCTCTCCGGTTCTGATATAATTATAGAGTCTATCTGATAATTCAAGCAAGGTCATGTCTTCCATATCGCGGAATCCCATAGTTTTAACCTGTTCTTTCTTGGCAAAGATTAATACAGCTTGCTCAACGCAAAATGTTCTTAGTTCTTCATCTGTCATAATAGTACTTTTTACTATTAGCCGGATAGATTAGAAACAGATAGCTTTAAATTCAAACGAATAAAGTTTGCTATTTTTGATTGATTGATTAACTTTGTAACGCAAAAAGTTCTTTGAAAGATTCGCATGCAATAAATGTATTCATAGGTCATGGCATTTATTTTGATTTCTCAATGCAAATTTAATGCAAATGATTCTTAAATCATAGATAAAGGCTTAATAATCAGTGGGATTAAAATTAGGAAATTACGTCTCTCACGCATGTAATACGAGTTCGATTCTCGTACCCACTACTCAATTTTAGTTAGCCTCTTACATCGAAGTAAGAGGCTTTTTTATTGTGTTCATATCTCAAAAAATGGAATATAACGTAGAAGAATTGAAAAAGGTATTGATTGAGCAATGTAAAGAAGAAGGTATATATTACGCATTGATAGCAATCGACAAACAGACGAAAGAGATCGTTCTGCCCCAAAGCCTTGATAATGCTTTAAGTAATCCGGATTACTGCGTTTTCAAATGCAAGAAAGCAGAGGATGGATATGAAGTAGAAGAGGTAAAATAAGCGTAATTTAAAAAAGAAAGTGATGCTTATTAGTGTAGTATTAGGACATTATAAAATTTAATAATTATTTGAACATTCAAAGTTTTTTCTGTAAAAGAATGTTATATCCAGTCAAAACTGCCATCTTTCACGTAGAAACCTGTCTATAATTGAAGAAACGCCTATCTAGTTACAGTTCTTCACTCTGCTCATACAGTTCGAAGTAAGATTCCTTATCAATCCGCAGTTTGACCCTGTTTTCCCGCTTCTGACCGGCTAAATTGATAAATAAATTGAAGTATAACTGACTAAAAGAGAGGTCGGAACGATCATAAACGATATCAAAAGTACAGGTTCTGCGGAAGGAGTCGAAAGTTCCCAGTTTCATCCCTCCCTTGCACATAAAGACTTCAGGAAAGCTTGTCGGAGGATAAGGCTGGAACAGGCTAGCCAGTTGGGCATATACATAATCTATCATCCATTCATCACCGGATACAGTCAGTTCTCCTTTCAGACGAAGTTTGATTGCATATTTAGCGGTAATATCCTGCGAAGTGTATATAGGAACCTGGCTTTCCGCAGGGTAATTGCCATCCTTATATCCAAGGCTCATGGTCAGTTTTGATTTACCAGCTCCGTTAAAACTGGCAACATTCTGATCCTTCTGTTGGTTTTTCAGATCAATCATAAACGTCAGTTTACCCAAAGTCGGGTCATTCGGGTATTGAGCTATCGTATCCAATACATAATCTTCTTCATTATAGCTTCGCACCACCAAGACATCCCCCTCTCCGACTTCCAGTGCCGGACCTCCTCTTTCAATATCCACATCGCCTACGGGGTAATATATAGCATCATTATCTCTGACACAACCTGACATACAAAGCAGTAGAACTGCCAATCCTATTATCTTATTCATCATCATACACATCCTTATTTTGGAGACAAAGATACATCTTTTTTGAATCAACCCGATTTATATCAACCGTTTTTAGTACTTTTGCACATAACAAGACTATTAATGACATGGATACACTACTAAGAGAAACAGTAAATGCCGTCGTAAATTCCCGCTTCCCTGAGATGAGTATAGAGGGACGCCGGCAGATAGAAAGCATCCTGATACGTGAAGAATTTCCCAAAGGAGTGATTGCACTCAATGAAGGAGAAGTAGCCCATGAATTAGTTTTTGTCGGGAAAGGGATGCTCCGGCAATATTACTATAAAAACGGGAAAGATGTCACCGAACACTTTTCATACGAGGGATGTATCGTGATGTGTATCGAAAGCTTACTAAAACAGGTTCCTACACGGTTGATTATAGAGACGCTGGAACCTGCTATCATTTACCTGTGTCCTTATGACAAGATGCTGCAGTTGGCAAAACAAAACTGGGAAATCAACATGTTCTACCGGAAAATACTGGAATATTCCCTGATTGTATCGCAAACCAAGGCTGACTCCTGGCGTTTCGAATCCGCCCGCGAACGTTATAACCTGTTGCTCGAGACCCATCCGGAAATCATCAAGCGGGCTCCCCTGGCAGATATCGCTTCCTACTTGCTGATGACACCGGAAACATTGAGCCGCGTACGCTCAGGTGTCCTGTAGAATGCCGGTCCCAGCGATGAAAATCTCCCGTTATCGCTGCCGTAGTCATTCACCATTTCTCAGCTATCTGCTTTTCCGGTATTCTTTGGGAGACATGCCGGTGTAATGCTTGAAGTACTTACCGAAGAATGACTGGTTGGCAAAGTTTAGCCGGTCAGCTATCTCTTGTATGTTCATGCTCGAAGAATTCAGGAGTGCCTTTGCTTCCAGAATCACTAATTCATCAATCCACTCCCCTACTGTCTTTCCGCTGATTTCCTTCACAACACCGGACAGATGTTTCGGTGTCAGGCATAATTGATCGGCATAAAACTTCACGCTACGCTCCGACTGATAAGACTGAATCAAAGATTCATAGAAGCGTTCAAATATGTATTCCTTACGGCTTTTACTTTTGACAACAGCAGAAGAATCCGGTGCATAACTGTTGAATATGTTGCAAAGTTCAAAGAAGAACCCCTGCATCAATCCCATTACTACCTCCCTGCGATACATATCTTCCTTATTCCTCAATCTCTTCCTGATGAAAGCATGATACTCTTTAATCATTTCCTGTTCGTGCAGGTTGAGATCAAAGCAAGGATAATCTTTCAGAAAGAAAAAGAATGAGAGCACATTTCCGACTTTGGGCAATGATTCCAGCAGATTCTTTGATACAGCAAAGAAAATCCCCCTAAAGTTAGCACTAAACTGACGATGCTCGATGATCTGGTTGGGCAACGCAATAACCATTCTTCCCGGAATCAGCTCAAACTCACGCAAACTGATATTGAAACGGGTGGAGCCTTCCAGACAAAGTCCGATGCTTACCACTTCCAGTTTGCTGGGACCATTATAAAGGGAAGTAACGCTTTCCGTATCGAAAAGCGCTATATCATTATCGACAACATCAATACTATTAGGATCTATATGCTTAGAATGAACTACCGAAGAAATACCTATCTTAGGAACACCTTGAATATCCATACTTTCTCTTTTTATTTGCGACAAAGATACCAGTAATAATCAGACATGCAACCTAAGGTCAGATATTATCAGTCAAATAGAACATTTTTCCCTACTTATTGACTATCTCCGAACAAAAACTCATAATCGCGTTTGGCAGCCGGAACAGTCCACTTCTCCGGAATGAATTTCCACTGATTCAGCGCCTTCGGGTCCATCGCACCTTTCTTTTCTATATAATTCATCAGATAAAAACGAAGGTCCTTATCCGTAGAGAAGATAATACGTTCTTTCAGTTTCTCCTGTGGAATACCTGCACCTCTAGTCAGTAATTCACCGCCGCCATTGCCCCGATAAGAGTTCAAAGCCACTTTATAAATCTTATCCATAAGGAAAGGGCTGCCGTCCGCCATGCTGATAATGGTTATCTTCTCTCCTTGCGGCTTGGAGACGTCCACAGTATAGATAATACCCGATGCCGAATCAAAATTGAAACTGAAATTCTGGAAAGAAGCTCTGTCTTCCGCACCTTCGCGGCGTTTCTCTTTGAACCAAAGCAAATGATCGTCCGGAGACTTCATCCGGTTGGTCCACATGAAATAAGACATTTCCAGATAATCCTTGATTTCTTTCCCGGATAAGGTCATCATATACAGCATATTCTCATACTTATACAGATTGAACATATCGCTGACATACACATCCCCTTTATTAATCTTCGCATCGAATGAAAGCGGTGCAGCAAAAGAAATCTCCGCACCAGTGATATCAAGCTGCAAGGTATGAATCAGGTCGATAAAAGCAGACGGCCCGAAGAAAGACGGACGGGTCGAGATGCTCTCGGTGAATGTACCGATCTTTTTAGAAACAAAGTTGCGGACAGTGTCGTATTGGGAAGCAAAATGCTTCATAAAATCCTCACTGGTTCCGTAATCTTTTGTCGCGGACAATACTCCCCGGATATCTTTGCTGCGCACCTTTCCGTCTTTCAACTTTAAGGTTACGTCGATATTGGACAAAACGATTCCGTTGCTTGCCGGATCGATAACCAGTACTGAATCTCCTGCCACATTCATTACCTTCTTACATTCACGTGCATGATCGTGCCCCATCAGTACAATGTCAAAACCGGGAACATTCTTTGCAACGTTCAGAGAAGCGTTTTCATTGTACTTACCGGACATTTTGAAAGCTTCCTGCCCCGCATGAAACAAACCGATCATCAAGTCCGGATTCTCTTTTTCACGGATGATCTTCATCCATTTGCGTGCTGTCTCTTCCATATCGTCAAAGCGCAGCCCCTTCCACAGATTCTCGGAAAGCCATGCAGGGATAGCAGGAGTGATCATTCCCAAAATGACGATTTTCACTCCGTCACGCTCCATCACCTTATAAGGAGGGAGATGAGGTTCTCCGGTCGATGTATCGATGATGTTAGCTCCTAACACCGGAAAGTCACAGGTATTTATCCAGCGGTCGAATACGGCACGCCCGGTTTCCACGTCATGATTTCCCATATTTCCGGCATCATACTTCATATAGTTCATCATTTCCGCGCAGAGATGAGGAGAAACCGTATCTATATAATTATAGTAATAGGCGGTAGGTTGCCCTTGCAGTATATCGCCGTTGTCGAGCAAGATAAGATTTTCCTTATACTGTTCGCGCTCTTTCTGCACAAAAGCATATATTCGCGCCAGACTGCCCTGCCAATCCTTACGGGTAATAAAATTATAAGGATAATAATTACCATGTACATCACTTGTCTGTACAATTTTCAGCTTCACAATTTTCTCCTGTGCCGCAACAGAGAGCACGAGGCAAAGAAGCCATACGTAGATACATGCAAATCGTTTCATTCTTTTTCTATTTTAAGCGGATGTGAGAACATGAACCGTGCTCCTCCCGTATATTCGGAGTCGATCCATATATCACCTTTCCATTTGTGCACAATCAATTTACAGATAGACAGTCCCAGACCTGTTCCCTGGGCATATTCGTTCAGTTTCTCGAAACGTTCGAATACCAGTTTCTGTTTCTCCTTCGGGATGCCACACCCCGTATCCGTCACCGAAAACACGGCCATACCTGTCGCCTTATTCACCGAGAATTCCAGTGTGATCTTTCCTTTTTTGGTGAACTTATCCGCATTAGACATCAGGTTGATAATCACCTGCTGCATACGCTGTATATCCGTCACCATATCGAATGACTCGTAATCGCTGGCAAACAGAAACTGATTGCCGGACTGCCGCGAAACACTGACCGATGCTACCACCTGCCTGCATACCTGCACCACATCACACTCTTCCCAAGTCAAAGTCACCCTATTCGCCTCCAGACGTGAGAGGTCCAGAATATCATTGATCAGGCGAAGCAACAAATCCGAGTTCGTCTTGATGATCTGATAATAAGTCTGTTGCTCCTCCTCCGTGCTGCCGCCTACAGCGAGCACATCCGAGAAACCCACAATCGAGTTTAAAGGAGTACGTATCTCATGACTCATATTAGCGAGGAAAGCACTTTTGAGACGGTTCGATTCTTCCGCCCTGTCTTTTGCCACCCGCAGGTCTTTTTCGGATTTCAGCAGTTCATCCCTCAGACGCTTGGTACGGAAATAATAGAAGAGCGAGATACACAGGCCCAGCACCAGAATGACAAATAGCGCACATGCCGACCAAATCTGATAAGTATATTGCTGATAAAATGAAACCGACTGATTGATAATCTGCACATCAAAAGGAAGAACCTGCGGATTCAAGTTCCACTCCTTCACTTTCCGGCTGTCGAGTACGGCTTTGCAGCCGATAACGGAAAGATGTTGCCGGTCATCCTCCGGATATTGATCTATCTGCACAGACGACAATGCCATGTCTTTTCCCAGTTTCCTGTAGTCGGGCAACACTCCGCCGATGGCCCAGTATCCCAGACTCACAGAGGACGGAGTAAAAGCGGGAATGGTCGGAGTAGCCTCCATCATGGCATAAGTCGCATTCCGCATGAAATAACCCTCGTTCATGTCTACCCGCCAAGTACCTACCATAATCACCGTATTCTCCGGCAAATGGCGCAACTCTTCTACAATCGTATAAATTGTATGCCGACGGCCATCCATCAAGATCAGGTCAAGTTCGGGAAACTTCTTCATTTCCTTCCGCACCAGTGCCTGCATCGTGACACCACCGTAAGTATTGTCCGAAATAAAGGCGATATGTTCCGTATTCGGATAAAACGCCTTGATCATACGGACATTATCTTCTATATTATATTGGTTGATAAATCCCGACTTCAATTCCGGTATATCCATTTGATCGGCAAACAGATCGGCCGATTCCGGCATCCATGTGTCCAGTCCGGCAACCGTATCCTTAGGCAGTATGACGATGTTGCTGCTGGCAAGGCTGCACATCACCGGTACCTTCACCTGTATGGAATCCCGTTGAGACAGATACGCTGCCCAGGCCTCCTGTCCCAGCAGAATGATTTGTGCCGGATGCTTTTCTCCCTGGTATTTAGAAAGAATCTGCGTCATCATGCCGCTCCAGAGCGGGGCTTCGGAGAAACTTTTGCAGTTCATGTTTTCAATGACAATATCACGTTTTCCTCCCAGTTTACTATATTCTTCCATGTAGTCGGAAATCGTTACTGAAGTTTGATGCGCGGCGGGATTATAGGAACAGATAATTAAGATCGGCTTTTTATCATTAGAGACAGCAAATAACTCTGTGACCTGAAAAAGCCATAGCAAACAGATAAACAGGTATCCTATATATCTCATCATACTTGTAAGTTTTGAAGTGTTACTATCTCGTTTTAGCCTGCAAATATACTAAAACTTGTCGGCTATAACAGATTTATGTGTATTTTTGTCGCTCATTCATTCGCAAAAAAATTGTATATGGAACTATTTCACCAAATGATTTCCGGATTACTGGGAATACCGGAAAGACAAATCAGCAGTACTCTCCATTTATTGGGGGAAGGTGCCACCATCCCTTTCATCAGCCGTTACCGTAAAGAAGCCACAGGCGGACTGGACGAAGTACAGATAGAGAACATCAAGGAGCAACATGACAAGTTGTGCGACATAGCCAAACGGAAGGAAACGATTCTTAGTACCATCAACGAGCAAGGCAAACTCACTCCCGAACTCGAAAAGCGTATCAACGACACCTGGAATCCTACGGAGCTGGAGGACATCTACCTGCCCTACAAGCCCAAACGGAAGACCCGTGCCGAAGCAGCCCGACAGAAAGGGCTGGAACCGCTTGCCATGATCCTGATGCTGCAAAGAGAGAACAATCTCAGCGCCAAAGCCTCCGCCTTCGTCAAAGGTGAAGTTAAGGACACAGAAGATGCACTGAAAGGCGCCCGTGACATCATCGCTGAGCAAGTGAATGAGGACGAACGCGCCCGTAATGCCATACGTAACCAATTCGCCCGTCAGGCAACGATCACTGCCAAAGTAGTGAAAGGCAAGGAAGAAGAAGCTGCCAAATACCGTGATTATTTCGATTTCTCCGAATCACTGAAACGCTGCACCTCCCATCGTCTCCTCGCCATTCGCCGCGCAGAATCCGAAGGATTGCTGAAAGTATCCATCAGTCCGGATGACGAAGCCTGTCTGGAACGCCTCGACCGCCAGTTCGTACACGGCAACAATGAATGCAGCCGTCAGGTAAGCGAAGCCACTGCCGATGCCTACAAGCGTCTGCTCAAACCTTCCATTGAAACAGAGTTTGCTGCACAGTCCAAAGAAAAGGCTGATGACGAAGCTATCCGCGTGTTTACGGAGAATCTCCGCCAATTGCTCCTCTCTCCTCCGCTCGGACAGAAACGGGTACTCGCTATCGATCCCGGCTTCCGCACAGGCTGTAAAGTAGTCTGTCTGGATGCGCAGGGCAATTTGTTGCACAATGAAAACATCTATCCCCACCCTCCGGTCAATAAAACCGGTGAAGCGGCTTCCAAGCTCCGCAAAATGATAGAAGCCTATGAGATTGAAGCCATCTCTATCGGCAACGGAACAGCCAGCCGCGAGACGGAAGACTTCATCAATCACCAGACTTTCGACCGGCAAATTCCGGTCTTCGTGGTCAGCGAACAGGGAGCTTCCATTTATTCGGCATCCAAGATCGCCCGTGATGAATTTCCCGATTATGACGTAACGGTGCGTGGAGCAGTCTCTATCGGCCGCCGGCTGATGGACCCGTTGGCAGAACTGGTAAAGATCGACCCTAAATCCATCGGCGTCGGACAATACCAGCATGACGTAGACCAGACGAAATTGAAGAAGGCCCTCGACCAGACTGTAGAAAACTGTGTGAATCTGGTAGGTGTGAATCTGAATACCGCAAGCAGCCATCTGCTGACATACATTTCCGGACTGGGTCCGCAGCTGGCGCAAAATATTGTCAACTACCGCGCCGAGAACGGAGCTTTCAATTCGCGTAAGGAATTGATGAAAGTCCCCCGCATGGGTGCCAAAGCCTTCGAACAGTGTGCCGGATTCCTCCGTATCCCCGGAGCAAAGAACCCGCTGGACAACACAGCAGTGCATCCGGAAAGCTACCACATCGTAGAGCAAATGGCGAAAGACCTGAAATGTGCCGTCAACGAACTGATTGCGAATAAGGAACTACGCCAAAAAATCAAGATATCGGACTATATCACGCCGACTGTGGGCCTGCCGACTTTACAGGACATCATGCAGGAGCTTGACAAACCGGGACGCGACCCGCGTAAAGCGATCAAGGTATTTGAATTCGACAAGAACGTGCGCACCATCGCAGACTTGCGCGAAGGCATGATCCTGCCGGGTATCGTAGGCAACATTACGAATTTCGGAGCTTTCGTCGATATAGGTATCAAGGAAAACGGACTTGTACATCTTTCCCAGTTAGCCGAGCGATATATATCCGATCCTACGGAAATCGTATCCATCCACCAGCACGTCATGGTCAGAGTGATGAATGTAGATACCGACCGGAAGCGGATTCAGCTTAGCATGATCGGGGTACAGCAAGACTGATTGCCTCCCGCTTTTCGCCCCACCACACAATTAAAATCGTAAAGATTATCATAAGTACTGTACAAATGAGCGAGCCTTCAAAACCGAAGGCTCCGCCATTCAGTACGTTTTCTTCGGGCAGATGCAGCGTCAGCAGCGATGTTCCCAAATCGTTTCCACTTACTTGATATCCCAATATCGGGCCTTGAATCCAGTTCCAGAAAAGATGGAGGGAAATGGGGAAACAAAGATTCCGTGTATATAAATAGGAAGCACCGATCAACATACCCGCAATCACCAGGTTCAGCATCGGCAGAAAAGCCACATTCGGGTTGAAGATATGCAGCAATGCAAACAGCAGTGCAGAAACGAAAAGAGCCAGGAATTTATTCATCCGGGTATGCAGCAGACGCCCGAGTATGTAGCCGCGCATCATGATCTCTTCAGTCAAGGCCACCAGCAGGCAGAACACAAAAGTGCCGAGCAGATTTAAAGGATCGAACTGAAAGCCTGTTACTTCTACTTCACCTATAGCCAGCGAAAGCCCGAAGCCGATCAGGTAGAGCAACATCGCCACCAGCAGTCCATACCACAGCCCCCGGACATGCCCTTTCAGTGTCAGCCCCAAGTCAGAAAAGGGGCGGCGTTCAAAATAAAGCAGAATCACAGCCGGAGTCAACACGGACAGCAGCATACTGGCTTCCGTCACAGTGTACACCAACAATCCGGGGTGCCGCGCCTCATCGCCAAGAATCAGAGACAATAATCCGAATCCTATTGTACCATACAGTCCCATACATACGAAAAGCCCCAGTGCAAACAACAGGATACACGCCCATACGGGAAGTCTTTTCGGTTCTTTCTTTTCTCTGATTTCTTCTGTCTCCATTTTTACTTTTTGTTAATCACGCTACAAAATTAGATATAAAACATAAAAAAACATCGTGTCTTACCTATTTTTCCTATATTTGTCAGAACAAATCTGCATAATTATGAAAATAAGACAACTACTGATAAGTTTTTTATTGGTTGCCAGTACTTTGGGAGCAACCGCACAAGTAAGCAAAACGTATTATGTCAGCAAGCCCGGCACATTGATCTCGATGATGACCGAAGAGGAAGCCAACAGCATCACCCACCTTACACTGACAGGAAAACTGAATGCGGAAGACTTCAGACATCTCCGCGATGAATTTCCCAGCCTGAAGGTGCTCGATATTTCCAATGCCGAAATCAAGATGTACAGCGGCAAGGCCGGAACGTATCCTAACGGAAAGTTCTACATCTATATGGCCAATTTTGTCCCCGCCTACGCCTTCTCGAATGTGGTAAACGGAATGACCAAAGGTAAGCAGACACTGGAAAAAGTGATTCTTTCCGAAAAGATAAAGAATATCGAAGATGCCGCCTTCAAAGGATGTGACAACCTGAAAATCTGTCAGATACGCAAGAAGACAGCTCCTAACCTGTTGCCGGAAGCTCTGGCCGACAGTGTGACGGCTATTTTCGTTCCATTGGGCAGCAGCGACGCCTACCGTTTTAAAAACAGATGGGAGAACTTTGCATTTATCGAAGGCGAACCGCTGGAAGCCACGATCCAAGTGGGTGCTATGGGCAAGCTGGAAGATGAGATTATGAAAGCCGGACTGCAACCCAGAGATATTAACTTCCTGACTATTGAAGGAAAACTGGATAATGCCGATTTCAAACTGCTTCGCGACTATATGCCGAACCTTGTGTCTCTCGACATTTCAAAGACCAATGCCACCTCTATCCCCGACTTTACTTTCTCTCAGAAGAAGTATCTCCTGAAGATCAAGCTGCCACATAACCTCAAGACCATCGGCCAACGGGTATTCAGCAACTGCGGACGACTTGCCGGAACACTTGAACTACCTGCCAGTGTGACGGCTATCGAGTTCGGAGCGTTCATGGGATGCGATAATCTGCGCTATGTGCTCGCTACAGGTGATAAGATTACAACGCTAGGCGATGAACTCTTCGGAAACGGGGTGCCAAGTAAGTTGATTTATAAGAAATAAAAATGAATTGAAATAGAATATGCCCTAAGATAAAATAACTATCATGGGTTAATTATCTTAGGGCATAATAAAGATTTCAGCATCAGATGGAGCTATTCATCCTGTTTTATTGATATCGGAGGATAAATATAATACTCTTCTTCTGAATCACTAACAATAATTTCAAAAGGATCTTTCTTTTTTATCTGAATAGTATCACGAGGATAGGTAATCTGATTGATCATTGATTTATCTTCAAATTTATCAAGCCTTCGTTGATAATCTGCCGGTATCGGAACATATAAAAACTGACAATCCTTTAAGTAATTATAAAGCTCTTTGCCTCGATCTTTCCCTACATAATTCCACCGATTAAAAAACGGTCTAAAAACAGGATGAGTTTCTAAATCATGAAAGCTCTCTATAGATCCCCAAATAACTTCATTATCATATAATGTATTGGCACCTAAACCTGACATTTTCGTATATAATGAAATAGTATCCGCACCATTTATCATTAAAAAACGACCAATTTCTCCATACTCTGAATTATTCCAATCCGGATGATAATAGAGATGACTATTAGAACCGAACATGAGAGCTTTATCGGTGTGATTATACACGATAAATTCAAAATTAATAATTTCTGGAAGAGTGTCTCCCTTTATCAATCCTTGAGGACTAGGTTGATACTCACTCTCCCATACACTTACTAACTCCAAGTCAATCGATATCTCATTTTCTTGGGCATATACATTTGTTAGTAACAATAGAATAACACATGTAAAACCGATTACTCTTTTAATGATTACGATTGATGTAATATTCATATTCTCTCCGTCTGATTTCATCTTGTTGGTCTTTAGGTAATTTTTTGAAGGTTGGATGATTCAATTGAGCATTATAGCATTTCCAGTGGGTACTTGTTTTTACTCCAGTTCATTATTCTATGCTCATAGTACTCATGAACACCTAAATATTACTCTTGATTAATAATAACACTCCCCAAATATATTAAAGAAATATTTTCATAATCACCAAAAGAGTAAAATAGAACACCCATCCAAAGAATATCCATTTACAGAGTTCTTTACCACGTATTTGATAGTCGAATAATATAAGCACTAATCCTATGATGAAAAACAACGGAAAGGGAAAAATAAATGCCATCACTTTCACCCATGTTGACAAAGGAAGATGCTGTTTTTCCACTTTCTTTTCTATTTCTACCTTAATAAGTTTTTCTACTTCTTCTGTAAAGTCCTGATACATAGATGGAGAAATTTCCCGTCTTTCCAATTCTTCTTCTGCGGCAATCACAGCATCAGCTTGATAATCCGCACGTTCTACAGTTATAATTCGCATTAATTCCACATCATCTTTCTCGGACATTATGGCAAAGTACTTATTTGTTTCTATATTTTTCATATATTATTATCAATGAATTACTATTAAAATCATACTAACTCCGATATGATTCACGAATTAGATTCCCGTTCATATCGAAGTTAGAGAAAAAGAGAACCTAATTGCCCCTACATTCACCTAAGAATATGGGCCCCAAAAAGAAGATTACAAAAATTATTCCCACATTCCTTTTTGCAGAATCATCTATTTTCGCAATCTCTTTTAGAAGATTGGTTTTACCCCCTTTTATCAGCCAACCAATTAGTACTACCAGCCACATAATCAGAGTACCAAGATAATCAATACCTCTCATCGTTTTTTCTCTTTTTATTAATATACAAAAAGCCATCTATACCATCATTCATCTTTTTAAACGCATTGGGATTACGATTTATTTCATCAAACCTTCTCATCTCCATATCATAAACAGAATGCTTAATCTTTGTAGGAATGTGAGGATTGGCATATTTAAATTTTAGCCATGAAACCGGCTGTAATTGTTTCAATAAACGGGAAGCAGGAAAACTCTGAGTAGCTACATTAATAAATCCATTTGCTCTCTCATCAGGAGTTGCATATGTTCCCGCCCATGACTTACCCGTCAACCACACTTTCGGAGAATTCATTAAAGAATAAACTGACGATGCCGCATACTTAGCAGCTCCATCAATCAATCCTGTAGGAGGTTCATTAAGAGTAAGTTCTAAGTTACTTATTAAACTTGATACAGAACCTACATTGTCATACTTTCCTGTGATCTGCCATTGCCAGAACTCCGATTCAGAGAGATTTACTTTCTGATCTCCGTAATCAATATACTCTTTTCGTCCGATAAAGGTATTGTGAAACCAATTATTATGAGTCGTTTCTTTATAAGTTCTATCTGGATTATAAATAACTTTCATTTGTCCATCCGGATCAATCCAATTAATCGAATTATTTCCACAATATCCATATGGACTCTCCCAATAATACTTCTCCGCCATCGGGTCAACCACATGCCATCTTCCCAAAGCCGGATCGTACATCCTTGCTCCATAATCATACCTGTTCAAGCCATTATTCATATCCAACTCCTTATTATTATATTTATAAGGTTGTTTATCTCCGTGAGTACTCTCTGTAAACGACATGCCGAAAGGATAATAATGATTTGTTTGAGTTACTGTCCCGTCCGATTTAGCCACCACACGATTATTACCCAAATGGTCCTGCAAATAGAAATAGTAAATGCCATTTTCAATGTAGCCACCATCCACCAATATACGTTTTAAAGAACCATTTTCGTAAATCATGTTACCTATATAATCGGTACGATTCTCGGCAGAAGATTTATGAATGACGGATAACTTCTTTCCATCGGCAGAATAAACATACTCATGAGTAGATTTGTTTGTGTCATTGAAAGTAATCCGTCTTGGCAAATTTAATAAATTATATTGAATATCAGCTATACCTTTATTTAAATCTTTAATCAGATTACCATTTTCATCATAAAAGTATTCCACATCCTGCTTCGCACCATTCCTAAAATCCATAGATGATACCGAAAGATTTGAATCTGATGCAGTATCCTCAACCTTTATTAGCTGATTACCACGGTAATTTAGAGTCAAATTATCAATTATTCCATAGGTAGTATTCTGATTTCCGGAACGCATCAGAGAGACTATATTCCCCTGCTTATCATAGTTATAAGAAGTGTTAAAGTTATGATTGCGAATATTATTTTCAAGATAGTCCGCATAGAGTAACCGAGAAAGATTATCATAAGAAAAATCATAACCACGCTTTTTATCGCCATTTACACCCCAGTCCATACCAGAGATATTACCGTTGTAATAACGGGTGTTGGTTGGGTTGGAACGGGTGTCATTATAATATAATGTCTTACAGAACAGAGGACTACTGATTGATTCAGTCCACGAACGGAGATTATAAGCATAATTCGTATGCAAATTAGACTGCCCATTCCGCCTGTTATGTTTCAGGCGCCCCAGTTCATCGTATTCATTATTGACAAGAGTCATTACCGGTCCATTATTTAAGCAGTGAGTGGTGGTTTGCAACCGGTCCGCATAATCATAGCTATATGAGTAAACTTCGCTTTGGGTCGCTTTGCCTGCAGCAGAATGGATATGCTTATGCTTTGTAGGCTGGCCAATAAAATTATAAGCAATATAATCTTTTTCAACTCCGCCGTTCAAACGGTTATTCGATTTACGTTGTATCACTCTGTCGTGATCATCATAATACATCACAGTATAAAGATAGGACTGCCCTTTTTCATCAAGACAGGCTATCAGATTACCTGTAAGCATATCCCGGGAACTTGCCGAATGACGTTTGCCAAAACCTTCCGACTCTGCATTGACATCATAACAAACACCGGCATCTGTAGAAACCGGAAATCCGTTTCTGCCCAAGAAAGAGTAATCATCATAATACTTGACTGAAAGTAAGCTGGAAGAAGTCAAAGTGATGCCCGACAAGCTATAACCTTTATACGATCCACTGCCACCGGCAGAAGAAGAACCGGAATACCAAGAGGCACCGACAACCGAAGAAAGTAACGGATCGACAAAAGGATTCAACGCATTCCTGCAAATCCCCGAAAAACATTCACGTCCGAACATATCCGGAATGCTGAACGACCATTCACCACGACTATGCTGATTACCGTCCTGAGAAAAAATCAACCGCTTTCCCTTATCATAGATATAAAAAGACCAGCTACAACCCGGAAGTTTCTTGGCTATCTGGAGTTTACGACTATTGTACTTGTATAAAAAGGCATATTGCAGAAGCGTCGCATCCGTATTACTCATCCAACTTGTGGAACTGCCACTTTCAAACATGGAAGAAGCTGCCGGAGGAAGCACAGCCACCCGATTGCCGAAATCGTCATATATATAGTAGGTATCATATAGTTCCTTATTTCTTCCGGTCTGTATGATCTGACGGGTTAAGACAAGCTGATTCAGTTTGTCTTTAAATTCGAAAGACGGATTACCATCTTCATCTTCCACACGGGTGACATAAAGTTGCCCTGTCGCATAGTTACCAATGCGACTGATTCGCATGACAGTATCACTTACGTTCGTTGCAGTGAAATGGATACAGTTCAATGTATCCGTACCTGTCATATTGGTCAGATAGGTATTTTTCACACTATGATGATTATCCTGCCAGCCTTGTCCGGGACCGTATTGTTCGAGAATACGATTCAGCGGAGAAGCTTCATATACCGGACGGGAGTAAGGAACGTTATCACCATACGTAGCTATCACTTTACTTTTTACCACATCAGGAAGAATGAACTTTCCTCCATTATCTTGAAATGCAGTGGGCAACCATTGCTTGGAACTTCGTCCCTGGGCATCATATTCCTGATAGGCTACTATATCATTCTTGCTCTGGGAGTATTTCAAGACAGATTGTTCCAAACGTCCCAAACCATCGTAATAGTCTGTCTTATCCTGCCATCTAATACCTGTTTCCTGCGTATAGGTACGTGTAGCAACATAATTCTTATCACGGGAACGTACATTATCAAAGTGCTCATATCCCTGAACCCGGAGAGCTATCTCACCATTATTCTTACTGCCTTCCGCTACAATATAATATGTACCTGCAGATAAGTTTGAAACATAAAGATTTTTATCATTATTTGTATCCAAAGTCCCTTTAAGAAAATCAGCCTCATTTAGCAAATAAACATTTACACCTCCTTCAACAGTAGAAGAAGGAACTGAAACAAGAATATCCATAGGAGAGTTAATTTTCAAACGGTAATACACATCTGATGTAGTATTTCCATGATAGAAATCAGTAAAAAATTCCGTATTGAATGTATCCTGAAAATCTAATGGTAATATCACAGAGTCTATATCAATCGGTTTTTCTTTTTTATCTCCTTTCAGGATGTCTGTACTACCTGATATATTTAGCTGTATATTTCTTTTCGCTTTAATAAACGAACGTATCACATAATCTCCTGCATCAAGCATTGCTTTTTTTATCAATTGACTCCCATCGCTTGTTGCCAGTATTGCACCCGATTTTTCCATTATTTCTATTGAATGGAAAGACTCAACCGTTTGTTCCGGAGAGAGATTAATTTCCATTGGATAGTTCAACCTTACAGAAAAGAACAATTCCTGCGAATCGTCAAAATCAAACAAACCAGAGAAATGATAGTTAAAATCATCCGAGAAGTCCCCTATTTCCATCGGTGCTTCCATAGAAGTTCCCAAAGGATTAATATAGATATTACTAGTAATTTCTCCATTATAATCATTCCCAAATGTTGATGCTCCTTCACACTGAAAGATATAATAACCAGGCTGCAGTATTTGTACAAAAAGTGATCCAATCACTCCATGACCAATATTCTCTTCCAAATGAAGATTCAGGTAAGGTAGTAATTTTATTTTCTCCTCCATCTTTTCTACATAATTACCCGATGTAACAGGGTCTCCCACATCAACAAGATTATCCATAGGTTCACTTAATGGGAAATACAGCAAATGAGCTTCAACATCCTCTAAGCTCGATCCATTGAAATGGGAAACAATGAGGGTTGGGCGATATATAGAAAAAGAGAAATAAATATCATTATTCTCATTCCCATAATTGTTTGTCCCATTTCTGGTATCATAAGTCTCGCGAACAATCACTGGTTCAAGAATCTCTCCCAAATCAGTCCATAGATCACTTTTACGTAATTCACTGATAGAATTACCCGGTTGAGCGTTACTATCAATGGATAGCAATGTCATTATAAACATACAATATAAAAAATTCTTCATATCTGATTGTTTTTAATAAAGAGAATTAATAAGCAAAAGGATAACCACCTATAACGTATGTATCTTCATGACCGGTATAATACTCAATGTTATAGTTGATATCGAAAGCATAAGGAGTGGATTTTATAGAAGGCTCCTCATATGCCCAATGATCATCTTGAGGTGCAACCCGAGTATCTCTATAGAATCTTCTGGGTACGTAAACCTTAATAGGCTCATAGTCTTTGAGTACATCTCCCGTATCAGCGATTTTGCGGCTGGGTGGTATTTCGTAATAATCGGTAACGATGCTTCCCTGAACTCCCCAATCAAACGTCAGATAATAATCCTGTTCCATGGGATTATAAACAGACACGATTATATTCGAATTACATTCTGCATGCTCATTGGCATATTGCTGACCATTATTCCGCAAATCGATATAGGCTTTCTGATTAGCGTCTTCCTGTGATAAAGTTGAACTATATTTCTTTGCAGGCACTACATAATCGATAGATTCCCCCATTTCTCCTAAAGATGCGTCACAAGTATTCCGGGTAAAAGTTTCTCTGATTTGCTCATTATAATAAGTCAATTCAGGTTCTACGGATTGATTCTGATAAAAATAATCATATTCCTTAACTACATTCATATCGTTATCCATCACAGATACCAGCCTGCTAAAGTCATCATATCTATAAGACTCCGTTACTCCCCTTTCATTAGTCGCACTCCTCAATCCTATGAGAGGATAATAGCCATATGTAGTTATCGAAGCATCCTTAGGATATACACGTACATCGTCTATAGGGTATACTCCTTCATTTATTGAATCCCGACCATTGACAAAATCATGCTTCATATACTCCCACTTCCCATTCTTAAAGACCTGATAATCTATTACATATTTCCTTTCCGGATTCGTCACTAAAGACACCGTATAAGGACCGATACAACTATTATTACTATGATATCCGAAAGAAGCAGGACGTAAATGAGTGGTTTCAAAGTTCTCATAGAATACATCATCTGTACCACTTGTCTCGGGAGCAATACTTTTTCTTGTCCAATAAGAGAAATGAATATCTCCGTCATATACATTTGCTGACGATTCCTTACACGCATCAGTACTAAGAATACTAAATGTATGATAACCGGCAGAGACATAGAATGTTGCACTGTACGTATAGGCATTTTGATAGTCAGTCCAAGGCTTGCCCATGTTATCAGAGCTTCTCATCTGAACCAGATTGAAAGCCTTATTGTCAAGATGTCCTGATACATACCAGTTAAATCCTAACGCTCCGGCAAGGACTATTTCAACATCACCCGCTTTTGATGTATAAAAGTTATACGATTTCACATTAGCCGACAATGAACTGTATTTCAGGTTTACGTACTTAGTCGTTCTCTCATCCCTATATTGAGGAACGGACTTGAAAGTATTTCGGGCATTTACCACTTTAGCCACAGGATACAAGCCTTTATATCCCCATATATAAGCCGTCTTGACACCAGCCTTATCTGCTATATTGGCCGGATTACCGTATGAATCATAATCAAGATATTCCATCTCGAGCGCACATCGATTGTCCATAGAATATTGAGCCGAGTTCAGCAGTTTGAAAGAGGAGTAGTCGCTTAACGGCACATCATTTTCCAACTTATACTGTTTATCCTGAACGGCAAACTGATCAGACAGCTTATATGTCATCACTTCGGCAGAAGTAACTTTTCCATTCCGCTTAACAACAGTTTCTACAGGATAAGACAACAATCCTTGTGCTCTCATAGTATCATAGACTTTCAATGGAGAGCCGGAGGAAATGGAACCGGAAGTTACACTATCATATTCTTCCATCAAGTCGGAAATATATTTAGTTCTCGCTTCCAACATACTGTTATCATTCGGATTATTAATATACTTTCTCGTACATGTCAGCAAACGATACTTATTGTACTCATATTCTTCCGTCTCATGTATAGAATCATGATCTGTATAAAGAAATCTTTCTACGATGTTTACATTTCCTTTATCATAATTAAAAGTGAGATTTTCCTGATTGGGTAATATTATTTTCTTGATATGCCAAGTGGATGCTGTAGCTAGTAAACTGGAGTGAAAACTATCCCAAATCATACTATGACTCCCTATCTGATCACCATATACACTATAGTGACTATCATAATCAGGATCTTTAGAATACGCACAAGACAGGTCAATACTATTAATATCTCCACCAAAGATATAGGTAAGTCCTTCCGAATCAACGATTGTTATTTCTGTAATCAACACAGGTCTGGATTCGATATACAACTTGGGATGATATGTTTTGTTTAGATGAGCATTAGTCCATTCCGTTTCTGCAAGTAACACATCAGGTATTTTCCCAACTTTCACATCCTTTACCTTAAAGTACGAATTATTTTGCGATGAGATTCTTGTTTGTATTTCTCCTTCCTTATCTTTATACATAAAGAAGGAAGCATTTATTTTTCCTATATTTATTATAAATTCATCCAAGTCGGGCTCATGAAGATAATCTTCATTATAAATGAAAGGATTATAATATTTATTTAAATTAGATTCCTGATCCCAGTTCGTATTAGCAGTTCTGTCCATATACTCATTAAATGTATAGACTTCATCAATCATCCCATTAGCAACTCTGTATATTTGTCCACCGGTAATGGACCAACCTAAGCCTACATTACCAACAGGAAGATCAACTTTGTTGCCTTCCGAATTATATAGCAATTGTATATCGTAAGAATAATTTTTCAGTGCTATGGAATACAGAGGGATAGCAATATTTGCTCTTCCGGAATGCAAGTCAACCGGCAGTGACTGTACTCGTAGCAATGAACCAACTCCCGGACTCGGAGTATCATATTTTAGCATTGACTGCGAAAATATAGGCTGAAAGAGGAAAGTAAAAAGAAACATGAATAAATATCGTATCTTTCGTTCTGTTGGTCCCGATGTATATGTTAACACAGTACAATACTGATTCAAATTATGATATTTAAAACTATTTTTCATATGCTGTTTTTATATTAATTGCAATAAGCTTATTTTTATAAAAAAATCACAGGTTATACAAAATGCTATCGCTTCGTTCTATTATGAATAAAACTAGCCTCCTGTTTTGTACACCTGTGATTTACGAACTTACAGATTCATCGCATTACCGCCCAGCGCTCCCAGCACTGCCGAAGCCACCGCGATGACTACTTTCAAAATGGTATCCCAGAGGGATCTTTTGACTGCCATAACTTTACACACCTCCTTTCCGACTCTTTACATGATTGATTACTAGGCAATCATCACTAAATGATTGATTACTCCTGAAAACTTTCCTCCTTTACCTCAAAGCACGGACATGCCTTGATCCACTCCTCCGGCTCAATCTCTCCATTCACGTTGCGGTCCGGTGACAGGTCACGATGGCCGCACACCCGGCAACCGGGGAATTTCACTTGCAACTGATGCACCAGCAGTCGGAGTGCTGCCCGTTGCTCCGGCGTCCGGGTGTCCGCCGGGCGTCCCCGACAGTCCAGACCGCCTTCGTAGCAAATTCCGATACTCTCCGCATTAAATCCACGTGCGTGCGCACCGATCCGCTCGACAGGACGGGTAAGAAGCGTTGTACCGTCCCTGCGGATATAGTAGTGATAACCGGTACCGTTGAATCCACGCCGACGGTGCATCGTGTCCAGATCAAAAGCTGTCAGTTCCTTGTCTTCACGGGTGGCGGAACAGTGAATCACGATCAGACTGATCTTTCTCATACCTGTTGTACGGTTCATGATCGGTTGCTTCTAGACAGTCGGGTCCGGAGCTTCCTCGTCACCGCCGTCGCCTCCGCTCCCACCGCCCGGGTTAGGATCGGGAACCTCACTTCCGCCTTCACCACCATTCAGCGCCTTCAGTTGCTGTTCCAAGTCTACAAAATCCAGACGGTCTTCCGCACGGGTAGCGGCAAGATTGGGACGTACACTGGCGGATGCCCGGAAATTGATACGGACCCAGTGGATGTTCTCCGGCAGACAAGCCTTCTTGGTATCAGTCCCCACCGTAGTGGCGGACAGGCTGAATACTCCAAAATTCTCAATGTTCACGGCATGGCCGTTGTACAACTCACTGCGCATCACCTCCACGAAGTTTGTTAGTACACTCTTGATATCGCCCAGCGTGAGCGAACTCTTCTCCTTCATCTGTTTGGCAATGGTATCCAGAGTGGCGGGCTTTCCCCACGTGATCAGCTGCGGATAGAATTTGCCCGTACCTTCTTTGTCGAAAGGAGACTTACGTAAAATCTTTTTAAATGTCACAGACATAATTTTCTTCTTCTTTTTTTAATGAATGAATTTCCAGTTATTTTCTCTCTGTTGCCCGGGTGAAGGTAGCGGTGACGTCTTCCGGCTTCTCCTCTCAGGAACACGACAAAGATAGGGAATAGCCCCTCTACGGGGTTACATACAAGTGCGTAGCGACACGTAGCGATGTGCAGCGGCACGTACTTTGACACACTGACTCTCACTGTTCTTTACTGACAGACAACGGTATCTTTTTCTTTCCCGTTCAAAGTGATTATTCCGCTCATCCGCTTTGTTTTGTCAGAATAAATACATACCTTTACAGTATAATAATCAGGCGAACAGCCGATATAAAGAACACCGATTATGGAAACTACACAAGAAGAATTTCAAGTCCGGGTCTACCTGAAAACGGAACTGGCACAACTGTATGCACCCCATCTGAATCCCGAAGCCGCATTGAGGAAGATGCGAAAATGGATCCACCGGAACCCCGAGCTCTACCACGAACTGTATGCCGGCACGGAAGGAAAGAATGAACTGGCATACAGCAAAAGGCAGGTGGCTGTTTTAGTGAGGTACCTGGATACTCCATAAGCACCTCTTCCTCCCCATGCGGAGATTTACACATTACTATATACGCGCAGGCGCGAAAGAGTATTTTATTTTTATAGAAAAAAAGCGTGTAACGGAGGGGTAGGACTTACCCCTCCGTTACACGCTTTTTTCTGTATTAAATAGTATATAAAAAGAATAAACAACAGAGATGATGAAGACACAAAAAGAAGTTGTATCTTTGCGACATTTTTAAACGAAACATCTTTTAACAATAAGCACTAATTATTAAAAACATGAGTAAAAAGACATTTTCTCCGAAGGCTTCATTTACCAAAACAAGCAGGCTGTAACACTCGAAAAGGGAGAATTCCCTGCTATCTCACCGTTCATCACCCAACTGCTGGATAATGTCAACAGCATGTACCTCAACCGAATAGAGGTAAAACCATCTGACAGAAAGAAATTTCTCACACCGATCGTCCACCTCTGCTACGACCCCTCCTCTCCATTTAACATTAAAGGTCCCAAATTCTTCGCACAGTTGCTGTTTCTGACAGTAAATTTCCGGAAGAACGATCACCCGGATGAGTCTCTGAGCATAGAAGAAATTGATTATGAGATACAAAAGCTGAAAAGGCTTCTGCTTAACGATTAACATTTCGAAGATTACGTTAAAAAACTGTTTTTAGCTTCCTAAAAACAGTTTCTTTAATCCGACAAAAAGCTATTCCTTTGCAGCCTGTTAATAACGACAGCAATTAAAACTTATCAAACAAAATGGAAATTATTACCATAACCGCCTACCGGGGGTTATCAGTTGTGTCAGGGAGTATAGATATCCGGAAGTTGTTCGAATTTATTCGGGGAAGTGTTTATCGGGACAAAATCCGGAGACTCCGGGAGACAATGGAAACGGGAGACACGGCGAAAGCAGACCGGATGAAGAAGCAACTGCCCTACTACACCGTCACGGCTACCTACGCTATGGAAAGACTGGCTTACAGCCTCGTCACGTATCAGGATATCATCATACTCGACTGCGATGACATGCCGGCAGAAAAGATTCCGGGATACCGCCAACTGGTGAACGACTGCCCCGACACGTTGGGAGATTTCATCAGCCCCCGCATGCACGGGCTGAAAATCTTCGTCTATCTCACCGGCGAAGAACCGGAAGCATTGCGCGCCGAACTGAACGCGCTCGGAACCATCGACCTCCCCACACTGGAACGTTACCACCACCGCATGTACGCCCTGGCAAGCCAGAAGTACGAAGAACTGCTCCACACGAAGGTCGACACCAGCGGGAGCGACCTTAGCCGCGGATTCTTTGCCTCACACGATCCGGAGGCTTTCCTTTCTCCCGAACGACTGGAGAATGTAAAGCCGCTGACCGTACGAGTGACGTTGCCGACCGAAGAAGAATGTAAAAACAAGAAACGCAGGAAATCCACCCCACAGCCTCCGCTCCTCCCCACACAGGGAAACGCGGCTCCGATCGACCTGCAGGTGCAGCTAGACTTCCGCAAAGCCATGGAATACACCCGACGGAAAGAACGCCTTGAAACCGGAAACCGGGACAATTTCTTTTACTGCCTCGGCAACCAGTGCTACCGTCGCCACATCACGGAAGAAGAAGCCGTCAGCCTGACACGCAGCAGCTTCGGCGATATCCCCGACTTCGATCTCGAACAGCCCCTGCGCAATGCCTACCAATATACTTCGAAGACGGACCGGGAAGAAAAGGAAAGCCATGAACCGAAAATCTGCAAGATGATCAGATTCATGGATGAGTATTACGAAATCCGCAGAAACATCGTGAAAGAGCTGATCGAGTTCCGCCGCAAACCGACGACAACCGATGAAAAGGCGTCTTCCGACTTCGCCATCCTGCGTGCCAAAGACGTCAATACGTTCTACATCAACGCGCAAATGAAAGGAATCTCTTGCTCGCAAAACAGCCTCAAGGCACTGGTAGACTCTGATTACGCCAAACCATTCAATCCCTTCACCCACTATTTCTTTTCTCTCCCGACCTGGAACGGCAAAACCGATTATATCGCCCAACTGGCACAGAGGGTCAAAACCACCGACCCGGCTTTCTTCATAGACAGCCTCCGCCACTGGCTGGTGGGAATGGTGGCCTGCGCCATCGACGATAAAGTGCAGAACCAGCAGTTGCTGCTGCTCCACGGCGGACAGGGAAGCGGAAAAAGCACCTTTATCCGGAAACTTCTCCCACCGGAACTGGACACCTACTACCGTTGCGGCATGATTATACCCGAAAACAAAGACCATCTGCTGCAACTCTCCTCCAGTCTCATCATCGACCTGGACGAGTTCGACACCCTTCCTTCCTGGCAAATGCAAAGCCTGAAGCGGCTGATCGTGCAAGGCGTGGTGACGGAACGCAAAGTGTTCGACCTACAGATGAATAACTTCATCCGCCGCGCCTCGTTTATAGCCAGCACCAACGACCAGCACTTCCTGGTGGATATCCTCGAAAACAGACGTTACCTGATCAACACCATTTTGAGCATTGACAACAGCGGTCCGGTCAATCACCAAGGCATCTATGCGCAGGCACTGGCCCTCTACCGGCAAGGCTACCGATACTGGTACGAAAAGGAGGAGGTAACCTTCTTGAACAAGCGCAACGAAAGTTTTCGCCAGAAAGACCCGGTAGAAGAAAACCTGTTTTTCTATTTCCGTGCAGCTAAAGGCGGAGAGATACAAGCGAAATGGTATCCTGCCTCTTATCTGCTCTCTATCCTGAGTCTGAACGGGCGTACTCAGTCCAATCCCCAGACACAGAAAACATTGGTGACGGTGCTCGAAAAGAACCATTTTATAAATCGGAACGGCAATTACGGAGTGACGGAATATAAGGTGGTGGAATACACACCGGAAGAACGAGAAGCTAATTCGACGTTGCCGCAGATTCCTAAACAGGGGAATTTTGACTTGTAGATGAAGAGCTTTTCGAATCATGACCTCTGAGCGGTGAGTGATGAGCCAGCCGTGAATGCCGGACAGGATACTACGGCAGCTGACAAGCAATGAAAAGGAAAGGGAAAAGCAATGTGACGACAGTCAACAAGCATTTCCCTTTATTTAACAGTAAGGTAATTATCAGTATTACCTTCTATGCATATTCAGCGTATCTGACGGATGAAGCACATTACTTGTCACCGTACATCTTGGCTCTCAACTCCTTGATATGGTCGGAAGTGATGTATTCGTCATATTCCATCATCTTGTCGATGATACCGTTCGGTGTCAGCTCGATAATGCGGTTGGCAACCGTCTGAATGAACTCGTGGTCATGAGACGAGAAGAGGATATTTCCTTTATACGTCTTCAGGTTATTGTTGAAAGCCTGGATAGATTCCAAGTCGAGGTGGTTGGTCGGAGTATCCAGAATCAGGCAGTTCGCATTGCGGAGCTGCATACGGGCAATCATACAACGCATCTTTTCACCTCCGGAAAGTACACTTACTTTCTTCAGTACTTCTTCGCCGGAGAAGAGCATACGTCCGAGGAAACCCTTCATGTACACTTCGTTGCCTTCGCCAAACTGACTCAGCCAGTCCACCAGGTTGAGGTCTGTGTTGAAGAAGTCCGTATTGTCAAGAGGCAGGTAGGCCGTTGTGATGGTCACCCCCCAGTTGAACTGGCCGGCATCCGGCTTCATGTTTCCGTTGATGATTTCGAAGAAGGCAGTCATCGCACGCGGATTGCGTGAAAGGAATACCACTTTGTCGCCTTTTTCGACGTTGAAGTTCACGTCGTTGAAAAGCACTACGCCTTCTTCCGTCTTCTTGCTCAGTCCGGAAACTTCGAGAATCTGGTTGCCCGGTTCACGTTCGGGAGTGAAGATGATGCCCGGATACTTGCGGGAAGAAGGTTTGATTTCTTCTACGTTCAGTTTTTCCAGCATCTTCTTGCGGCTTGTAGTCTGCTTGCTCTTCGCTACATTGGCACTGAAACGGCGGATAAATTCCTCCAGTTCTTTCTTCTTCTCCTCAGCCTTCGCCTTCTGGTTCTGCTGCTGACGGAGTGCCAGCTGGCTCGATTCATACCAGAAACTGTAGTTACCGGCAAACATATTGATCTTTCCGTAGTCGATGTCTACGGTGTGCGTACATACGGAGTCGAGGAAGTGACGGTCGTGGCTTACCACCAGCACGGTGTGCTCGAAATTGGAAAGATATTCTTCCAGCCAGGTCACTGTCTCCATGTCCAGGTCATTGGTAGGCTCGTCCAGCAGAAGGTTGTCGGGGTTGCCGTACAATGCTTGCGCAAGCATCACGCGCACCTTTTCCTTACCGCTCAGTTCACCCATCAATGTATAATGCTTGTCTTCCTTGATGCCCAGACCGCTCAACAGCATGGCTGCGTCACTCTCTGCATTCCATCCGTCCAGCTCGGCAAATTTCTCTTCCAGTTCGGACACTTTCAGTCCGTCTTCGTCCGTGAAGTCTTCTTTGGCATACAATACTTCGCGTTGCTTCATGATGTCCCACAACACGGTGTGTCCCATCATAACGGTATCCATTACCGTGTAAGCATCCCATTTAAAGTGGTCCTGGCTCAATACCGACAGGCGTTCGCCCGGTCCCAGGGCAATCGTACCGGTAGTAGGGTCGAGATCTCCGTAGATCGTACGGAGGAATGTAGATTTTCCCGCACCGTTCGCACCGATAATGCCATAACAGTTACCACTTGTAAATTTCAGGTTTACGTCATTAAACAATACTCTTTTACCAAACTGCACCGAAACGTTTGAAACTGTAATCATCTTGATATTTACTATTTTACTATTTACTATTTGCTATCTACTATTTTTTTGAGTGTGCAAAGGTAGGCATTTAAAATGAATTATGAGCTATCCGGAATGTGTCAATCTGGCATAAATATATTACCTTTGCAGCGTTTTTGGCAAAATGACCATATTGGCAAAGTTTTTGCAGATGAAAATTTTAAATCATAGATCGTAAATAATAAAATCATAAATAATAAGATGGATCCAAAAGAAAAAGAAATGAAGGCTGAAGAGCTGAATGTGGAAGAAACTCAGAATACTGCGGAAGAGCAACCGCAAAACGATCAGGCAGAAGAGGCCGCTCCCCTGACTCATGAGGAGCAGTTGGAAAAGGAGCTGGAAGAGGCACAGACTGCCATCGAAGAGCAGAAGGACAAGTATCTGCGCCTGTCTGCCGAGTTTGACAATTACCGCAAACGTACCATCAAGGAGAAGGCGGAACTGATTCTGAATGGTGGCGAAAAAAGTATCAGCAGCATTCTGCCGGTGATCGACGACTTTGAGCGTGCCATCAAAACGATGGAGACTGCCAAAGACGTGAGCGCCGTGAAGGAAGGTGTAGAATTGATTTATAATAAGTTTATGGCTGTCCTGGCACAGAATGGCGTGAAGGTCATCGAAACGAAAGACCAGCCGCTGGATACGGATTATCACGAAGCCATCGCTGTGATCCCTGCCCCGTCGGAAGAACAGAAAGGTAAGATTCTGGACTGCGTACAGACGGGTTATACGCTGAACGACAAAGTGATTCGTCACGCTAAAGTGGTAGTTGGGGAGTAAATACAAAAGTTAGTTAGGAAGCATGGCAGAAAAAAGAGACTATTATGAAGTGCTGGAGGTGGCAAAAACCGCCACAGTAGAAGAGATTAAAAAGGCTTACCGCAAAAAGGCAATCCAATACCACCCCGACAAGAATCCGGGTGACAAGGAAGCGGAAGAAAAATTCAAGGAGGCTGCCGAAGCGTATGACGTACTGAGCAATCCGGACAAGCGTTCGCGTTACGACCAGTTCGGGCACGCAGGAGTGAGCGGTGCAGCCGGCAACGGAGGCCCGTTCGGTGGTTTCGGTGGCGAAGGTATGTCTATGGATGATATCTTCTCCATGTTCGGTGACATCTTCGGAGGTCGCGGCGGCGGTTTCGGAGGTGGCTTTGGAGGTTTCAGCGGTTTTGGCGGTGGCGGTGGTTCACAGCAGCGTCGTTATCGTGGCAGCGATCTTCGCGTCAAGGTAAAGATGTCTTTGAAAGAAATCTCGACAGGAGTAGAAAAGAAGTTCAAACTGAAGAAATATGTGCCGTGTAGTCACTGTCATGGTACGGGTGCCGAAGGCGACGGCGGTTCGGAGACTTGTCCGACCTGTAAAGGAAGCGGCTCGGTGATCCGCAACCAGCAGACGATACTGGGTACAATGCAGACCCGTGCCACCTGTCCTACCTGTAATGGTGAAGGCAAAATCATCAAAAACAAGTGTAAGGAGTGTGCCGGAGACGGTATCGTATACGGCGAAGAGGTAGTGACGGTGAAGATTCCTGCCGGAGTGGCAGAAGGTATGCAGCTCTCAATGGGCGGCAAGGGTAATGCCGGAAAGCATAATGGCGTGCCGGGCGACTTGCTGATTCTCGTTGAGGAAGAACCGCATCCGGACTTAATCCGCGACGAAAATGATCTGATCTATAACTTGCTGCTGAGTTTCCCGACGGCTGCGCTGGGTGGTGCTGTGGAAATTCCGACTATCGACGGCAAGGTGAAAGTGAAGATCGACTCGGGTACACAGCCGGGCAAAGTGCTCCGCCTGCGCGGAAAAGGTTTGCCGAATGTCAATGGATACGGTACAGGTGATTTGCTGGTGAACATCAGTATTTATGTGCCGGAAACATTGAATAAGGAGGAAAAGAATACGCTGGAAAAAATGGAGGCTTCGGATAACTTCAAACCGAGCACGTCGGTGAAGGAGAAGATCTTCAAAAAGTTCAAGAGTTTCTTTGACTAGGCTTTCTTCTTTAAGAGATAATAGCCTGCCACACAGATATAATAAAAGCTCCGGCATTCGTAGGGAATGCCGGAGCTTTTTAATTTTCCATGCCTATTATTTTCACAATAGTGCGTACTTGATATTACAGTAAATGAATGGATGACAACTCTTTCGTCAGAGCTTGGATACCCTTCTGAATCTTTTCCAGTTGTTGTCTGCGCGGTTTATGCACACCGGCGGCATAATGCCATAACTGACGTTCGTTAATTCCGGTTATCCGGCTCAGGGCTGCTTTGGTGAAGATATTACTGTAATAGTTTATAAAGGTAGCAGCGTCAACCTTAAACTTCAATTCCAATTCTCCGGACAATAGTTCACAAGGATTGGGATTATCTTCCAGATATAATTCAATCGCTTCCTTCATATTTTCCTCAATCTCTCTCATGTCATTTCCAACAGTGATAACCGGAGCACCTTCGATATAAGCACTCAAGTTCTTCCCTGCGTGTTCCACAATTACTTCTACTGTTTTCATTTTTATCTCCTATTATTTAATCAAGAGAACAAGGGGGCTATTTTTCCAGCCCCGCTTGTCTCAAAATGCTGTAATAAGTGCCTTTCTCAGCGCCTTTGCTGTTATGATTCGGTACAATAACTATTTTGTCGTCTTTCTCAAACTTCATATGGCTACCTTTCTGACTCTTTAGTACAAAACCGTTTTCTTGCAACATAGTTACAACGTCTTTAATTGATTTGTAACTTATAACACTTCGGACTTAATTACCACACAAATATAGTAATAATATGAATACTGTTTATACATTTATTCATTATTTTACTATGAATTGAGCTAATATCCCGGATTCTGCTTCAGTTTTGTATTCATCACCCGTATTTTCTCCGGAATCGGGAATACGGTGGTATATCCACTTTCTTCATCCGGAAGTTGCGGACGACTGCTGTATGCTCTCGTGAACTCCCCGAAGCGGATCAAGTCCTGACGTCTCCACCCCTCCCAAGCCAGTTCGAGTTGCCGCTCGGCAAGGATGTTCTCCAGTGTAGCCGTACGGGAAGAGGCATTGACACGCCTGCGTACTTCATTCAGTTCTGTATCTCCGCTCTCGCCATTGCGTACTTTGGCCTCACTTTTCATCAGCAAAGCATCTGCATAACGGAAAAGAACGATATCATTTTCCATCAGCTTTCCATCTTTGGTGGCCGTTTCGTCTATCTCATATTTCTTCATACGGGCTCCTGCTGTCTGTACATACGGGGTGTTCGAAATATCCAGGGCGACTTTCCACGGCAGATATTCAAGAATGGTTCCGTTATCCAGACGGACTACATTCCCCTTTAGGTCATAAACGACTCCGGCAAAATAACAGATGTCAAAACGCGGGTCCTGTCCGGCTGTTTCATAGCCGAAGGTTTCCAACGCTTCGATCGTGGCGCTCGGCCCGTTTTCGCCGCTCAGCCCATAGGCTTTGGCGTGATTGTAATGACGGGAACGGAAAAGGTATTGCATCTGGTTGGTGTACAAGGTCTTATTCATCGGAATCGTGAAGATGTTCTCGACAGAGGGTTCGTTGAATACGGTAAAATTGGTTTTGTAATCCGGTTCCAGACGATAGCCCATTTCTTGCAGCTGGTCACAGTATGCGATCACCGTCTGCCAGGCATTGAGACGGTTGCCGTTTACCTCGAAAAAGAGATTCTTTCCGTCGGGACGTTGTCCGTCTGTCCAGTCATTGTCGGTGTAGACTTCAGCATTCAATGCCAGTTTCGCCAGCAGGAAGACAACTACGGGACGGGTGATGCGTCCGTAATACGGACCGGACTGATTGCTATGAACTTCACTAAGCAAAGGGGCTGATTCCTGCAACTCTTTGAACACAAAGTCGAATATTGTTTTCCGTTCGCTCTGTACGACGTCCTTCATGGATGGAGATGAGGTGAGTATCAGCGGGACACGTCCGAACAGATCCATCAGGTAATAGTAATACATCGCGCGCATCGCCCGTACTTCGGCACGATAGGCGGGAAGTTCGGCATCAGTGTGAGTTTCGGAGAACTGGTCGATCCGTTCCAGCGATTTGTTGGACAGCATGACTACTTTATAAAGATATTCCCAAGTGGCTTGGATGGCGTCGTTTTCAATTCCCCATTGGTGCAGGAACAATCCTTGCCAGAATCCGCCGTCGTACCAGTCGCCGCCACGGGTGGGGATGATGGCTTCGTCGGTGGTGAAGGTGTTCAGGTCATAAACTCCCCTACCCGTTCCCTGCAATCCCTGACTGTCGCTATAACCACCGATGTAAGTATAAAGAGAGGCCACGGCATTCAGATATAAATCCGAGAGGTTATTGTAGACTTCATCTTCCGGCAGTTTGTCTTTGGGACTCTCTTCCAGAAACTTGTCGCACGAGAACAAAGCCGTTGCCGTCATCAGTGCGATAGCTGTATTTCTTATATATTTTTTCATGATTTACTCCTCCGTTAAAAGTTTGTACGTTGTTCTGACGTCGTTAGAAATTAATACTCAATCCCAGCATATAGGTTCTCGCCAATGGATATCCCCGTTTATCATCCAGCCCCAAAGTGGAATTGACCGTTGAGCTGTTGATCATGGGCGAAAGACCCGAATAGCCGGAAATCGTCGCCAGGTTGTTGACCGTAAACGCCAGTCGCAGCGAGCGGACGTATTTCTTCAGTTTCTGCACTTTCTCTATCGGCACGTTCCAGCCGAGTGTCACGTAGTCGAAGTTTACATACGCCCCGTTCTCCAACCAATAGTCGGTAGCAGTCTGGTCTTTGATATTCCGTTGCGGAGCCTCCTCCATCACGTTGTAATCGGGGAATATATTCATGTTCATATAGGTCAGGGAGGTTCCGTTGTATATTTTATGTCCGAAAGCGCCATTAATCTGTACTGAAAGGTCGAAGCGCTTATAACGGAAACTGATGTTCGATCCGAGAATTGTCTTGGGCACGGCCTGTCCCGCTACATAGCGGTCTTCGCCATCTTCCAGACTGACACCACCGCCATTCAGATCGGCAATATCATAGGTGTAGCCGCCGTTTCCGTCGGAAACGAGTCCATTGGAATGAGGCAGGTAGAAGACACCTAGCGGCTGTCCCACCACTTGGTAGACGATATGATTGTAGCCGCCATGAAATCCGGCTCCGTCGAGGCTGGCGAGGCTCTTATACTGGGGAGCGGAAATCATTTCTCCGTTGTACATACCGCTCAGAGAGAGCAGTTTGTTTTGCTGGAAGGTGATGTTGGCATTAATGTTCAGTTCCATGTCCTGCGTTTTCAGCGGAGTGATACCGATGGCTATTTCCAGACCGCTGTTGCGCATGGAGCCGATATTAGCCAGCAGCGTATTGTAGGTGAAAGGCGGGACACTGACGTTGTAGAGGTAAAGCATGTCCGTCGTCTTGGAGTTGTAATAATTGGCGGAGAGCAGCAGGCGGTTGCCGAACATAGCCAGGTCGATACCTGTATTGAAGGTATGTTTCACTTCCCATTTCAGATCGGGGTTTGTGTTGCGCAGGTCGCCTAAGGATACGGCTGCCGAATTTCCTACAGGAATCACACCGTTCGGTTTAACAAGACTCAGCGTAGTGTATGAGTCGATTCCGCTTTGATTTCCTGCCAGACCGTAACCTATACGGAATTTCAGATTATCAATGATGGGAAGACGCTTCATGAACTTTTCTTCACTGATCACCCAAGCGGCGGAAACTGACGGAAAGAAGCCCCATTTGTGGTTGGCGCCGAATTTGGAGGAGGCGTCGGTACGGGCGTTCACTGTCAGGCTGTAACGGTCGGCATAGGTGTAGTTGAAGCGTCCCATGAAGGAAGCCAGATGCGGCTGTTCGTAATATGAGTTGGTGCCTTCCCAAAGACGGAGAGCACCGGCTTGCAGGTTGTTGTAGCCGAATTTATCCGTGTTGAAGTTAGTGACTGTGGTATAGAATCCTGTATAAGTCTCCTTCTGAAGTTCCGCCAGTGCGAGGGCGTCGAAGAAATGTTTCTTCCAGCCTTTCTTGTAGGTCAGCATCATGTTGCCCAAGAGAGACTCCATCTTTTTTGTGCCTTTATATGCTTGTCCATGCGCCCAGACGGAAGTGGGCAGGTACTGTGAATTTTCGACTATATTATAGGTATAGGCACCGAAGAGTACCAACTTGAGTTCGTCCATCAAGTTAAAGGTCAGACGGGCATGGGTGCTGATATGGGAAGTGGCGTCATGATCCTGCACTTCCATCCATGCCAGCGGATTGGTAATCTGGCTGGCGGTGGTGATTCCGTCCCACGAACCGGTCACAGGGTCTTTGTGGTTGGGATAGGTGGGATTGAAAGTAGCGGCAGAATAGAACGTTTTCTGAAGGTCTACCAGATTGTGGTTCTTCTGGATAGAGCCGAACATACCCAGTTCACAGTTCAGAAAACCGTCAAACATCTTTTGAGTCATGTTCATATTGGAAGTGAAGTTCTTCATGTCTTCATTCAGAATGACTCCCTGACGATCCATGAAACCGAGGGATACACGGTAGCTGGATTCATTGGAACCGCCATAGAAGGCGATGTGATGGTTCTGCTGCAATCCTGTTTGCTCAATTTCTTTCTGGAAGTTGGTACTGTTGCCTTTGTCGAGAATAGAGATGCCCCGTTCGGAAGCGACTCTCCGGAAGTCATTTGCCGACAGCATATTCAGGTTCTTGTAGACGGTGGATATTCCGAAGATACCGTTGTAGCTCACTTGCGTCTTACCGCTCATCCCTTTCTTCGTAGTGATTTCGATGACACCGGAGGCCCCCCGCGATCCGTACTGTGATGTTTCGGAAGCATCCTTGAGGATGGTAAAACTCTCGATATCCGTAGGGTAAATGGAGGCAAGCATGCTCAAATCTCCGAATACTCCATCGACGATAATTAACGGGTCGTTCCCGCTGGTCAATGAAGTGGTACCACGCAGGCGGACTGCGTCGAGAGCTGCAGGGCCATTGGTTCCACGCTGAATGGTCAATCCCGGAACCCGTCCGCGAATAGCCTCCAGCGGGTTCGTGATCTGGTCTTTATTCATCTGTGTCTCCGTGATTTTCTCCACCGATCCGGAGATCGTTTTCATACTTCCGGTGGCATAGCCTACCGTTATCAGGGAGTCTACGGGAGGAGGAAGAACTGGTTTTCTCTGAGCAAATACACTTCCGCATGAAGCTACCAGAAAAAAAAGGCTCCAAATAGTAAGTCTGCTGTGTTCCATAATTATCAGTTTTTTTTAAGGGATAATACAAATATAACAAAAAAAGCGAGTATCTGGTTGTGCAGACACTCGCTTTTCTTCTTTGTATAGGGCAGTACGATTTTATGGTACTCCTGTAGCTTGTCAATCAAATACGGCTTATCATGCTGATATGATTGACAAGTGTTCCTATGATTTATCAGTATTTCTATGATTTATTATTTTCCTGACCGTAGCCATAACCGTAGCCATAGCGTTTACCATATCCATAGTATTTGCCATACTTACCGTAGCCATAATAATAGCCATACTTTCTGCGTTTCAAGTCTACGCCGTTGATAACGGTACAGATATTAGGCAGTTTCTTTTCTTCGGCAAGTTCGTTGATCAGCGTGTACTCTACCTTGTGAGTATAGTCGGCACGGCAAACGTAGACAGACAAATCTGCTACACGTCCGATCAGTAAGGTATCGGTAACCATACCTACAGGTGCAGTATCCAAGATCACATAGTCAAAATTCTTCTTCAGTATTTCAATGGCTTTGTCCAGTCCGTCACGAGCCAGCAATTCCGTCGGATTAGGAGGAACCGTTCCACCCGGAAGGATGGACAGATTCTTATTGACATCTGAAGGCTGTACCAGACTCATCAGGTCTGTATCCGGATTTGCCAGGTATAAAGTAATACCTTTCTCCTTCGTCGAAAGGCGGAAGACCTTATTCAGTCCCGGTTTACGAATATCAAGTCCCACAATGACTACTTTCTTCCCTAAGAGAGAAAGACTGATCGCCAGATTCGCTGAAATAAACGATTTTCCTTCTCCACTGACCGTAGAAGTAACCAGTATTACTTTCTTGTCATTCTGCAGCATAAACTGAAGATTGGTACGGATATTTCGGAAGGTCTCGCTCATCAGATTGTTCTGATTCTCAAATACGGCAATAGAACCATCCTTCTCGTTCTTTTCGTCTGTCAACGGAATATCGCCGACGATAGGAACGGTGGTCAGCTTTTCAACATCTGCCCGTCCTTCGAGCCTGAACTTGGTCAGACCAATCAGGTAGATAATGCCTACGGGGATGCCAACGCCCAGTACTAAAGCAATCAGATAAATTATTTTCCGTTTCGGAGATACAGGGATGTCGTCAGCAATAGCTTCATCAATGATCTTCGCATTGTTTGCGGTAGCTGCCAGTGCTATTGCATTTTCTTCACGCTTCTGCAAAAGCATCAAATATAGTCCGGCCTTAATTTCTTGTTGACGGGCAATACTCACAAACTGCCTTTCTTGTCCCGGAGCATCACTAATACGACGAGAAAAACGATTTGCTTCACGATCAAGATCGGCTTTTGTAATCAACATCCCCTGCAATGTACCATCAAGAGTAGCCTGAACATTCGATTTCATAGCACGGATACTCGTATCCAAATTTACAATAGCCGGATTATTTTCTGTCGAAGTACGCAATAAACGTTTCCGCTCAACCAACATTTCATTATATCGTTCAATCGTTGCTACTAATGCAGCATCCTGTAAACCGACGTTACTTGGTAATACTTCGTATTCATTCCCTCTTATATATTTCCGCAAATCCTCCAGCAGACTGATTTGTGTCCGGTTTTCCACCCTCTTCTTTTCATATTCCGCATTACCGGTCAAGGCTATTTGAGCCTCACTGGTCAGGTCGGTTATACCGGCATTACGCTTGAAGTTCTCCAGATTCGCTTCCGTATTTCCAAGCTCCTTCGAGATAATATCAATACGTTCGTCAATGAATTCTGCTGTCTTCTGGGCAATCTCGTTTTTATCGTTATTCGTATTGCGGTTGTACATTTCCAGCAGTTGGTTGATGAAATCCTGTCCGCGTTGCAGGCTGGAGTTCTTCAGAGATATTACAGCCACTGAAGTAGTTTTAGAGGTCGGCTCAATAGTCAGATTCTCACAATATACCCGAGCCACCTTCATCGGCGAATTGATTTTTGCCGTGATACGACGGACATTCTGAGCTGAAGACTCTTCCGTTGTATCTTTATTCGCCATCAGTGAGTCCGGTGACTGGAAGAATGCCAGGGTACCTTCGTCCATCGGAAAGACAGCAGGAAGTTTCTCAAAATGTTTCTGGTATTCTTTATCACCAATCGTCACCCCTACGTCCAGACTGCCTTGCGGATACAATGACATTTCAACAATCATCGGATCGCTCAACTTCTCTGCTTCTTGTGGAGTCAGGCTAACGATAACAGGAGAAGTCTTATACATATTCTTGGAAGGGAACTCGTCTTGGTCTGCATATGACACATACAGGTTCAGCTGATTGACAACTTCCTTCACCAATGTCTTCGAACGCAAGACTTCCAACTCATTGTCTATGTTTTGAGAAGAGCTGATCAATCCGCTTAACCCCAGTTCTTCCAGTCCTGCCATGCCTCCTGTATTCCCTCCTTTTTTATCATCTTTGATCAGGACCGTAGCCGATATATTATAGACAGGAGTAGCCATGCGCAAGTATATCCATGCACCGATAAGGCAAACTAAAACTGCACCGACAAACCAAGGCCAATGGATGATATATTTGAAAAGCACTTCCTGAATATCTATCTTCTCGTCATCAGCTTCACGTTGTCTTTCGTTTGCAAATTCTTCTTTCATTATTTCAAAACGTTATTTTAAGATATTAAATAATAAGCTGGCTAAAGACACCAGAATGGAGGTAGCGGAGAACCACAGACTTGTGCTGTTACCGATATCCGAGTTACGGGCTTTTGCTTTGTTGGGAGTTACATATACGACATCATTCTGTTGCAGCCAATAATATGGAGAAAGAATGGTTTCCGACTTATTCAAGTCGAGAGTAATAATTTCCTGCTTACCGGTAGCATCTTCACGAATCAGCTTCACGTTATCGCGTAAGCCATATACCGTCATATCCCCTGCCATAGCAAGCGCCTCCAGCAAGTTTACTTTCTCATTAGAAATAGTAAAAGTACCCGGACGGGTTACCTCTCCTATCACCGAAATCTTATAGTTGACCATACGCACCGTTACGATAGGCGCCTCTTTCATATAAGGTTTCAACTTATCTACAATCATTTGTTCTGCCTGTTTCTTGGTCAATCCACCGAGTTCCAGTTCTCCCAGCACAGGGAAAGAGATTTTTCCTTCATTATCTACCAGATAGGTTTGCAACACGGGTTGTGTAGTAGCCAAGGTATTGGCCACTGACAAATTCGTCGGACTGGCAACCGTCAGATTAAAAGGTGCTGCCAGTTCCGGACTTGTACAGGATACTACGATGGTCAACAGATCTTTAGGCATGATCTTTGCATCGTACAGTTTTTCTTTCTGCTCTGTTTGATTTATTACTTCTGTATCCTGCAAATAAGGTACTTTCTTGTAGGACTGGCAGGCCGTGAACAGAAAAGGCAGTAACACTACAAAAATCAATTTACTCAATATTCTCATAACTGTGATGAATTAGATATCTATTCTTTTATTTTTTGTTGTTTAGATTATTTTGTCAACAAGCTTTCATGCATCATTAATCTGCAGATATTCATGTACTATCATCTGTCTGCAGATTTTCATGCATCTCTATTTCTTAATACGCTTCCTTTTCTCCGTGGACAGCATTATATACGGTTTTATAGATTATATACAGGTCAAGCATAAATGTCCAATGTTCAATATACCATATGTCACGACTCACACGACCTTCCATCTGCCAAAGTTCTTTTGTCTCGCCGCGATATCCGGTCACTTGTGCCCAACCGGTAATTCCGGGTTTCACAAAATGGCGGACCATGAACTTATTAATCACCTGTGCGTATTCTTCTGTATGCTTCAGCATATGAGGACGAGGACCGACAACGGACATATCTCCTTTCAGGACATTGATAAACTGAGGCAGTTCATCAATGCTCGTCTTACGGATAAACTCGCCAATACGTGTTTTACGAGGATCATTTGCTGTAGCCTGAAGAATATCACACTGCGCATTCACCTTCATAGAACGGAATTTATAGCACCAGAACTCACGTCCGTCTTCGCCGCTGCGTTTTTGTTTAAAGAAGATGGGGCCCGGCGAGCTAAGTTTGATAGCCATCCCTACGATTATATAAACTAAAGGAAAAATAGTACACAGGAATACCGATGAGGATATGATATCAAAGATGCGTTTTAAAACACGATTCTCACGAAGTTCCAATGGTTCGCGGCGGATAGATAACACGGGAACATTGCCCAGCAATTCAAAATACATCCTCCGTTTCAAATAGTTACGAACGTTGGGCACACTAAAAAAACGCACCAAGTGGTTCTCGCAATAATTAATGAGCGGAACAATCTCCGCACTTCGCACGGAAGGGAGACTGCAATAGAGTTGTGCTATCTTGCCTGCATTTTGTTCCAGATATTCAACTGCTTCTTTCGGTTGCCCCAAATATGCAACTTCTTCCGGATAGCAGCCGGAAGGAGAATCTTCAAAATATCCCATCACACGATAACCGGAAGTAGGATCGTCCGTCATTGAATGATAAAGTTCCTGCATATTCTCGTGACTGCCGACGAGTACAACCATACGGACATTTCCCCCTTTTTCACGATAAAGCTCCAAGAAATAACGAAAGGCAAGACGGTAGCAAATTAAGATGACCAGCAAAGCTACATAATACAATCCAAATAACCGTGAACGGAAAAATTCAAAATGAAAAAGTGACAAAAAGCAAATGGAAAACAAAACAAAAGGAACCATGTTGCGAAGCACACGGATCATGATCTGCTCCGGACGAACTACCGGATGATGCAAAATTACTCCAGACTGAATATTACATACCAAATAGCATAAACTCAACAGCACCATTCCCTGATAAAGGGAAGAAGAAACTCCTGAATAGAACCGGTTTCCAAAAATTAGTTCAAATCCCCACAACAGCAAGTTCAATAAAAGAACATCTCCTAAAAGGACAATGAATTTTAGGACTTTATTAAAACGTTGGACTTCCTGCATAAATTATTCATTTATATATTGACTAATGATATTTTAGATTTTACACCTGCATATTAGACAGTAAACGTTTAGGAATTCCGTTCATATCCATCCACTGAATTTATTTGAGCTAAATAGAAACTCTGCATTCTTAATGCTTCACTCTTAGAGTCAAAACCATTTATCTTCACTTCAGCTGCGTAACTCCTGCGTTTAGGCATATAATCTTCAACCACTTTAACTATTTTATCAGCCCATATAACCGGAGATTCTTCTAATCCAATGTAATGTGCAAGTTCGGATGCCGTTGTCTCCTCAGTGATATTCTTAGAAAAAAAAATAGGAAGTCCTGCACATTGTGCCTCTATCCCTACAACAGGCATTCCTTCATATAAACTGGGCAATAAGAAAGTATCAAAAGCATTATAAAACTGGTTTATATCATCCCTGCGCCCTAAATTCATAACTCTGTCAGTAATCCCATAACTCTGAATCCGATCATGCATTTCATTCTCCAACTCTCCAAATCCGATCATTACCAGAGTTGCATTTTCCTGTTTTTTTGTAATTTCATTGAAAATATCTATTAGGAATAATGGATTTTTCTGTGGAACATATCTACCAATAAACCCATATATCACTTTATTTTCCCAGCCAAACTTCTTTCGGGTACTTTCTCTAAGCTTGTCATCAAAAGCATTAGTATCTGCATTAATCACTGTCTTAAATATACTTACCTCTCCTTTATCATAAGTCTTCTTACCAAATTGCCAAATGCCACAATCTATAGAATTAGCCATATAACAATTTGCAAACCAATGAGAAAAAGGACGTAAGGCATACTTTATGAGTGTTTTCTTTTCATTTTTATCACCTTTCGATATACTTTCGGATATCCTCACTTTAACTCCGGCTATTCTACCCAAAAACATAGGAAATATATTGAGCGTATTATCAAAAGCATGCATCACTTCATACTTATTCTCCTTCAGAATCTTATATGTATCCTTCAAATGTGTAATAAGATTCTTATATGGTGCCACCTTATATACTCTCCCACCCAAAGCTTTGATTTCTTCTTCGGGAATACCATTTGAATCTGAATCGCAGATAAAATCATATTGCACTTTTGTACGATCTATATGACGATAGTATTCCATTATTAGATTACGTTTACCGCCCGAGTGCAATACACCGGCTATTACAGCTATCCTTAACATAGTATTATATCTTTATTGATTCATGATAGAATGAAGAAATACCATCCAACATTGGCGTCAAAGTCACATCTACAAACTGTTTCATTTTTTCTATATCAAGAACCATATTGGAAACATCTACAGGACGCGCATTTTTATACTCAATTTTAAAATCTGCCTTTGAAATGATTTTCAAAAAAGCAAGTACATCATTCACAGAAAACCCTCTCCCACTTCCCAAATTGATTGTTTCATTACAAACATCCTTATTTATCAGTTGATAAAAGATATTAGCGAGATCTTCTATATAGATATAGTCACGAATGGCAGAACCATCTCCCCACACTTCTACAGGTTTATTTTCTATAATTTTACCTATAGCCACTGCTACTAATCCTTGTTTTCCATACAGATTTTGCCCATGACCATAAGGATTGGAAGGTCTCACAATGAGAAATTTTAGCTTCTGAGTTCTATTCTTAAACAAAATACTATTTTCCATCATTTGCTTTGACCATCCATAATAGGATATTGGTTCCATGCTATCTGTTTCTACAAATGGTTGAAATGTTGTTCTGTTACCATAAATTGTCCCTCCCGAGGAAAAATAGACAAACTTAATGTCTTCATTAGCACAGAATTCCATCAGTTTAATAGAAGGAAATATAACATTCTTAAATTCACCGATATAGTCATCATAGGTACTGCCGGGAATCAATGTTGACACTAAATGCACCACCACTTCTATCTTATTGGTCAAAAGAATATTCTTCACTTCATTTATATTGCTCAAAGAACTTCTAAAGACTGTCAAATTATAATCTTTAAGTCTTGATATATCAGCAAACTCTGGTTCCAAAATAAATACTGAATGCTTTTCATCAGAAATAAAACGCTTCACCAAACTAGATCCTATAAAACCTGCTCCCCCGATAAATAATATATTCATAAAATTGTATTTTTATTCTCCAAGTCTTTGCTGTAGCTATCTTTTAATTTCCCGATTCCCATTAATCGCTTTGAATATTTTTTTTATATATTTATACAATCCCAAGCGAGCAGTCCACAGGCGAGCTTGCTTTTCCAAACGATGTCGTAAGGTTACAGGAAAATATTTATGGAAACAAACTTCTGCATCCAGCAGATTTAAATCGACAAAAAAGGCTTCACGTTTAGGATTCATGCTAACGGAATGAAACATTTCTTTCACTCCTTCTACAGCCTTGTTTGAATTTATTTCCAGTACTTTCAACTGAGAACTGGATTCTTTCAATATAATATTGGCTAAATCTGAATGAGCTAAGATACGAGTTACCCCTTTGTCATTATCCAATTCCTTACTGAACTTGTCAACATCGAAACAATCCCATATTGTAAAATCTGTATTACGATAACGTTTTTTAAATGCACATTGATAACAACTAGGACGAACACTCATGTTAGCAAAAAAAGCACGCATCATAATATCTGTATCAATTCCCTCATGATACTCTATAGAATCATTACATCCAATAATAGACATAGTTGAATATTTATATCCATAATATTTATCTCTAAACAATATATTCGTAAATTCAGATCCTATTTTCTTTTTTTGTGCTTCCAAATATTTTCGATAAACTAATGGAGATGGACAAGCATGACAGACTACGTCTACCGTAACCAAATTCTCATATGGCTTTCTCAAAAAAGAAAACAATCCCTCCAACTGGCAAGGAGTACCACTGAATAAAACACACTTTCCTTCCATAAGAAACTGTTTCGCTTCCTTGTATGTGTTACCTATTCTGCTCTGTACATATTTGCTATTACGAAACATTCTCAAATCTTCATAACAATTAGCCCACTGATGCACCACCTCAAAATCAGTGCTGAAACCTGCACCACAAACAACACCTCCTCTATCAAGCACCCATCTAGCAATAGCCGTAAATGCACCGCCAGAAGTACTTTCACGTAATACCTGCTCATTTTTATGCTGTACCAAGTATGCCCTTTGTTCCTTCTCAACATCTGGTTGTACATGAATCACAGGGCAAACGACCTCACATAATCCACACTCTATACATGTATTCTCATCTGCAGCCGGATAAAGAAAACCTTCATCGTCTTCACACATGGTTATGCAATGCTTCGGACATACAGACGCACAGGCTGAACAGCCACAACACGAGCACTTATCTTTAATAGTTATCATAATTTATACCCGATTGGAACAAAGCCTCTTTTATATATTGTTTGGTGAATTCTCTTAATGTTTCTAATTTTCTATGTATCTTTATATAATCAATCTGCATTAACATACACTTCTCCACGTCTTCATCCGCTTTTAAAAGTCTTTCCTCTAATCCTACCAACGAAAGCAATGAGTACAAACGACCATTTGTAGAAACAATGCCATCATTATTATACCGCCTGAAAGTAAAGAACCGTTTCCCATACAACAAAGAAAATACAGACGAATGAAACGAATCTGTAAACACATACTCCGCATCCCGAATCAACTGCACGAACTCTGCAGGACCGACATTATAGGGAGTATAATCTGGAAATCCTACATCGCTTTTTATATACTCATCGCAATGCTGTAGCTGCACAATCTTATAACCAGTTTTCTCCTTGAAACGTTTCACAAAATCCCGCTGCTCTGGATTGTTGCCGAGAAAATAACAAAACAGATAGGGCTCCTTAACAAAATGTTCCTTCTTTGTGATACCATCCCATTCTTCGGCGGCGAAAAGGATAGTCGGATCACAAACCACAGGGATTTCTCTTCCCGTAAGTTCTTTCACTATTTTCTGTCCGCTTAATTCACGTACGGAGCAAAAATCCAGCCGCTTCAGAAATTTCGCAGCTTTCTGCGCCTGTCGTTTAGGAAGTCTTGCTATACCAAAACTAGTAGCTAAAGCTATCTTAGGCACATTGTCAGGAACAAAATTCAACGTATAGTAATTAGCCTCAATATTTGAAGGTAACCACAACTGGTCACTGCCTACTATAAAAGCCGCATATTCGTGCGCAGCATTGGCAAGCTCTTGCTTCGAGTTGTAAACCTCAGAAATATGGAACTTAGTTTGGCTGAAGCTCTTGAACATTTCTTTACGTAAAGCCATGCTATCCCGATATTCCTTCCCCTTAGTATAGATAGCTGTCATTTTTTTCACCGTTGCCCACTTATCTTTTACTGTATTAATATCCCATATTCTGCTCAAGAAATAACGATATTTCGCTTTATTAATCTCACTTTGCAACCCATCTATGCAGATTGTTACATTTTCTACTTTCATCTTATCAAATAGTAACTGGGTAGCATATGCCTGCAACTGACTCCCATAATTGGGTTGAAAATAGCAAGTGACAAGAGCTAGTTTTTTATTAGTCATACTGATATATCAATAATTATATTTTCCTTTTTTTAGACAATATTGTTTTAACCAGCCAATAAATGGAAGCATAATATATATATGTAGTCTAATAAAAGTTAGTGTCAATTTACGTTGTTTATCCATTCCTGTAGTAGTGCATTTAGCAATAGATGTCGAGAATAAATCGTTCTCTTTAATAACCTTTGCAAACTTGTTTATCTTCTTAAACACAGAATCCTTATTATCAGGATGGAAGTAAGTACTCATTGCTATAGCTATAACCACATAAGCCACTCTTTGGTATAACGGTTCGATAAATACTTTTTTGTCTGGAAATGTTTCAATATTTTCCTGAATTACATGAAAGCAATCTACCAAATATCCAGTATTTTTTTCATCAACCTTCTTAGATATTGAGTTAGGATTATATCTATAATGATTAAAATATTCATTAACAAAAAGAACTTTCTTTGCATGATAAAATGAACGTAAAGAGAACTCTAGTCCTTCGGCTCCTTGTTTCAGACGATCATTATGTCTTATCCCATTCCTTTTCGCATAATCTGCTCGTATCAGTTTACAGTAAGCTGTTGCAATACCACTTTTGTAGATAAGAGTATGTCTGGCTAAATCATGGCACTCATCATCTATGTAAATATGCTCTTGCTCCGAACATATCCATTCCCATTTTCCTTTAATGGAGATATCACCTAACTCCTGAATACATTTCCAAAATACTATATCCACATCCGTATGCCTAGAAAGATAGAACATCAATTTCTCACAAGTATTTATGTCTATCCAGTCATCACCATCTAAATACATATGCCAATCACCTATTGCTGCATCATATCCAGCATTGCGTGCTGACACAAGTCCGCCATTCTCTTTATGAATTACTTTAATTCGTTTATCTTTGTTTGCATATTCATCGCATATTTGCGGAGTAAAGTCTTTAGAACCATCGTTTACCAGTAGTAGTTCCCAATCCTGGTAAGTTTGATTTAGAATACATTCAATGGTTTCATTAAGGAATTCTTCAACATTATAACAGGGAACAATTATTGAAATAGAAGGTTTGTTCATTCTTATTGGAATAAAATTACAACTAACATAAAACTTCACATAAGACGTATATTCCGACTATTTTAAAGATATAGCCTCCTGAATATATTTATCAAGCAATTGACAGCAGGCCTTTTCACTATAGTTTTCATTCATATAGTACATCAGTTCTGGTTGAGCATAACCTCTATTCATTGCAGTCATTATAGCTTCACCTATTTCATCAACATTCATAGGATTCACCAATATTGCCCGCCCCCCATAATATTCTTTAGGGGCACCATAGTTAGTTAATACTATTTCACATCCATATGCTGCTGCTTCTAATGCTACCATTCCAACCCCCTCTTGAAGTGACGGCAAAGCAAAAACTTTAGCATGCTTATATAAATTCCATAACTCCTTCTCAGATACTTCACCAACATATTCTATATTTTCTGCATCACCTATTAAAGTTTCAAGCCAATTCTTTTCTAATACTCCGTGAAGATAACCTGCTAATTTCAAATTAAAACCATACTTCTTTGCAGCTTCAATAAGACGAGGAACATTTTTATTAGTTGAAGCCAATCGACTAGCATGAAAACAGAAATTTTCTTTAAGCGGCATCTCTTCTATAGGCGGAATACGAAAATGTAATGGAACTTTTTTAATTATCTTTTGTGAACGTTCTAAACAGTAATTAGTATAGTGACGTTCTTCTTCAGAACGAACTAACCAAAGTTTAAACCAGTCTTTAGACAACCATAAGTCATGAAAACGAGATGTCAATCCTAAATATTTCTGATTTCCCCACCACTTACAATAAAACTTATAACGCCAAGCTGGTATGCTAGGGTCAATAATAGGAGCCATAACCAAGTTGGCGTTATTTTTAAACAAGTCCTTAATCAAGATCCTTAATCCCAATGAAAAACTGACTACAATAATCGCATCAAAACTTTTCCATTCATTTTTATCCCAGAAGTTTATTAACAAGACCTCATGCCCCAATTTTCTTAATCCCTCTGCCCACATTTTACATTGTACCATTACACCACTATTATTTGTAAGAGCATATGTTGGTTGTATTATTCCATATTTCATTTTACAATGCATTTATCACAACTTATTTTTGTCTAATTATTAAACGAATTACACCAAACAATATTACATACAATAAAATATCCTGCATTCCATTTCTAAGTATGAGATTCAAACTTTTAAAGATGCCTGTAGAATTATTAAAATAGGTCATATATTTCAACAAAGCTATTATAATGGGAATAGGAATAATAAATTGTAACTTCGTAGAAACCAATGAAGAAAAAAAGTAGAAAACTAAAACGTATATAAAGAACGCGAAAATATAATAAGAATATCCCATCCAATAAAGCCCTATACCTGAATCGCCTGCGACACGAAACCCTTTATACATATTCTTGAGACCAAGCCCTTCTGTAGAGAGTAAATCACCAGGTGTGTAGTTGCTATCAAATTTATTAGTTGTATACCCGAAAATATCCAAAATAGGCGTAGGTATTTGAAACATGAGGAAATTTTCAGCATATCTGTGCATCTTTGAATTGTCATACCCTAATTTAGTGGCATAATCCAATGTCAAGTCTTGAGTACGAAGATTACATATTCTGTCCAATAAAATATTGTCTACATAATATTCACTCCAAGCATAGAAATTATCTCCTCCATTATCAGAATTAGACAAAGATGCCATGTTATAAGCATTATGCAATTTCTCTTTATCTGAATACAACTTCCAAATATTGGTAAATGTTTCCCCTGCTTTGCTTGAATAAGCTGATTGCCTATTCAATATCATAGCCGTAGCCAAGTCTGCAACAGGCCCTGTCACCAAATATAATCCAATAATTATCAGAATATTTGTTTTTGTCTTAAATAATTTTTTGTTTTCAAGTAAAACGACCAAGAAAGCCATAAGCCCCCATGAGACTATGCCGGTAAACATCAATGTTCTTTTAGTAGTAACAATTGCTAAAAAAATGATAAAAGAAAAGTAGACAATCAATGAAGTACGAGGAATCGCGGTATTCTTCCGACCATAATATTTGGGAAAAAGCATAGCGATTGGAAGTATTGCAAACTTAGTCATTTGATTCATAATTTGTCCCCAAGCACCTTTATTCTCTGCGTCCATCATATCAGTCCCTTGAATAGTTATATTGTATAGTAAGGCAAAAATGCCCGCACCGGCCATAGCCCATATTTGAGCTTCTGTAGGAACTTTAAAATATCCAAGTTTTTTCCATATACCTAAAAGCCACCCTTCTTTATATATCCGTCGACAAGTATGAAACGCCAATACAATAGTTGTCACATTCAGCATTAAATTGAAAAACGTAATATAGGGTACATTAAAACGGAAAGTTATAGGTTTACCTTCTATCAATGTTACGCCTAATGGTAAAGCAAAAAAGCAAATTCCATAAAAGAAAATCGCAACAAAGGGTATAAAATAATGATATAAAAAATCTACTTTCAATACTGTCCGACTTATAAATAGCCACCCATATAGTAGTACCACACAACCAAACAGATTTTCAAGAGCAGGAAAAGCTATGCATTCTATAACTATGCAAAATAGCATATATATAGTAATAGCTTTCTTTATGATTCTAAGAGTATTGTAACTTTTCATTCTTAATATTCAAAAGATTTTGAATATACTTATCTGCCAAACAGAGATTCAATAATATCCTGCATCATTTTTTCATATTTTGCATATCTTACCTTTGAAATTGTAATAACCTGTTCAATTGGATATTCTTTTAATCTCTTAACTATTTCATTAACAGTAACATTACATACATTATTTTCTATTTGAGCCCAATTATTCTCCAACCCGTATTGTTTCAAAATATCAAAAACTTTGCTACTAGCATTATTTTCCTTTTTTCCCCAGAAATTTGTACTTCCCCAATTATCTAAACTATAACAAGGAACACCATTCGCCAAACTAGATACGATAGGGTGCATATTGCTTCCTACATATCCTGCTGAATATTTAATCAAAGCATACCAATCAAGTGGAGAAAGTGGTATAGATATTGAGTGTTTAAATGGATGACTGAATGCCATTGCTCCATCTATAGGGAAAGCAACACACTCTTTACCTTCTATCCGCATAGCGTCATTTAGAGCTTCAAGAAAAGGTATAGACAAGATCTGAGTTCGCATCCCTATCAATACATATTTATCGGGAAGAACAAAACGATTACGAATATCCTCTTCCAAAGGTATCTTTTCTCCTACATTTTGATTAAGAGCAAAAACAGGATCTGGAGTGATGTCAATTGAAAGTTCAGGTCCTGCAGCAAGCATCATGTCCTTGGTCCAAGCATCACGCACCGAAATATATTTCAGTCTTTTCAAACTTTTGCCCATGCGCTTAAGCATATACCTACTAAATTTCTGATATTTACTATTCTGTGATGACACAGACATCATAGCCGTAGGTATGATATCAGAAAAACCATACCCCCAAAAAGGATTGGGGTAACGACGTTCTGAAGGCAATGGCTCAATCCAATATGGACGCCGTTTACCTAACTTTAATGTTGAAAATAACGGCCAATTCTGTACAACTGCATCAGAACCTATTATCACAGCATCAATTCCATGTTTTTTTATAGCATTCCTTACTCGGTCAGCAGTTAGCAAATGTGGTATTTGCTCTTTCATATTATTATCAATAAACTTAAAATGTTCTGCCAACTGCAAATAGCTACGTTTTGGCTTTATAAAGTTCTTGTAATATGAGACTAATCTTAACCATACTGTTTGAAAAGATACATATTCAAGAAATACTACCTCGTGTCCATGTTTACATAGGTAACTATAAGTAGATAACGCCTGCAAATTAGCTCCAAAATTAGCTACACGATAAAATGTCAATATACCAATTTTCATTATTATCTACCTCTAATTATTTTTTTCACTTTTTCAAATCCCTCTTCCCCTGCTACATTGACAATTAATTTCTTTGCTATACTTTCCATAATCTTATCTGTAGACTTTTCTAAATTACGTATTGTATACAAAGCCTCATTCTCATCAACTTGTTCTGTAAAAACCTCAAAAATCATAGGTTTATCTGTAATCTCAGGAATAAGAAAACGTTCTACATTTTTACTAAAACTTACTTTACAGGAAGCTGTTAGATATTCATATCCTAAATCTTCAGCGTAATGACGTACCAACGATATTGACTTCTGTCCAAAATGCCCAGCACCATCCATATACTGGTCCACAAGTACATCGCTAAAACGTGAGGCTGGATGTGTATAGTTACGAAATTCCATACCTTTGCCATTATTTACAAGTAATATTCTGACATTTTTCCCTACATGTCTATTGCCTAATGTATTCATGTCATAGAAAAATGCCAAGTCACCTATTATACCGAAATACAATCTATCCTTATTATACAATGAAGCACCTATCAACGCAGAAATATTACCATCAATACCAAATCCCCCTACATTACTATATCCCCTCACAGTATTAGGCGTTTCAAAGAAACTCCATGCACGTAATGAGTTTAAAATAGCATAATGCATCACACTACCTTCCGGAATACGTGGAGACAACTCATATGCTAACCAAATATTCGAAAATGGTATTTTCTTCGATATCAGTGAATAAAGATGATCGTAATCTTGCTTACATTCATTATAAAAGGATAAGTTCTTTTCATTCGTCTGCGCTTCAATATAATGATTAAAGAAGTCAACCTCCTGCATATAAAACATCTTCGATAAACTATGTGAAGGATCGCGAATAATACCATCTTCGCTTACACGCCAAACAGTCTTTGCCTTAGGCATAAGCAGCACTGATTCATAAGCACCACATATATCACCGATATAAATGAGTAGATCCATATGGCAAGCAACGCTCTTGTATTTATCTTGGCATCCCAACAAAGAAGACATAATCCTATACTTTCCACGATAATTGCTTGTTTGATCACAATAAACAACACCATTATTGTTTTCACAGAAAATATCTATTGCTACAGTAAGTTCTTGTGTAAAGGTTGTATGCGAACCGACAAAAATAGCAATACGTCCTTTCGGTAATATTGGAAAAGTATCACGTATCGTAATATACTGTATAGCATGAACATCTTTTATTTCTTGCACAGAAAAATCAAAGCTACTGTTTGTTTCCAAATCAATATGTACAGGCCCCCCCCCATCTTTCTTTAATGCAATCAACGCTCTGTTGACCTTCAATTGGCAATCCCATTCATCATTACTGTCTTTTACAAGAGGGGCAAACACACTAATTTTTACAATATCATTTGGAACTGCCGTACGATCAATAACTTGGGCTAAATGGTTACCAATATATGACAATGGACGTGTTGAAGTCAATGCTAAAATCGGAAGTCTGCGATAAAAAGCCTCTGTCAAACCTGAAAAATAGTTGCGAGATGCGGTAGCGCCTGTACATGTTAATACGACAGGCTCACCAGATTCTGCCGAAAGTCCACAGGCCATATATGCTGCCGAACGTTCATCAACACATGAATACATTTCAAAATAAGAGTCATTTTGAGCACTACATACAAAAGGTATATTAGTAGTACCTGGACTTGCAACTATTTTCTTTATATTATAGGCTTTAAGCAAAGCTATAACAATCTGTACATTACGCTCTGCTGAATAATACTCTTTCATATTTATCTGATATTTATATTGACAATTTACTTTTTGGGGGCACTACAGTTCTATGAAGCAAATAACTTATACAATCTTTTATTATAGAGATCTCACTAAATGGAGCCCACTCTCCAGTTATTCTGTCATATGTACCCTGTATACCCCATCCCATTTTTTTAAATTGAGGATGACAAAGAAAAGATTCAAGACAAGATATTAGTCCACTTTCGGTTCGTACAAATTGGGATGTATCTATATACTGCTGTATCTTACTATTATCAAACCGCCTGTTATAATATCTATCCAATATAACCTGCCATTTCGCACCTATCCATTCCAAATGTGGACTTTTATCAAGTAACAGCACTTTTGGACGCATCCCAGTTTTCTTTTCTATAGTATCAAGATAGATTTCCAATATTTCCTTCCATGTATAACTTTCATCCGATGTTATATGAAATGCCTCCCCAAAAGCTGTTTCTTTACCGATTATTGATGCTATTCCCAATGCTACATCATACCCATATGTAAGCGTAGTACTTTTTTCTGCGATGTCCTTTGAAAAAACGATCGTTCGTCCATTCAAAGCACGATAAAGCCATAATTCTTTTTCTAACACACCTAATTGCAAACGAATTTCACTATATGTAATATACGGGCGAATAACTGTCCAATTATTTTTTCCGGATCTGTGAAGAATATCTTCTTGCCGCGCCTTACTAAGAGCATATTCATCTGTTTTGAGATATTCTTCATCTTTATATACATCTAAAAGACGCGGAGAATTTTCCGTTATAGGAGTTTCCGAATCGGCATAAACTCTGGAACTCGACAGAAAAATGTATTGTCCTACGGAAGATAACAGCAAATCCACTCTATCTGCAAACTCTGATGTATTATAAATCATAAAATCAATAAGTACATCAAAATGATACTTTCGTAAAATATCACTTAAGAAAGCGGTTTCATGTGCATTACCCTGTATATAAGTAATTCCTACACCTTTACGTTCTCTACGTGTAGTCACATACACATCCTCCCCTTGATTATTCAATATCTTCGAAAGATGTATTCCCATCGCCCCAGTTCCACCCAATAATAAAATTTTTAATCTTTGATTATTCATAAAATGCCACTTTTTACATTTAAATTCATATATTCCGCTTTAAGACTTTTGCAAAAATTACATTCTTATGAAAACCTCTGTACGATTTTCTTTAACTTGGACGTAACAGTAACTTTCTCACTCTGTGTGAGACCTATTGTATAAACAACAGCAGATGTTACAAGCAAACTGCACAAACAAACAACAGATAATCTAATCCAACCACCGTCTAAAACCAAAAGTAATGGTAATGGGATTATAAATGTTAATAACATAACGCCAGCTACACGTCCCAATACATCTCTAAAGAAATAACTCAATGGCATATATAATAGTACTTTCATAAAATACAAACGAACCAGCAATGCTATACAATAAATAATTATGTATACAATATAAGTAGATTCAGGACCACAACCAAATTCAAAACATAACCATGAAAAAGGAAAAACCATAACTCCGACAATTGCTATGACTATCTGATAGCCTTTTATCTTACCAGTCGCCATAATAGCAGTCCAAAATGAATTTCCTAATAGAGAATCTACAAATGAAGAAAACACTATCAGCCTTACAAACACAATCGTATATTCTGGAACAGTTTTAAGCCAAATTTTCAGTATTGTCGGTGTTTCAAGCACAATAGGCACCGCAATAAACAGAAATAGAAAAGCACTAAACTTTGCTCCACGACAAACCAATTGATACATATAATCCAATTCTCCTGCAGAATAAGATTTCGTTATCTGAGGATTAATTGCTGTAGTAAAACTATTGGCGAAAGATTTTACTGCCGAATCAACTTGTACGGCAATACCACGAGCTGCGTTTGCTGCCACACCGAAATAAATATTCATCAGCATATTTACGCCTTGTGTGTTCAGCATAAAAGCTGATGAACCTAGAAAGTTCCAACCAGCAAATTTACCCATTTCGGAAAACAAGTCTTTATCAAGAAGTAAATGATAGGTACATTCTTCAAACTTACGCCTGCAATAAATACCATATATTGTACGAATAATAAATGCAACAACCAAATATAATACCGAATATGTTTTCAACTTGTCTAATGGCGACAAGTACAGCATATATGCAATAATTAACTGTAGAACTGCATTAACAATACTAATCACAGCATAAGCCCCCATTTCTTCGTGAGCTATAATTTCAGCATTAAACGGAACACTTATCAAATTTAGAACAAATGCACCAATAGCACATTGTAATACCCAATGAGCAGCATTCAATCTGTCATCAGGAATACTCATGTGATAATTCAAAAACCACAGACCTATAATTTCTGCCGCAATAACAATTACCACAGACATTATCAACTGAATATTTACACCTGTACAAAAGACAGCATTTAACCTTTGAGAATCTTTCTTACCTAACTCAAAAGTTATAAAACGCGTAATTGCATTAGAAAAGCTACCACTTAGTACAGTAAACATTGCTATAAACCCACCAACAACATTGTAAATACCAAAATCGCTAATTCCAAGAGCATTTAACACTACACGACTTGTAAACAACGCCACTGCCATTGTAAACATCATACGGATATATAGCAATAATGTATTTTTAACTATTCGCTTATTATTACTAGAATATTCTGTCATTATTATTTAGTACTAATCTAGTGTATGGTATAAGTTTTGGCTATCTCCCCCCATTATGAAAAATCACATCAATAGCACGAGCATGATCAATGACGTACAACCAATCACATACATTTTCTCTTTTGCCATATACAGGTTAATCATTAAAACTGAAGTTTGCATCTATATAATTATACTTATCAGAGCAATTATAGATTATAAACAACTCATTTTTAATTCATCTACGACTTTAAGCAAATATTGTCCATATTGATTCTTCAACATAGGCTTGGCCAGTTCGCGCATTTTATCTTCAGTTATCCATCCATGACGCAAAGCGATACCCTCCAAGCAGGCTACTTTCAAACCTTGACGTTTTTCTATAACTTCAATAAAAGTACTGGCTTCTGAAAGAGAATCATGCGTTCCCGTATCTAGCCAGGCGAATCCACGCCCCAGTAGCTGCACTTTAAGTTCCTGATCATTCAGGAATTGCTGATTCACTGTCGTAATCTCTAATTCACCACGCGAAGACGGTTTGATATTTTTAGCTACCTCCACCACTTTATTAGGATAGAAATAAAGACCAACTACTGCATAATTAGATTTTGGCTGAACAGGTTTTTCTTCTATACTTAAGACATTTCCCTCTTTATCAAATTCAGCAACACCATATCGTTCTGGATCAGCAACCCAATATCCGAAAACAGTAGCTTTATTTTCTTCTTCTGCAGTACGAACAGCCTCTTTAAGCATACGGGTGAAACTTTGTCCATAGAAAATATTATCACCGAGCACTAAACAAGCAGAATCGTTACCGATAAATTCTTCTCCGATAATAAAAGCCTGGGCCAATCCATCCGGAGAAGGCTGCTCCGCATATTCGAAACGCACACCATAATCTGAACCATCTCCCAAAAGGCGTTTAAAGCCTGGAAGATCATAAGGAGTAGAAATTATTAAAATCTCACGGATACCAGCCAACATCAGCACTGAAATAGGGTAATAAATCATTGGCTTATCAAAGATAGGGAGCAGTTGTTTGCTCACTCCTTTTGTGATCGGATACAAACGGGTACCTGAACCACCGGCTAAAACGATTCCTTTCATTGATTTGTTATGAGTACTCAAAATTAGAATAGCAGGATATATCCTTCTACTCAAAAACTGAATATTTTATTAAATAAATAGATTATCTTCTGAATTTGAAAAATAGTTCTACAAGCCAGACATAAGTTGTCCGACGACAAGGTGTCGACCAGATGATCGTAATGTTATGATTAGTTGATTTTTTCGCAATACCACTTTGGAATGTGCAGCATGACGCCGATAGTAGCCAACGTAACAACTACGTAATAGCTCTTCTTGTATTGCGTAAGTTTGCCTTCGAGTCCGGCAAACGGGCCACGGATCACCCGAACTGCTTGTCCGGGACGGGCTTCTGCTGTAACTGTATCGACATAAAGAGTTCCTTTATAATTAGGATCGCATACGGCACGGAATTCCAACATCTCATGGTCTGGAATTTCATAACACCGCCGTGTACTCCGGTCACGAACAAGCAGAAAAGGTATAGTACAATCCTTTACCCTCTCTAATAGTTCCTTTTCCGTAAATTCTTTCTCGATAAACAGCAGATTGTGTACAGCTGGAGTCAGCTTCCGATGCTTTTTACCATCGAGTGTCTCATACTCTACAAAACGCATCGGAATAAAATAATTTACCCCTTTTTCCTCCAAATATTTCCCCAAATGCTCTTCTTTACAATAGAAGGTTTGTATGGCATACCATGCCTTACTTCCCTCTGTTTGTCGTTCTTTGTCCAAATCATTCATTATCACCCATTACCCCTTGTTTTTATTTCATCACTTACTTAAAAGACAAAAGCGCCCTGACTTCCACAAATGAAATCCATTTATGAAGCAGTAGCGCATCTCTTAAGGATTTAGCCTTTTTATCTTATCTCCATATAAGAACCAAGGTTCATAGAGAAACGGATACAGTACTAAAACGATGCAAAAGTAATACAATTTAATAAAAGAACATACTTTTACAGCTTTTATTTTGCCCACCAAGATGTTAAACTCTTGCCTGAGCCAACAGAAATTCCTCTAAGTGTTTCATAGCGATACACTTAGAGGAATTACACATATTACAACGATATTTCTTACTTCTTAGCTTCCTAGCGGCTTTCAATGATCAAGACTCCCTTTTTTAAGCCCTTACCCGTAGCTTCAAGGGTTATTTTTCCCGATTGTTCTGTTGAAGACACAATAGCAGTCATCATGCCACTAAAGACTTTCATCCTCGGACGCTGGAAAGATTCCAAAGAAGCTGCATTCCCATTAGCTCCTGCACGATAAGTGCCTGCTCCTTTCACTTTGAAACTAATCTCATGGGAGGCATCTGGACACAGATTACCATCTTTGTCTACTACACGTACTGTCACAAAAGAGAGATCTTTCCCGTCTGCCTTAATAACATCACGATCAGCTACCAATTCAATATGGTCGGGAGTACCGGCTGTATGAAGTTCTTTTTCAGCTACAGCTTTACCATTTGCATCATAAGCCACAACTTTCACCGTACCCGGCTCATATTTTGTATCCATCCACATCAGACGATAACGACTCTGACGCTTCAAGTTCATTATTGAAACAGAGTCGGCACTATTATTGATGGTTACAGAAAGGTCTTTGGTACGTTTTCCCTGACTCTTTCCATTGATAAATAATTCAGCTGAAGGATAGTTAGTATAGACAAAGACAGGAGTTATCTCTCCTTCACGTCCCGCCCAGTTCCAATGAGGAAGAATATGCAGTGTTTCCTCTTCTTTATTCCAGTGACTGCGATAGAGATAGTAGCGATCTTTCGGCAAACCTGCTAAATCGATAATACCAAACAGGGAAGAATGACTAGGCCAATCTGTATAATAGGGAGTCGGTTCGCCCAGATAATCGAATCCTGTCCAAACAAACTCTCCTATACAATAAGGCAGATCTTCATGCTGGATAAAGTCATCTTCGGGAAGATTGGACCAGGAGCAAGACTCTACATCATAAGAAGAAGACTGATGATCGTCATACTTCTTCATCCATTGACGGGTAACGGGGAATTTGTATACTCCACGAGAGCTAACTGTAGAAGCAGTCTCACTCCCCAAAACAATCTGCTGGGGAAGCTTTTTATAATTTTCCTGATATTTATGCGGTCTATAGTTAAATCCGGCAACATCCATTACTGCAGCCATATTATTATTGACAACGGCATCCGGTGCATCCATCCCCTGTGTGACAGGACGGGTCAGGTCTTCACGATGACAGATTTCTTGCAGGAAATAAGACATTTTAGGTCCTTTATTCCCATCCCACTGTTCGGGAACCTCATTTCCGATACACCACATCACCACACTCGGATTATTACGATAATGGCGTATTAAGTTCGTCAAATCCTTCACTGCCCATTCGTCAAAAACATGGCGATAGCCGTTCCTTACCTTCATAGCTTTCCATTCATCAAACGATTCTGCCATCACCATAATTCCCATCTCATCACAAGCTCTGATCAATTCAGGAGCAGGCATATTATGAGAAGTACGGATCGCATTACAGCCCATATCTTTCAGGATACGAATCTGATGACGGATGGCGGCATCATTTACGGCACCTCCCAAAGGACCGAGATCATGATGATTGCATACACCTTTGAATGGAGTTCTCTTCCCATTCAGGAAAAATCCTTTGTTGGGAATGACTTCAATAGTACGGATACCGAATGATGTTACATATTCATCTTTCAATGTATTGCCTTCATAGACTTTAGAGACGGCTTGATACAGGACAGGAGTTTCCGGACTCCATAAAGCCGGATGAGTAACAACAAGTTCCTGACTAAAGACATTATCATCAAAACGAGTACCTTGTTTTTCATTGGTAGTTACTACCTTTCCATTTTTATCTTTTAGTTCAGTCACAATACGATAAGCATCAAATTGTTTTCCGGAAGGTACAACCAAAGTAGTCTTTATATTAACTTTCGCATAGTCGTCCTTTACTACCGGAGTAGTTAACTGTGTACCCCATGTCGGAATATGTGCATCTTCCGTCACTACCAAATGCACATTCCTGTAAAGTCCGGCTCCCGGATACCAGCGGGAGGATTCCGTTTCATTCTCCAGACGAACAGCCAAAGTATTCATCATCCCCTCTTTCAGATAAGGGGTTACATCCAGATAGAAAGTATTGTATCCATAGGGCCAATAGCCAGCCTCCTGACCGTTGACATATACACGTGCATGGCTCATAGCTCCATCAAAAATCAATGTTGCCTTTTTACCCTTAGCAAAAGAAGGAGCATCAAAATTCAGCCGATACCAGCCTACCCCCACAAAAGGAAGCCCCCCCGTACGTCCGGCATGCTCCATTGCCTCTTTCTGCCCGTCTTGGGCAATGGCGGTCAACTGCTTATCATTATCTATACCAAAAGGTCCATAAATAGCCCAGTCATGAGGTACTACTACCGATTGCCACTTGACGTCATTATAGTCAGGCTGAATAAAATCGGCATTATCTTCACGCGTAAACTTCCATCCTTTCTCAAAAGTGTATGAGGTACGTACTTGCGCACTGATCACAGAGAAAGAAAAAAGCACGGCTATTCCTAATAAATTCTTAATATTTAAAGTCATAAATATACATCTAATTATTTCACAACTATTTCATCCGTAAATATCCATCCGCCAAATTCTTCTCCGGCGCAAGCTTGATAGCGTATATACCGACCTTTAGCATTGCCTTCCCATGAAACACTAATAAATTTAATAGCTTCCTCTTTATTAACCTTAGAAGTGTATTGTTTCAACTCTGTGAAGCTGGTCCCATCATCGGAAACAGAAATAAGGACGGACTCAGGCAGAAAGACTTCTGCTCCTACTACTTGCATAAAATCGGCAGAAACCGAATGGATGGAAGTCCTTGCCCCCATATCAATTATAACGTCCAAACGTTTTTTATCGATAAATCCTTGCCAAGATCCATCTCCATAGGTCCAGTCGCCACGAATACCATCAGTCAGAGCTGTATTTCCCTGAGCCGGATAATGAGGACTATAGGGAGCATTATAAATAACCTTCTTCCCTACAGCCAGATGGTTGATCGGTTTTAAAGACTCCGGACGACTTCCAATCTCATTTTTAAGATCAAAGGTATGATATCCCTTTGCTTGCAAATCATCAACCGCTTTTAAAGCACGATTATGGAAATCGGGCCATGATTTACGTTCAGGAGCTGACCACGCCACTTCTGCCAAAGCCAAGATACGAGGATATATCATATACTCCATATGTTCCGGTGTAGGAATATACTCAGCCCAGAGATTACCCTGCGCACCATAAACAAGTTCTGCCTGTTCTACGGTTAAAGAATCTGAGACTGGATTGTACGAATAAACTTTCTCCAATGGCAGATACCCTCCGATAGCTTCCGGCTGAGAATATGGAGCGTCCTGGTAACTATCCAAATAGCAATATTTACCGGGTGTCATTATTGCCTGATGACCAGAACGTACAGCAGCAATGCCTCCTTCTTCGCCACGCCATGACATTACAGTAGCATTAGGAGCCAAACCACCTTGGAGGATTTCATCCCATCCCAATAACTTACGTCCGTGAGCATTCAGGAACAGTTCTACACGATGAATCAGATAACTCTGCAGTTCGTCTACATTAGAAAGATGTTCATCCTGCATCCTTTTCTGACATTTCGGACAAGTCTTCCATGCCCCCTTACCAGCTTCATCACCGCCTATATGTATATATTCCGATGGAAAAAGTTCCATTACCTCAGTTAATACATTTTCCAGGAAAGTAAATGTCTCTTCATTCCCCACGCAGAAATCAGCATTCTTGTATGGTTCGCCCGAACAGGATAATTGCGGATAGGCAGCCAATACTTCTTCCGAGTGAGAAGGCATCTCTATTTCAGGAATGATTGTGATATAATGTTGTCGTGCATATGCAATAATCTCCTTCATATCATCTTGAGTATAGTAACCACCGGAAGCACCGGGTTCATCATAACGAAGATATTTCCGTCCGCCGTTCCACCACTTCTTCCAGTTAGCATCTGTACGCCAAGCTGCAAATTCCGTCAACAAAGGATATTGCTTTATTTCAAGTCGCCATCCTGCTGCATCTGTCAGATGCAAATGCAATCGGTTTATTTTATAAAATGCCAGTGCATCTATCTGTTTTTTCACAAATTCTTTAGAGAGGAAGTGACGGGAAACATCCAGCATCATTCCACGATAGGCAAAACGAGGGGTATCCTGCACATCAACAGAAGTTATAGAATAATCTGTACCCGAAGGTTGAGACAGCTGCAACAATGTCTGAATTCCATAAAATAGTCCTGCCCCAGAAGAAGCTTTGATTAAAATATGCTCAGGAGTAACAGACAGTATATAACTTTCCGGTAACACCAGCAGAGGATTCTTTTCTGATATTAGTAAAGACAAGACATTCTGTTTATCTTTCTTCTTTCCTTCCTTAAATTGTAGTGATAAGGCAGTTTTCAAATAGTCGCCAAGAAGAGCAGCTTCTTCTCCTTGTAAGTTTGTATAAAGCTTAGTTTTTTCAGAAAGTAAAAAAGAGCCCGTACCCTGCTCCATCTTTAAGGGAACAGGTATTACGGACTGTGCTTTTATGGGATGTGCACAAAAGCACATCCCGATTACCCATAAGAAAAGACAAACTTTAGTGTATCTCTTTCTTATATCCATTAATTAACAGTAATTTCGTCTACAAATAAAAAACCTGGATAATTCTTCCCACCATGCCATTCCGGAATACTTTTCTCGGGCGAAGCTATCACTTTCACATATTGTGCTGTTACAGGTGTAAATGTTAGTTTATGGTCATAGATGCCATTTTTATCAGTTTCCTTCATTGCAGGATAGTTTTCGGATGCCACTTTCTTGAAGTTCGTGCCATCATCTGATACCTCCACAGAAAATTCTCTTGCATCAAATACCCAGTCTCCCTTCTCTACACATGTAGAAATGGCAACACTTGAAATCTCGGTAGGCTGTTTGAAATCAATGGTCACATCCATATCATTACCTCTAAATGCAATCCAACGTCCGGTTTTATAGTTACCATTTCCCTTCAGGCCATCGACCAAAGTAGTCACACCTTTAAACTCATATTGTTTATTCACAGGCTGATTAGCAACAATCGGCTTCATGCTTGATTTACTGAAATTGATTTTCTCTGAAACGACACGACTATTTCCTGTGGGACGAATGGCAATAGCTGAGAAATCTACATTCTCCTTGACTTTCAAGACACCGTCATAAACTGGAGAAGCGCTAGTCGGCTCAGTACCATCCAAAGTGTAATGGACAGGTGCATTGTCGATTGTAGAAAGTATAATGTCTAAAGTACCATCAGCCGGATTCGGATTAAATTCAGCTTTCACATCAAATACGTGCTTTGCATAATTGTATCCTTCTGCATCATACCATTTAATCAGTCGTGGAAGACGAGATAAGAAATCTTCATAGTTCTTCTTATCAGGTGTTGACCACTGTACTTCACACAAAGCTGCCCAACGAGGCAATACCATATATTGAGCATGAGAGAAAGTAGCAATATACTCTGTCCAAAGATTAGCTTGTACACCTTTTATATATTGCTGTTCTTCCGGAGTAAGAGAGGCCGGCATGGGCTCGTAGCTGTAAACTCTTTCGATTGGCAAATAACCTCCGATACCAAAAGGTTCGTTTTCAGTATCTTTAGCTTGATAATAATCAAAATACAGATAAGTGTTCGGTGTCATGATAACATCGTGTTTCTGCTTGGCAGCTTCAATGCCACCACTTTCACCACGCCATGACATAACAGTTGCATTAGGAGCAAGTCCGCCTTCCAGAATCTCATCCCAACCGATAATCTGACGTCCGTGATCATTCAGGAATTTTTCGATATGATTGATAACGAAGCTCTGTAAACGTTCCTCTTTACTATGGTTCTTATCCGATTTCAATCCCAATGCTTTGATACGTGCCTGACATTTCGGACATTTTTCCCATCTAACTTTCGGACATTCGTCACCACCAACATGGATATATTCCGACGGGAAGATATCTATCAATTCACTATATACATCTTCTATAAATTTCAAGACTTGATCATTTCCAGCACAAAGCACATCATCGGCTACTCCCCATTGTCTCCATACTTCATACGGGCCACCGGTACATCCTAATTCTGGATAAGCAGTAAGTGCAGCCAACATATGTCCCGGAAGGTCAATTTCCGGAATAACGGTAATATAACGTTCAGCAGCATAGTCAACGATTTCCTTTGCCTGTTCCTGCGTATAGAATCCACCATAAGGCGTATTATCATATTCGCCTGAGTTACGTCCGATTACAGTTCCTGATCTTTGAGAACCGATCTCTGTCAACTTCGGATATTTTTTGATTTCCAGACGCCATCCTTGGTCATCAGTGATATGCCAGTGCAGACGATTCATATTGTGCAAGGTCAGCATGTCAATATAAGTCTTCACTTCATCTATTGTGAAGAAATGACGGCTGACATCGAAATGTGCACCACGATAACCGAAGCGGGGGGCATCTTTAATTTCTACAGCAGGCAGTGCTACGTCAGCTCCCTGTGCAATAGGCAATGACTTACGCAACGTTTGAATACCATAAAAAACTCCAGCTTCTGTAGGGGCAGTAATCGTAACACCTTGGTCGGTGACTTTCAACTGATAAGCTTCAGGGTTTTCTACTTCCGATCCCAATGCCAGCACTATTGCATTTTTTCCTTCTGTTCCGGCTTCAATCGAGAAATCTCTGCCGGTTGCAGTCTTCAGGTATTCAGCAAGGAATTTCGCATTACGTTGCATCTTCTCATTTCCTTCCGGATAGAGGATTTTCACACCGCTTTTCAGAATAAAGGGGTTTACTTGCGTTGTGACAATTTCTTGTGGTAACGGGATAATCTGATAATTGGCTTCTTCTTGTACTGAACCGCAAGAACTCATTAGCCCTGCCAGTGCCAGACATCCGGTTAGTTTTAGGAGTTGTTTCATAAAATAAAAAATTAGGTGTTAGTAGTTAATAAATTAGTTTTATTTATAGGTTTCACGAATGTGCTTGATATTTACAGAGAACTCCTCCCCTTTTTTTATCTGAGGAGAAGTAATAATCACTTTTTTACGTTCTCCAGGCAGAAGGTCAAAGAAGTTGTCACTGTAACGGGCTCCTTGCAATGGAATCTCAATGAAAAGGTCTTTTGCCAATGTTGACGAGAAAAGAGTCAATTCACATTTACCATCTGTCTGTTTCATTTTATATGATACTGATGCCGGAGGAAGCTGCAAATCTTTCGTTTTTTTAAAGAAATGAACGGCCTCTGCAACCGGATGCCCTGATTTATCTTTAAGTATCAATTGTAAAAAGCAGCGTTGACACTCCTCGGGAGTCAGCCAACCATCAATATTGATGCGATAAACACATTGGGAAGTATTAGCCGGAACTTTCAACGAATGTATCTGCACCTTCTTGCCTAATGTTTTTCCATCAAAATCTACCACTTTCATTTCCAATGCCATTTGCTCCATCGCATCCAGCCAATCTGAAATCAGATAGACACATAAACTGTCATTCTGCTGTATAGGATTAATCAAGATGGGAGCAAAAGCACGTTTTGCCTGATAATGCAACGCCTTCCAGTTTCCATAATAATCAATACTTGACCAGGATACCACAGGCCAACTGTCGTTCAACTGCCAATACAATGTCCCCATACAATAAGGACGATTGCGTCTGTGAGCTTCCAGTCCATGTCGCATCCCCTGCCCTTGCAAGACTAATCCGACATAGACAAAATCTTCAAAACTTTCAGGAATGATATAATCGCGTTCCATATAAGTACGAATCAATGAATTTCCAATACTACTCTTCTGATGGGCATTCATCACTTTCGATTCAATCTGATAATCTTCGGGGGCAGCAAAAGTTGCAATAGTTTTCATTTCCGGGAATGACTGGAAACCAAATTCACTCATAAAACGCGGCAAATCGGTATCCAAAGACTCAAAAGGTTTCTTACCATACCAAACTCCCCAGTTATGACTATCTCCTGTCCCCCACGATTCCGGACGTCCCCAATTGGCAAGGTAAGGAGAACTATGCACATAGAAACGATCTGCATCAAATTCTTTGACCATTGAAGGCAGTAATTCATGAAAGAGTTTATCATAGCCATGCAATAATCCCTGATAAACTTCCGGAGTAAACTTCTTCTCAAAGCCCCAATATTTCAATGCTTCCAATATTTCATTATTGCCACACCACATAGCTAAAGAGGCGTGATTCCGAAGACGACGAATGTTATAAACAGCCTCTGCCTCTACCCGCTTCAAGAAAGCAGGATCCGAAGGATAAGGAGTACACGCAAACATAAAGTCCTGCCAGACGAGTATACCATTCTCATCAGCAAGGTCATAGAAAAGATTATTCTCATATGTCCCGCCACCCCATACACGAACCATATTCATATTGGCTTCCTTCATATCACGGAACAAGGTCTGATATCGTTCAGCAGTAACATTAGGCAGCAATGCATCCTGAGGAATATAATTGGCTCCTTTGGCAAACATCGGTATGCCATTGACCTCAAAATAAAAAGACTCCCCATTCTTATCTTTTTCATTCACAACACGAATCGTTCGCAAACCGATCCGGTGAGATTGCTCTGCAACAATCCGTTCTCCACAAGCTATCTGAACAGAGAAGTCATACAAAGTCGGAGTTCCCCAACCATTAGGCATCCATCGTACAGGATTCGTCACCTCAGAAGGAAGAGTTATATGATTTATTCCGGGCTGCAATTTCACCTGCTGTTTGACTTCTGCAACAGCAGTACCATCCAAAGAAACACGAACTCTTACTTCAGCCGGAACTTCCTGAGAAAGGATCTGGTTTACAATGAGTTCATTAGATAAGCGTGCCGTTTCATCCGTCAGCGATACTTGTCTGACATGATAATCGGATATGGTAGCCACATCGTAAAAACGAAGTGTGACCGGACGCCAGACTCCACTTGTCACCATTCGGATTCCCCAATCCCAACCGTAACTATACGGAGCTTTACGAGTAAACACACTAAGATGTTTCTCATGATGATCATTATCCGCAGGATAATTAAAACCATTAGAGGCGTATTGTGGCAATGTTTGCCGGATAGGTGAATGGAAATAAATATATAAGTGATTCTCGCCCTTTCGCAATACAGATTTCACAGGAACCGTATAACCGACAAACATGTTATCTGCCTTAAGCAATAATGAACCATTCAGATATACGTCTGCATAAGTATCAAGACCCTCAAATATAAGCTGGATTCCGTCACGATTCAATTGTTCTTCGGAAACTATAAAAGAGGTTCTGTATTCCCAGTCCTCATTCTCCACCCATTGAATTTTCTCTTCATTCATTCCATAAAAGGGATTCGGCAGTAATTCATGATTGATCAGATCCTGATGGACCGTACCGGGAACCGTAGCTGACATCCACTTTTCTATTCCTGATTGAGAAAATTCCCAACCGGTATCCAGTAGCATGACTTCCGAAGTGTCATTTCCCTGAGCATAAACCATACTACAGCAACATAGCAATCCACATGCTATCGGAGCTATCTTTTCTGTCAAATTTAAGATCATAGTGGGGGCATTAGATATTAACGGAGTAAAGATATTACTTTTTTGTCAAATATTTCCTATTGAAGCCACAAAATATCTCATTTCACCGCAAATTCAGCACGAAACGTCGAAGCAGGAAGTCCCGCACGATTAACCAGATTAGCCCGCGTGAAAGGTTGCCAGCCATACCGTACATAACGAGGATTCCGTACTTCTTTACTGTATACCTTCACTTGTTCTCCTACCACCTCAGCCGTTGCCGGATAATAGATACCCTCAAATTCCGCAACCTCAAAGCATCGCAAAGACTTTCCATCAGAGCTTCGCATCCCTTGTCCATAATCAAAAGACAAATAAACCTTCTCACCCCGAACATCTGCACCACGGAATAAGGGACCTGAAGGAACAATGTCTTTCAGATATGTCTTATTCAAAGCCCATCGTGCCAGACGTTCTCCCACTGGTTGTTTACAAGTAGGATGTACATCCAAAGAATCACCATGATCACTGGACACAGCCATTCCGATGTCAGAGATTTCATTCAGCATTCTGCGCTGACTATCACGAAACCAAGGCCAGGACGGACGATCTAGACTGGATAATTGCACATAATAAAAAGGTAAGCAATCATCATTCCAGTTCTTTCGCCAAGCATTCACCAGTAGTTTAAATAACGCCTCATGGGCTTCCCAATTATGAGCATTCGATTCTCCCTGATACCAGATTATCCCTCGTATCGGATACTGTTCTAAAGGGCGAATACCCGACTCATATAAATAACAGGGCTCATACGGATGTCTCTGCCGATTGTTCACTGACTTTTTTATATTCAATGCAGCCCGTCCACGTACCCATTCCTGAATAAAATCATTTTGGGTCCAATCCTTTAAAATGGCAGGGAAATGATATTCCAGACTAGTTCTATCTATCCAAGCTTCTGTGGGAGAACCACCAACAGCATTACAAATCAATCCAACCGGAACTTTCAGACTGTCTCTTAACATCTTACCAAAATAGTATGCAATTGCCGAAAAATCAGAAACGGTTTCCGGAGCGCATTCTTTCCACTCTGTATCCTTATAATATTGGAGATGATTCAATGAATCAAGTACAGTCGTTTCCCATTCGACAGCATTTGTGCGCCAACGCGCTTTCATATCATACAGACGAAGCTCCTGATCTGCGGCACGTGGAATATCAAGCCGGGCAGTCGAAGCCTGTTTCAGCATAAATTCCATATTGGACTGACCGGAGCAAAGCCAGACTTCACCCGCTAATACGTTATGATATTGAAGTACCTTCTGATTGGTTGAAATCTTCAGGGTATAAGGCTCCCCTGCCTTTAAAGGAGGCAGCGTTACCGACCATTTTCCATTCGGACCTACCTTTGTTTTCATTTGTCGGTCAGCTATACTTACAGTCACTTGATCTCCCGCATTGGCAGTTCCCTGAATCGTTAATGGAACCTCCCGTTGCAATACCATATTATCTGTATAAAGCAACGGCATTTTTAGTCCGCCATAATCTCCGGTGATGGCTGAATATACTGTCTGAGCCAAAACAAATGCTCCTTCGGGATCAGGATGTACAGCGTCCGTCAACATAAAAGGATAAGGGTACAACGGCTTATGGAAATCAATCAACTGCACCCCGGCATAGCGGGCCACATTTTCAATCGCCAGTTGTATTTCTCCATGCCAGTCACGTGTTCCTGACAGGAAACGAGGATGACGGTCGGCAATAGGTGTGAGTCTGGCAATCATAATCCGGGCTTCGGGATTGGCAACCCGAAAAGAGTCAATCAGTGCAATGTAATCTTTCACAAAGAAATCACGGTAATCGGGCCAGTCACGAGGATCAGTATCATTGATGCCCAGGTGAATGACCACAATATCTCCGGCAAAGTCAATAGCCCTGTGGTATTCATCTTGCTGCATATAAGGCCGGTGCCCCTTATTCAACAGCGTAGCACCGGACTTACCGAAGTTTTCAACTTGATAGGACTCTCCCAGCATTTTCTGTAATTGCACCGGATATGACTGTGTAGCCCGGTCGGGCAATCCATAACCATAGGTTATACTATTACCTATGCAAGCGACTTTTATACGATGTTGCTGCGCATAGAGTACTACACTCAAAGTCAGAAACAAATAAATAATAAAAGACTTCTTCATTTTTCTTGTTAACGTAAGCTTTTACAATTTCTTCTCCGGAGAATAGATCAGTCCTTCCACAGCCTTTTCTCCGTCAAGAGTAACAAATACCGTAGTAAACATCCATTTCACCAATCGTACTTCATTCATCGAGAATTTACCGACAGGCAGTTTCAGCAATACCTTATTCCAGCCCTTATTCAAATGAACCTGTAGCGGCGGACGAGCCACACAATTTTCATTTCCTAAAGCTGTCTCCGAATTTTTCACCCGATGAGTAGCAGACCATACCGGAGGTAATATCTCCTGATTATTAATCCAAATACGGCTTTCTTTATAATCCCATTTCCCCGGTAATGGAGGCAGATCATTCTCCGAACGTCCATAGTTCTGAAATTCTGCCCATAGACCTACCTCCTGTGCTTTAGGAGAATAAACATACGTATAGGCATAAGCTGTATGATTTTCCTGCGGATCTTTATAAAAAGCCGGTACTATTTTGCCCCAGACATGTCGAAGATAAATACCAGCTCCTATGGCAGGACGTACTCCGTAGTGTTTTCCTTCATAAATATATGAATCTTTCAACTCCTCTTCCGGTGGAAACACTTTAGTCAGATCTCCTTCATTTGGAAAAGCATCTGTAATATTCCATTTTACATTAGTCTGTTTGACGTAGGCAAATGGATATCCTTTAAACATGTGCTCTTTATACCATAACATACGACTTTCGAAGTCCTTAAAGTTGCTAAAGACTTCCGACTTCTCATCCGCAGGAAGAATTGTTCCCTGCTTATCAAAATATTCAGTTCCTCCTCCCCGCCACGCACGTTCTGCAATCGCCAACATATTCGGGTAAAAGTTATTCTCCAGAATCATATTCCATTCCTTATCTATCAAACGATCATTCCAGATGCCCATAATAACTCCCGCAAGATCATCACTTCCCATATCCGCATTATAAATACGACTATTATACAATGCAATAATATCACCGAACGTATCAAAATGATTCAGATAATGGAAACGGGAATCAATGGCCGGAGTACCTTGCCGGGCTTTTCCCCGATAACTCCAAAGCTGCATCATGTCAATTTCACCTGCCTTATACTTCCATCCGGGATTCCAGGAAATCACTTTCTTTCCTTTGTTACGGACATAAGCCACCATTTCAGGGACAAACTGTGGATTGGTAAACTGCACCTCATCTGTACCAATATGGATATAGGGAACATCAAATGTTTCACAGACCTCATCCAACAGAAGCTTCAATATTTTCATTCCTTCCGGGCTTTGCATATCATGACGGAAAGTACGAATAAATGCCGCACTATGCCCGGGCATATCAATCTCCGGAATCAATAGTACCTGATGGGCCTTACAGAAAGCTACCAAGTCTTTGGCTTCTTCCAACGTGTAATATTTGCCCGCCATACGAGTCATATTGATACTATCGTTCAGCATTGGAAAAATTTTACTTTCCAAACGCCATGCCTGATTCTCCGTTAAATGCCAGTGAAAAGTATTGATTTTAAACCGGGATAATATAGCTATCTCACGCTTCAGTTCCTCTACAGACAAGTAGCTGCGTCCTACATCCTGCATGAAACCTCTAATCCGGAAAGCCGGCCAGTCAGTGATCGTACAACATTGCAAACGATTTCTTCTTCCACCCGCTTCTTTCAATTGAAAAAGTGTCTGCATCGCCCAATATACGCCACGCTCTGCTACAGCCTCTACCGTAATAGTCTTTGGAGTAATAGTCAGACGATAAGCCTCTTCCTGATTGACAGGTATATTTTCAATCGTGTCAATCAGTTTTATATTTATGGAGGATGCCGACTGATCGGCCAAAGTACCTCCCATCTCTGTCACAAACTGCTTCCATTCCTGTGAAAGCACAGGAGTAGAAAGCCGCATTTTACCCATGACAAAATATCCTTTTGCCAAAATACATTGCTGAGGTTGGGGAAGCAGATGCAACTGACCTGCTCCCAATATATATAATGTATGGAATAAAAATGCAATTCCTAAAAAGATTCGAAGACTTCTCATCGAATCAGATCTTTCAGTTTCACCGCTTGGAATGTCATATGAGCTGCACTGCTTTCATATAAGATGCCAATAGTCTCCCGATCGATCATTGTCAGACAGCTATATCCCCAGCCTTCTCCTTCATCCAGCATTAACTGATGTTCGGGAAGCCAGGTCACTCCTCCGTCCAGACTTGCTTTAATAGTTATATGATTACGTCCTTTGGTAGTATTCGGATTCGAGAATAAAAGAATATCCTTATTAAGTACATTATCTTTAGCTCCAACATGAATCAAACTTGCCATACACACAGGCTCCTGCAGTGCCTTTCGAGAGGAAGGATGTTCTGTCCATGTCTTTCCTAAGTCTTTTGTAATTGCTACGGCACGGCTTCCTCCACGGTTATCCCGCATATTCAGCATCAGCACTCCGGGCTCTATTTCTACCACTTGCGCTTCGGTTGTATTGGTACGTGCCAGATTGTGCATCTTCCACGTTTTTCCTCTGTCTTTACTATACATGATTCCGGCATTAGGTATACGGGTAGAATCGATAAACTGAGTAGGAAATACTAAAGTTCCGTCACTCATCGTGATTCCCCGTCCCGGTCCCTGAAGCAAGAAATACCAGGAAGGATCTTTTACCTGATCGGTTATATTAATCGGCTTCGACCAAGTCTTACCGTCATCCGTACTTTTTGCCATAACCAATTGTGCCGTTTTATACATATCCATCCCGGGATGAGAACTCCACCAGGCACGCTGATTACCCATGCCGTGTGTCCATGCCGCAACAACCCATATTGTATTCGTTTGGGTATCTACCAGAATAGAAGGGTCCCCTACTCCATTCTGCGCAGCAGGCAAACCATCGTACTCACCAAACGAAAGAGGCAGTCTCATCTTCTCCCATGTTTTGCCGCCATCCGTGCTACGACTCAAACCGACATCTACATATTCTTGCAGATCGACACTGCTATTATAACGAACATCATATACGCCAAGCAGTGTTCCTTTATTGGAAGTGACCAATCCGGGAATGCGGAAAGAAGCTGAGCCATCATCACCGGCATGCCGAACACCGACAGCCATCCGGTGAATTATATCTTTCGGTGACCGTTCTTTACAAACAGCTTCTTTGCCATCTATCTTTACCGACTGGAGTTCGGAACTTATTTTCGTGAAAAGAGAAGCTTCGGGTTTCATCTGTAAACTGATCCAAAAGAAATTAACACCCGGAAATAACTTATAATGACTCTTCAATACGACTTTCGCAGAAGGTTTCTGTACTTCCGCACATTTAATTGAATAAGATGGTATCGCTGCCAATGTTCCTCCCGGACGATGACTGGATATATAATCGACCGGTGCAAACCTTTTCTTTCCTCTATCTTGTAAAGCTTCTGTACCTCCATAATAGAGTTTAACGGCCTGTACATCCGACAAATTCACACTCTTGCCAAAATCAAGAACGATCTCATCCATCATCCGGCTTTCTTTTGCATCTAAACGAAAGTAGAACAATACATTGTCCTGCCGCTCAATTAAAATAGGAATTTGTGTCTGATGGACAAAAACTGTGTCTGAGGCTTTCACATAAAGGGAGCACCCTATCAAGAGAACAAGGGTAAGTAAATAATGATTTCTTTTCATAAATGGGGGTATTAGTTAGTATAACGATGACAAAGATAAGATTTTCTCAGCATATATTTAACAAACAAAGCTACAAACTTGCAATTTTTACCAAGTTCTCGTAGGACTAGTTAACACCTTGACCACCGTTCTGGCGCTTGTCATCATCGACAAAGTGGGACGTAAGAAACTGGTTTACTACGGCGTATCGGGCATGGTCTTTTCCCTTCTCCTGATCGGTGCTTACTTTCTTTTCGGCGAAAGCCTGGGAGTATCCAGCCTCTTCCTGCTCGTTTTCTTCCTGTTCTATGTATTCTGCTGTGCCGTTTCCATCTGCGCCGTGGTATTCGTGCTCCTCTCGGAGATGTATCCCACCAAGGTGCGCGGACTGGCCATGTCCATTGCAGGATTTGCCTTGTGGATCGGGACGTACCTGATCGGACAGCTCACTCCATGGATGCTCCAGAACCTTACCCCCGCCGGAACATTCTTCCTGTTCGCCATCATGTGCGTGCCTTATATGCTGATTGTCTGGAAGCTTGTGCCGGAAACCACCGGAAAGTCGCTGGAAGAAATTGAAAGATACTGGACCGGTTCGGGACAGCGGGAAAAAAGACCTTAATAACAATAAACTAACAACTGAGAAGTATAGAGGGGCCACAGGCGGTTTTTGTATGGCCATTCAAAAAAACGTTTCCCTGCCTGCCGTGCCTCTGTACCTATCTATAATAAAAACAATATTATGGATTTTAAGAAATTAGCGAATCAATACCGGGATGAGCTGCTGGAAAACGTCCTTCCTTTCTGGCTCGACCATTCCCAGGATCATGAGTCTGGCGGTTATTTCAGCTGCCTGGACCGTGAAGGGAAGGTTTTCGATACGGATAAGTTCATCTGGTTGCAGGGACGTGAGGTGTGGATGTTCTCCATGCTTTACAACAAAGTAGAGAAACGACAGGAATGGCTCGATTGTGCCGTTCAGGGTGGTGAGTTTTTAAAGAAATGCGGACATGACGGGCAGTTTAACTGGTATTTTTCACTGGACCGTTCGGGTAGACCTTTGGTAGAACCATACAACATATTTTCGTATACGTTTGCCACGATGGCCTTTGGCCAGTTAAGTCTTGCCACGGGGAATCAGGAATATGCGGACATAGCCAAAAAGACTTTTGAGATAATTTTGTCCAAAGTTGACAACCCTAAAGGTAAATGGAACAAGCTCCATCCGGGCACACGTAATCTGAAGAACTTCGCACTCCCGATGATTCTCTGTAATCTGGCATTGGAGATTGAGCATCTGCTGCCTGCCGGTTATCTGGAGCAGACAATGGAGACCTGTATTCATGAGGTGATGGACGTGTTCTGCCGTCCGGAGCTGGGTGGCATCATCGTTGAGAATGTGGATGTGGACGGTAATCTGGTTGACTGCTTCGAAGGCCGTCAGGTAACTCCCGGACATGCTATTGAGGCGATGTGGTTTATCATGGATCTGGG